>Ga0105047_10008008_pt1 | contig 17710 bp, 17 predicted proteins | sample MAT04_FD_78384 | JGI IMG/M metagenome (GOLD analysis project Ga0105047, IMG submission 78384) | Freshwater microbial communities from Lake Fryxell liftoff mats and glacier meltwater in Antarctica - MAT-04 (megahit assembly) | ecosystem: Environmental > Aquatic > Freshwater > Ice > Liftoff...
CGTGGTTCGGAGTGACGATGGAGACAAAGTCGATTCGCTGCTCCGTTGGGCGGCGCAGTTCATCGGCCAGTAGCTCCTGCCAGCTGCCATGGTTGCGGTCTTCGGCCAGGAACAGGTCGCGGCCGGAGGCGCGTGCCTTGTCGGGCTGGCTGGATAGGGCGCCGGCGACGAGTTCTATCTGGCCGTCCAGGGCGGCGGCCATACGGTGCACACTGCCGATGAAGGCGTCGCGCCCGCCGCCCACCATGGCGTAACGCAGGCGCCGGTTGGCATGGGGTTGGGTCATGGGGCTTGCCGGGCTTTGGCGAACACAGCATCAAAGGCGCCGGCGGCCGGTTTGAAATCCAGGTGTTTGCAGAAAGCAGCGCTCTCGGTGGCACCGTGGACTCGGTCCATGCGGCTGTCTTCCCACTCCACGCTCAGCGGGCCGGCATAGCCGATGTCATTGAGCGCGACGATGATGGATTCGAAATCGATCATGCCGCGGCCTACACTGCGGAAGTCCCAGGTACGGCGTGCGTCGCCAAAGCTGGTGTGACCGCCGAAGGTGCCCACGGTGCCGTCGCCCTTGCCCCACCATGCGTCCTTCATATGTGCATTGAAAATGCGTTCAGGGAAGGTACGCAGAAAGCGCACATAGTCCACACCCTGGTAAGCCAGGTGGCTGGGGTCGAAGTTGAAGCCGAACCGGCGGTGCTGGTTCACGGCCTGCAATGCGCGCTGGCTGGTGGCAATATCAAAGGCGATTTCGGTGGGGTGTACTTCGAGGGCGAAGTTCACGTCCACCGATTCGAACACGTCCAGAATGGGGCCGAAACGCTGACCGAAGTCGGCAAACCCATTGTCCCAATAGGCCTGGCTGGTGGGCGGGAAAGCGTACAGGGAATGCCAGATGGACGAACCGGTGAAGCCGGTCACTGCCTTCACGCCGAACTTGGCGGCAGCGCGTGCCGTGTCTTGCAACTCGGCCGCGGCGCGGCTACGCACGCCTTCGGGGTCGCCATCACCCCAAACATGGACGGGGAGGATGGACTGGTGGCGTTCGTCGATGAGGTCGCACACCGCCTGGCCCACCAGGTGGTTGCCAATGGCGAAACACTGCAGGCCGTGGCTGGCCAGCAAAGCGTGTTTGTCGTTGACGTAATGGGTGGAGACCAGTGCCTCCTGCACATTGAAATGGTCGCCCCAACAGGCCAGTTCCAGGCCGTCGTAGCCCATGCTTCGGGCCAGTGGGGCGAGCTCGGCGAGGGGCAGGTCGGCCCATTGGCCGGTAAATAGTGTGACAGGCCTGGCCATAGGGAACCTCGCCGCAAAGATGGAAGGGAATGTGCTGCAACAGCTTGAAGTCCATTGGAGAGACATGCAAGCGGCAAAGAAATCATAGCCCTTGCAATTGCTGTTCGCATGCGCGTAAACCCTGATTGATTTAATTATTGATTGATTAAAGATGGTGTCCCTCAATTCAATCAATCTGGTCAACCGATGTTCAGCAGCTCAGCCACCATTGCAGACATAGCGCGCCACGCTGGCGTGGGCACTGCCACGGTGGATCGGGTGCTCAACAAGCGCCCGGGTGTGAACGCGGAGACCGTGCAAAAGGTCATGGATTCCCTGAAGGCGCTGGGCGAGCCTTCCGTTTTGCGCGGGCGGCCTCGTCAGCGAGGTGGCTTTCGGTTTGCCTATGTGCTGCCAGACGGCAAAATTCCTTTCTTCGACAAAATGGAGCGATTGATCGCCCAGACAGCGGGTGACTTCCGGCACCAGCACATCACCGAGGTCACATACCGGTTCGACGCCGAAGACCCGGCCAGTTTTGCAGCGGACCTGTCGCGCATCAGCGACTGCGACGGGGTCGTGCTGGTGGCGCCAGATGTGCCCGCGGTCAAGTTGGCGATCAACGACCTGGTTCGCGCCGGTGTGCACGTTGTTACGCTTTTCTCGGACGTGGCGGGTTCGATGCGCGAGGTGTTCATCGGGGCCGACAACCGGGCTGCGGGCCGCACGGCCGGTCTGTTGCTGGCCCGCATGGCGGCGCCCCCGCAGCGCGACACGCTGTTGCTGCTGTCTCAGGCCACCCGCATGTCGGGCGAGATTGAGCGACGCATCGGCTTCGCACAAGTGCTGGAAGAGCGCTTTCCCCACCTGAAAGTGGAGCGCTTGCTGGACCTGCCCGCAGATGACGCAGGAGTTTGCCATGCCGTCGGCCGTACTCTGACGCAGGGCCTTGACAGCGGGCGACTGGCGGGGGTGTACAGCGTGGGTGTGGGCACGGCTGGCATCGTACTGGCGTTCGCAGCTCTGCAGCGCGGTGTCGCGTCAAGGCATGTGCCAGGACTGATCGTGCATGACTTCATCGAGGCCCACCAGAGCTTGCTGATCAGCGGCGCAGTGTCCTACGTGCTGCACCAGGACATTCACTACTGCGTACTTACGGCGGCGCGCGTGTTGCGCGGGTTGTGTGAGAACGTTCGCGGGGCGCTCAATGCGGTGCAGCCGCGGGTTGAGATCCTGACCGCCGAAAACCTGCACTGAGAAGCTGTTGGTTGGGTGGCGGCATGTGTGTTGGTGTGTTGTTGTGTTGGTTAGTTGTTGTGATTGCATTTGTCTTTAACATTTTGAGGAGATAGGATCATGAGTAACGTGTTGAAAAAGCTGCCAGCGCTGGCAGTTCCCGCTCTCGCCATAGCGCTCGCCTTCGGTTCCGCGGTCGTCCAGGCGCAGGACAAGACCATCACCCTGTGCTGGGCCGCGTGGGACCCGGCCAACGCCTTGGTGGAGTTGTCGAAAGACTTCACCGCGCAGAGCAAGATCAAGATGAAATTCGAGTTCGTGCCATGGCCGAATTTTGCCGATCGCATGCTCAACGAGCTCAACTCCAAAGGCAAACTGTGCGACCTGATCATTGGCGACAGTCAGTGGATTGGCGGCTCGGCCGAGAGCGGGCATTACGTCAAGCTCAATGACTTCTTCGCCAAAGAAGGCATCAAGATGACCGACTTCGCACCCGCCACGGTAACGGGTTACGCCGAGTGGCCCAAGGGCACGCCCAACTACTGGGCGCTGCCTGCCATGGCGGATGCTCTGGGCTGGACCTACCGCAAGGACTGGTTCGCCAAGCCCGAGCTACAGGCTGAGTTCAAGAAAAAATTCAACCGTGACCTGGCGCCGCCCAAGACCTGGACCGAGTTCAAACAGGTGTCCGAATTCTTCCAGGGCCGCCAGATTGACGGCAAGAAAGTCTACGGCGCCTATATCTTCACCGAGCGGGGATCGGAGGGTATCACCATGGGCGTGACCAACACCATGATCCCGATGGGCTTCAAGTACCAAAACCCGGCTAAACCGTATGACATGAATGGCTTCGTCAACTCGGCAGATGCCATCAAGGGCCTGGAGTTCTACAAGTCCATCTTCAAGGGAAGCACCCCTCCGGGGCTGACCAACTCCTACATGGGCGAGGGCCTCGATGCCTTCAAGTCCGGCCAGGTCGCCATGATGATGAACTGGTTTGCCTTCTTCCCTGGTCTGGACAAAGACCCTGCTGTGGGTGGCAGCAAGATCGGCTACTTCGTCAATCCGTCGGACAAGGCCAAGGGTGTGCAACTGGGAGGGCAGGGTATTTCGGTGGTTTCGTATTCTCCAAACCGTAACGAAGCCCTGCAGTACATCAAGTGGTTTGCGACGCCTGACGTGCAAAAAAAATGGCAAGCCATTGGCGGCTCATCCGCCCACAACGCGGTGCTGAAAGACCCTGGCTATCTCAAGAGCGCGCCTTATGCCCCGGCGTTCCAGGAGTCCATGAACCAGGTGGTGGACTTCTGGGCCGAACCCTCGTACGCCCAGTTACTGCTGGCCATGCAAAAACGGATACATGAGTACGTTGTGGCGGATAAGGGCACGGCAAAGGAAGCGCTCGACGGCTTGGTGGCCGACTGGACGAAGGTGTTCAAGGAAGACGGCAAGCTGAAATAAGGCGACTGCGTTCCTCGCCTCATACTGCAGCGCACCCACTGTTCCCCTTCAAGGAACAGTGGGTGCTTTCCACCCAAGCACCTCCACCTCTTACGCCATGTCCACGAAAGCGCCGTTGGCTGACCGCATCGCCAAGGCAACACCTGCTCCGCTGGCCAGTCGCATGCGTGGCTTGTCCGATCGCTCCATTGCATGGCTGTTCATCGGCCCCACGATGGCGCTGCTGCTGGCCATCAACATCTTTCCGTTGATATGGACCATCAAACTCTCGTTCACCAACTATCGCGCCAACCGGCCCAACGCCGAGGTGAGCGACATTGGCATCGACAACTATGTCTCGGTACTGACCGATCCCGACATCTGGATCGCCATGCAGACCACGGCCCACTTTGTGTTCTGGACGATTGCGTTGCAGACCCTGATTGGTTTCTCGCTGGCATTCCTGCTGGACCGCAAGTTCCGTGGCCACGGCTTCTGGACCACGCTGATTCTGATTCCCATGATGCTGTCGCCCGCTGTCGTGGGCAACTTCTGGGCTTTCCTATACCAGCCGCAAACGGGGCTGTTCAACGCGGTGGTTGCTGCACTCACGGGGGTGTCCCCGTCGTCTTTTTCGATGCTCGGTGAGGTGAAGTTGGCGCCGTGGGCCATCATCATTGTGGACACCTGGATGTGGACGCCCTACGTGATGCTGATCTGCCTGGCCGGCCTGCGCTCGATCCCCGACTATATCTACGAGGCCGCCGAGGTGGACCGCGCCTCCAGATTGCGTCAGTTCTGGTCTATCACGCTACCGATGGTGCTGCCCTTCATCATGCTGGCGGTACTGTTCCGTGGCATAGAGAACTTCAAAATGTTTGACATGGTCAATCTGCTCACGTCGGGCGGGCCGGGCTCCACTACCGAACTGGCCTCCATTACCTTGAAGCGCGAGGCGTTCGAAAAATGGCGCACCGGCTACTCGTCTGCTTTTGCCATCATTCTGTTCGTCGCCGTATTTGGCATGGCCAATATGTATGTCAAGGCGCTGAACTACGTCAAGACCCGCTAGCCATCGCGCACTCTCGTTAGCCCGCACATGCCATCTCGTCCCACCCCGTCCCGAGTCACATCATGAGCCAAGGCATCAGCACAGCGCATTCAGTGGTTGAGCCCAGCGCCACCAGTCGGTGGGTCGCCGGTTTGCTGGTTGCGCTGTATGCGCTCATCACCATCACGCCGCTGGCCTGGATCATCCTGACCGGCTTCAAAAGCCCGTCAGATGCCATCAGCTACCCGCCCAAGGTGTGGTTTGAGCCCACCACGCAAGGCTACTGCAATTTGTTTACCACCCGTTCTCGCCAAACGCCCGAGTACCTTGCCGCACTGCCGCCGGCAACCGGAAAGTGCGACCAGATGGCGCGCGCCGAGAGCATGGTGGTAGTTGGCAATTCCAACTACATTCCGCGCTTCGTGAACTCCCTCATCATTGCCTTCGGCTCTACCGTACTGTCGGTCGGGTTTGGGGTCATGGCGGCCTATGCGTTCTCGCGCTTCAAGGTGCCGCTCAAGGACGACTTGCTGTTCTTCATTCTGTCCACGCGCATGATGCCGCCGATTGCCGTGGCGATTCCCATTTATCTGATGTACCGCGAGTTGGGCCTGTCCGACACCCGCACCGGCATGATCCTGCTTTACACGGCGGTCAACATTTCACTGGCAGTGTGGCTCCTCAAAGGCTTTATTGACGAAATTCCTCGCGAGTACGAAGAAGCCGCGATGGTTGATGGCTACACCCGTCTGCAGGCCTTTCGCAAAGTGGTGCTGCCTCAGGCCACCACTGGCATTGTGGCCACCGCCATCTTCTGTCTGATCTTTGCCTGGAACGAATACGCCTTTGCCGTGCTGCTCACCTCGGGCGAAGCCCAGACCGCGCCGCCATTCATCCCCATCATCATCGGCGAGGGCGGGCAAGACTGGCCTGCCGTGGCCGCCGGTACAACGCTGTTTCTTGTGCCGATCCTGGTATTCACCGTGCTGTTGCGCAAGCACCTGCTGCGTGGCATCACCTTCGGTGCTGTTCGTAAATAGCCCACTTCCATCACGAAAGCACAGCGGTCATGTCTCAATCTTCTTCCGACTCCACTTCAGCATGGCCCCGTTGGCTGCGCCGCAACACGCTGGAGCTTGTGGCCTGTGCCGTCATTGCGCTCGGGCTGCTGATGCTGCTGCAACCCTTTGCGATGGTGCTCTATACCTGGTCGTTCGTCACCATGCTGTTTGGCACGGTGATGTTCATGGTGGTCTCGAAGTTTCCCGAATAAGAGCAAGCATCGCACCACGCCGCAGCACGCACAATGGCCGAAATACGCATCCAGCAACTGCACAAGGCATTTGCCGACTTCATCGCTGTGAAGGACTCCTCCTTCACCGTGAACAACGGCGAGTTCTTCTGCCTGCTAGGCCCCTCGGGTTGTGGCAAAACCACCACCCTGCGCATGATTGCCGGGCTGGAGCTTCCCACCTCTGGTCAAATCTTTCTGGGCGGGGAGGATGTCACCACCAGGCGCGCGTCTGCCCGGGACATCGCCTTTGTGTTCCAGATGTTCGCGCTGTATCCGCATATGACGGTGCGCCAGAACATCGCGTTTCCGCTGGTATCGCAAGGCATGCCCCGCGCAAAAATCAATGCGCGTGTGGCCGAGGCCGCGAAGACGTTGCGCATCGAGGCCCTGCTGGGCAGGCCCGTTTCGGGCTTGACCAGTGGTGACCGCCAACGTGTGGCACTGGGCCGCGCCATCGTGCGCCAGCCACTGGCCTTCATGATGGACGAGCCTTTGGGCGCGCTGGATGCCGAGTTCCGGGAACTGATGTGCCAGGAACTGCGCAGCCTGCACGACCGTCTGGGTGCGACCACCGTGTACGTTACCCACGACCAGCGCGAAGCCACGTCGATGGCAGACAAGATCGCCATCATGAACCAGGGTGTCATAGAGCAACTCGGCGCCCCGCAAGAAATTTACGAACGCCCGGTCTCTGTTTTCGTTGCCGATTTCATGGGTTCGCCGGCCATGAACTTCATACCCACTACCACTGCAATGGCGCGAGGTGCGACATCTCTCGCGATCGGCGCCGCGCAAGCGGGCCTGCCGGCCGTGACGGACGCTATCTCTGCGCGGCCCCTGCTGTACGGCGTGCGGCCGGAGCACATCCGCCTCACAGACAACGCACCTTTACGCGCCGAAGTGCTCGGTGTCGAGTATTTGGGCAACTGCCAGGTCGTCACGCTCGCGACCGCTGCTGGCGTGACCGTGCGCGCCAAGGTGGACGTTCAGACCCGCGCCAAACGTGGTGACCAGGTCGGTTTGGTGTGTGATGCCGCGCAGGTCACTCTTTTTGACGCAGCCAGTGGGCGCGCCATTCGAACCGCCCGTGATGACATGCCCGTCCGTATGGCCGCAAGCCGGGGAGGCCCGAATGGCTGATCTCCACATTGCCGCCGTCAGTAAAAGCTTTGGTACAACCCAGGCAGTTCAGGATCTGGAAATCAACATCGCCAGCGGTGAATTCGTGGTTCTGCTGGGTCCCAGCGGCGCGGGCAAGACCACCACCTTGCGACTAGTGGCCGGGCTGGAAGTACCCGATACAGGACGCGTCTGCATTGACGGGCGCGACGTGACCGATCTGGCCCCGGCGATGCGTGACGTGACCTTTGTGTTCCAGCAGTATTCCCTGTATCCGCACCTCAGCGTATACGACAACCTGGCCTTTCCCCTGCGCTCCCCACTGCGCAACCTCAGCGAAGCGGACATCCGAGCCAAGGTGGGTGAGGTGGCCCGCATGCTGCGCATGGAAGACAAGCTGCAAAACCCGTCGAACCTGCTCTCTGGTGGGCAAATGCAGCGTGTGGCGATTGGGCGCGCACTGGTGCGCAATCCAGCCGTGTATCTGATGGACGAACCACTGTCGTCGCTGGACGCACGGCTGCGTAGTGATCTGCGCATCGAACTCAAGCGCATCCAGCAGGATATGGGGGCCACCCTGCTCTACGTGACGCACGACCAGGTGGAAGCGCTAACCATGGCGACGCGCATTGGCGTGCTCGACAATGGCCGCCTGGTGCAACTGGGTAGTCCGCAGGAGGTTTATGAAGACCCCAATTCAGTGGCGGTCGCGAGCCGCCTCGGCTCCCCGCGCATCAATTTGCTTCCACGTTCGGCGCTGCCGCAGTTGATGTTGGCACCCACGGTGACCATGCTCGGCGTGCGGGCAGAGCACGTGCAAATACTGGCGCAAGACGCTGATACCGCCGGCCACCCGAGTGCGCGCATCCTGCGCATTGAGCAGCTCAGTGATCAATACCTGGTGCACCTGCGTCTGCTCGACGGCGGGCACGACGTGATTGTGGCCGCGCCGCCGGGGCAAGTTGCGGAGCCGGGGACGGACGTGCACTTTACGATCGTGCAAAGCCTGTGGTTTGACGGCAATGGGCAACGCGTGCGCAGCAGATGACGATGTTGTAATTGAACAGGAAATCGATATGGCACTGAACACGATGATTCAAAGCGCGACCCAGACGCTGGTAGACCACCTGGAGGAACTTACCGCGCTCGATCAGGCCATCGGCGACGGCGACCATGGCTTGAATATGAAGCGCGGCGCGCAGGCCATCCAGGCCAGGTTGGGCGACATGCAGGGCTTTGGCCTGAACGAATCGCTCGGGAGCATGGGCAAGACCTGCGTGGCCGTGATTGGCGGCTCGTCCGGCCCGGTGTTTGGCACCCTGATGATGACCTTGGGCAAAGAGTTACCGGCCAATCCAACGCCGGCCGACATGGCCCGCGCCCTGCGCATCAGCATCGAGGCGCTGACCAAGTTGGGCAAGGCCGAGGTTGGGCAGAAGACGCTGCTAGACGTGCTGGACCCAGTGCAAAAGGTGCTGGCCGAAGGTGGTGACAACCTGCTGACCCGTGTGCGCCAATGCGCTTTTGACAGCGCCAACGCCACCGCACAGATGGATGCCACCCGCGGGCGATCCTCCTTCCTGGGCGACCGTGCAAAGGGACATGTCGATCCGGGTTCGCGGTCGATGGCGCTCATCATTTGCTCGGTTTGCGACAGTCTGGCCGCCGACATCGCTACCGCGTGATCCCTTGAATTTCTCTTCTTGCTCCGATCAATGAACAGGTGACCTATGAAAAACCTCATGAACGACGTTGACAGCGCGCTGGCTGAGTCGCTAGACGGCTTTGCTGCGGCCCATGCCGATATCGTTACGCTTGGCGATGACCGCGAGTTTGTGCGCCGTCGCGCTGTCAAGTCCGGTAAGGTTGCGCTGATCTCGGGTGGTGGTGCAGGTCACGAGCCCCTGCACGCCGGATTTGTGGGCCATGGCATGCTCGATGCCGCTTGCCCCGGGCAGATCTTCACCTCACCCACGCCCAACCAGATGCTCAACGCAGCCCAGGCGGTGGACGCAGGCGCTGGGGTGTTGTTCATCGTCAAGAACTATTCCGGCGACATGATGAACTTCCAGATGGCGGCAGACATGCTCGACCAGGAGAACGCCGTTGTCATCGTCAACGACGACGTGGCGGTTGAAGACTCCACCTACACCACGGGCCGCCGCGGCGTAGCGGGCACTCTGATCATCGAGAAAATGCTCGGAGCTGCTGCCGAGCGTGGCGACAGCCTGTTGCAGCTCAAGGCGCTCGGTGATGCCGTGAACAAGGCCACTGCCTCCATGGGCGTCGCGCTAACCTCCTGCACAGTGCCTGCTGCAGGCAAGCCCACCTTTCAGATCGGTGTGCACGAAATGGAAGTGGGGGTGGGCATCCATGGCGAGCCTGGGCGCCGCCGTGTGCCGCTGGCCAGCGCCGACAAGATCGCCGAAGAGCTGATCGGCGCCGTCATCAAGGACCTCGTACTGGCGCCGGGCCAGGAAGTGATACTGCTGGTCAATGGCTTCGGCGGCACGCCCATGTTGGAGCTGTACCTCATGGTCAACGCAGCGCGCAAGGTGCTGGCCAGCGCTGGAGTCAACGCGGTGCGCTACCTCACGGGCTCCTACGTTACCTCCCTGGAAATGGCCGGTTGCTCCATCACCGTTTGCGCGGTAGACCCTGGCATGCTGGCGCTGTGGGATGCCCCCGTACACACCGCCGCACTGCGCTGGGGCATGTGAGGAATCAAGCCGGGTGCTGGACCTAGACGTGGTCCGACGAATTTAAACAGCGAGATAAATGGAAACTCTATTGATATTGCCTCGACTGGTATGGTCAGGCAGACAGGAGTATTTCATGGTCAAGCTGAAGAAGAAGGTCGGCGTTGCCAAGCGTGTACGCAGGCAGCACACCGGGGCATTCAAAGCGCGGGTGGCAGTTGCCGCGCTGCGTGAGGACAAGACGATGAGGCAGTTGTATCAGGAATTTGATCTGCACGCCAACCAAATCATCGAATGGAAACGACAACTGCTTGAGCGTGTACCCCGCGCATACTGATTTTCTGGAGTGGGCCAAGTGTGACTTTTGGCCGCCACGCGTTGCTGAACGGCGAAGAAGCGGCGTCCCACACCATGGCTATGCCCCTGCATCTGTGCAATTATGAGCGGCCAACTGCGACTACCGAGTCAGGCCGGTCATCCGCCAGGAGATGGACCGAGTTCATTCTTGAATGCCTGACCATCTTTCATGATCAACTTCAATCTGGATTTATCCTGAAGCAAACGAACATCACTCAGCGGATTACCTTCGACGATCAATATGTCTGCGAGCCAGTCCGGCTTCAGCACGCCAACGTCCAGTCCCATCAACTCGCCACCGACTTTGGTTGCACACTGAAGCGCTTCGCTAGCGGTGTATCCAAAGATATTTACAAAATGCTCGATATCGCGGGCGTTAGTACCCTGCGGCGTCCATGCGAAACCATAGTCACCCCCCACAACGACACGAATACCCCGCTTACGCACCTGCTCATAAGTGCGTTGGGCATTTTCCATACATCGGTCCATGCCAAGCGCTCGCGCCGCCTCACGGTCAATCCCCCAGGGCGCAGCTTCGTACATGGTGTTGTGTATGAGGCCTATTGCTGGTCCGACAAAAACACGCTCGCGAGCGGCCTCGAGTCGGTCGAGCGCTCTCTCGTCGGCAGATTCGCAGTGATAGATTACATCAACGCCACATTCGAGCGCACGCATTACTGCATTTGACGCACGCGAGTGCGAAGCCACCTTCTTACCGAAATCGTGTGCGATTTCGCAAGCCATGCGCACCTCAGCCTCTCGCATCACCGTCATACCGCCCTTGGCGGCCATAACGAAATCGTCACCCGATATATTGAGCTTGATATTGTCGACACCCTCCCGAATACAGAGTCGCACTGCGCGTGCAATCGCGTCAGGCCCATCGGCCACGAGGCCAAAGCTACCGCGATCCATATGCAACCTATTGTCGTCCCCAAGGCCGCCGGTGACGGTGATCTCCGGGCTAGCAGCACGCAAGCGTGGTCCTGGAATTCGTCCTGCTTCAATCTCATTGCGAATTACCACGTCCAAACGAAGCTTGGCACTGGCAGCACTAAATGCGCTCGTAAACCCTGCCTCAAGAAGTGTCCGGGCGCCGTGCATCGTAGCCAAAACATGCTCTTCAGGTGGTATGTCACCAAGATCAGTATTTTTGGTCGCCCCGCAAAAAGTAAGGTGTGCATGTCCTTCGACCAGCCCTGGCATCACGGTCATGCCACGTGCGTCCAGTCGCTGCACATCCTCGCCTCCAACGATTGACGACAAAGAACCGGCACCAGGTGCCACTGCTTCTATGTGTCGGCCCGATACGAGCAATTCACCTTCATAGGGCGCTTTCCCGGTGCCGTCCCAGATATTTCCGTTGAAGATAAGAGTTTTCATTTGATCAACCCAGACAAAAGCAGCTTCACTTCGGCCGACGAGCGGCACAGGTGTTAACGAACACCGAATACATCGATGTTGTACCGCAGATAAAGAGGCGATTCAGCTTGGCGCCCCCAAAACACAAGTTAGCCACCGTCTCGGGGATAAGTATCTTGCCGAGCAGCGTCCCGTCTGACGCATGGCAATGGACGCCATCCCCCGCACTTAGCCACAAATTGCCTTGAACATCAACACGTATTCCATCGTACAAACCCACGGAGCAGGTCGCAAACACATCCCCTGCTGCGAGAACACCGTTTTCGGTGACAACTAAGCGCCTCACGTGTTGTGGACCACCTTCCCGATGAGTGGCTCCCGTATCTACGATGTAGAGCAATGACTCGTCCGGGGAGAACGCCAAGCCGTTGGGCTGCTCGAAGTCAGCCGCCACAACAGTCAGAGTGCCGTTTGCATCAAGGCGATAGACACGCTGTGCGCCGATCTCTCCCGACGCTGCGTTACCCTCGTAGTCGCTGTCAATGCCGTAGCTCGGATCCGTGAACCAAATACTGTCGTCGGACTTGACGATCACATCGTTAGGGGAATTTAATCGTTTGCCCTCAAAATGCGACACCAGAACAGTGCGGGAACCATCGTGTTCCGTGCGCGACACGCAACGCCCTTGATGCTCGCAAGACACAAGGCGACCCCACTGATCGACCGTGTGACCGTTTGTGTACATCGCCGGTTGACGAAACACTGAAACAGAGCCGTCCGTCTCATCCCATCGCAATATGCGATCGTTCGGAATATCTGACCAAACCAAATACCGACCGGCAGCAAACCATGCAGGTCCTTCGGCCCATCGACATCCAGTCCAGAGCTTTTCTACATGGACGTTGGGGAAGACCAACGAGCGAAAACGCTCGTCGATAACTTCAAAGTTCGCGGTCAAGCTCAAGGCCATGATGCCCTCCTAGTCGGAATGCCGCCTGCCGCGACCATAGACCAACAGCATCGTGATGATGACGACGCCATAAGTAACTTGTCGGCCCATCTCAGGAATCTGCATGACCGACAAGATGGATTGCAACAGCGTGATCAGTATTACACCGACCACGGTACCCAGATAGTTGCCGCTACCGCCCAAAATATTGGTACCACCCAACACAACTGCGGCAATCGCAGGCAATAGGTAGGAATCGCCCATAGCCTGATACGCTTTGGTCGAATATCCTGTCAGCAATACGCCTGCTAGCGCATAACAGGCCCCGGCCAACGTAAAGCACAACAACGTGACAACCCGCGTGTCGACCCCCGAGAGGTATGTGGCGCGCTCACGATTACCGGTGGCATAGATGGACCGCCCCAGCGTTGTACGGTGAAGCACAAACATGGTTGCAGCACCCACAATAGCCCATACCAGCAAGGCATTGGGTAAGCCCAATACTGAGCGACCGGTCGCCATCAAGTGCATGGCCGTGGTGGCCCGGTCTTGCGGGGCAAAGCCGCCCGTCTGGATCACGATAAGTCCCTGCGCCACAGCATTGATACCAAGGGTGAAGATCATTGATGGCACCCGAAGATAGGCGACACCCAGACCATTAAGCAGGCCAAAGACCGCGCCACACGCAATACCAAACGGTATGGCCAGCCATTCACCAGCCTGGCCCCACCATCCGGCGGCTGCAGCTGACATGATTCCACCGACGGTTACCACCCACGGTACTGATAAATCTATACCGCCCAGCAAAATCACTAGCATCGCACCAGTTGCAATGATGCCCAGAAAGGATGCAATCTGCAATTGCAGCAACAAGTAGTTGACTGACAGGAAGTTGTTGGAGTACAGGCTACCCAGTAACAACAAGGCAACAGTGCAACCAGCCGCAGCCAGCACAGGCAAATGAGAAGAAGCCTGAATGCGTTGAACGATTGAACTACTCATCGGAAGACATCCAATCGGTTGCGCAGCCTCAGCAATTTCAACGACGATATGCTGACTGCTGCCAACAAAATGATTCCCTGAAAGAGCGGTTGCCAAAGCGGCTCAAGATCAAAGACAAAGAGCAAATCACCGACGGTACGCAGGACGAAGGCCCCAAAAATAGAACCGATTGCGCTGCCGGCCCCCCCCATTAAGGAAGTGCCGCCTATGACTACCGAGGCGATGCTATTCAATGTGTATACACCTCCGATAGCAGCCGAAGCCTCTCCAGAAAAAGTAACGCAAGTCAGCAATAGTCCCGCAACAGACGCCAAGAGGCCTGAGAGGGTGTAAGCCAGTAGCTTGGCGCGATCAATGGGTACGCCAGACATATAGGCGGCGCCCTCGGAAGAGCCCACGGCAAGTGTGGCGCGACCCAGCGCAGAACGACGAAACGGTATCCAGACCAGCAAAACCAGCGCAAGCAAAACCAAAAGCATCGTTGGTATTCCTGCTAGGTGCGCTCCCGTGAGCGCTTCAGCAAAACCAGCATGTATGTCACCGCCTGGCACTGGTCGCAAACCAAGCGCCAACCCGTAGTAAACCGTGCCAGTACCCAGTGTCGTGATAATCGGTTGCAGGCGACCGTATACGATGATCGCACCGTTGATCAGACCGCATATGGCCCCGCAACACAGCACTGCCACGGCACCCAGACCAGCCTGCAAGCCACTGCCGACCACAAGGGTGGAAGCCAGGCAGTTTGCCAATACGAAGATCATTCCCACAGAGAGATCGATACCCGCAGCGAGCACCGGGAGAGTCTGAGCCATGGCCACAATCGCCAGCAACACACCTTTGTTAGCGGCCGTGGTTATCACCGGAACTGTCCATCCGGCCTGGTGATTTCCAATGTAAAGACCAAAAATCAGCACGAACATGAGAAATGCCGCCCAGACGCCGCGCTGGGCACGAAGGATATACCGCCAGTCACCTGTCATCATTGCAACATCTCGCTAGTGGCATTTATGTTGAGAGCACTTGACACTAACGCATGTTCAGTCAGGCCCTCGCCCGCCAGCCAGCGCACAATGCGACCGTCATAGAAAACGGCCACCCGGTCGCAACAGCCGATCAACTCGGCGTAGTCGGTGGAGTACAGCAACACAGCGGCACCATCGTCAGCCAACCTACGCAGTAGTGCGTAGATCTCCTGCTTAGTGCCCACGTCAATGCCTCTCGTTGGATCATTGAGCAAAATTATCTTCGGGCTATTCATAAGCCACTTGGCGATCACGACCTTCTGCTGGTTGCCACCCGAAAGCGTGCTGACCGCATTGCCGATGTTGGACGCCTTTATCGCAAGTTGGCGCAGCATGTCGGCAATGGCATCTGCCTCAGCTGAGCGGTCTATGACCCCCAATCGCGCAAAGCTCTCAAGTGCAACAAAGCTCAGATTGTCACGAACTGACATGGGTAGCATCAGCCCATCCGTCTTGCGGTCCTCAGGCACCAGAGCCAACCCATTGACCGCTTGTTTCGCTTGACGCGGACTGTTCAGCACTACCTTGCGATCGCCCAATTTGACCTCGCCCCGTACGCCACGCAACACACCGAAAAGGGCCAATAGAAATTCGCGTTGTCCCTGTCCATCCAGTCCCCCCAACCCAACGATCTCACCTGGGCGTACCTCAAGCTTGATATGGTGTAGCCTGTCCTGCCAACTCAAATCGTTCACCGAAACGGCAGGCGTTCTAACCAACGACTCCTGACTGGGCTCAAGCTTTGGCGGGAAAACATGCTCGATGTCACGGCCAATCATCATCTCGACTATCTCGGCTGCGCTGCGGGAACCAGCCACGAAACTACCTACATGCTGGCCGTTGCGGAAAACTGAGCAGTCGTCGGCTAGCTCGGCAATCTCATTCATGCGGTGCGAAATGTAGATTATTGCCAAACCCTCGTCACGCAGTCGCTTGAGCAGGCTGAACACCCGCGTCACATCAGCGGCGGTAAGCGCTGACGTGGCCTCGTCGAGAATCAGTATTTTCGGCTCGCGCGCCAGCGCCTTGGCAATTTCAACCATCTGGCGCCGCGACAGCGACAGGCTGGAAACGGGAGCCAAAGGGTGGATGTCCTCGGCCCCCGCCCGTTTCAGCGCGGCCTCAGCGATTCGCCTTTGCCCCCTGCGATCCACCAAGCCAAAGCGCAGGGGCGGATTCGTGATGCATATGTTGTCGGCCACGCTCAGGTCTGGCATCAGCGACAACTCCTGGAAAATACAGGCCACGCCCGCAGAGACCGCCTCCTGCGGATGCGCAAAACGCCTCTCTTTTCCAGCTAGCATGATGCGCCCCTCATCGGGTTGCACCACGCCAGACATCACCTTGATCAGGGTCGACTTCCCTGCCCCGTTTTCGCCCAGCAACGCATGGATGCGACCGGGCGTACAAGCGAAGTTCGCCCGCTCCAGCGCGCGAACACCGCCGTAACGCTTCGATATATCAAAAAGTTCAAGCGCTGCTTGCATTACTTGGTGTTTTTCTCGTCCTTAGACATGATGTCCGAGGCCTTCAAGTTAACGCCACAAGACGGGAAGTCGTTGGTGGTGAAGAAGTTGTCTGTCAAATCCGGGAAGTAATTGACGCCAGCCTTGAAATTAGGATGTGCGGTCTGAGGAATTGGCACAGAGATCAATTGCGGCATTACCTTGCCTTGCAACGCGGCCACGGCAGCCTTCATCGAAATAGCGACTAGGCCCGGCGACTGGCCCAGCGAGTTACACAGCAGACCGTCCTTGGCGTACTGGGCGCATAGCTTGCGGAAACCGTTCTCTGACTCGCCAGCAACAGGAATCATTGGGTGCTTGGCATCGATCAGTGCGCGTACGGCACCGGTGGTGCCCCCTTGTACGATCATGCCGTCAAACTTCTTGTGCACTGCGACAGCGTCGGCCACGACCTTCTGCGCTGTTCCATCATCCCAGTTGCCAACGACCTGAACTATCTCAAACTTGTTGCCAGGGGCTTCCACCACTTTACGGAAGCCTACATGGCGATCACGGTCCACTGAGTTACCAGGTAGTCCCCGCACCTCTAGCAGCTTGCCGGTCTTTTTCGGTAGATGGGTAAGCATCCATTCACCGTAGGCTGTCCCCATGGCTGTCTGATCCTCGTTGACCTGCATAATTTGGTCGCTGTCGAGCACGTTGTCGAATGGGACCAGGACCACGCCGGCTGCATTGGCCCGCTTAATCACAGGACCAAACGCGGTGGGGTTGACGGCTATGGTGATGATGGCGTCATAACCCGAGTTGATGAAGTTATCGATCGCGGCGACCTGCGCCGCAACGTCGGTGCCGGTAGAGACAATTTTGAATTCCTTGATGTTGCCCTTCATCTCAGGCAACTCGGCATAGGCTTTGGCCATCTTAATCATCTGAATGCGCCAAGTATTTCCGACGAAGCCGTTGGCAAGCGCGATTCGATAGGGACCCTTTTTTGCTGCCCACTGAAAGTGTTTGGTCTGCGCGTTCCAAGGCTTGAAACAGCCGGGATCTTCGCCGGGACCATTAACCACTTTTGGCGCCGCCAGCGCGGTGGTCGCAGCGATCAAGGTTGCAAGCGCCAAAGAAATTCGGGTTAAGGAAGTCATTAAGATACCTCAGTCAATGTTTATAAGGACACGCCGTGAACAGCACCGGTTAACTTGTACGTCGACACGGGGTCGGTCACTCCAGGCTACTTCTTGCACGGTCGCTGTAAGCCCTGCGCCTTTTCCTTTGTAAGGATCTTGTGCAGACCTTTCAACTGAAATAAAGTCTGCTTTCATCCTGTCAATCAAACCATAGGTGTTAACCAGTACAGTAGCGGCCTTGAAATCCAGTGCCTACGAGTTGTACTTTTCTGGTAGATCTGCTGTGCTGTTGGCACAGCAGCAACGAGAAG
>Ga0105047_10008009_pt1 | contig 17709 bp, 9 predicted proteins | sample MAT04_FD_78384 | JGI IMG/M metagenome (GOLD analysis project Ga0105047, IMG submission 78384) | Freshwater microbial communities from Lake Fryxell liftoff mats and glacier meltwater in Antarctica - MAT-04 (megahit assembly) | ecosystem: Environmental > Aquatic > Freshwater > Ice > Liftoff...
CCAATGAACTCACCGGCGCGACCGCTGCGACGCTGACCTTGGATCCTGTGCGGGCCGCCGACGCGGGCAGTTATGCGGTGACGGTGAGCAACGCGGTGGCCGTGGTGACCAGTGCCACCGCCACCGTGACCGTGCTGCTGCCCCCGCTGATTGTGGTTGGGCCGGTGGACACGGTCGCCACCAATGGCGGCGCGGCGCGCTTCGAAGTGATGGCGACCGGTTTTCCAGCCCCGACTTACCAGTGGTTCTTCAACGTGACCAACGTGCTCACCGGGGAGACTAGTGCAGCATTGTCGTTGACCAATGTTCAAGCCGCGGAGGCAGGCGGTTACCATGTTCAGGTTTCCAATGTCGTTGGGAGCGTTGCGAGCAGCGTCGCCTGGCTGGCGGTCGGGGATGTGCCCGCCATAATTGTGCAACCGCAGAATCTCTCCCTCCCCAGCGGACAGGCCGCATTTTTCTATGTGCAAGCGAGCAGTGCCACGCCCCTTGGCTACCAATGGTTCTTCAATGGTACCAATCGGATCGCCGGTGCCAACGGCAGCGTCCTGCTGTTAGAGAACGTGACCGCCAATGAGAGCGGCGCCTATGTGGCCGTCGTAACTAACATGTTTGGCCCGGTCACGAGCCGGGGCGGAGTGCTGCGGGTGCTGGTGCCTGCGCAAATCACTGGTTGCCGCCTCAGCGGAACCATCTGCGACCTGACTTTCTCCACGGTGGCCGGCCTCCGCTACACGGTGGAATTCAAGACTGACCTCGCCCAGACCCGCTGGACACGCGTGACTGGAGCCTCGAAGCTGATTGGCCCTGGCGGGCTGCTGACGATTCAGGATGCAAGCGCGACCAATGCCATGCGGTTCTACCGCGTGCTCATCGAGTGACCCCGCCCGTGCCGGCATGTATTTCCTCAAACGCCTCGCCTTCACGCTGCCGCTGCTGCTGGTGATCAGCTTCCTGGCGTTCATGCTGGTGCGCGTTGCGCCCGGCGGGCCGTTCGACCGCGAGCGCAAGCCGGCGTCGCCGGAAATCGAGCGGCAGATTCAAGCGAAGTATCACCTCGACGAGCCCAAGTGGCGGCAATACCTGCGCTTCCTCGGCGACCTCGCGGGCGGTGACCTGGGTCCGTCGCTCAAATACCGCAATCACAGTGTCAACGACCTGATCGCGCAGGGCTTGCCGGTGTCGCTGGCTTTGGGGGCGCTCGCGTTTTGTGTGGCGCTGGGGGTGGGCATTCCGGTGGGCTGCTTCGGCGCGCTGCGGCGCGGACAATGGCCGGACTGGGGCGGAGGGTTCTTCGCCATCCTGATGGTGTGCGTGCCGGGGTTTGTGCTGGCGCCGTTGTTGATCCTGGGGCTGGCACTCGAGGCGCGGTGGTTGCCGGTGGCGTTGTGGGGTTCGCCCGCGCACGCGGTGCTGCCGGTGCTGGCGCTGGGGCTGTATTTCTCGGGCCGCGTGGCCAGGCTCATGCGCGAGGGCATGGCCAGCACGTTGGCGGCGGAGTTTATCACCACCGCGCGGGCCAAAGGACTCAGCGAAGGCGCGATCCTGCGGCGGCACGCTTTCCGGTTGGCGGTGCTCCCAGTGGTGAGTTACTCCGGGCCGCTGCTGGCCGACTTGCTCACCGGCTCATTCGTCATCGAAAACATTTTTCAACTCCCGGGCCTCGGGGTGTTCATGGTCAATGGCTGTCTCAACCGCGATTACACCCTCGTTGTCGGCCTGGTGATCCTCTACGCCGCGCTCCTGATCCTGCTCAATCTGGCCGTGGATTTCACCCACGCCGCGCTCGACCGCCGCGTGCGCTTCGAGTAGGCGCCAGTGGGGTCAAGCCCGGCGCCCTCAGACGCGGGTGGTTTTTCCATTCGGCCCTTGGTAGTTTTTCACGTCCGCCGGCCTTCGGCGCGCCTACCATGAACCTCGAAATCCTCCACCAACAACGCCTCGCCCGTTACGTCACCGCCCTCCGCAATGAAACGCCCGACCGCGTGCCCATCCGCCCATTTGTTGCCGAGTTCACCGCGAAGTATGCCGGCATGACCTGCCAGGAAGTCGTCCACGACTACACCCGCGCCTTCGATGCGGCGGTGAAATGTGCGCAGGACTACGACTGGGACGCGGTGGTGCCGAACATGGTCTATGTCTGGACCGGCCTGGCCCAGGCGGCGGGGCTGCGTTACTACGGCATCCCCGGCATCGGCCTGCCGCACGACGTCGGCTTCAACTACATCGAGCCGAGCGAGGACCAGGCGTTCATGCGCGCCGACGAGTATGACGCCCTGATCGCGGACCCGACCGGCTTCCTGTTTAACGTCTGGTTGCCGCGCGTCTCGACGGAAGTCTCCGCGCCCGGCACACCCGCGAGCTACCGCGGTCACCTTGCGCTCGTGAAAAGCAGCATGGCCATGATGCAATACTTCCAGGCCTTCGGGCCGCAGATTGAGCGGCTGCGCCTCGAAGCGGGCACGCCTTCCGCCATCGCCGGTATTTTCAAGGCACCCTTCGACATCCTGGCCGACAAGCTGCGCGGTTACATCGGGCTGGTGCAGGACATGGCCGAGCAGCCGGACAAAGTGCTCGCCGCGTGCGAAGCGCTCATGCCGCACCTTTGCCACGTCGGCCTCACCACCGCCGATCCCACGCGCCGCGTGCCCATCGGCTTCTGGATGCACCGCGGCTGCGTGCCGTTCGTCAACCCGCGGCAGTTCGACTCGCACTACTGGCCCACGCTCAAACCTATCATCGAGGAATTTTGGAAGGCCGGTCACCAGACCTTGTTCTACGCCGAAGGCAAGTGGGCCGCGCACCTCGAGACCTTCCGCGAACTCCCGCCGCGCAGCATCGTTTTCCACGCGGATCGCGACGATGTTTTCGCGGTGAAGAAGAAACTCGGCGATCGCTTTGCCGTGAGCGGCGGCGTGCCCAATGTGTTGCTCAGCTATGGCAAGCCTGGCGAGGTCCGTGACTTCTGTCGGCGCGTCATGGACGAGGTCGCCCCGGGCGGCGGCTACATCATGGACGCCGGCGCGATCATGCAGGACGACACCAGCATCGAGAACTTGCGCGTGCTCACCGACACGACGCGCGAATTCGGCGTGTATCCGGGCGCGCCCACCCCCACGACGAGGCCGCCGGGCGAGGTGCCGGAGTCCGTCGCGGAGCGGGCAACGCTGAAAGGACTCGCCGGCTGGCCCATGCCGCGCGTGCGCCCCGGCGTCTGTTTCCCCTGGGAGGAAAAGGTGAAGTCGCTGCCGCCCATCACCGGCAACCCGGACCTTGTGCGCCGCGTGTGGGAGCAGGTGGATGCCCTCGGGTCGGTTTACATCTGGCAACTGCTGCTAAGTTTCTGAGGCGACCCGCCGCTGCGGTGGGGCTTTATTGCGCCGGATGCGTGGACTCGGACGGCAGCCATTCTGCGCCCGCCCGCACCTCGCGCAGCACGCGCTCCACCGCCAACGATTTGACCCCCAAGCGCTCCCGCAGCACCCGCACGTGCCCGCCCTGCGGGCGCCAGATGTCTTCACGGGTGTCGCCCCAGAGGACCACACAGGGCAAGCCCAGTGCCGCCGCCAGATGCGTGATGCCGGAGTCGTGGCCCACGAACGCGTGGCACGCCGCCAGCCGCGTCGCTAACTCCGCCAGCGGCAAACTGCGCGCCAACGTGCAGCGATCCGCAGGCAGCCCGGCTGCGAGTCGCTCGAGGCGATTTCCTTCCGCCTCGCCGCCGACGAGCAGCACGCGCTGCGGGGTTTCCGCCAGCCAGCGTTGCAGCAACTCGCGCCATTTCGCTTCCGGCCAGTTCTTGCGCTCGCTGCCGCTGCCGGGATGCGCCGCCAGGATGCACTCCGCTTTCGTCGCGTCTTGGGCGGCCGCGGCCGGGCTGAGGCGTGGCACTGGATCGGCCTCGAAAATTGCGAGCCGTTCGAGCGGCCAGAGATACACGCGCGTGGCGTGCTCGCCGACTCCTTCATCCGGCCGATGCGGGCCGGCGATGAATTGCGCCGCCGAGACGCGGGCGACGTTGGCGCGGAAAACCCCGTCCGGGTCGTACAGGTAGGAAAGGATGATGTCGAACTCGCTGAAGTAGGTGGCCATCGCTTCCGGCAGCGTGCTGCCGTCGGCAAAGAACCCCGCCAGCGCGCGCGCTTCAATCGGCTGCAACCGGTCCACCAAGCCGCCGGCCAACGCCAGTTGCGCGATATGCGGGTAGCCCAGGACTTCCAGGTGGGCGTCGGGAAACTGCCGTCGCAGCGCCGCGAGCGCCGGAAGCGTGAGGATGAAATCCCCGATGGCTCCCCCGCGGATGACAAGGATGCGCCCGCGCGACGCCTTCACTGGGTGTGGGCGACGATCGTTTCCACGAGCACCGCAGGCCGCATTTCGCTGAACGAGGCCGCGCGCGCCTCGGCGGCGCGAAACGCGGTCAAGCCTAGCGCGACGATGAACAGGCCGAACGCCAGGCGCACCGCGCAGAAGGCTTTGGTCCGGCTGGCATTGGCGTTGGACCATTCAATGAAATCCCGCAGCCGCCAGGGCGAAACCGTCAGCCAGAGGGCCACGAACACCAGCGCATACGCCCACCCTGCAATGACCAGCCGCCATTCGGTATCCGCCCAGCGGGCGGTATCCACCATCGTCTTGGCCAGGAGCAGGAACACCACGGCCAGCCCTCGTACTGCGAGAAAGTCGCGGACGAAGATGCAGGTCGCCAGCCCGGCAGCGGCGAAGGCCATGAGCATGTAGTCCTTGATCGCCGCGAAGTCGGAGATGGCCTCGGCACTCACATTGAACAGGAACCAGATCGTGCCGCCGAGCATGATTAGCCAGCCAGCCAGCAAGGAGCGCGGAAACTTCCGCGCCGTCGCAGCGAAACGTTGCGGGTCCAGCAGCCCATAGACCTGGGGTGCGCACACGATCAGGCCGAGCAAAATGGAGAGGGTGGACAACTTCATCAGGGAGCGAAAAGCGGCGCGCAACATGGCGCAGCCGGACGCAGGGGTAAATGGGAAATACACCCCCGCAATACGCCGCGGTGCAAGGGGCAGGTGCGCCCAGGGCACCGATCAAGAGCGTGAACTGGCGGGAGGATTTCGACGCGGCGAAGGCGCTGGTGGGTTTCGGGACGTTGACGCAGGAAACGCCGGAACTCAACCCGTGCCCGCAGGATGTGCTGCGGCATACGGGGATCGCGTGCTACTACCGGGAGTGGGCAATCCCAGTTGTCGCAGGCGCAATCGCGCGCCGCGCGGCCTGCCCTGCCGCAGGGCGTGCGAGCAAGTGAGATGCCCCCCCAGCGACATCGTTGACCTATGCTGCCGTGGCGCCGCCGCAGTTCTGCTGGCCCTGGCACGTGAGCCGGCCAATAGCTTGCCAGCGGCTGGGCTGATACCGGGCGGGTCTCGCGCGGGAGGCTGCCCGATACTCGAAGCTGTTCATGCACTGGTTGAAGCCACGCGGCCTCCGCTCCAAGACTCTGCGCCGGACCCCGGGCAGTCGGCGACGGCGGGCGGAGCGGGTCCACCAAGACGATCTTGCCACTGAGATCCGGCAAGCCGCTGGTCACGCTGACCCAGGTTGGCGGGGGGAGCGCGGGTGTGCGCGCGAGCAGGTAGGTCGCCCCCGGGGTGCCGGCGCAATTCACCAGCATCTGCCCGGACGCCACCGAGGCGCTGAGCCGCGCCGAACTCGACGGTGTGAAGCTGAACCCGGCGCTGCCGTTCGCGGTGGGAAACACGTCGCACGCGAGGCTGAAGTTGATCAAGCCGAAGCCCGCGTAGAGGCTGTTGAAGCTGAGCCAGACGTTTGACCCCGCTTTGCCAATGCCGGTGATCCGCAGATTCGGGTCCGCTTCGTAGGCGCCGATGTCGCTGCCGTTGCCGCCCTCGGCGTTGGGGGTGTTGGGATCGTCAATGGGGCGGGGCAAACCGCGCTGGTCGGTGGTCAGGCCGCCACTGTGGCCGGCGTCCAGGGCCGGGCTGTCGAAGCGCAAGGCGTGCGTGGGCGTCGGGCCGGTTCCCAGGTCTTGGCCTCAAATCTTCCAACTTCTGAACTTCACGCTGCGTTGTGCGACGCCGCAGTTACGGCTGCCCTGCTCGGAAGAAATAGGCAGCAGGCTTCAGGTAGGGCGTGTTCGTGACGGGCTGTGTCCCGGTTTGATTGGTCACGACTCCGTAGTTGCCCCAGTCAACGAAGTCGGGTGAGCCCTGGATTCTCCAAGCGCTGCCCGCGGCCGAATTCAACTGGAAATGCGCTCTTCCGTCTGGCAACAGCCCCATATCCATCAGGCTAGCGGCAGGAACAGCTGACGGACTTGCACCCTGAAGGAAGACGGTGCGGTAGAAATAGGCTTTCCGCCCGGCGGGAGCAACATTCGTGAGCACGAGCACGCCGCTCTGATTCGTGTAGCGGCCCAAGTCGGCCCAATGGAACAAATCCGGCGTGCCTTGCAGCGTGAACGGTTGCCGGCTCTCGCCGAGTACCGTCAGGCGCACCTGCCCGCCTGACAAGACGACCGGCGAGAGCAACAGGGGCGGCAGGAGAACCTCGTCGCAACCGATGTCAGGAAGAAGTCCACGCGCCTCGCCCTCGAAATCAACGCCTGGTGCATTGGTTGCATTGCCCGCATTGACGCACGGGGAGTCCAGCCGCAAACGGAAGTCGCCGTTCCCCGCAAACAACGGAGCAGCGCTGATGTTTTGGAAAACGTCCGCTGGCGTGCCGTTGCGGTTGGTGGTGGTGGGTGTGCCAAACGCGGCAGGGTAATTGAGCCAGTTCCCGCCCGCGTTGTTGAAGACGTTGTTGAACCAAATCTTTGGGGTGCTGGCTGGCGGGGTTGCCGCCATAATGCCGAAGGCATTTCCTGCGATCACGTTGTTCTCCGCAGTGGGGGAGGGTTCAACGCGCAGATTGTGATAAATGCCACTGCCAAGATTCCCGACGAGCGTGTTGTTGGCCATTCTTGCGTAAACATCTTCCTTCAGCCAGAGCGCATCAGCCCGATTGCTGACGACCAGGTTGTTTTCGATAATTGGACTGATAATGCTATAGCCGCCATTGCCGGTATAACCTTCAGCGTGGATTCCGATCTGGTTGGAGTGGATGCGATTCTCGCTGATTTGACTGCCGATAATGGCCCCGCCATGCGGGTGGCAATAGATATAGCCGCCCGCGCCATCGCCCCTGGCTCGAATGCCCGCAGCTCCGTTGTCGTGGATCTCGTTGCCAATGATGGGTGCATAAATGGTTGATGACCTTTGGCAAGTGGATGACACGTATAAATTGATGCCGTTGGCGCCGTTGTGCCGGATCCGGTTGCCGGTAATTTGGACATCCGTCGAGTCAATGTACTGTTCGTACGACATGGCGACTCGGATGCCGTCGCCGGAGTTTGATTGGATCAGGCTAAAGGTCAGGGTCAGGTGCGCATCGTTCGCATAGATGCCGATTCCGTTTTGGGCATAGGAAATCTCCACGTTGTCCAAGAGTGAGGAAGTCTGTCCGGAGCCGGTAAATCGAATCCCCGCCCAGTCGCCTGGGCTTGGAGACATGCTTGAGCTGGTGAAAACAATTCCAGAACCTGCCTCGCTGTCCGCGATGAGTCTTCCGGCCACGGTCACGGCTTGTCCTGAGGAAAACAGCAGTTGGCTCCCAGATGCAATGGTGAGTGTCTGGCTCGTGTTCACCAAGATGTCCGAGGTCACGCGATACACCCCCGCTGAGATGGTGCCCGAGAGGGTGCCCCCAATCGTCCTATTTCCAACTGAATCATCATCCGTCACCTCTACATTTACCGAACGCGATGCGTAACCCGGCGCATAAGCGGAGACGGTCACCGTTTGCGTGCCATCAATATCGCCATCGTTCTGCGTGTCCAGCGCAAAGACGGCTATCGTGGAACCGGCCGGAATCGTGACTGACAAAGGTGTGGTAAGCTCCGTGGTGTCCGAACTGCTGAGGCTGACTACGAGATTCGTGTCGAGTCCCCTGTCTCGGGTGACAAAGCCGGACAAAGCATTTACGCCAGCCGCCTCACTCACGGACGTGCCCAGCAACGTCAGTCCAATTTGTGCAGGAGTTGCCTCCAGTAACGTCACGGTGGCGGTTCCGTTCGTAAAGCCTGCCGCTGAAGCCGTGATGGTTGCCTGCCGGCTGCCGGCTGCAACTCCGTCATCCACCGCGCCGATGAGGAAGTTCGTATCACCGGCGTTTGCGGCAATCGTAACGGGTGATAGGAGCGTGACGGCCCCGGTCGGTTCGCTCAGGTTAACTGCGACACTGTCGGTCAGATTGGTCGAGTTGATTCGTTTGATGGTGACGTACGCAGCCGCTGACCCTGCGTTCTCTGGAAAAGTGTTGGGAACAGCAGACAGGAGCAGCGTCGGATTGCCTTTAGTGATCCTCACCTCGTCCAAGAACAGGTGGTATGCGGTATTGCTGAACTGGCGGATTCTCCGAAAACGCAAATAGACATCCGTGTCCATAGCGATGCTCCCGGCAGCCAGGTTGGTGTCCAAATCAATGACGTAATTCTGGTAGGTTGTCGGTGGATCAAAGGAAAGTAATTGGCGCCAAGTCTGACCATCCCCGCTGACTTCCACAAAGGACTGACCGGATGCCCCATCGGCTCCGCTCTGGAGCTTCGCCCAGAAATCAAGGAACAGGTTCGTCGCTCCCGCCTGCCCGCTCAAGTCCAGCTTCAGCACCGCCCACTGGCTCAGGTTCCGGTCAAATGACGCCGAATTGAAATGCAAATGCCAACCGCCTGATTTCGGCCCATCACTACTTACCGCCGTGACTGTGCCGCTCCCTCCATCTCTGCCAAAACTCCAATATGCTGGCACTGGCGGCCAAGACTCGAAGCCTTCACTGAACAACACCGGCGCACTGCCCAGGGTGGGCACGATGGACTCGAAGTTCACGGTGCCGCTGCAGGCGTCGGCGGCTTCGCCGTTGCTGACGTTGCCGTTCTGGTTCATCGGGTTGCCCGCCACGTCACTCACGTTGGGGCCCACCGTCAGCCGATAGACGCCCCGCACGGTTTGGTTGGTGAAGCCCAGATCAAACTGTGTGTTTGTGCTGCCCGCCACCGCGGAGACCGTGACCGGAATCAACGCCCCCATCGGCCCGTAGAGCGTCACGTCTGCCGGCGTGAAGCTGGCCGGCGCAATCGGCTCGTCGAACGTCACCCGAATGCTGTTCAGCGGCCCGCCCCCGCTGGCCACCACCGCCGGAGTCTGGTTGGTCAGCTTCGGACCCGCCAAGTCTTGCGCATTGACCGGGAGCATTCCCAGTGCTGCCAGTATCAGCAAGCGGGAACCCAGCAAAAGGAGCCTGTGGGAGTTGATTCTTGAGGGCCGGTTTTGCCGTGAAGGCGAAGAGCAGTCGCAAGACTGAGGATGGAGGCTTGTTTTCATATTGGATTTGTTTGCTGGGCTTAGGTGCTTTCGTTTCGGTCGTTCAGTTACATACCGGTTTCGGATGAAAGGTGACACGGGAGCCGATTCAAGACTCGTAGCAGCCGAGGTAACGAGGCTCACACTGCAAAGATTCCAGAGCCTCCTCACGTCGGCTGCTACAGTCTGCAATTGGTTCACCGGTTGGGCGTTCATTGGGCTCTGAGGCGCTCCTGGATTTGGTCGGCTTCGGCTCGCAGCGGGTCCGCGGCCGTGGGCTGGCCTTGCTGGCGGAGGATGCCGCCCAGCAACTTGAGGGACTCGGCGGTCCACCGATGACTCTGGCAGAAGGACAGGCGGCGGATGTCGAGGGACTGTCGGGCGAGGGTTTCGGCTTCGGCGGGTTTGCGAGATCCCAGCCAGCCACCAAGCCGCTGGACGTTTGTGGCGCGAGGCATCGCAGTTTGGCCGATGGAGCTAGCAGCGTCGCTGCGCCCTTGAATCGTTGAGTTCCTTCGCGCGGAGCCTCCCTTGAGTAACCGTCTGGCGCCTGCGGGAGCGTGATCCCTTGGCTACCAAATGAACCGAAACCGTCCGGCCCTCCAGGCGCCTGCAATTTCTCCCGACCTGCGGGCAGGCCTGGTCCGAACCCCAGACCCGGGATCAGCGCAGCTGGACAGAGCCTGCGAACCGTTTTAGCCAGAGGCTTGCCCATACCCACAAGGAGCTTGCCTTCTGGCGCTTAACACCGCAAACCGAAGTTACAATGATCTTTAGGTCATTCTCAGCAAGGATTTCTGACGCGATCAAATCTATCCGACTTTCAAATCCAGCGTCTCTCCAGCCGCGACCGTGACTTCCGCGCCGAAGCGGATTTCGCCCCGGCCATCGCGGACGGTCAGCGTCGCGGGCACGGCTTTGCCAGCGAGCGTCGCGGTGACGGCTTGCGGCCGCACGCCGGGCGGCGGGGTGAGCGTCAGCGTATGGAGTCGCAACCGTCCCCAGCGCACCGCCACTTCGCACTTCGCACTTCGACCTTCGGACTTCTGGCTGAAACTGCCCCAGCTTTCGGCGGTCGTGAACGCGGCTTTGAAGTGCTCCGGCGTCAGGCGCGGCGCGAAGGCGAGCGCGGCCTTCGGGCCGTCGTATTCGTAGCCGCAGGCGGCAAGGAAGACACCGTAACTGGCCATGCTGCGGGCGTAATGATCGCCACACTCGACTTCGTTGAAAGGATTGCGCCGCGACGGATGATAGCGGTCGTGGACGGCGCGAGTGACGGCCAGGCCGTTCTGCACCAACTCGGAGCCAGCTTCGCCTTCCCAAACCATGTGGCTGGCGACCTGATACTCGAAACCATTCATGCACTCGTTGAAATAGCCCGCCGCCCACTCGGCCCCTTTGCCCTTGGCCTGAGTGTAGTCCCAGTCGGTGCGCGGGAAGCTGCACATGAGCAGGCCGGCCTCGCCAGGCATGGCATACCAGCGGCCGGCTTTGTAGGCGTCGCGATAAGGGCCGACGTCGGGGGTGAAGTTATAGCGCCAGAGGGCGGCGAGGGCGGCGCGCGTCTCTTTCTCCGGCAGCACGCGGGGCAGGCCGACTTGGAAGGCCCAGCTCTGGCCCATGACTTGGTCAATCTCACAGCCGGTGCCGGAGTTGATCGCGTCGAGGTGCTTGGGGTCCACCTTGTTGATGAAGTAGCCGTCATCGAAGAGTTGCGTGACAAGGTTCTTGCGGCCGGTTTCGACGATGCCGCGACACTTGGCGGCGAAATCCTTGTCGCCGACGATGACTGCCATTTCCGCCGCCGCGAGCAATGACGCGAGGTAAAGTCCGCTCAGCCACGCGACGGGACCGAACCAGTCGGTGTCGAGGGTGTTGTGCTGGTTGCTGGTGATGAGGCCGTCGGCGTCTCCGTCCTTCGCGATGAGCCACTCGGTCGCGAGCTTCACCTTGGGCCAGAGGCGCTTCAGGAAGGCGTCGTCCGGCGTCATCTGGTGTTCGCGCAGCACGCGCAGGATGGTGCCCGCCTGGGCGTCAATGGCGGGAATGTTGTTGTTCTCGCCGCGGAAATGGATCGCCCCGTCGGCTTGCAGCGCCAGTCCGAAGTCGGTGCGCTCGCGCAGCACGCGTTCGAGGTCCGGGAACAGCCGCGCCATCGCGTGGGCGTATTGCCAGACGTGGCCGCAGGTGCCCTCGCAGCAGCCGACACCTTCCCAGGCCCAGAAACGTCCGTCCGCGAAACGAAAGGCGGTGGACGTGGCGAGGATCGAGGTGTTCAGGAACGTGCGATCCAGAAACCAGTAGGGCAGTGTCGAGTCGTACCAGGTGTCGTGCCACAGTCGCGTCTGCGAGGCCAGTCGTGCGAAGTTCGCGGCGACATAATCCGCGACTTCGCCAGCCGACGCGAACTTCGTGGCGTAGTGGCGACCCTGGCCCGTGATGCCCTTCACCTGTTGCTGATCGGCGGGCCGCACGCCTTTGATGGTCAGGTTCGGAAAGTTCCACGTGAGAAGGAAGGTCATCGTCACCGAGGCGCCCGGGGCGAGGCCTCGGTTCCGACCCAGCGCACCGCTGAGGCGGCGAGGAAACGGCGCCGTAGCCGGAGGCGGGAAATTGGGCTGGCTCGCAGGAAAACTGGGAGGTTTGGCCAGGAAGCCGTCGGGCAGTCCTTCCTCGGGAATGGCGGTTATGGCGAAGTCCGGCGATTGGATCAAGCCTGTGGACTCCGCTTGGAGGAGGCCCAGCCCCATGGTCCCGAAATCCGGCTGTTCGGCCAGCACCAGGCTCGTGCCACGGGGCGTGTCGCTGAACACAATATCGTCGATGCCGATGTTGCCCCAGCCGCCCTTTTCATGGTCCACGATCTGGAGCTTCGCCTCTTGCCCAGCCCAGGCCCGCGCGTCGAAACTGTAGGGCTGCATCCGGTTGTCGTTCCGGCCAGTCGCGGAGAGCACGGCCTGGCCATTCACCAGGAGATTGAGGCAGGTCCGGCCTTTGTGAGCGCCACCGCCGATCAGGAAGGTGAGGTAGTCGCGCTCGATGACCAAGGGTTTGCTGGTGAGCGTGCCGACCGCGGCGTCCTTGGCGCCGACCTCATCGTCAGGCGCGGTGGCGTGTGAGTTCACGGTGCGGCGGCCATGCAGGCCCACGTCACCTTGGTAAGCCGGGATTTTCGACGGCTCAGCCGGCCCGGTGCCGAAGGCGGTGCCCGTGGCGATCCAGCCGTCGTAGGAGTCCTTTTCAAAATCGTCGAAGACAATGTCCGGGCGCTTCGACTCGCGCGGCACCGCCGGGGCGGCTTCGGCGCTGCATTCGAGGAGCGTCAAACCGCCGCGCTGCACGGCCCGGTTGCGACGCAATCCCGCGCAAGTCTCCCCCGAACGGAGGCAGACCGCATTCTGAAGCCGGCCCAGTAGTTCAATCTGGACGCCCGTGGCGCTGTGGTTTTTCACCGTGAACTGCATGACCGTGGCCGGCAGACTGGAATCGTCGGTGTGGAGCGGGATGAACGGCGAGAAGGCTTGGAGCGAAACACTCACGGGGCAATCGGGGTCGCGGTACTCGACGTAACCCATCGGATACTCCCCGATGAAAGAAACGTCGCGCCAGCCAGTGCTATCGAGTGCCCGCGTTTGGGCCTTGTCGCCGCTCAGGAGGCGGAGCTCGAAGCCTTGTTCGAAGGGCGAAGCCACCGGCATGGGCTTGGCGTAGTGCTCCGCGCCGGTGCCGACGTGGTGGTTGAAAATGTCCCAATGCCACAGCTTGCCGTCGCCGCCGAGATAGACCTGGCCCGCGCAAATCCCGCCGATGGGCATGCCGATCTTGGCGAGGTCCGGGCCGCGATACCCCTCGCGCGCGCCGCGGGCCGTGAGCGACTTCACCCAGGCGGGCGAGAGTTTCTTGTCGGTGGGCACGAGCTTCTCGAAATCCGCGCGCGTGAACGGCCCGGCCATGGCGGACTGCCAAGGGCGGAAGGCGAGCGCCGCAGCGGCGCCGGCCCCGACGAGCCGGAGAAAATCGCGCCGGGCGAAACCGTTGGTGAAAGCTGGAGTCGGCGGCGTGGCAGCGGTCGAACAACCGCAGTCGGAGCCGGTGCATTTCGGATGGGATTCAGGGTTCATGACAGCACTTATTTCCGCGTCGATGCGCGCCGAGAGACTAACGGCCCATGCGCCAGGGCGCGAGGTGTTTGCGGCGCGAGGCCATTGTGCACAGCGCGTATGCATGAAGGGGCCTTTGCTGCCGGAGCGCGGGCGTCCCGCCCGCTGGGGACGACCGAAGTTCCAGCGGATTGCCCCCTTGCCAACGGCGGTTGACCTAGCACGACCAAAGCGGGCGTGACGCCCGCGCTCCGGGGCCTTCAGGCATACGCGCTGCATTGTGCAAACCGTGTCAACCGTCGGGCTGAGCGGCCATTCAGCCCGGCCAGGTTTATGGGAAGCCGCCACGATTCCTGCATCGCCCATCACGGCCGTGGATCGTTGCAGGTATTCCGGGCCTCGCGGCGGGTCAACCTGCACCTTTCAACCTTCAGCTTGGAAGGCAGTCATGGGTAGGATCCTGGTGTGGTGTCGCGTTCTCTGGGGCGCCGTTGCACAGGGTCCGGTCCACGGTCACGTTGGTTGCGGACTTGGGTGGTGAGATCGGCGGCGATCAGCCTGAGTTTTTCGTCGCCCGTGGCTTGCGCCGCGGCGGGGTTCGCGGCGGAAGCGTCGCGCGCCATCCCGAAGACCGGGTCGGTCAGCCGGGGGCGAAAGGAATCTTTGTGCTGAGGTCCTTGAAGCGTTGGCCGTCGTCGCCGCGCCGAAAGCTTCACCCGTTCCTTACGGCGGCGCTGCGCCGCGCCGCCTGCGTCCGCGAAACAGCGTGGCAGGGACCGCGTGCTCTGCTACCGTCGCCATCCGCTTCCCGGCATTGTCGCCGCGGCGGACCCCAGCCATGCCAGGATTGATTGCCATTGTCGGCCGACCCAACGTCGGCAAGTCCGCCCTCTTCAACCGGATTGCCGGTCGCCGCATTGCCATCGTGCATGATGAGCCCGGCGTCACCCGCGACCGCGTCAGCGCGGAGGCGGAGTGGCTGGGCGTGCCGTTCACGCTGGTGGACACCGGGGGCATCGGCCTGCTGCGCCGGGAGAAGGCCGGCGACGTCATTGCCCGCGCCGCGCTGGAACAGGTGGAATTGGCCATCGAAGCCGCGCACGTCATCATTCTGGTGGTCAACGTGCAGGAGGGCCGCACGCCGCTGGACGTGGAAGTGGCCGCCCGCCTGCGCGCCAGCGGCAAACCGGTGATCGTGGCCGCCAACAAGGCCGACAATACCCAGGTCGAGGACAACAACACGGGCGAGTTCGCGATGCTGGGCTACGAGCGCATTTTCCCCGTCAGCGCCATTCACAACCGCGGGGTCGCTGACTTGATGGCGGCGGCGATGCAGCTTCTTCCCAAAGCGGAGATTGCGCCCGCGCCCGCGCCGGAAGCGGACGTGGCAGGAGAAACTTCCCCGGTCGGGGCCGAGGCCGAAACCACCTTGGCACCCCGTCCCGCCGGCCCGCTGAAGATCGCCATCGTGGGTCGCCCGAACGTCGGCAAAAGCTCCATCCTCAACGCCCTCACGCAATCCGAGCGCGTCATCGTCAGCCCCGTGCCGGGCACCACGCGCGACGCCGTGGACGTGCCGTTCGAAGTCGAGACCGATGGCGTCCGCTCGCGCTACGTGCTCATTGATACCGCCGGGATGCGCAAGACGCGGCATGTGGACGATTCGGTGGAGTTCTTCAGTGTGCAGCGCGCCGTGGAGTCCATTCAGCGCAGCGAATTGGTGGTGTTTGTGCTCGATGCCGCGGAGGGAATTCTCGAGCAGGACAAGAAGGTCGCCGACAAGATCACTGAGGCCCGTCGGGCGTGCATCGTGGTGGTCAACAAGTGGGATCTGTTCGAGGAGAAGTTCCTGGAGCAGCAGGCCGTCGAGGCTCGCGCGCAGCAGGGCCAGACCGAGCGCAAATTTGGCCCGCGTCGCCCCAAGACCTCGCTTATCACCTTTAGCGAGTGGGTGCAGGAGAAACTGTTCTTCCTCGACTACGCCCCGGTGATTTTCACCTCGGCGAAATCCGGCTTTCACCTGGACCGCCTGCTGGAAGCCATCCGCTATGTGGCGGCGCAATTGCGGCAGAAGATTCCCACCGCCCTGCTCAACCGCACGCTGCACGACGCCGTCGAGCGCCGTCAGCCGGTGAGCGCCCACGGCTCGCGGCTCAAGTTTTTCTACGCCACGCAAGTGCGGCAGTCGCCGCCGACCTTTCTGCTGTTCGTCAACCGCAAGGATCTGTTCTCGACGCAGTACGAGAAATATCTGGGCGGCGAACTGCGCAAGGCGTTCGGCTACGAAGGCTGTCCGATGGTGTTGGTGCCCAAGGCGCGCGAAAAGGTCGTGCTGGCGGAACGGCCGAAGCCCGCCAGTCGGGGAAAGAAACTGCCCGCAGGTCGGAAGGCCAAGCGCCCTGGTGGCCGGGACACCCGGCGCCCCGCCGGCCAGCGGCGCACGAAGAGCGGCGCCAGGTAGGGCAAAGGCGCGCCTGCCTATTGGGGCCTGCCGTTTAGTTGAGCCGTCCGCCGGGTCGCTTGCTCTTGCTCGTGCGCTTAATCCGAAGTTGGGGAGCACGCCCGCCCTCGGGCGTGGCTGGACGCGCCCTCGCGGCCAGCCTCCGGCACGTGAGCGGGGTGAGCAGGTGCGGGAAAATTCCCAGCGTCCGGAGTTTTCCGCGGGGGCGCGGAAAACAGCGCCCGGGGCGGGCGCGCTCCCCATTCCGCTTCGGAGCATCGGGATTAATCTTAATCTCAGCGCACCAAAGCAGATTACGATCAAGCGCACGATCAAGCGCACGATCAAGCGCATGATCAAGCGCAAGCGACCCGGCAACCTCGCCCCCTTTCCGGCTCAACTAAACCGCGACTATGCAATGGCAGCCATTGCGGAGGGTGCGGCCAGCCGCGTGGGACAGGCGTCGCGCCTGTCTCCAGATTCATCCCCTGCCGTCACTAAAAAGTGACTGTCGTCCAAGCTCGGAAACGTGGAGGAGATGCCGTTTCAGAAAATGTCAGAGACCGGCGCGACGCCTGTCCCACGACATAGACACGGCTCAGCGGTAATACGGATCCTTGGGCGAGCGGAGTACGGGCGGGGCATTGGTGCTGGGCTTCTTCGGCGCAGCGGGCTTCTTGAAGGCGGAGCGCAGCAGCCAGTGTCGCTTCAGGCCTTGCACGAGGTCGTCGGTGTTGAGCACCGACTGCGAGATGGCACTTAGCAGATTGGTGTTCGCCTCGACTTGCGCGCGCAGGCTGCCGGTAATGCCGCCGAGTTCGTCGAGGGACTTGGTGAGGCTCTGCAGCGAGGCGGCGAGATTGGTGTCGGCACTGGCGATGGCGCGGTCACTCGTGTTGAGCAGGACGCTGAGATTGGTGAGGGCGACAAGGAGTTCGGCGTTGAGATTGGTGGGCAGCAGCCACTCGCCAAGCTGCCCGCGCCCGCGCAGTTGTTCGGTGAGGAAGACGACGTTCGACACGGCCGGTTGTGCGGCGGTGAGGGTGTAGTTCAGGTTGGAGGTCAGCAGCGTGGCATTGGCGGCGGTTTCCGAGAGCGGCGTGGACAGGGCGAGGAACTTGGGCAGCGCCTTATCCACCTTTACCAACATGCGCTCCAACCGCTCCGAGAGCGCGGGCATTTCGTCCGGCATCAGGAAGTAGCGGTTCTGGCCGGTGAACTCCTCGTAGCGGAATTGGGTGTCGTTCCACACGGCGGTGATGCCCTTGCGAGTCTCGGCGGTGTCGAGCAGGCGCACGCGGTCGAGGCCAAGCTGGGTCAACCGGTCCAGCACGGCGGGCGACAGCGGCGTGAGCGCCTTGAAGCTGCGGTTGGTGCTGTTTTCGCTGATTTCCGCGGCGAGTTGCCAGCGCGTTGGCGTGGGCAGCGAGCGGGCTTCAGCAAGACTTACTTCCCGCAAGGGATGGAAGGCGTAAGTCGGATAGCCGCCTTGCCCCTTGGTGACTTCGACTCCGCGTGTCCCCAGAAAACCCGCGGGCGCAACCCGCGCCAGGGAGCCTTCGGTCCAGATGTAACCGTAGTAAGGATCCTTGACCACGAATTCGACATACACCCGCTCCGGCGCGGTGGGTGGCATGGAGTCAATGACCGTGATCTGGCCGGCCGCGAAGCCGAAAAACGTCACTGGGTCGCCCACCTTCAAACCGACGGCCGTGTCGGTGAAAGTGTAAAAGGGCGCCTTAGTGAGGAACCAGCCTTTGCGCTTCGCCGTGTGGTGGAG
>Ga0105047_10008010_pt1 | contig 17708 bp, 12 predicted proteins | sample MAT04_FD_78384 | JGI IMG/M metagenome (GOLD analysis project Ga0105047, IMG submission 78384) | Freshwater microbial communities from Lake Fryxell liftoff mats and glacier meltwater in Antarctica - MAT-04 (megahit assembly) | ecosystem: Environmental > Aquatic > Freshwater > Ice > Liftoff...
CCCTGATGTTCGGCGAGGTCAATTCGTGGGCAGCCCGTTCGCGATCTGGTTGGAACGAGTCCTCATCCACGGCGAGTCGGTTCAAGCCTCGGCCCCGGTTCCCAAGGCCGAGGATCGCGGTCGTTGTCTGCCGATGTTGTCCGCGGCGTTCGTGCAGCGTTCCTTATCTCTGGCGGGACCGCACCTCGACTTTTCCCGAGAAGTAGCGTGGCAGGCATCGCTTCGTTTGGCCGATGCTTGTTGGCGGCTGGTCGGGGCAGCGTCCGACGAGCCGCTGACGGACATCGTCGCCGACGGCGCGACTGCGGCCGATCACTACTCAGTCGATCTCACGCTTCGCTTCCTGCCCTCCGTTCTTCGACGGGCCGGGGCACGCAGTCATGCGGCGACCTTGGCTGCGGATGTTGAACGCGTTCTGCGGCTTTGGCCGCTCTCCGGTGTGCTTGCCGATCTCGACGGCGAACCGACCGTCGCTCCGGATTTTGCGGGCCATCCGGGGCTACAACTCCTGTACGCCGAACGGTTGGTGAAGACCGGCCGCGTAGGCTGGGTGCCGCGCGGCGGATCGGCGCGCGACTGGGTCGAACGCATCTTTGCCGAACGGGGCCGCACGTTGCCGGTACCCGCGACGACTGAGGAGAATTCCCGTGACTGACCCCTTGGCCGAGCGGCTCCGGACCGATGCGATGAATCCGCTGCGACGGCGCTTCGTCGGCCGCGATGAAGTGGTCGATCTCATCGCGCTCGCCGCCGTCGCGGGCGAACACCTGTTCCTCTACGGCCCGCCCGGCACGGCCAAGTCGCTGCTCGTACGGTCCTTCGCCGCCAAGGTCCGCTGCCGGTACTTCGAGTACCTGCTGACGCGCTTCTCCGAGCCGAGTGAAATCTTCGGTCCCATCGATCTCGTCAAGCTCCGCGAAGGCTCGGTGACCACGGTCGTCACGGGCATGCTGCCGGAAGCGGAGTTTGCGTTCCTCGATGAACTCTTCAACGCCAACAGTGCCATCCTGAACAACCTGCTGACGGTGCTCAACGAACGCACCTATCGCCGCGGCGTCGAATCGCATCGCCTGCCGCTCATCACCGCCTTCGCCGCTTCGAACCACCTTCCGGAGGACGATGCGCTGCAGGCGCTCTTCGACCGCTTTCTGCTGCGTTGTTCCGTGCAGGCGTTGCCGCGGGAACTGCTGCCGGGGCTGCTTGCCGCCGGCTGGGCGATCGAGCGCGAGGGAACGTCTCCGGATCCGCAGGACGGATTGACCGCCGAGGACCTCCGCGAGTTGAACCGGCGAGTCCGCGACGTCAACTTGGAACCCGTGCTGGAAGGTTACGCCACAGCCGTGTCCAAGGTTCGCGATCTCGGCGTATCGCTGACCGATCGCCGTGCGGTGAAGGTGTTGAAGCTGGTCGCCGCCTCAGCGGTGGCGCGCGGCGACTATCGCCGGGCGGCGTATCTGCTCGGCGTGCTGCTGCGCGAGCTGCGCGGCGCGGCCAACGTGCTGACGACCGGCGGCCGCTACCGCGATGCGGCACTGCTGTTCCGCGATCGACTGCAGGACCCGCTTGCGGCCGCGGCCGCGTTCGAGTCCGCGGGGGAGTTCGACGAAGCGGTCCGCCTCTACGAGAAAGCCGGGGCGGACGTGCAGGCCGGCGATCTGTTGCGGCGAATCGGCGACGAGTCTCGAGCGGGGGAACGATACCGAACCGCCGCGGCGAAACTTTCCGGCAGGCACGAGAACCTGCAAGCAGGCGAACTCATCGCCCAAAAACTCGGCGACCTGACAGACGCTCGTACCTACTACCGGCTCGGCTGGAAATCGAATCGTGCCGACGCGGTCCCGTGCGCGCGACGGCTGGTCGACGACTATCTTCTGCTCGGGAATACGGCGGCGTTCGACGAACTGTTCGAGGAAGCGGCGATACGGCTGCGGCCGCCGGCGCACGCCGACGCCGGCCGCTTCTTCAACCACGTCCTCCACAACGCCGCCGGGTTGTTGCCGGAGGATCGCGTCGCCGCACTGCGCGATGACGTGCGTCGATTGTTCGCCGAGCACGTCCGCACCCGCGGTGCCGGTACGATCGATCCGCTCTTCGGCGGTTCGCCCAAAGTCTGGCCGGCCGGCGTGCGCCGCGATGCCGCCTTTGCCGCGAAGCAAGGCAAGCCGCAGGCCACGCAGGCGAACCCGAAGCCATTGGTGGCAGGCACGGTCCGGGCCGTGGTGTATGCCAAAGGCGGCGGCGTGGTCTTCATCGCCACGGCGGACGAAGTCGTCCTGTGGAATCTGAACCTGGACACGACCACGACCGTGGCCCACGCCCGCAACTGCAAATTCGTTGCGCTCGCCACGGATCGCCTCGGAGACACGCTTTACACACTCAGCGACCAATCGACGCAGTTGCGGTTGACGGCATTTGCCTTGCGCGGGTTGACCCCACCGATCCGTACGGTCGCGTCCGTTGATGTGGACTACGAATCGCTCGAGAGCGTTTACCTCCAGCCGCGAACCTTCGACGATCCGGCCGTGAGCTACCTTGTACTCGCCGTGGATGGCGTGCGGAAGCGATACCACTCGCATGTGCTGCTCGCCGGATCCGGCAGTGGATTTTCCGACGATGTCGGAAGCCCCCACTGGATCGGCGAGGAGTGTGGACTGCTGTGGGACTGGAGCGACGGCCTGCTGGCAGGCTATCGCCGCCTCGATCGGAAAGGCGGACAAATCTCCAGTCGTGTTCCTCGGTCACTTCGACCCAAGCCGTGAACTGTTCGCGATCCTGGCAGACGGCACCCGACTCCGGCTGCCGCATCAGGGCTGACGATGCGAGGCATGAGATGACCACCTGGTCCGATTTCACCACTTCGCACATCATGTTTGACTGCCCAATCGGTCGATACGATTGAAGTCGTCCGACTCCGACCTCAACCGATACCCTGCGGGAAGCAAGTCATGACGCCGATGTACGATCGTCGGACGTTCCGACCGGGTCGAGGTGTTCGGATCGTGTCCGCAGCCGCGTTGCTGATGGCGGGAGCCGCGAACGGTCAGGAGCCACCGCTTCCCATGAGCGCGAAGGCACCAATCCCTCCCGCGGTCGTGACCGGACCTCTGAAGCTGCCGGAGCTTCCGGCAAACCTGCCGGATGTGAAGAGTTACCCGATCAATCTGCCGACGGCGCTGCAGCTGGCCGGCGTCAATCCGTTGGATATTGCCGTGGCGACCGAACGACTGGGGGTCGCCGCGGCACAGCTCGACCGCGCGCGGGTACTCTGGTTGCCGAACCTCAGCTTGGGCATGGCCTACAACCGCAACGACGGACGGATTCAGGACATCGCAGGGGACGTGTTCGGAGCGAGCCGGTCGTCGTTCCTGCTCGGCGGCGGGCCGAGCTTCTCCTTCGCCGTCACGGATGCGATTTATGCTCCGCTGGCAGGCCGACAGGTTGTTCGTGCCCGGGAGGCGGACATCCTTACGGCGAAGAACGACAGTACGCTGGCCGTGGCCGAGAGCTACTTCAACGTGCAGCAGGCCCGGGGGGAAGCGGCCGGGGCAGCCGCGGCGGCCGCGCGGGCACAGGAGCTCGTGCGGCGAGCCGAGCAACTCGCGCCGGGACTCGTCCCGACTGTTGAAATCAACCGCGCCCTGACGGAACTCGCCCGCCGGCGACAAGCTGTCGAGGCCGCGAACGAACGCCGGGAGGTCGCTTCCGCCGAGCTGGTGCGACTGTTGCGAATCGACCCGACGACCGAGGTGGTTCCCGAGGAAGATCCGCAACTGCGGATCGAACTCATCAACCTCGATTGCCCGGTCGACGAACTGATCCCGATCGGGCTGACCAATCGACCCGAACTTGCGTCCCAGCAAGCGTTGGTCCAAGCGACGCTCGTCCGCATTCGCCAGGAAAAGATGCGGCCCCTGATTCCGAGCCTCGTCCTGCGCGGCACGGCCTCCGGGTCGCCGGGTTTGACGAGCGGCTACTTCGGCGGCGGCCGGAATGAGTTTGTCGGCAATTCCGGAGGCCGGAACGGCATGGAGCTGCAGGCCGTGTGGGAATTCCAGAATCTCGGCTTGGGCAACCGTGCGATGGTCCGCGAACGCGAAGCCGAAAATCGGCTCGCCTTGGTCGAACTCCTTCGCGCTCAGGACCGCGTTGCGGCCGAGGTCGCCCAGGGCTTGGCTCGGGCCAAGCGCTCCGCTAACCGCGTCAAGGAAGCCACGGATGGAGTCCGCAACGCCGTCGAAACGGCGGACAGGAACCTGCAGGGTCTCGGCCAGACCAAGCGCGTCGGCGAGCAGGTCGTACTCGTCTTTCGTCCTCAGGAAGCGGTCGCCGCGGTCGCCGCCTTGGATCAGGCCTATCGGGATTTCTACATTGCCGTCGCGGACAGCAATCGGGCCCACTTCGCTCTTTACCGGGCACTCGGCCACCCCGCCTACGCGCTGATGGCCGTACCGCAGGTCCCACCGCCGCCGGTCGCGGCCGCGGCACCACTTGTTGCCCCGGTATCGCCGGCTCGCTAGTATGGTTCCGCCGTCGCATCCGGACCGTACTTTCGTAAACTGTTGACTTTAAAGCGTTCCGACGTCGGTTTCACCCGCAACCCCGGTCGCACGGCATGAATCCGATTTCGTTTGCACTTCGGCGGCCGGTCACCGTCATGGTGGCGATGGTCGGCATTGCCTTCGCTGGGATGCTCGCTTACAGCCGGATGAAGGTGGACATTTTCCCGACGTTGAATTTGCCGGTCATCTACGTCTGCCAGCCCTACGGGGGCATGGACCCGCAGCAGATGGAAGGGCTGATCGCCAACTACTACGAGTATCACATCCTCTATGTAGGCGGCATCGCTCACGTCGAAAGTAAGAACGTCCAGGGCGTGACGCTCATCAAGCTCAGCTTTCACCCCGGCACGGATATGTCGCAAGCCATGTCCGAGGTCGTGGCGTCGGTCAACCGCAGTCGGGCGTTCATGCCGCCGGGGACGGTGCCGCCGTTCATCGCCCGATTCGACACGGGCAGCGTGCCCGTCGGCTACCTGGTGCTGTCGAGCGAGACGAAGACCATCGCCCAGATTCAGGACCAAGCCCTCAACCGCGTCCGGCCGATGTTTGCCGCGATTCCTGGGGTGTCCGCCCCGCCGCCGTTCGGCGGCGCCGCCCGCACGGTGGTGGTGCGGGCCGATCCGGATCGGCTGCGCGCCTACGGGCTTTCGGCCGACCAAGTGGTGCAGGCACTCGCGACCGGCAACACCATCAGTCCCTCCGGCACGATTCGGATCCAGGAACGCATGCCGCTGGTGCCGAGCAACTCGATGGTGGTCCAGCCGGCGGAGCTGGGAGCCATCGAGGTGAAGCCCGGCGTCTACCTGCGCGACGTGGTCCGGCGGGACCCGACCACCGACCGGCCGCTCATCGACGACGCCTCGGACATCCTCACCGGCATCGCCTTGGTGAACGGCAGGCGGGCCGTCTACATCCCGGTCACGAAACGGGCCGACGCGGGTACGTTGGACGTGATTGCCCGGGTAAAGGAGAACCTGCCGCAGATGCAGGCCGTCCTGCCGGACGACATCAGCGTGCGTCTGGAGATGGACCAGTCGCCCTACGTCACCAGTGCCGTCCGCGGGGTGGCCGCAGAGGCCGCGTTGGCGGCGGTACTGGTCGGGCTGATGGTGCTTTTATTCCTGCGGGACTGGCGGTCGGTCGTGGTCGTCGTATTGAACATCCCACTCGCGCTGACGGCCGCTCTCGTGGCTCTCTGGGCCTTCGGTTATACGGTCAACCTGATGACGCTGGGCGGCCTGGCTCTGGCCGTGGGCATTCTGGTGGATGAAGCGACGGTCGAGGTCGAGAACATCCACACCCACATGGCACGAACGGTATCCGTTCCGCTGGCCGTCCGCTGGGGGAACGCGGAGACGGCCGTGCCGCGTCTCCTTGCGATGCTCTGCGTGCTTGCGGTGTTCATCCCGGCGCTGCTCATGCAAGGAGCAGCCCGGGCACTGTTCGCCCCGCTGGCACTGGCGGTCGGGTTCGCGATGATCGCGAGCTATCTGCTCAGCAGCACCTTGGTCCCGGTGCTGTGCGTCTGGCTCCTCCGCAGTCGACACAAACCGCATCCGACCGCCGATATGTCAAGCTTCGCCGGCATCTACGGCCGCGTAGTCGGCGGGCTGGTCGCCCTGCGATGGGTCGTTGTGCCTGCCTTCTTGGGCTTGGTGTGCGCTACGGTGCCGATCGCGGGCGGGCAACTCGGCACCGAGATCTTTCCCCAAGTGGATGCCGGCCAGTTCCAGTTCCGGCTGCGGGCGGCCACGGGGACCCGCATCGAACAGACCGAAGCGATCACCCGCGAAGCACTCGATTTCATCAACGCGGAGGTCGGGGCGGACAATGTGGTCGTCTCCATCGGCTACGTCGGCGTCGTGCCGCCGAGCAACCCGGTGTTGAACATCTATCTGTGGACCGGCGGCCCCGAGGAGGCCCAAATGCGGGTCGCCCTCAAGCGGGGTGCGGTCCGGGTCGAGGAACTCAAGGCCCGGCTGCGGGACAAACTGCCGACGCACCTGCAGGCCTGGGCCGAGCGCAAATGGAAGGCCGAAGGCGTACCCGCCGACCGGGCCGAGCGGCAGGCCAAGGAACTGCGATTGTCGTTCGAGCCGGCGGACATCGTCAACGAAGTCATGAGCTTCGGCTCGCCTACGCCCATTGAGGTATCCATCTCCGGCCCGAAGGCGGCCGATAATCGGGCCCATGCCGCGAAGGTGCGGGCGGAACTCGCCAAGATCGCTTCGCTGCGGGACCTCCAATACGTTCAAGCCCTCGATTACCCGACGATCGAAATCACGGTGGACCGCGAGAAGTTGGCCGCGTCCGGGGCGACCGCCGCGGATGTGGCCAGGTCGGTTACGCCGTTCACATCTTCCAGCCGGTTCACGGTGCCGAACTACTGGCGCGACCCGGCCTCCGGCATCGGCTACCAAGTTCAGGTGGAAGTACCCCAGGGGCTTCTCAAGTCCGCCCGGGATCTGGAGACGATCCCGGTGTTCGCGGCCAACGGCGACCGACTGCTGGTACGGGACGTGGGGACCGTCAAGGAAGGGACGATGCCCGGCGAGATTCACCGCTACGATATGCGTCGTGTCGTCAGCCTCACGGCCAACGTGCAGGGGGAAGATGTGGGCCGGGCGGCCCGCCGTGCGACCGATGCGATTGCCGCCGCCGGTCCACCGCCGGCCGGGGTCCAGGTGGCCATCCGCGGCCAAGTCGCACCGATGCGGGAACTGTTCGGGCCGCTGGCCTTCGACCCGCCGTGGGAACTGGCCCCGGCCCGCTGGTTCGAGGGGCTGGCCGGCGGGCTGATCGTCGCCGGGGTGGTCATCCTGCTTCTGCTGACCGCGTATTTCCAATCCCTGCGGTTGGCGCTGGTCTCGGTGTCTCCGGTGCCTGCCGTACTCGCCGGGGTTGCAGCCGCGTTGCTGCTGACCGGAACGACGCTGAATCTGCAGTCGTTCATGGGGGCAATCATGGCCGTCGGCGTCGCCACCGCGAATGCCATTCTGCTCGTCACCTTCGCCGAGCGCGCCCGCGTCGGCGGAATGACCGCACGAGACGCCGGGGTGGCGGGAGCGCGTGCCCGCGTTCGGCCGATCCTCATGACGAGTGCCGCGATGATCGCCGGGATGATTCCGATGGCGCTCGGCTTGGGCGACGGCGGCGACCAAACGGCCCCACTCGGCCGCGCCGTCATCGGCGGGCTGGCGGCCGCGACCTTCACGACGCTGTTGATCCTGCCCGCGGTCTTCGCCTTGGTCATGGGTCGCGGCCAAATGCAATCCGCATCGCTCGACCCGTTCGATCCGGACAGCCGGCACCACGTGCCGGAGGCCGCCAAGACCGCCCTGAAGGACGACCACCATGCGTAGCCGCCTGACGTTAGTCGCACTGCTTGCAGTTCCGCTCGGCTGTTCCCCCAAGGCGCCAACCTCCGGTGCCGTCGCGCCGGCGGCCCCCGCCGTCACCATCGTGCGGCCCGAGAAACGGGCGATCAATCGGGTCATCGAACAGCCCGGAGCGATCGTGCCCACGGAGGAGACGCGCCTCTTCGCCAAGTTCCCCGGGTTCGTCAAAGCCATCGGCCTCGACTCGACTAAGCCCGGCGGGGACCGCCGGATCGACATCGGCAGCCGGGTCACGGCCGGGCAACTGCTGGCCGAACTCGCCATTCCCGAAGTCGAGCAGGAAGCCAAACAGAAGGCGGCACTCGTTCGGCAGTCCGAGGCGGAAGTGGATCAGGCTAAAAAGGCACTCGTTGCCTCAGACGCCGGAGTTGCCTCCGCCCATGCCCAGGTGGCCGAAGCGAAGGCTGGGATGAGCCGAGCGCAAGCGATGGTTGACCGTTGGCAATCGGAATTGACGCGAATCTCAGGGCTTGTTCAAAGCGGCGTCATCGATTCGCAAACCCGAGACGAGACGACGAATCAGCTCAAAGCTGCCGAGGCCGGCCGAAACGAGGTGGCCGCGAAGGTCACCTCGGCCGAAGCCGGGGTCCGCAAGTCGCAAGCCGACAAGGACAAGGCCGTGGCCGACGTGGCCGCCTACGAAGCCCGGCTCGAAGTCGCCAAAGCCGAAGTCGGGCGGCTGGCCGCGCTGCTGGGCTATGCCCGCATCACGGCACCATACGACGGTGTGGTCACCCATCGTGCGATCAACACCGGGGACTTCCTGTCCACCCCAGGCAAGGAAGGGATGTTCAGCGTCGCCAGGCCCGACCCGGTTCGCGTGGTCGTTCAGGTTCCCGAAGCCGATGCCGGCCTCGTGTCCGAAGGGCTGCCGGTGAAGGTGATCGTTCAAGCCCTCCGCGGGCCGGAGTTGACCGGGACCATCACCCGTACCTCGTGGTCCCTCGAGCCGGGCTCACGCACCCTGCGTGCGGAACTCGACCTGCCGAACAAGGACGGCCGTCTGCGGCCGGGCATGTACGTCTACGCCCGCATCACCGCCGCGCTGCCCGAGGCATGGGCCGTTCCGGCGGCGGCGCTCGGAAAGGTCGGCGACGACCCGATGATCCATCTGGTCGAAGGCGGCAAAGCGGTTCGGACCCTCGTCCAACTGCTGCGCGGCGACGGTCAGTTCACCCAAGTCACCCGCCATAAAAAGCCGGGAGCCGCCGAGTGGACCGACTTCACCGGCTCCGAAGTCGTGGCAACGCCGGCGGCCGCCCTGACGGATGGACAAGCCATTCCAGCTCCTTCACCCTGAACCGAGTTGCGGCGACAACCCCGAGTCATCCCCGCGCTTCGACTTCCTTCCGCGCAGTTGCTATACTGATGTCACAAGGCGTCTCTCCCCAACAACGAGCGGGGAGTGCGCCTTTTTTCGTGGTTGAGGTCGAACATGACCGGATTGCGTACGGCCCTTCACGACTGGCACCTTGCCCATAAGGCCCGCATGGTTCCCTTCGGCGGCTGGGACATGCCGGTACAGTACACCGGCGTGGTCGACGAGCATCTCGCGGTGCGGACGGGTGCGGGGCTGTTCGACATCGGTCACATGGCGCGCCTGAGCCTCGGCGGGGCGGACGTGCTCGCGTTTGTGGAGCGGGTCTTCACCAACTCCGTTGCGGGCATGAAGCTCGATCAGGTCCGCTATGGCCTCCTCTGCAACGAGGACGGCGGGATTCTGGACGACGTGCTGCTCTACCGTTGGCCCTACGGTTACTCGATGGTGGTGAACGCCTCGAACCGGGGCAAGATCCTCGCCCACTTTGCAAAGATGGCCCGAGGCTTTGCGGTCGACATCTCGGATGAAACCGAACGCACGGCGATGCTCGCCGTGCAGGGGCCGCACGCGGTGGCACTGACCAAAGGCCTGTTCGACTTCGATGCCGACGAATTGAATTACTACCACGCTCGGCCGACGTTGTATTGTCGCAATGCCGCGGTCGTCAGCCGCACCGGCTACACCGGCGAGGATGGGCTGGAAATCATCGTGCCGAACGAACTGGCCATCGCACTCGCCGAAGAGTTGGTCGGCCGGGGCGCGATACCCTGCGGGCTGGGGGCACGCGATACCCTGCGGCTCGAAGCAGCCATGCCGCTGTACGGCCACGAACTCAACGAGACGATCGACCCGCTCAGCGCCGGCCTCGGCTGGGCGGTGAAGCTGGACAAAGGCGACTTCCTCGGCCGCGATGCCCTCGTCACCGCCAAGGCCAACCCCAAGTTGACCCGCATCGGCCTGGCGCTCGACGGCAAGCGGGCCGCCCGCGAAGGCTGCCCGATCCTGCACGGCGACACCGTCGTCGGCACCGTGACCAGCGGCAGCTATGCCCCGCACGTGCAGCAGTCGATCGCGATGGGGTATGCGCCGCGCGACCTCGCCGCCGGCGGCACGACCCTGACTGTCGACATCCGCGGCACGCACACACCGGCGGTCGTCGTGCCGTTGCCCTTCTACTCTCGTCTCAAACCCGGAGCTGTCTGATGAATCCCGAAGACCTTCGCTACAACAAATCGCACGAATGGGCCTCGCAGGAAGGGGACATCGTCACGGTCGGCATCACGCAGTTCGCCGTGGATGCCCTGACGGACGTAACCCACCTGCAACTCCCGAAGCTCGGCGCCACCGTTACCGCCGGCGTGCCGTTCGGCGAGATCGAAAGCGTCAAGGCGGTCTTCGACCTCTACGCCCCTTGTTCGGGCACGGTCGTCGAAGTCAACGCGCCCTTGGCACTCGATCCGTCGCCGATCAACGTCGATTGCTTCACCCTCGGCTGGATGATCCGCATCCAACTCGCCCCCGGCGCCGGTCTCGAACACCTGAAGACCAAGGCCGACTACGACGCTCAGTTGGCGGAAGAAGCCCACTAAGGCAATGAGGAATGCTGAACTGGGAATGATGAACGGAAGCAAAAGAGTTCCGCGTTCGCGTTGCCGATCGGCCGTCGCCTCGGTTTTAATCTTGTCCTGAATTCCACATTCCGCATTCCGAGTTCAACATTCAGATGAATGCCTACATTCTCAATACCGAAACCGATGTCGCCGAGATGTTGGAGTCCGTCGGCGAGCCGACGTTGGATTCGCTCTTCAAGAGCATCCCGTCTGAGCTTCGCCTGAAGCGTCGGCTGAACGTGCCGGAGGCGATGACGGAACCGGAGTTGGAACGGCACATCCATGCCTTGACTCGAAAGACCGAATCGCCGGCGAGCAAGGTCTGCTTTCTGGGAGGCGGCGCCTACGACCACTTCATCCCCGCGGTCGTGGACGTGGTCGCGGGCCGTTCCGAGTTCTACACGGCCTACACGCCCTATCAGGCGGAAGCCAGCCAAGGCACGCTGCAGGCGATTTTCGAATACCAGACGCTGATGTGCCAACTGACCGGCATGGATGTGGCCAACGCCAGCCTCTACGAAGCCGGCTCCGGCGCCGCCGAAGCGGTACTGATGGCGATGAGCATCTCCGGCCGCACCGGCGATGTGCTCGTGGCCGAGAGCGTGCACCCGGAATACCGCGCCGTCCTGGCGACGTATCTGGAGAACCTGCCCGCGAAGCTGGTGACCATTCCGTGCCCCAACGGCACACTGGACCCCGCCGCCGTGGCCGCGGCGGTCAACGACAAGACCATTGCCGTGATCGCGCAGTCACCGAACTTCTTCGGCACCCTCGAAGCGATGGCTGAGATCGGAGCCGCAGGCAAGGCCGCCGGGGCGCTGTTCATTTCCCTCTTCGACCCGATCAGCCTCGGCCTCATGAGGAAGCCGGCGGAGTACGGAGCGGACATCGCCGTGGGTGAAGGCCAAGGCCTCGGCAACCCGCTGCACTTCGGCGGGCCGTATCTCGGCATCCTGGCCTGCCGATCCGAATTCGCCCGCAAGATCCCCGGCCGTCTGGTCGGCGAGACGACCGACAAGAACGGCAGACGCTGCTGGGTGCTCACACTCCAAACGCGCGAACAGCACATCCGCCGCGAAAAGGCGACCAGCAACATCTGCACCAACCAAGGGCTGTTCGCGCTGCGTGCCGCCGTCTACCTTGCCGCCGTCGGCCCCGAGGGACTCAAGGAAACCGCGGAGTTGTGTCTTCGCAAGGCTCACTATGCCGCCGCCGAACTGACGAAGATTCCCGGCGTGTCGCTCACGTTCCCCGGCCACTTCTTCAAGGAGTTCACCGTCACCTTGCCGAGCGACCCGACGCCGATATTGGCGAAGCTCAACGCCGCAGGCTACCACGCGGGCTTGGCGACCAGCCGCTGGTATCCGAAGCTGAAGAACGCCGTGACGATCGCCGTAACCGAGAAGCGAACCCGCGGAGAGATCGACGGCCTCGCGGCTGCCTTACGGAACGCGTTGGGGGTATGATGGCTGATGGGTATACCTGCGCAGGAGGGTCGTGAGCCATGCCGTCGCCGTTTCCGGGCATGGACCCGTGGCTCGAACGCGAGCCGATTTTTTCGGATTTCCACGATCGCTTCCTGATGTGCCTCAGCGAGGCGATCAATGCTTTGCTGCCCGACGGTTACTTTTCCGCAACCAATACGATCGTCTGGGATGAAGAAAATCAGCGTCGCGAGCCCGATGTGAGTCTGTTCGGAAAACGCGAATCGGAATCCTACGGGGTCGCGTTGGCGGAAGTTCCCGGTCTAACGATGCTCGCCGAATTGGAGGAGATCGAACAACGCTTCCTGGAAATCCGCACCGGCGACAACGAGCGGCTCGTGACTGCGATCGAACTACTCAGCCCTGCGAACAAAGCAGCTCGCTCGCACGGGCGTAAAGCCTACATGGCCAAGCAGGAAGAACTGGCTGCCGCAGGGGTGACGTTGGTCGAATTCGACTTCCTGCGGGCCGGTCTGCACACGACTCTGGTGAAACGCGAACACTTGGAGCGACTGTCGGGGTCGACCTTCGACTACCGTCGCCGTGACGCAATTTCGGCCCAACACTCGCTTCCACGGTGCGGCGATCCGTTTGTGCGACCGCCTACCGACCATCGGCCTGCCGCTCGACCGCGGCGTGCCGCCGGTGATCGTCGATTTGCAGGCGGTGCTGGATCGTGCCTACGACACAGGCCGATATTCCCAGTGCGCGAAGTACGCCAGACCCTGCGACCCGCCGCTTTCGCCCGAACAGCAGGCGTGGGCGGACGTGTTGCTGCGAGCGAAAGGAGTCCTCTGATGCCGTCCCCGTTCCCCGGCATGGACCCGTGGGTCGAGAATGAAACGATCTTCCCGGATTTCCATGATCGATTCCTTAACTATCTGAACGAGTCGATCAACGCCGGATTGTCGCCGGGCTACTTCGCTGCGACAACCATGATCGTTTACGAAGAGGAAGGTCAACGCCGCAAGCCGGACGTGAGCGTCTTCGCCGACGACGGCCCCGCGTTCTCCGGCGGTGCGGTTACGGCCGTGTTGTCGGAGGCGACGTTGGCGGGCTTGCTGGAACTCGACGTGATGGAATCCGTCGAGGAGCGCTACCTGGAAATCCGCTCCGGCGAAGACGAACGCCTGGTGACCGCGATCGAACTGCTCAGCCACGCGAACAAACGCGATGGTGCCGAAGGGCGCGCAGCCTACCGACGCAAGCAGGCGGAGTTTCGCGAGGCCCGCGTGAACCTGGTCGAATTCGACTTCCTCCGCGCCGGTTTGCCGACCACCATGGCACCCAAAGTCAGCCTGCGTCGCCGCGCCGGCTATGCCTACGATTATCACATCGCCGTCACGATGTTCGGCCGCTACGAAGCCTTCCACGGCGCCGCCCTTCGGCTGAGCGACTCGCTGCCCGCCATCGGCATTCCGCTCGACCCCGGCGTACCGGCCGTCGTCGTCGCCCTTCAGCCGCTGTTCGACCGCACCTACGACACGGGTCGCTACGGCCAACGCCTGAAGTACGATAAGCCGACCACCCCGCCATTGTCTCCCGAACAACAGGCGTGGGCAGACGAGTTGCTGCACACGAAAGGAGTCCTCTGATGCCGTCGCCCTTCCCCGGCATGGACCCGTGGGTCGAAGGCCCGGAACTGTTCCCGGACTTCCACCATTCATTCTGTAACGCGCTGCGCGAGGCGTTGAACAACGTCTTGCCTCAAGGCTACTTCGCCAAGACGAATACGTTGGTCTGGATCGACGAGGACCGGAAGCGCGAACCCGAAGTGAGCCTGTTGACGCCACGCGATCGGAACTTCGGCGGCGGCACCGCCGTACTGCCGCTGCGCGGCATGGAGACCTTCGGCTTGCTCGATGAACCGATCGAGCAACTCGAAGTCGAGATCTACACGACCGGGGACAAGCGACTCGTCACCGCATTCGAGTTGCTCAGTCCGTCCAACAAGTCCGAGGGCGCGGGCCGCCGCGCCTACCGGGACAAGCAGCGCGAACTTCGCTCGGCCGGCGTGCACCTCGTCGAATTCGATTTCCTTCGTGCCGGGCTGCACACCACGCTCGTGCCCCGCAGCCGCCTGGCCGAATCCGCGCGACACAAGCACAAGGACTTCACCTACCACGTCTGCGTGCTCGACTGCCGCAACGGCGGCGAACGGATGTTCGCCCGAATCCTCTCTCTGAAGGATCGCCTACCGGAAATCGGCATCCCGCTGGACGATGATCGGGAACCGATCGTCGTCGATCTCCAGCCCATCGCCGACCGCTGTTACGACGGCGGTCGCTATGCCGATCAGATCAACTACGCCGAACCCTGCGACCCGCCCCTGACGCCCGACCAACAAGTCTGGGCCGACGGCATCCTGGCCGCACGCGGAGGGAGCCACTGATGCCGTCGCCATTTCCGGGCATGGATCCTTGGCTGGAAGACCGACGAGTCTTCCCGAATTTCCATGACCGTTTCCTCTTGATCCTAACCGAGGAGCTGAACGCGTCGTTGCCGAAAGGCTATGTCGCTACGATCAACAGCAGAATCTACGTCGATGAGGATCCGCATCGCGAGCCTGATATCTCGGTGTTGGGAAAGTTGCCGAAAAACATTCCTGGAACGAGCTTGGCTCTCGAAGCCTATGCACGGACCGGCTTGATGACGATCCCGGGCGAGCCTATCGCGGACCCGAGCAAGGAACTCTTCGTCGAAGTCGTCACTTCGGACAAGAAACGATTGCTGACCGCCGTCGAAATGTTGAGCCGGGCCAACAAGCGAGCGGGAGTCAAACAACGCACGGCCTATCGAAAGAAGCAGGGACAAATGCTCGATGCGGAAGTGAATTTCGTGGAGATCGACTGCCTTCGGACAGGACGAGCGACCACTTTATTCCCCGATCATCTACGTCCGCCGCGAACCGAATACGATTACCACGCGAGCATCGTGACCTTCGAGAATCGCTGTTTCTACTCGTTCCTGCCGATCCCGCTTCGCGCAATGCTGCCGTCGCTGCCGATCCCGCTGGACAAGGACATGGAACCGCTTTTCATCCCTATGCAACCCATCTTCGAGCGCTGCTACAAGGGCGGCCGCTACGAGGAACTGGTGGATTACGACGAGCCTTGCCGACCGTTGCTCACTCCCGAACACGAAGCCTGGGCCAACGAGTTACTCCGCACACGCAATGCCGGTTGATTCCAATATGCCCCCCGAGGTTTGCCATGACGACGAAGAAGCCTTCTGAACTGATCTTCGAATTGTCCCGCCCCGGTCGGCGTTGCCATCGCCTGCCCGCCAGCGACGTGCCGGACGCCGGGCCGCTCGATGCGCTCCTGCCGGCGGCCCACCGTACCGCGAACGTGCCCGCGCTGCCGGAAGTCGGCGAGATCGACCTGATCCGCCATTACAACAACCTCAGCACGAAGAACATGTGCATCGACACCAACTTCTACCCGTTGGGTTCGTGCACGATGAAGTACAACCCCAAGCGGCATGAACGCCTCGGCGGCCTACCCGGCATCGTCGATGTGCACCCGCTGCAGGACGACTCCGGCATTCAGGGGATGCTGGAACTCCTGCACGGCATGCAGGACTACCTCGCGGAAATCTCCGGCCTGCCCGCCGTGACGCTGCAACCGGCCGCCGGGGCGCAGGGCGAACTGACGGCCCTCTACGTCGCTGCCGCCTACTACCGCCACAAGGGGGAAACGCACCGCCGCAAGGTGCTCGTGCCCGACAGCGCCCACGGTACCAACCCCGCCTCAGCCGCACTCGCCGGCTTCGAGACGGTGACAATCAAGAGCGGTGCCAACGGCCTCGTCGACCTCGAAGACCTGAAGTCGAAGATCGGGCCGGACACGGCCGTGTTCATGATCACCAACCCGAACACGATCGGTCTGTTTGAAGAGAACATCAAGGTCATCACCGACCTGCTGCACGCCAACGGCAGCCTCGTGTATCTCGACGGCGCGAACATGAACGCCATCCTCGGCATCACCCGGCCGGGCGATTTCGGGGCGGACATGCAGCACTACAACGTCCACAAAACCTTCACCGGACCTCACGGCGGCGGCGGCCCCGGCTCCGGCCCGATCGCCGTGCGGGACTTCCTCGCCCCGTTCCTGCCCGTCGGCGGCATCATCAAAGACGGCGACCAATACCGCCGCACCACCGAAGCCGACCTGCCGCTCTCGATCGGCCGCGTCCGCAGTTTCTTCGGCACCATCGGCATCCTCTTCCGCGGCTACTGCTACATCCGCACCCTCGGGCCGGACGGGCTGAAGGCCGTCTCCGAACACGCCGTGCTCAACGCCAACTACCTGCTCAGCCGCATAAAGCACGTCTACGACGTGCCCCACGGCGACCGCTGCATGCACGAGTTCGTGGCGAGTGCCCGCAAGATGATGCGCGAGAAAAAAGTGCGGGCCATGGACATCTGCAAGCGCCTACTCGACTTCGGCTTCCACGCCCCGACCGTCTACTTCCCGCTCGTCGTCCCCGAAGCCCTGATGATGGAGCCGACGGAAACCGAAAGCAAACAAACGCTCGATTCCTTTGCCAAAGTGCTCCTGGAAATCGCCGAGGAAGAACCCGAAGTCGTCCGCAATGCCCCGCACAGCACCGCCATCAGCCGCCCCGACGAAGTCAAGGCCGCGAAGGATCCCGTGCTGCGGTGGGTGGTGTGATCGCGGCAAGCTGAAGGCGAGCGTGGGACGTCAGTCCCATGAGCACTTGCTCAAGCCCGGCGACGCGGATTGCAGTCAATATCGACGGGTAGTTCCTCATGGGACTAACGTCCCACGCTCGCCGCAGCCTGCTACTCGGCATCGAACAGCGAGACTTCATTCACGGTGATCACGCAGCCGAAGCCGTCGGCGGTCATATCTTCATTCTACGGTGGACCCCATTTGCAAGACCAAAAAACCGCTTGCGAGGACTCCCTTTCTGCCACCCTGTAATTTCGGGTGTCGTCGTTCCGTCACCCTCGCGTCGCAGGGCGACGACACCCGAAATCACCCACCGGCATGCACGCTCGCCGGGGTCCGGTACTTCAGCGATTGATGCGGACGAACCTCGTTGTAAAACTGAAAGTACGCCGCCGACCCCGCCGCCAACTCGGCCACCGTCGCATACCGCTTCGGATACAGCTCTTCGTACTTCACACTCCGCCAAAGCCGCTCCACGAAGATATTATCGTGGCAACGCCCCACCCCATCCATGCTCACCCGAATCCCCGCCGACTCCAATCGACTCGTCCACGCCGTCGCCGTGAACTGCACCCCCTGATCCGAATTGAATATCTCGGGCTGGCCCCGCGTCAGCGACTCCTCCAACATCGCCAAACA
>Ga0105047_10008011_pt1 | contig 17706 bp, 18 predicted proteins | sample MAT04_FD_78384 | JGI IMG/M metagenome (GOLD analysis project Ga0105047, IMG submission 78384) | Freshwater microbial communities from Lake Fryxell liftoff mats and glacier meltwater in Antarctica - MAT-04 (megahit assembly) | ecosystem: Environmental > Aquatic > Freshwater > Ice > Liftoff...
ACTTCGGCTCGACGAGGTTTTTTAATACCACAATTTATACATGTCAACAATTCTCTATATTGACGGCGAAAATACCAAACACTATCTCAAAAGATCCCTGAAAGACGCTGGCATTCAAGAAAATAAACTCAATCTCAAGAGCTTCGACTGTACTACCCTCTTTAATCAAGTGCTTAAGGGGATTCCCATCTTTCAGAAAAATAATTTGAAAAAATCAGGCATCAAAGTCATCATTGGCGGTAATGTTCGACCGCAAGAAATCACTCTTAACGGTAAAAAAAAACTATTTAGGTTTTGAATTTAATCCCAACAAAGGGTTGTCCTATACCACTAATCGTACTATTCTCATTCGCAATTCCGAAGTACTAGATACGTTCTCACCTCTGCCCTGGTATCTGATATAATGACCTCATGATCATCACGCAATCCACCCCTTTTACGCTCGATCAAATCTCCTCGCTTAAAGAACAATTCTCAGTCTACATCAAAACTGTGATCGACATTGACAAGAAAATTTGCTCCGCTGGCATGGATCTCCATGTCGAAGGCGAAAAAATGCTTTTAAATCAAGGATCAAAGCAATCACATGTCTGGGGTGGCGGGATCGATCTCATGACTAAAGAAATAGATTTTAACTCATTCATTAATATCCGTGTGAACGATGACAATCCAAAAAATGAAATCCAGAGTGAAACAACCAAAAAATCCTACAAATCGCTCATGCAATACTTTTTTCAAAACTTTCTATGACAGACAATATTAAATTATTAGTCGGCTCACTTTCCAATGATCTGTTGCGTACAGCTACTTTTTCCGCAAGAGATACCAAAACAAATGCCTCGCGCTTCGCCATCGAAGCCAAGCGCTGGGCAGAACCACTCCAACATTTAGACGTTCCCCAGTACATCAAAGATATCGCAACCCACGTCGCCACCCAATCTACAACAGATATCTCTCTCCCGCTTGCCGAGCGCTATCTGATGTATAGCGTTCTCTTGCAAAATTTTGCTCTTCACCATAAAGTGGAGTAATGCCCATTACTCATATTCCCATTCCTGAAGATCTCGAATTCCGCAAAATAGCCCACGAAGAACGCCATCTCCTCGAAACGGTCGAGATCCCTATTGTCACCGTCTCAGCCACGTTCAAAGAAACACTCATCAAGGAATTTGGCGAACAATCAGAAGAAATTACTCCCGACGTCACCTTTTCCCGTGCTCACTACAGCATGGCCAATGCCCTCGTAGTCGCGGCTACAATGAACAAAAAAACTTTTTGGATGATCGATCCCACCAACTACGTCAGCGCTAAAGATTGGCCCAAAATCATGTTCACACAGCGGATGGGACGCTTGATCGCCCGCTCTCCTCTCCTCAAAGAACTCAAAGACTTGATGGATACCAGACTTCGCAATCAGCTCCCCTTAACTGGTGCAATTCGGGACCCCCTCACTTACATCACTGGTAGAGTGAATCGTCCCATTATCTCATTCCACTATGAAGCAGGTAATATCTTGCTGGAAAACGGCAAGACAGTCCTCCAAGTAGTCACCGATCCCCACGTCCGCCCCCAATATTTAACCCACGCCGACAATCCCAAATTAAGCTGGGCTGTTTTTGATGAAATGACCAAAGCTCGCCTGATCGAGCTAGGCTTTATCCTCGGACACAAAATTGACGAAAAGCGCGTTACAGTCACAGGGTGTCCCGTGGACCCTCGCATTATGCTAAAAGACAAAAATACTGCTATTCGCGGATATCGCCATCGCCCCCTTCGCCTGGCCATAACAACTGGCGGACTCGGGACAAATAAAGGCGAAATCACCAATCTCCTAACTCACTTAGCTCCAATTATTAAAAAAGGCGAAGTCCATATCGCAGCCTACGCCGGAGTTCACGCAGATTTTGAGTCAATGTTCACTACCTTTGCTCGATTACACAATATTAAAATCGGCGACACTGCAGACCCCCAGGCATCTTTTCGCATTTTCCGTGATAACGATATTGTTGGTGCCAACGAATTACTCTTGGATCACATCTTCCCCTGGGCCGATGGATTTATTTCCAAACCCTCTGGTGATATGGCCTACGAAGCTATTACGGCAGGCTGTTTCTTGCTTACTCTACATCCTTGGGGCGAGTGGGAAGAAAATATTCGAGCCGTTACCGAATCTATGGGAGTATCAATCAGGGCAGATATCCAAAACATTGCCAGTCAACTCAAGGCCATCACTATCATGCCTGTGGAAAAAGGCAAACCATGGGTGGAATTGGCTCTAGAACGCGCTCAAAAACACGCTAAAACGGTCGCACAAGGCGCCTTCAATATCTTAAAATTACACAGAAAGATTAGTTAAAATTTATTTTAGCTTTTTGGCTTCTTTGTGCTCTGTATGCTTCATACAAGTCGAGCAATATTTGGAAAGTGTCAGCTTCTCGACTGTGTTCAATTTGTTGCGTGAAGTAATGTAGTTAAAACTCTTACATACACCACAGCGGAGTCCAAATTGTTGACGTGGTCCTTTTTTTGCTTTTGCCATGCTCGTATTGTACCAATTTACCTATTGACATACAAGTACGAAAGATTGTAAATTAGATGTAATGCCCGACACACTAAACAAGCAAGCTATTATTAACTTGTTGATTGACTCACCTCTTCGTGAGGCTATCAAAATCAACTTGATTGATATAGTTAACAACACCAACGAGCCAGACCTACCCAAGGTTTATTCCACCGTCGTCAAAGAACTAGAAATTTTTCAAAAAGCCACCGAACGTCGTATGAAACTAGCCGAGGAAACAATCGCCAAGTTGGGAGGTGCTATTCCACCAGTAACCGAATCCGCTACGATGGATACACCTATAGATCCTATTGCACCAACTCCCGTTATTCCACCATTAGCTCCAACTTTATCCGTTCCTCCATTAGATCTTCCTCAATTTCCTTCCATCGAGCCAGAGATGTCCGCAGTAACTCCAATTGTCGACACTCCACTCCCCGTTGTTCCTCCTGTCACCAACTTTACTCCACTTGGTGGTACTCCTATGACCGCAAGTAGCGACGAAGCCGCTTTAGCCGAAATCCAAAAAGAACTAGATTCTCTAAAAATTGCCACCGCCACCGAAATCTCCTCCGCTGCAGCACCGATTGCCACACCAGCAACTCCCCAAGCATAAAATTAATTTTTGGTTAAGAATTAAACTATTTATTTTGGAGCCGCCTCTGGGATTCGAACCCAGCACCTACAGTTTACAAAACTGTTGCTCTACCAAATGAGCTAAGGCGGCAATACAGTTTATTTTAACTTATTCTCTCTCCACTGCATACCCAATCCCTTCCACTCGTCCAGTATCGTCTTTGCTATGGGTCCAGCTACCGCCGATCCCTCTCCCCCTGACTCGACCATAACCGTCAAAATTATCTCTGGATTCTCTCCGGGATAGGCTACTGTGATCCAAGCGTGTGGCAAATCATCATCATTTTTTTGGCCCGAATGTTGCGCTGTCCCCGTCTTACACATTACCCACGGCTCGCTATTAAAGAATGGAAAAGCAGTTCCCCCCGTCGCACAGGCCTGTTTCATCCCCTCACGAACCAAAGTAATATCTTCATTTTTAAGCCCCAGATCGCTACATGCCACCGCCGAATCCTTCAGTATTGATAATTTGCATAATCGTCCCGATATCGCCCCGAGTGTCATGCGAGCTACCTGGATCGGGGTGACGAGTAAATCACCCTGTCCAATAGCCATATGGTACGTATTACCTAAAAACCATTTCTCCCCCGTTGCTCGTTCTTTCCATAATTGGTCAGGGACCAATCCATTGACCTCGCCTGGTAGTTCAATTCCCGTTGCCTGCCCGAGTCCAAATTTTCGTGACCAAGCTACTAAATTATCTACTCCCAACTCCTCGCCAACTTTATAAAAGTAAATATCATTTGATCTACCCAGTGCTCTAGTTAACCCAATCTTGCCTTCTGTACGACCATACTTGTCAAAATACCAGTTCCCGTAACGATAAATTCCCACTTTGATCTCACCCGTATCTTCATATTGCGTATCTGCCGATATCTTTCCCTCTGATAGTCCTGCTAGGGCTGTCACAAGCTTGTATACACTCCCAGGCGGATAAGTGGCCGCAATCGGTCGGTTTAAGAAATAATACATCTCTTTATCACTCAAATAGTCTTTAATATGTGAGGGATCATACGAAGGCGAGGATATCAATCCAACTACTTTTCCCTGCATATCAATCGCTACCGCAGATCCCTTTCTACCCTCCAGTGTTTTATACATTTTATCTTGCAATCTCGAATCAATTGAGAGCTGTATATCATGACCATCCTCTGGTAAATTACTCCCCAGCTCTCTAATTTCTCGCCCTGCTGAATCCACCTCTATCAGTCTCCCTCCGTCATTTCCCCGGATAATTGATTCCATTTCACGTTCTATACCTACTCTACCGATCATCATTCCAGGGGAATAACAAAACCCCTCATTACATCCCAACTCCTCTTGCTTCGCTTCTGAAATATATCCCAAAACCGGAGCGATCGCTTCCCCCAGTGGATATTTGCGTATTATTTTTCCCGCATCATTAATATTCTCAACTAGTGCAATCTGGTTTCGATCATAGATAATCCCTCTGGGCGCAAGCTCCCTTTTGAGTTCCACGTGATTCGCGTATGAGGTAAGCTGATGTTGGCCACCCTCTACTAGTTGCAAGTAGATTATTTTGGCTAATATGAAAGCCACTCCCATCACAAAAACTCCCCAAATTGATCTCACTCTGACTCGCACATCCCTGGATTTTTCTGGACTCGAGTTAAACCCATATCCTTTCCGCCGGCTTTGACTACTAAATACCAAGTCATCCTGCCAATTACGTTTTTTCATGCTTTGATTATATGCTAATGCTACAGGGTGCTGAGGATAGGATTCGAACCTATGTAGCCGTAAAGCAGCAGATTTACAGTCTGCCCCAGTTGTCCACTTTGGTACCTCAGCATTTATTTGTATTTTACTAGATTTTTGGAGCCAACGCCGGGAATCGGACCCGAGACCTCATTCTTACCAAGAATGCGCTCTACCAACTGAGCTACGTCGGCAAATGAATTACCTTCTGTCAGGAAATTATTATACCTGCACCTAGTTGTTAAAGCGATAGTCCTTTAATGAACTCTGTGAGCTCGGTGTTCATTGTTTTGTCTTTTAGGGCAAACTCAATCTGGGTCTTCATATATTCTAGCTTATTTCCCGTATCATAATATTTGCCATTTTTGATCTCAGTAGCCAAGACATGCTTACCATCTTTAAGCATTAGTTTAAGAGCATCATTGTAATAGAATTCGTCACCTGGTTTCAGGTTTGCCAAAACAGTATCTAAGTAATCAAAAATATCTGGTGTTAGCAAGAATCCAGATACATTCGCCAAATCAGATGGCGCATTAGCCTTGCCTGGTTTCTCAATAATTGTTTCACAATCAATGACCCCCGGCTCAATTTCTTTACCTGATGCAAAACCATAACGATCATAGTCAGCATCAGATTTGGCGCGCACACTCGCCATACAACTATAGCCATACTTGTCGTAGGCAGCCAGGAGCTGTTTAAAACGTGAGGGATCTGCCGCAATAAAATCATCGCTCCAGGTATAAATAAATGGTTCATTGCCAATCAAATGGCGCACATTCATCAGTGGCGTCCCATTGCCGTAGGGTCCCTTTTGGCGCACGTAAGCAAAGTTAGCCATGTTGGAGATCTTCTGTACCGCTTCTAGCAGAGGCTGTTTTTTCTCTCCTCCCATTTTTAAGTTTTCGATCAAATCAGTCGAAGGATTATCAAAATGATCTTCAATCGTCCGCTTATGATATCCAGTTACGATGATAATATCGGTGATTCCAGCCTCGACCAGTTCCTCCACAATATATTGAATGACAGGCTTATCGACGATGGGGAGCATTTCCTTGGGCATTGCCTTGGTCTGGGGTAGGAATCTAGTTCCAAATCCAGCGGCAGGAATAACAGCTTTAGTTACTTTTTGCATAAACCTCCTTTTAGAGAGTCATTAATTCTTTTTCTTTTTCGTGACCAAGTTCTTCGATTTTTTGCATATACAAATCGATCGTTTTTTGCATCGTTTCGAGCCAGGACTTGATACTGTCCTCAGAGATCCCCGCCTCCCCTTCCTGCGCCTCGATTTCTTCCTTGATTTCGGTGCGAACCCCGCGAATCATCACTTTAGCCGACTCTAGTTTTTGATTAACCAATTTTACAAGTTCTAGGCGACGCTCTTCTGTGAGGGCTGGAATCGATATTTTGACCGTGTCTGAGTCTACAATGGGCTGAATATTCAAGCCAGATTTTTGGATACCAGAGGAAATGGCGGCGACGAGACCTTTATCCCAGGGAGAGATGACAATGAGAGTTGTATCAGGTGCCGTGATCGTGGCCAGCTCCTTGATCGTCATCATCGTGCCATACGCCTCGACTTTGACATCTTCTACTAGAGACGGTTTGGCCCGCCCTGTTCGTACACTAGATAAATCTTTCTTGACTACTTCAATTGTCTGATCAAGTCGAGATTTTAAATTAGCCAAAATTGTTTCGCTCATAAAAGTTAGTGTATCATATAGTCATGAATCTTTTAACCTATCTCAAAGAAGTCCGCGTCGAACTTACCAAAGTCACCTGGCCCACCAGGCAAGAGACCATTAAACTAACTCTAGTCATTATTATCGCGTCCCTGGCAGTCGGGCTCTACATAGGTGGACTAGATATCCTCTTCACCAATCTGCTTGGCATGTTCCTCAAATAATGGTATACTTGACAAGTTCCCCAAGATAAAAGTTTAAATTTAAAAAATAGGAGTCTTAAATATGACTGATGACACCACACTAGACATCAAAAATACCGACGCCAACTTGACCGAACGTTTAGAGGACGCCAAAAACGGCGACATTCTCTCTGAAGTTCGCGAAAACAACCCCTACCATGTCATCTACGAAAAAAACGAAGGACTCGAGGCCAAAGCTAAATGGTACGTCGTCCACACCTACTCTGGACACGAGCTCAAAGTAGCCGAACAACTCAAAGTCCGCATCGCCAGCATGAGCGTCGAAGGCAAAATATTTGAGGTCGTCATCCCCGCTCAGGACAAGATTCAAGTCAAAAAAGGTCAGAAGAAAACCGTTAAAGAGAAAATTCTCCCCGGCTACATCTTGATCAAAATGATCGTTGATGATCAGTCATGGCTCGCAGTCCGTACCACTCAGGGCGTCACCGCTTTCATAGGCAGTGTTGGCAAACGCCCTACTCCGATCCCCCAACGCGAAGTCGATACCATTATGAAGTTTATGGAAGTCAAAGCCCCCAAGTACAAGAGTACCTTCACTGCAGGCGAAGCGGTCAAGATCGTCGAAGGTCCATTTGCCGACTTCCTGGGTACTGTCGATCACATCGACGAAACCAAAGGCAAGCTATCTGTTCTCGTCTCTATCTTCGGTCGCGAGACTCCAGTAGAGCTAGATTTCGCTCAAGTATCTAAAATCTAATTTAAATGTTAAAATAAGGACCTTATGGCCAAGAAAAAAATCAAAACAATTATCAAAGTCTTCCCCATGGGCGGAGCGGCTACTCCTGCACCTCCCATTGGCCCAGCCCTGGGACAACATGGTGTCAACATCATGGAGTTCGTCAATCAATACAACAAAGCTACTCAAGACAAAAAAGGTCAAAAAACCCCTGCCGAGATCACAATCTATGAGGACCGTACTTTTACCTTTGTTATCAAACTTCCTCCTGTTTCTGAAATGATCAAGATGGAGCTCAAACTCAAGCTAGGATCAGGCGTACCCAACAAGACCAAAGTGGGCAAACTGAGTCAAGCTCAGCTCAAAAAGATCGCCACCGACAAGCTCCCCGATTTAAACACCACTTCCATCGAAGCAGCCATGCGCTCTGTCGCCGGCACCGCCAAATCCATGGGCGTGGACGTAGAAAAGTAAAGTTTATTTCTCATTCTCCAGTACTACAAGAATCAACCCCCAAGTAATGCAACCCGCATCGTACTTTACAGGGCCTGGCCCTGTAAAGTAAGTAATAAAACAGCCTATAACTTGACAAAAGCCCCCCCCAGTGTAATATCTGCACATGCCGGAAAAATTAATTAAGCCCCCATTCCCAAGTTACACTTTCCCAAGTTACCCTTTGTATAGTGGATATAGAAATATAGAAAGTTCGCAATTTTTAACGAATTTCTTTGGTCCTAGTCAACCTGCTCCAGTCCTTTCAGAATATCAAATGAATCAAATACGAAATAATAGTAGTGAGCTAGAAGGATCAGCCATAATTATATCTTTACATGAAACATATGCAGATAAGCGTGCACAACTAGCCGCGTTAACACAACAAGTTCCAATGATTGGTCTATTTTTGAGTTTAATTGCAACTACGATCAACAATCCTGTATTTCAAAATGAATCGATCGAAATAACCAAGTCTTCAGCTCTTTTACTACCCTTGTATTGGTTGAGCATTTGTACACCTTATGCCGTAGCATCTATACTATTTGGTAGATTAACTGAGATAATTGCCAAGCCTTTAGTTGACGCTGCATTTCATGCACATATTAAAAATGATCTTGATAAATTCATTCACTCTGAAGGATTAGATCACAACTGACATACTTTACAGGGCCTGGCCCTGTAAAGTACAAAGATCAATGGAATGGTCGAACGCTTTAATCGTACAATCAAAAAGGATTGTTTGGAGATATACTATGATGAGTTGGTTGATCTCTCCAGGATCAACCCAAAACTCTCGGGAACAAAACACCCTCACAGATTATTGGGAAATATATACCAAGTCCAAAAGGTGTGTAACTTATACAATTGATCGACATTAGTACTGCTTAATGCTACAATTCACCCATTCATTATTACTTGAGCTCGGCATCACCGAATTCTTAAGGAGAAACAAAATATGGGCAAAAGAAAAGATTCCACAACCGTCGCACCCAAGAAACAAAAATCTATGACCAAATGGGAAGATCTCTACACAGATCTCGCCAGTAACGTCGCCGAAGCTCTTCGTCTCGCCCGCGTCAAACCAGAACAGCTCGTGAACATGACCGATGGCGACATCACCGCCATTCAGGGTATTACTGAAAATGGTCTCGAGGAAATCCGCGCCAAATATTCACCCGATCTAAGTACTAGCGCCGTAGAGTCTGATTCCGTTGAATCAGTCGAATCTCATGATCATAGCGAAGACGAGGCTGTCGAAGTTGTCGGCCCACGCCCAGCCAACAAACGTCACGATTTCCGGGGTGGCAAAGCCATCCGCGCCGCCAAATCCAAAGTTGATCCACAAAAGAAATACGAACTCAAAGAAGCTGTAAAACTAGTTAAATCTGGCAACATTACCAAATTTGCCTCAACAGTTACGCTCCACTTGAACTTGGTAGCCAAGGATACTCCTACTCGTGTAGAAATCACCTTTCCCTACGTTGCTGGTACTGCTAAAGTAGTCGCTATCGTCACCGATGAACTACTTGCCCAGATCGAAAAAGGTAAAATTGATTTTGATATTCTGGTTACATCCCCTGCTTTCATGCCCAAACTAGCCAAATTTGCCAAAATCCTTGGCCCCAAAGGTCTCATGCCATCCCCTAAAGCTGGCACAGTCACCGCGGACCCCGAGAAAAAAGCCAAAGAATTCGAAGGTGGTAAAACCATTGTCAAAGCCGAACCCAAATTCCCGCTTATGCACGTCACCGTCGGTAAAATCGATCAAAAAGAAGAAGAGTTGGTAGCCAATATTAAAGCCCTGCTCGATGCCATCAAGCTCAAAAACGTGACCAAAGCCACCCTGGCTTCAACCATGTCACCCGGCATCAAATTGCAACTCAACTAAAGTTCTGTTACAATCACCATATCCTAAAGACAGTCCGCAATACCTAAGTCGGACCCAGGGCAAGTAACTACAAGTTGTAGTATCTAGCTGTCCATTAGGCAGCTATTTTTGTATATAGAGGAGAACTATGCCAAACAAACAAAATATCAAAGCCGTCGCCGACCTAGTCGCCAAACTCGACAAAGTCCAAGCCGTCTTTATCGCTGACTACGCCGGCCTCACCGTCAAAGAGCAAGTAGAACTCCGTGACAAAGTACGTGCCGCTGGTGGTACTGTGACCGTAGCCAAAAACTCCCTACTCAAAATCGCCATGAAAGATCAGGGTTACGATCTCTCCGCCCTCGAAGCCGAATTGACTGGGCCAAACTTGACCCTCCTTGCCGATACTGACGCTGTGGCCCCGCTCAAGGCATTAGTAGAATACGCCAAAACCAACGAGAAAAATCTACCAAAGATAAAGGCTGGTATACTCGGCAAAGATGTCTTATCGATGGAAAAAGTTATGCAACTTGCCTCCCTCCCTTCCAAGAGTGATCTCATCGCCAAACTCCTTGGTACCCTGAGCAACCCAGCTCGCAACCTAGTCAACGTCATCACAGCCCCTATGCGCAACTTTGTTTATGCATTATCAGCTATTAGTAAAAAATAAAGGAGACAATTATGTCAGACCTAAATGCTCTAGTCGAGCAGATCGAAAAATTAACCGTTCTTGAGGTAGCTGACTTAGTCAAAGTCCTCGAAGAAAAATTTGGCGTTTCCGCCGCTGCACCTATGATGGCCGCGCCTGCTGGTGCCAGTGCTGCAGCTGCTCCCGTTGAAGAGCAAGATGCATTTGACGTAGTACTCACAGCTTGTGGTGCCAACAAAATTAGTGTCATCAAAGCTGTCCGCGAACTCAATCAGACCCTCGGCCTCAAAGAAGCCAAGGACTTGGTCGAAGCCGCCCCAAAGACTGTCCTTGAAGGTGCCAAGAAAGAAGACGCCCAAGCAGCCAAGAAAAAGCTCGAAGATGCTGGTGCAACTGTCGAACTCAAATAAGAACTTTAGTTACTTATTAAATCAATAATCCCCCGCAAGGGGGATTATTGTTAGATTGAGAAGTTTACGAAAATGAATACCTTCCCTACTGATAAGGACACTCAACTCGTCTTTGAGATTCGTCAGTCATTTTATACCTCTCTTTAAGACAAGGTTAAATTTCCCTCGTCCATACCAAGTAAATATAGCTTAATACTTTTCCACATTCCCCCATTCCCTGTACCCACTACCCATAGTGTCTACAGAAATCAAGCCGTGATCCTAACGTAGATCGAAGAACGAAGTGGGGTCGCACAATATTAGTACATCAAACTATAAACCTATCATCACTAGAACATACATACCAATCAATACACATCTTATACATCATCAAATAGTATCCTATTGACACACACCCCCACACTTGCTAATATGCACGTATGCAAGACAAAGTTGATTTAAAAAACCTCCCCGACCTACTTACTGTCCGTGAAGTTGCTGATCTCCTCCGCGTCTCTCCCCTCACCCTCAAACGCTGGGGCAAACGTGGCAAGCTCCCCGCCATCCGTATCAACTCTCGTGGTGATCGCAGATACAAAAAAGAACAAGTCCAGTGGCTCCTCGGCATCAACCCAGATCAATCGTAAATTCCTTTGTTTTTGTAATATAATTTTTAGATGAGCTTTGACGTAGAAACACCACCCAGTCGCATTACGACCGAGCAAAATATTGCTGCATTATCTGAAAACTATTCCCAGCAATTAGGGTTAAGCCCAGAATTAGTAAAGCCAATACTGACAAAGGCCTTCACGGAGCAAGTTGGTGAGGAAATCTACTTCAAACCCAACGCTCTCCCCTATCTGTTTCGTGCTCAGCAACTACAAGGAAAGCTCAGTATGGAGCCGGAAATACTACGAAATCAGCTCAAAAATAGCTGGCTCTTTATCATCGACGTGGCCAACCTCAAGAAAATCAACGAAATGGACGGATCTAGTCATGACACCGGAGATGCAGCCATCGTGCTACACACAAGATCCGTAGAAGAAAGCACGAAAAACCCAGATATCTCGCATTGTCTTGTCCGTTTTATGGGAGACGAATTCGCCGATTTCATGAACAATCGAAATAAAGATATAAACCCAGAAGATATTATTAATTTTATCGCGGATCAAACCCAAAAATTAATTGATGAAGCTCAAAAAGATTTAAGCCATCCCCTTCACAGCATCGTCTTTGACCCAGAAAAATTAAAATTAATCGACAAGGTCATTCAATTTGCGCCACTAAAAAACATCAACATCCCAAGTGACGTGCAACGGATGGACGACATGGTCGAAGTCATGTTCAAAGCCGCAGAAAAAAATCATAATCTCGAAAAATCAACTCCACTTAGTGCGGACAAACAAATATTGGTCAAGATTGGAGGGTGGGGTCTTAACCTCTACCCAACACTCCCTGCGACAGAGCAAAATAAATCTGCCATTGACCAGATCGTTCTTGCAATTTCGGGTACTGATTTCGAGAATAATTTAGACGAGGTCGTTATTGAGAAAAATATGCCTAGAAGTCAACTAATTGAGCGATTTCTCCCGCCATCGATGAAAAAAACCTGGGAAAATACCAAAGAATTAGTCCAAAACGACGCTCAAAAATATGCGCATACAATCGCTCTTTTTGAAGAAGCATTGTTCAATGGTCAGTTTAGCCGCAATCCACCTATTTTAAACGAGTGGGTCTTCAACGAGCTAGCCATCACCCACAAAGACAGGCTCAAAAATATGCGCATGGTCTCGACACCTTTTGCCAAGCTCTACAACTCGATCGCAGATCGACTGGCTGCAACCGCACTAATAAAAGGCGCCGCAAAAAAAACTCTCGCTTTACTTGAAGGTAGCAAGCAAGGTGATGGCTCACAAATCCAGTACCTCATCAAAAAACAAGGGGCAAGTTTCTACCTCTTATCTACCGATGAACTAGATCAGAAATTTGTTGAAAAAGCTAAAGCATCAAATATAAAAGCACTTGACCAAATTAGTGAGGCGTCAGACATGACGGATTTCTTCTCTGCCGTCCGCGAATTTCTCTTTGTCACCCCTATAAAAGTGACAATGCCTAAGGAAAATAAAAATCTGGGTCAAAAATACGAATCATTGCGCAAGTATCACTATCTCGGAGAAATTGCCCAGCTTATGCGAGCGTGTAAAAAGGAAGACAATCAAAACGTCTATAATATGTTGCTTTATTTCCTATCGGAACGTGCATCAGATCGACTACCACTGATTCAGGAAAAATTATCTGAAAATGTTCTCAAATTCTTTCAATCAGCAGTTGAATATAAAGTTTAATTTAAAAAAGAATGAATCACCCCTTCCACCTCTTCCGCACTATTCATCAGCATCAGCCTAGACCGCAACTCCACTGCCCCATCAAACCCCTTACAATACCAAGCCAGGTGTTTCCGCATCGGCATAAAATTGCCGATCCCAAATATCTCTTCAAATTTTTGCGCATGCTCTATCGCCCATTTGAGTCGCTGATCCCGCAATTCGGGACTTTTCTTCACAAATACTGCCGGGTTCCCCTCTGCTGCACGCCCTATTAGCACACCATCCACCCCATACTGTTCACATTTTTGTATAGCCTCATCCAAAGACTCCACGTCCCCATTACCCAAGATATGCCCACCCATTTTATGCACCACTTCTGCCGCCCTCCCTATCGCCTCCCAATCAGCCAACCCTTGATACAGTTGACGCAACGTACGACCATGGAGGCTAATATTGGCGGGTTGCATCTCCATTAGTGTCTCCATCCATTCTTCAACCACAATTTTATCTACGCCAATTCTGGTCTTTATCGACACAGGCAAAGAGGTCGCAGATTTCGTCACTCGGATGATCTCCTGGGCAATCTTGGGAGTTCGGATCAGTCCAGCTCCAGATCCATTCTCTTCCACTTTGTGCGCAGGGCACCCCATATTGATATCGATCCCGTCAAATCCCAGACTCTCAATCAGTTTTGCAGCTTCGGCAAAAAGCTCTGGCTTATTCCCAAACACTTGGGCCACAATAGGTCGCTGGCTCTCGTCGTAGTAAAAAGTTTTCAGCAATCTCTCTCTCCGCTCCCCTACTGCAAAATGTAGCGCGTCCACACTCACGAACTCGCTCAGCATCACGTCAGGTCGGCCATATTTCGCGACCATAAACCTCATCGCAGCATCAGTTACCCCATCCATCGGCGACAGCCCCAGAACCATTTTTTTATTTGCAAACAATTTATCCCACATATTCATGTACCTATTTTAACCTAGTTTCGATAACTATATCAATCTATTCATTTCATAGCTCTTTTATCAACTTGTGATACTCTCTGACCAGACCATAATAATAAGTATTGACAACTGCTTTTCCAGGGGTGTACATTGGTATCATGAGTACCAAGAAGACGCCATTTTTAATGGCCGTGGTTGTTGCGATCTTTTGCTTAATTTGGGCGCAAGTAAACGCGCCAACAAACCTCAAACCACTCAAGAGTCATGTATTGTCGTATCCAGGAGCCACCCCAGCACTCATCAACAACCTGGGGATCTACCAATCAACCTATACCTACGCCAAAGCCACTGCCTCTCTCCCTCTCTTTTTCAAATCAATCTTTGAAACCTATCTGCCACAAAAAATCCAAGTTGCAATGATAGTAAGTGATGGGAAACCAAAAACACAGCCTAAAATCCCTCTTACATCTACAGAGGTGAAGAAGGATAAGGGTGAAAAAGATGACGACATCACATCACCCAAAAAAGTAGCAACCACGCCCACAACCAACTCCGTTGTCGACGAACAACTGCAGGAGATATATACCCAAACCAACGGCACAGAAGCTGGGAGATATGGCTACAACCCAAAAACTGGCAAAGCCGCCACTGCCACAGAATGGAGCGACCCCAGCGCAGTGATCGCAGGGACATATATTGCACCAAACGGTAAACGATACGATCTGGCACTTGATCCAACAATCAGGGCTAGCGAAAACCTTGCCAACCAGTTGGGCAACAAATTGGTTACCCTCTCGGACAAAGAATTACTCGATATTGCCAAGAGTCAAAACTCTACCAACGTTTGCACAGAAACTGACACAACTTGTCAACAAACATTAGTCACCAACACGCTCACCAAAATCGCAAGTCAGATACTGACAGTTAACAATCAAGATCTGGTGAGTAATATTGTAAATACCCAACAACAAAACGCCAAGGCTCAAGCCGAATATGCCCAGCAAATCCAAAACTTCCTCAATCCGACGGCGTCTATCAAAGATCTTGCTGGTTGTGATCCCAAACATCCAGGAGAATGTCGTGACTTGACTGCCGAATCATATTTGGCAGGCCTCATATCAGACCCAGCTATCCGCCACGAACTCCTCACCAGTCGTGACGCCAGTATCGCCAAATATCAATCTGACCTTGCCAAAGATCAAAAACTCGTCAAAGCGTTTGTGGATCCTATTACTACACCCTACGAAATCGCCCAGACAGTATGTAAAAATCAACCGGAATGTGTCAAATACTTTGGTACTTTCAAGCGCGAAGACTATTTGAAAGATTTAAATAACGAACAACTCGTAGCCGTCGCCAAGACCAACTACCAACTCAATCTCATCAATCTGACCGCCCTCAAAGACACTCCAGACTTTACCAAATTACCTCCCTCTACTCAAAATGCGATTACCAAAATGAATACCGACATCACTCACGCGTTCGCCGCCTATTCATTCGAGAAAAATAAAGCTCCTGGTACGATAGACACTCCTGGTACGATAGACACTCCCGCCACTTCAGATACCATGGCCCTAGCCTTCGGCAATTTAATCACAGATAATCCGGAAGAACTCAATAAATGGCTCACTAATTATAAAGATAATCAGTCGCTTTACCAAGGTTTGATCAAAGCTACCGGCCTTTTCAACATACTTGTCACATCAAAAAATCCAGTCATCGTCGCCCAACTCAAAGATATTGTTATTAACTCTCCCATAAATGGATTAGCAGAAAACGGCAAAGTACTACCTTGGAACAAAATCGACGCAACCTACAAAGACGAGGCTCGTCTTTTGGCTTGCGAGCAAGATAAGTCGCTTGCAAATGCCTGTGCATTTGTTGACTTAAATCAAGGTACTCCAGATCCAGAAAAACAAAAATCAATCGCAGAATACAACTTCCAAATTAACACTGCTCTCAAAAATCCCAATTCGCCATATCTCCAGCAAGTTTTTGACAACAAAATCAGCGCCTATATTGAACTCTCCACCAGCTTTAGCAACGTGGCAACCATCGACAATCCACTAGTTGACCAAAAACTCAGAGACGCCGCTCTCGCCTCAGCCAATCGAACCATCGCTACACAATATACACCCAATCGTATTAATCCTAATCTCGAGCGACTCACCCCAGCAGAGAAGGATCAACTTCGAGTTAAACTTGCCAATGAATACCTCGATCGCCAGCTCGTCACCGAAACCTACAAAATCGGCGGTGGTATGGCGGCAGGCATGGCTGGATTTACCGCAGGAGCATACGTTGGAGGCGCTCTTTGTGTAGCCACAATAGTCGGTGCCGTTGGCGCCCCAGCCTGCGCCATCATCGGTGGCGCCGTCGGTGGTATCTCGGCCGTCCTCGCCTCCCAAATCCCACTATATGAAATGACCGCAACAGAATACCAGGCACAGCGTGGTGGGGACGATCTGTCTCACTCAATCTTCCAAAGTATCTATAGCAATCAGGGCGCTTGGGGTGACGAAGGCATGGGGCGTAGCATCACCACTCGCGACAATCAATTTGCACTCTACAACTCTATAAATATCGCCACCAATGGCCTGACCATTGCTCAAATCCAGAACGATATCCAAGCCTCTACTCTCCTAGCAGTCCAAGGTCAGGTCCTCACAGGTTGGGAAGAAAATCAAGTCCGCCAACAAAACTGGACCTATGCCTCTATCGTCATTGGCGGAGTCACTGGTGCCTTAAACGTCGGGGTCGGTCAATCCCTCGCTACAACCATGATCAACCCTAGTCTCAATGTCGCTAGTTTTAGAGCCATCTCCGCCGCCGCCACAGTCCCTGCTTTCCTGGGTAGCAGTGTTTTAAATCAACTCCAAACTGTAGCTCAGTTTAATACTACCGGTGGCGATATCAGTCTCCTCACCACGCCCGAGCAAATCGACTATCAGGTATGTATCTTGAGCAAGGGTACATCTAGCTGCGCAGACGAGCAAGAAACCATGAACGCTAGTATTAATACCAACAAAACCCTTGCCATGACGCAAGCCTTCGTCACTGATTCTCTGATGCAAGGATTCCAAACAGGCTACGGAGCACTACAAGCCACCTCCGGATATAATGCCATCATCAGCCAAGCCGATCATCTCGGGATTACCACTCAGGGTCGTACTATCGGCGAAATCACCAGTCTCACTCAGTCAAAGATCAATGACATCTCCATCACTCTCAAGGTCAGCCCCAAAGATATCGCCAGTGTCGATCTAAACACCCAAAAAATCCTGGCGCACCAAGCCGAAGTTGTCAAAAATCCTAATATCGAGACTCCGACTGGATTAGAAGCAGCTTTTGGTAGCATTAAAAACATTCTCGCTTACTTAACTGGGGAACAAGCTAGAATCAAAAATGAAATTACCACCTCCAACATCACTGCAGCTCTCAAAGACGATTTGCAAGTTGTTAAAAAAGCGAATCTAGAGCCAGTTGCAGATAGCAATGGCGC
>Ga0105047_10008012_pt1 | contig 17704 bp, 15 predicted proteins | sample MAT04_FD_78384 | JGI IMG/M metagenome (GOLD analysis project Ga0105047, IMG submission 78384) | Freshwater microbial communities from Lake Fryxell liftoff mats and glacier meltwater in Antarctica - MAT-04 (megahit assembly) | ecosystem: Environmental > Aquatic > Freshwater > Ice > Liftoff...
AGGGCGTGTACGAGAAGGCCCAGGAGGTCTGGGGGTCGTGACGCCTTGCGAGGTCTGCACGTCGTACCTCGCCTCCTTCGCCACGGGTGATGCCGAGCGCGTCGTCGCCCACGTCACCGAGGACTTCGTCAACGAGCACACCGCAGCGCTGGGCGCTGGGTGCGAGGGCAAACCCGAATACGCCCGACGCGTCCCGAACTTCCTCGCGTCGATGCCGCAGCTGCGCTACGAGATGGAGGACGTGATCGCCGACGGTGACCGGGTGGTGGCCGCGTACACGTTGCACACCCACGTGAACGATCGTGACGTCGCGGTGCGCGGGGTGATGCGCTTCGTCGTGCGCGACGGCCTGATCGCGAAGCGCACCGACTACTGGGACAGCCTCGTGTTCCAGCAGCAGGCTGGGCTCGCATGAAGGTCCGACGCCGATGATGATCGGTGTTCGCACACTCGGCCACAGCGGCCTGCAGGTGAGCGAACTCGCCCTCGGAGCGATGATGTTCGGCAGCTGGGGCAACACCGACGTCGACGAGTGTCATCGGATGGTGCACCGAGCGCTCGATGCCGGTGTCACTCTGGTCGATACGGCCGACATGTACGACGATGGTGCGTCGGAGGAAATCCTCGGCGCAGCGCTCGTGGGCAGGCGCGACCAGGTGGTGCTGGCCACCAAGGTCGGCAATCCGATGGGCGGCGATGTCGGCCGCTCGGGCCTGAAGCGACGGTGGATCGATCAGGCGTGCGGCGACAGCCTCCGTCGACTGCGTGTCGACCATATCGACCTCTACCAGATGCACCGGCCAGACCCATCGACGCCGATCGAGGAGACCCTCGAGGCCTTTGATCGCCTGGTCACCTCGGGCAAGGTGCGTGCGATCGGCACGTCGACGTTCTCGCCGGCGCAGCTCGACCAGCTGCACACGCTGGCGGGCGAGCGCAGTTGGGTGCGGCCGACCAGCGAGCAGCCGCCGTACTCGGCGCTGGCCAGGGGCATCGAGACCGATGTGCTGCCCAGGTGTCGTCGCTGGGACGTCGGGGCGATCGTGTGGGCACCGTTGAACGGCGGCTGGCTGACGGGCAAGTACCAGCAGGTCGATCAGGCGGCCAATGACGACCAGTCGCGTGCCGTGCGGCAGCCCGACCACTTCGACCACCGTGACACCGTGATGCGCGAAGAGAAGCGATCACTCGTCGAAGCGCTCCTCGGTATCGCTGCCGATTCGGGGATGACCCTGCCGCAGCTCGCGCTGGCGTTCGTGCTCGACGATCCGACCGTGAGCGCAGCGATCGTCGGCCCGCGCACGTACACGCAGCTCGATCAGCTGCTCGCCCTCGGTGCGCTCGCGCTCCCGGCCGGTACGCGCGACCGGATCGATGCGGTGGTCGCACCCGGCAGGAACGTCAACCCCGCCGACGCCAGCTGACCGCGGTCGGCCATCGGCTGGGCCCGGCGAACAGCTTCAGGTCACCAGGTGGGGAACTTGGCCTTGTCGGGTAGGCCACTTCGGGCGGTGATCGACTCGCCCATCCGCTGGCACTCGGCCCACATCCGCTCTTCGTCGATGGTGATGCAGTGACCGTCCTCGACCACCACAGCGCCGTCGACCAATACGGTGTGCACGCCGCGTCCGTCGGCTGACCACACGAGCTGGTTGATCACGTTCAGAAGCGGCCGCCACTCGGGACGGTCGGTGTCGTGCAGCACCAGGTCGGCTTTCAACCCCGGCACCAGCGCACCGATCTGGTCCTCCATCAGCATCGTGCGCGCACCGCCGAGGGTGGCCATCTCGTACGCCTTCTCGGCGGGGAACATCTGGGCATCCTCGCGAGCGTCCTTGAACAGGCCTGCGACGAGATAGGTGGCGCGCATCAGGTCGGAGTAGTTCGATGCGTTGTTGCCGTCGGTACCGATCGACACGTTCACACCACGCTGCACCATCTCGGGGAACTTGCCCACCTGCGTCACGCCGTAAGCGACCTTGAGCGCGGTCGTCGGGCAGTGGGCCACGCTCGCACCCGACTCGGCGATGATGTTCAGCTCGGTGTCGTCGATGCGCACCACGTGCGTCATGGCCACGTTGCGGTCGAGCACACCCAGTTCTGCGAGGTGCACCATCGGTCGCTGGCCGAACTCCGCGATGAATCCGTCGGGGTCGAGCTGGGCTGGCGACATGTGGAAGCTCATCCCGACTCCGTGTTGGTCGGACAGCGCCTTCGCCGCCTGCCACAGCGGGTCGCTGCACGTGGTGTGCCCGACGAGCGTGCTCCACGCGGCGATGCGTCCGTCGGCATGTGAGCGGTGTGCCTGTAGCTGGTGCTCGAGGTGCGCGATGGCGACATCGGTGCTCTGGCGGTACACCGCCGGCTCTGGTGGCAGATCCCACACCCACCGGCCGACCCGGCCGCGGATGCCCACCTCGACCAGGCCGTCGATCACGTCGTCGAGGAAGCGGATGGTGCCGGCCTCGAGGAACGTGGTGGTGCCCGAGCGCAACATCTCGACTGCTGCGAGCTGACCCGACATCCGCTCCTCGGCGGCGTCGAACACCGAGTACAGCGGGCACAGCCACTCGAACACGTTCTCGACGAACGGTGTGTCGTCGGGCACGTAGCCGCGAGTGAGCGGCTCGCCGGTGATGTGGATGTGGGTGTTCACCATGCCCGGCGTGAGCACGAACCGATCGCCACCGAGGATGCGGTCGGCCACGTACCGCTGACGCAGATCACTCGCCTTGCCCACAGCGACGATGGTGGAGCCGCGCACGGCCACTGCTCCGTGACGGATGATGTCGCGGTCGGCGTTCATGGTCACCACCTGCGCGGCCTCGATCAGGAAGTCGACTTGTTCGGGCACTGTCGCTATCGGATCACTCATCTGTCGTTCCTCCTGTGTTCGGGCGGACGGTCCGCCACGTAGACGAAGTTGAAGCCGATCGGCTCGAGCATCCGTGCGCCCTCGAACCCGGCATCGCGCAGCCAGCCGGTGACCCGTTCGTTGGTCACGATCCCACCGCGCGCGGTGTTCGCGAGCATGGTGAGACCCATCTGTACTCCGAACGGAGCGAACTTGCGCCCGTTGTCGGCGAAGTAGTCGGCGATCAACACGTGGCCCTCGGGCTTCAGCGCGGCGAACGCCTTGGCGACCAGCGAGCGTGAGCGCTCGTCGCCCTCGGTGCGGCACACGTGCCCCAGCACCACCACGTCGTACGCACCGGGTTCGATGTCGATCTCGTGGAAGTCCCCGGTGCAGAACGACACCCGTTCCGACAGGCCGCGCTCGGCGACGGTGTGCACAGCGAGGTCGATCACGCCGGGCAGGTCGTTCACCACGGCGGAACTGTCGGGTGACTGCTCGAGGATCGCGATCGCCCACGGTGCGCGCCCGGCACCGAGGTCGAGCACGCGCAGCCCCGGGCGTCTGGTCCAGCCGAGGCGCATCCCGAGCCGGGTCGCGGCGCGCAGCTGGGTGGGAAACGTCGCCTGCACCAGTGGGCCGTAGAACTCCACGGGAGTGTCGTCGACGGGATGGGCGACCACCCCGGTACGAATCGTCTCGGCCAGCCGTTCCCAGTTGGCCAGCGGACCGGGTGCGACACGCACCAGCCCCACCATCGAGGCCGGTCCGTTCGTGCACAGGTAGCGCTCGGCAGTCTCGGTGAGCTCGTAGACATCGTCGACCTGATCGAGGAAGCCGAACGACACCATCGCGTCGCACAGGTGCTGCAGGTGCATGGATGACACGGCGAGATCATCGGCGATGCGGCCGACCTCGGTCGGCCCGAGTCGCTCGATCGCATCGAACAGGCCGAGCTCGACCGCTGCCACCAGCATCCAGTACGAGCCGACGCCCTGGATGATGCCCCACACAGGCCCGGACGGCGGCGGCTTGACATCGCGCCAGGGCCGGCCGGTGTGGGCCATCGTGTGGCCCCTCTTCAGTTCGGGGTACGGCGAATCGACGGCCATCAGCTGCAGGTGCTCACGGGCGGAGCACGATCTTGCCGAAGAAGTCGGATCGTTCCATCTTCTGCTGCGCATCGGCACCGTCGGCCAGCGCGTACACGCTGTCGACGGGGGCTTGGAACGATCCGTTGGCGTACACCGACCACGCCTGCGCGAACTCTGTGGTGCGGTACGGGTCGGAGCCGAGGATCTGGATGCCCATGTGGAACATGAACCCGAGCGACGGGATGGTGGCGGTGTCACCGGTGGTGTTGCCGCAGTTCACCAGCCGGCCGCGAACGCCGAGGGAGAACATCGACTGGGCCCACAGCGCCGGACCCACGTGGTCGAACACCATGTTCACCCCTGCGCCCTGGGTCTGCTCGCGGGCCCAGGCCGCGACGTCGGTGGTGCGGTTGTTGCATGCCGCATCGGCACCGAGCGCCAACGCCTTCTCGCACTTGTCGTCCGAACCAGCGGTGGCGAGCACCCTGGCCCCGGCGTGGCGGGCCAGCTGGATCGCGGCCATCGACACACCGCTGCCCGCCGCATGCACCATCATCGTCTCGCCCTCGACCAGCCTGCCCACGGGGAACAGCGCATGCCAGGCGGTGAGCCAGGCGGTGGGGAAGCACACCGCGTGCTCCCAGCTCATCGAGTCGGGGATGTGGTGCGCATGGCTGGCCGGCACGAGACACCGCTCGGCGTAGCCGCCGGCAACGGTGCCTCCGATCACGCCGAGCGTGCCGTAGAGGTCCCCCATGCCGGCGAGCTTCGAGCCCTCGGCCACCTCGGCAAGCGACGGATCGACCACCACCCGGTCGCCGACTGCGAGGCCGGTGACCCCGGCACCGAGCTCGACAACAGTGCCCACCACGTCCATGCCGGCGATGTGCGGCAGGGTGAAGCCGGGCATCGCGAACCAACCGTTGCGTTGCACCACATCGAGGTGGTTGAGGCTGGTGGCGGCCACCTCCACGATGACGTCATGGGCGCCGGGGGTCGGGTCGTCGACGTCGACGTACTCGAGGACCTCGGGCCCGCCGGTGTGTTGGTACTGCAACGCTTTCAAGGTTCCTCCAGGAACGAGGTGGGGCGGGGACAGGCGGGACAGCCGGGAGAGGTGGATCAGGCGAGGCCGCGCACGAAGGGCTGGGCGAGTGCGCGGGGCTGACGGGTGCGAGTCGCGAACACGGCGGTCACGAGCAGGGCCACCACGTACGGCAGGCTGGCGGCGAGCTGGGCGTTGATGCGGTACCCCAGCACGGGCAGCGTCTGCTGCAGGGCGAAGAAGTAGCCGAAGACGATGCAACCAACGACCGTGCCGCGCAACGTCCAGCCGCCGAAGATGACCGCAGCGATGGCGATGATGCCCTTCAGCCCGACGTGACCGGGCTCGTAGCCGGAGATCGAGATCTGGCCGAGGACGAGCACACCGCCACCCAGGCCAGAGCAAGCGCCCGCCACCATGATCGCCTCGCGGCGGCGACGGTTCACGTGGATGCCCGACACGTCGGCCGACTGGGGGTTGTCGCCCACCGATCGCACCTCGAGGCCCCATCGGGTGCGGAACACCAGCCACCACGCGGCCGGCACCAGCGGCACGATGAGATACATCGGCCAGGGCTGGCCGAACAGCGCGTTGCCCACCAGGGGGATGTCGGCGAGCAGGGGTATGCGGGTGGGCTTCACCACCGATGTGACGGCTTTCCAGCGGCTGTCGAGGAACAGCGCCAGACCGAGCACGAACAGGTTGAGCGTGAGGCCCACCACGAACTGGTCGATCGTCAGCTGATGGCTGAGGTGTGCCTGTGCGAGCGCGACCACGATGCCGGCCGTCACGCCTGCCACCAGTGCGACAGGCACCATGTCGAACGCCCCCCAGGTGACCGCAGCGGTGTAGGCCCCGCCGATCATCATCGCCTCGATCGAGATGTTGAGCGTGCCGGCCTTCTCGGCCACCCACTCGCCCACGGCTGCGAACGCGAGCACGATCGCGAAGCGCATCGCGCTCTCGTACATCGCTTCGGCCGACAACACGTCGCGGAACACGTCGGTGGCGGCTGCCACGACGGCGATCATCGTGCCACCGCCACGACGGGCTCGTCGGTCGACACCGGTGCCGGTGGTGGTGTCACCCGGCGTCGTTGGATCGCGATCACCGCGGGGGGCACCAGGAGTGCGAGCACCAGCAGCGAACGCACGACGTCGACGATCGAGCGCTCGACCCCTGTTGCCGCGAGGAAGCCCGAACCGGTGCGCAGTGCACCGAACACGAGTGCGACCGGGATGCAGGCGAGCGGACGGTTGCGGGCGACGAGTGCGACCAGCAGGCCCTCCCACCCGATGTTGTTGGCGAAGCCGGGGGTGTACCGATAATTGGCCGAACCAGCGGCGAACATCACTGCGCCAGCGAACCCGGCAAAGGCACCGCTGAGTGCAAGGGCCGATGCGCCGGCGATCACGACCGGTACGCCAATGCGCTGGGCGGTGCGCGCATTGCGACCGAGCACCGTGAGGCGGAAGCCCCAGATCGAACGATTCATCAGCAGGGCGACGGCGACCGTCAGCACGACGGCCAACACCACCGACCACGGGAACTCGTTGCCGAAGATGCGAATGAAACCGATGCGCGTGTCGGGGTCGAGCTGACCGCTGGTCTGCACACGGTTCGGCTTGTTCGGGTCGTCGTCGAGGAGGAGGAACGTGCGGGTGAGCAGGTATCCGGTTCCCTGCGAGGCGACGAACACGAGCAGCAGGGTCGAGATCACCTCGGGCACCTTGCGCCAGTAGCGCAGCAGCGCTGCGATCCCCGCCCACAGCGCACCGCCCACGAACCCGGCCACGAGGGCGCCGATCAGCACGAGTGGGCCCGAGCCGTTGGTGGCGACGTACGCAGCCGTGGCGGCCCCAACGGCGAGCTGACCCTCCTGGCCGATGTTCACCAGGCCGGCACGAGCGGTGATGATCGCGCCGAGCGCCACGATCAGCAACGGTGCCGCTTCGGTGAGGGTGTCGCCCCACCGACCGGGGTTACGGACGCTGCCGTCGATGAGGGCCGTGAACACCTTCCGCCACGGTCCACCCGTGACGGCGATGAGTGCGGCCGAGAGGGCAAGCGCGATCGCGACGGCGAGCACGTACAGGCCGACCAGCTTGGCGGTACTGGCTGCGGTCGACGGGCCCGTTGATGATCCGGGCGACGAGATGGTCGCGGTCATACGTGAGCTCCGTTCGGGTCGGTCTCCACGCCCCCGAGGAGGAGGCCGAGACGTTCAGATGTGGCCTCGCGCCGGTCGAGCTCGCCGATCACACGTCCACGTGACAGCACGACGATGCGGTCGGACAGCTCGAGGATCTCCTCGAGTTCGGTCGACACCAGCAGGACGGCGATGCCCGATGCCGCTGCGGCGCGCAGCCGGTTCGACATGTACTCGATCGCTCCGACATCGAGCCCACGGGTCGGCTGGGCCGCCACGAGTACCTCGGGCCGCTGGCCGAGCTCGCGGGCGAGCACCACGCGCTGCTGGTTCCCGCCCGACAGGCTGGCGAACATCGCATCGGGGCCAGACGCCTGGATGTCGAACTCGCGCATCAGCTCGATGGCACGGCGGCGCATCGCGCGCCGATCGACGATGCCGAAGCGGGTGATCGACTCCATGCGGTCGAGCAGCAGGTTCTCGGCCACCGACAGGTCGAGCACGCAGCCCGAGTCGTGGCGATCCTCGGGGATGACGCCCACACCGAGCTCGGCCATCGACCCGGCTCGTCCGGTGCGGGCGGTGACGCCGTTCACCGTGACGCAGCCGCCGTCGAGGGTGACGAGGCTCGACAACAGGTCGCCGAGCTCGCGCTGGCCGTTGCCCTCGACGCCGGCGACGCCGACGATCTCGCCGGCGCGCACCTCGAGGTGGAGGTCGTCGAGTACGGCAACACCGTCGCGCACCACCCGAGCCCCGTCGATGCGCAGCACGACGGGGCGGGTGTCGACAATGGGAGCGGCGATGACGTCGGTGGTGGCAGAGACGCCGGCGTCGGACAGGTCGTCGACGAGGTCGGTGGCGCCGAGGGCGGCGGCGCTGGCGCGTAGCAGGACCTCGCGGCCCACCATCGCCCGGGCGAGCGAGCTCGCGGTCGCCTCGGAGGTACGGCACCGCTCGACCACCCGACCCTGACGCATGATGGTCACGTTGTCGGTGGCGTGGAGGATCTCGGCGAGCTTGTGGCTGACGAGCGCGACGGCGCGCTGCTCGGTCGCCACCACGTCGCGCAGCGTGGTGAACAGCTGCTCGCTCTCTGCAGGGGTGAGCACCGACGTCGGTTCGTCGAGGATCAGGATCTTGGGGTCACGGCGCAGGCACTTGATGAGCTCCACACGCTGGCGCAGGCCCGCGGAGAGCTCACCGACGCAACGGTCGGGATCGATCGCGAGTCCGTAGTGGTCGGCCGTTTCCATGACCTGTCGACGGGCCGTACTGCGGTCGAACTTCGACGTGTCGCCGAGCAGCACGTTCTCCCACACGGTGAGTGCTTCGACGAGGCTGAGGTGCTGGTGGACCATCCCGATGCCGAGTTGGGCCGCGGTCTGGGGATCGTGGATGACCACCTCGCGGCCGCCGAGCGCGATCGCGCCGTCGTCGGGCTGCACCAACCCGATGAGGATCTTCATGAGCGTCGACTTGCCGGCGCCGTTCTCTCCGAGGATGCCGTGCACCTCACCGGGCAGCAACTCGAGATCGACGCCCGAGCACGCAACGACGGGGCCGTAGCGCTTCGTGACGTCGGTCAGCCGGACAGCGGGGGCGAGCGCCGCAGCGCCCGCCCCCGCCACACCGGTTGCTCCGCGTCCGTCGGACGGGGATGCGGTGGACAACTCGTCAGCCGCCCGAGTACGCCTGGCCCTTGATGGCGCCGAAGTCAGCAGCGAAATCGCCGGCGGCGATCTGAGCATAGACGTCGTCCATCGCGGTCTGCTGCTCGGCTGTCGGATCGCAGATCTCGGCGCCCGGCTCCGGATCGATCCCCACCTTGAACACGCGGGTGTCGCCTTCTTGGAACGTGCCGTCGATGATCTCGTTGAGGATCGTGTCGAGGTAGTCACCGCCATCGAACCGGACCTGGATCTGGTACGAGAGCTCGGTGTTCGCGCACGCCGTCGAGGAACCTGCCGACATCGTGATGATGCCCGCCTCGTTGGCGATCTTCACCACCGGTTGGAGGGCTCCACCGAGGTACGGGTAGATGGCGCCGGTGCCGTTGGTGATCGCCGAGTTCGCTGCTTCGGTCGCGCCGGCAGTGTTGTCGAAGTCGAACGGGAACGCGCCGGTCGGCACATACGTCATCGTGTACGCCGCGTCGACGGCTTGCAGCCCCATCTCGTAGGCGAGGTAGGCCTCCTTCTCGAAGTTGATGTCGCAGCAGCCGATGAACGTTGCGTTGTCACCGCCACTGTCCTGCAGCAGCAGACCGGTCGCATAGCCCGCGGTGTAGCTGATCTCCGAGGAGTCGTCCTGACTCTGTGCCAGGCCCTCGGTCGCGGGGAAGCCGGCGCCACAGTTGCAGTACCAGAAGATCTCGGGGTACTCGGCCACGAGGTCGGTGAGCGGGTCGGCGATCTCGCTGGCACCGACCAGGATCACGTCGACACCCTGTTCGGCGAGGTTCGCCAGTTCGGTGGCAGCATCCTCGGTGGTGATGTTGTCGACGACGATCGGTTCGCCGTAGCCGTTGTCCGCGGAGATGCTGGTCGCCTTGTCGACGAGCGCCTGGTAGTAGCCGCCATCGTCACGGGGACCGGCGGCAGCGATGCCGAACAGCACCGTGCCGTCACCGTTGGTGTCGAGGTCGACCCCCTCGGCGGGTGCCCCGGTGGTGTCAGGAGACTCGGCCTCGGCGGCGGTCGTCTCGGTGACGGCGTCGGTAGCTTCCGTCGGAGCGTCCGTCACCTCCGTCGGCGCGTCGGTCGCCTCTGTTGCGGCGTCGGTGGTTGCAGTCTCTTCGTCGTCGCCGCAGGACGCGGCGACGAGGCTCAGTGCGGCGATGGCCGCCAGTGCGATGTGCGTTTTCCTCATGGTTCTCCCCCACATGTGTGGTGTGTCGGTGTGTGTGCGTGTCGGTGTGTGCTGGTCTGTCGATGGAGCGATGCAGCTCCGGCGGGTCCCTCCCGTGCCCCCTGGTCACCTCCTCAGTTCGGCGAGCGCTGCTCGCTTGTGGCGATAGGCGGCGACCAGCGGCTCGCCGGCGACCAGCGCCTCGGCGACGAGCACTTCGGCCGCGGCGTAGCGGGCCGAGGCATCGAGCACCTCGGCGGCGAGCGCTGCGAGGATGCGGACGCAGCCGGACGGGTCGATCACGATCAGGTCGTCGATGGCCACCGTCACTGCGTCGACGGCCACCGGTTCGCCCACCGACACCATGTGTGCGGTCGAATTCGGACCGACGACGCGCTCGCCAGCGGCCAGCACGGGCAGGCCGACGGCCTCCATCTCGGTGCGATCGCGTACCCAGCCATCGACCAGCACCCCGGTCGCTCCCCGCTGGCGGGCCGCGCCGGCCAGGATCTCGCCGAACACAGCACCTGGCACGGGGCGAGCGCCGGCGAGCAGCACGACCCGGTCGGTGAGGTCGGCGGAGAGCACGTCGTAGATCGGGCTCAGCCCAGGGCCCGTCGGGCCGTGGGCGAGCTGCACCGTGAGCGCTCGGCCCGAGATCGCGACGGGCGCAGCCACCACGGGCAGCAACGGCGGCGTGAGCCAGCCGTCGAGGCCCCACAGTGCGAGCACGTCAGCGATCGCGGACACGGGAGGGGGCGTCTGCCCTGGTGCGAACGTCATCCTGCAGGCCAGGCCGTGCGGTAGTGCTGTACGAGCCACTTGTTGAACTGCACGTGGCTCTCCTCCTGCCAGGAGTAGCGGCCGCGGGCGGCGTACCGGCTGTGCATGCCGCGCTGCACCTTGGTGGTGGCGTCCTGGTCCTGCTGCACGAACACCTGCACCCCGGCGTCGCTCATCTTGAACAGGTGGTCGAACATCGGGTGCTCGAGTGCGGACGGATGCATCAGGTAGCCGATCTCCACGTCGATCGTGTCCGCGGTCTTCGGGCGGACGATGAAGAAGAACGCCTGATCCGGTGCGGTGCCGAAGCACAGCGTGGGCGGCATCAGGGCGAAGGTGGACCGGGTGCGCTCTTCGTCGGTGAGCTGTGGGAACACCGGCATCAGCGCCTTCGTGGTCGCGTTGAACCCGCCGTCGATGTGGGTGTAGCCGTTGGTGCGGAAGATGACGTTCGACCCCGGTGCCCAGTCGACAGGGAACGCCGCGAGTTCACTCGGGCAGAAGTCCTGGATGGTGTGGTGGAGCTTGTTGGCGTGGTAGCCGTCGTTGAAGTTCTCGAACATCACCTTCCAGTTCCACGGCAGGTCGGTGAGGGTGAACGTGCCCGGGCACACTGCGTGTTCGAGGTCGTAGTGCTCGAGGAAGGGGGCGTAGGCGGCGAGGGTGGGTGCGAGCGGCTGGGCGTTCGGGTCGCAGTGCACGAACACGAAGCCCTGCCACAGTTCGACCTTCAATGCCGGCAACGGGTGGTCCTTCTTGTCGAACCCGGATGTGCGTTCCATCGCCGGTGCACCCAGCAAGCGACCGGTGAGGTCGTAGCTCCACAGGTGGTAGGGGCAGGTGAACTTGGTGCAGTGACCCTCGTCGTCGACCACCTGCATCCCGCGGTGCTGGCAGATCGACGAGAACGCATGCACCTCGCCGTCCTTGGCACGGCTGACGATGATCTGCTCACCGTCGCCGGTGGTGGTGGTGAAGTAGTCGCCCACCTCGGGGATGCGGCTGGCCACGCCCACGCACTGCCACTGGGTGGCGAAGACCGCCTCGCGTTCGAACGCGAGGAACTCCTCGGAGGTGTAGATCTCGGGCGGCAGGGTGACGGCGGTGGCGTAGTCGGTGGTGCTCGCGTCGAACGACGACAGCAGTTCGTGGGTGAGGATGCTCATGCGGATGACCTCCCGGCGGTCTCGGCTGGTGATGGCGCAGCGGACTCGGCATCCGGGTCGCGCAGCAGGAACGTGCGGATCTTGCCGACGCTGGTGCGTGGCAGCGTGTCGACGAACTCGATGTCGCGTGGGCGCTTCGCCTTGGTGAGGTGATCCGCACACCACGCGTGCAGCTCGTCGAGCGAGGGCGGGTCGGTGGGATCGGTGGCCACGACGAACGCAACCGGCACCTCGTCGCGAATGTCGTCGGGTCGGCCGATCACTGCGGCTTCGAGCACCAGGGGGTGGGCCGAGAGCACCTGTTCCACCTCGACGGTCGACACGTTCTCGCCGGCGACCTTCAGCACATCGGCGCGCCGCCCGGCGAAGGTGAATCGACCGTCGACACAGCGGGTGGCCCGGTCGCCGGTGAGGAACCACTCGCCGCGGAACGATCGAGCGGTGGTCTCGGGGTCGTCGAGGTACTCGAGGAACAACGTGGTGCCGGGGGTGCCGCCGACGACGATCTCGCCCGTCTCCCCGGGTTCGACCGACCCTCCGTCAGCTGCCTGCACGTCGACGAGGCATCCGTCGGTGACGAAACCCATCGACGACGGCACGGTCCGTTCGGCACGATCGGTGAGCACGGCAGGGATGGTCTCGGTCATGCCGTACAGCTGTCGTGGCGCGCAGCCGAGCAGGTCGCTGAGCACGGCGTACTGGTCGTCGGCGATGTTCATCGCATACCAGCAGTGCTCGAGCGCGATACCGGGCACCGCCACGGCGCCGCGCTGCAGGATCATGCGGATCGGTGCGGCGAACAGGCTGGCGTGAGTAGCGCCGTGGCGAGTCGCCTGGGCGAGGAAGCCGGTGGCGGAGAAAGTGTGCATCAACGCCACCGATGCGCCGACCGAGATCGCCGAGGCGAAGCTGTAGTACTGGGCGTTGGCGTGGAACAGGGGCAGCACGACGAGCTGACGGTGATGCGACCGCAGACCGGCGGCTGCTGCCATCGTCGATCCAGCGAACGCGTAGTTGGCCTGGGTGAGTACCACACCCTTGGGGGCACCTGTGGTGCCGGAGGTGAACAACACTGCGGCACGGTCGAACGGGCCGACCTCTGGAAAGGCGTCGACGGCCATCCTGGCGAACCGTGACAGCGTGGTGTCGGACTCGTCGACGGCGACCGTCTTCATCGCCAACCCTGCGGCCGTCACCGCCTCTCGGTACGTGTGCTGGCGACCGACGGCGCACAACCCCACCACCGGAGTCGTGCGGCGGAGGTGACCGGCGAGCTCGCTCGCCGTGCCCATCGGATCCGACGGCACGATGCAGGCACCCAGTGCGTCGGCGGCCAACCACACGGCCACGAACGTGGGGGAGTTGGTGAGGGCGAGATGCACGGCGTCGCCGGGCCCGACACCCCAGCCGCGCAGTGTGGCGGCGGTGCGGCGGACGACGAGGTCGAACTCGCCGTAGGTCCAGTGCCGAACCGCACCGTCCGGTCCCTCGAACGCGAGGAAGCTCGACCCGGCCGCATGCGCGACCGAGCGGTGCCACGCGCCCGAGAAGGTGCCCGGAGCGGTCACGTCACGACGCTCCTGATCCGTTCGTTGCGGCTGGTTCTGGAGCGCCGTAGCCGCCGCCACCGGGCAGGTCGAGTCGCACGTGGTCACCGGGCTGCAGGGTGACGCGGGCCTGTGTGCGCACGGGCTCGCCGTTGATGGTGAACGCCCCGGCGCCCCCCTCCAGGCCACCGAAGATGCCCTCGGGCGCGTGTGACAACCGCGAGGTGACGGCGTTGAGCTGCCAGGCGCGCTCGGTGTCGACGGTGAACTCGATGGTCTGGCCGAGGCCGCCCACCTGGGCGCCCTCGCCGCCGCTGCCCCGTCGCAGCTCCTTGCGCAGGAAGCGGATCGGCGCTGAGGCCTCGACCACCTCGATCGGCACGGCAGCGACACCCGTCGGGTACGAGCAGGCCGACAGACCGGGCTTCGATGCGCGGGCGCCGACGCCCCCTGCATAGGTGAACATGGCCGTGATGAACGGACGACCGTCGTCGTGATTGCCGCTCACCTGCATGGTCCATACGGCCCCTGAACCCTCGGCCATGGCCTGGTCGGGGCGGATCTGCGCGAGCGCCTTCAACAGCGCGTTCGGCAGGAACATCCCGACGACGTGGCGGGCGGTGCACGGCTGCGGCGACACCGCGTTGACGATCGAGCCGACCGGTGCCTCCACCTTGATCGGGGCAAGGCTGCCGTGGTTGTTCGGCAGCTCGGGGTTGAGCACCGAACGAACCGTGAAGGTGGTGTACGCATGGGTGTAGTTCTTCACCACGTTGATGCCGTATGGACTGGCCCCCGACGATCCCTCGTAGTCGACAGTGATCTCACCTGCCACGGGGTCGACGATCACTGCGCACACGATGTCGATCTCGCTGCCATCGGCCAGGTCGAGCACTGCGCTCGCGCGGTAGGTGCCGGCCGGTAGTTCGCGGATACTCGCCCGGGTGGCCGCCTCGGAGCGGGTGATGATCTCGTCGGCCAGATCCTCGATGTCGTCGAGGTCGTGTCGGTCGCACAACGCACGCAGCCGCTGTGCGCCCACCTCGCCGCTCGCCATCTGGGCGTGGAGGTCGCCGGCCATGTGGTCGGGCTGACGCACGTTCGACAAGATGAACTTCCAGGCGTCGTGGTTGCGCTCGCCGGCGATCATCAATCGCACGATCGGGATCCAGATGCCTTCTTCGAACACGTCGCGGGCGCCCGCACCGATGCCGTAGCCGCCGACGTCGGTGTGGTGGATGGTCGACCCGAAGAACGCGATCACGCGCCCGTTGCGGAACACCGGGTACAGCACCGTCACGTCGAGCAGCTGCCCTGCGGTCTTGTACGGATCGTTGGTGATCAGCACATCGCCCTCGACGAGGGAGTCGGTCGGGTACTCCTCGAGGATCGCCGATGCTGCTCGGGCGAGCGAGTTGATGTGGCCGGGTGTGCCGGTGACGGCCTGGGCGACCATGCGACCTCGCCGGTCGAACACCGCGTTGGCGAGGTCGCCGGCCTCACGGACGATCGGTGAGAACGCCGCGCGCTGCAGGGCTCGGGCCTGCTCGTTGACGGTGGCGATGAGGCTCTGCCACAGCACCTCGAGCTCGATCGGATCGAACGTTCGGGTCATCGTGTCTCTCCTGGACTGGTGCTCGTGCTGGTGCGTTCGGCGAGCAGGGAGCCGTCGGGGAGGACCGATGCGATCCATGTGGGGCGGATCACGGCGGTGGTCTCGCGTTCTTCGACGATTGCTGGGCCCTCGATGCGTTGCCCGACGCCGAGATCGCTGCGGCGGTACACCGGTGTGTCGACGGTGCCGGCACCGCGGTCGAAACGCACTGGTCGGTGACGGACCGGCTGGCCGATCGAGGTGCCGACCACGGTGGTGGGTTCGACCGTCGCTGCCGGGGCGAACGCAGAGAGGCGCCAGGTGACCGCCTCGACGCCCACATCGGGGATGGTGAGCCCGTAGATGCGCCGGTAGTCGGCTTCGAACATCTCGACCACCTGGACGTCGGTGGCGGGCCAGTCGTCGCCGCTGGTCTCGCCCACCCAGATGGTGATCTCGTTGCCCTGGCCCTGGTAGCGCGCGTCGAGGCCGTAGCGGAAGCGAATCACCTCGGGCGCCACGCCGGCAGCCGCCAACACGCGGCGACCCTCCTCGCGGAGCTCGCCGAGCAGCGCGTCGCGCTCGGCGAGGTCGACGGTGTCCAGTGCACGCACCATGCTGCGGGCGAGGTCGATGCGCACGGGAGTGACGAGCGTGCCGAACGCCGAGAGCACGCTGGCGTTCACGGGGAACACCACACGGGGCGATTCGAGCAGCTCGGCGACGCCGCAGGCGTGAACGGGACCGGCGCCGCCGAACGCGAGCACGGTGATACCGCGCAGGTCGGCCCCCTGCTCGACGGCGTGCATGCGAGATGCCGCAGCCATGTTCTGGTTCACCAACTCCTGGATGCCGGCAGCCGTGTCGTCTGCAGACAACCCCAGCGGCGCGGCCAACGAGGTGAGCGCCGCGGCGCAGGCGTCCATGTCGAGGGCCATGTCGCCCCCGAGGAAGAACGAGGCGTCGAGCAGGCCGAGCGCGAGATCGGCGTCGGTGACCGCTGGCTTGGTGCCGCCTCGGCCGTAGCAGGCAGGGCCGGGGTCGGCGCCAGCCGACTCGGGCCCCACCTTCAGCAGTCCGAGCTCGTCGACGCGCGCCTGGCTGCCACCACCGGCGCCGATCTCGACGAGGTCGACCGACGGCACCGAGACGGGGAAGCCCGAGCCCTTCTTGAAACGGTAGATGCGGGCGACCTCGAAGGTGTTGGTGAGTTCGGGCTCGCCGTCGACGATGAGGCACGACTTCGCGGTGGTGCCGCCCATGTCGAAGCACAGCAGGCGGTCCTCGCCGAGACGCTTCGCGAACCAGCTGCCGGCGAGCGCTCCGGCGGCCGGCCCCGACTCGACGAGACGGATGGGAGCTCGGGCCGCGTCGTTGGCCGACACCACACCCCCGTTCGACAGCATCATCAGCACCGAACCGCCGAAGCCCTCACCGGCGAGCCACTTCTGCAGCTCGTCGAGGTAGGGCCCGATGACGGGCATCGTGGCCGCGTTGCAGGCCGTGGTGATCATGCGCGGGTACTCACGGATCTGCGGCGAGATGTCCGCCGAGATGCACACGGGCACGCCGAGCTCGGCGCGCAGGTGGTCGGCGACGATGCGTTCGTTGGCCGGGTTGGCGTAGGAGTTGATGAGGCACACGCCCACCGCCTCCACCTTCGCCGCACGGAGCTGCGCGGTGATCGCCGCCAGACCCTCGGCGGCGGGGCCGCTCACGGCGTGCCCCTGCGGATCGGTGCGTTCGTCGATCTCGACCACTCGGTCGCGCGGCACCGGCGGCGCCGGGAACTCGATCTGCAGGTCGTACATGTCGTACCGGTGCTCGTTACGGATGAGCAGCGTGTCGCCGAAGCCAGTGGTGGTGACGACGCCCGCCCGGCCGATCTTGCCCTCGATCAACGCGTTGGTGATCAGGGTGGTGGCGTGCACGATCGGGGCGGTGATGTCGGCTGGACGGACGCCTGCCTTCGCGAGGAGCTGGAGCACGCCCGTGCGCACCCCGTCGAGCGGTGCGCTCGGGGTGGTGAGCGTCTTGTCGACCACCACGAGACCCGATGCTGCATCGAACAGCACCACGTCGGTGAAGGTGCCGCCGATGTCGACGGCCAACCGCCAGTCGGCGCTCACGAGGCGCTCCCATCGTCAGCGGCTGACGGAGCGCCCTCGCCGCTGAGGGCCGGCATGCCCGTGCGAGCGGTACGCGGCGGAGCGAACACGTCGAGGATCCACACCTCGCCGAGTTCGTCGTCACCGACGAACACGCTGTCGCCGTGCCATACCGTGGCCGGGGCGAGATACAGGTCGCCGGTGTTCAGTACCTTGCGGGCCTGGTCGTCGGCATCACCGATCCGGAAGTCGAGTGTGCCGCGCATGATGATCCCCAGCTGCTCGTTGGCGTCGTGGGCGTGGAGCGTCGAGCCCTCGGCCCCTCCCTTGATCCGCCAGAACCACAGTTCGCGGTGGTCGCCGACGATGACGCGCCGGCGGAAGCCGGGGCGGTCGGTCTCGACGAACAGGTCGTCGTCGAAGAAGAAGGTGTACTGGTCGGTCAGGTTCACAGCAGACGCTCCACCATGCGGCGCTCGACATCGTCGAGGTGTGCGACGACGGCAGCCACGGC
>Ga0105047_10008014_pt1 | contig 17704 bp, 18 predicted proteins | sample MAT04_FD_78384 | JGI IMG/M metagenome (GOLD analysis project Ga0105047, IMG submission 78384) | Freshwater microbial communities from Lake Fryxell liftoff mats and glacier meltwater in Antarctica - MAT-04 (megahit assembly) | ecosystem: Environmental > Aquatic > Freshwater > Ice > Liftoff...
ACTCGCCAGCCCGCAAATACCCCTCCCACAGTTCCTTACCCTTTCCGACCTCGGCTTTGCCGGTGGCTCAACTTACGGGACTGCGAAAAAATCCTCCCTGGGCCAAATCCACGACGGTCGGGGTTCTGCTTTGGGCTAAGTGCCTACTGCCTTCAAATCGGTGGCGATATCGAGCATGGCTTGTGTAAATACGGCGAGCCCGCCCTTAGCGGCGAAGGGGTGGACGCGCCACTTCTCCCGTTCCACACCCACGACGTCCGAGTGGGCGGCAATCAGCATGAAAAAATGGCCCAGGGCAGTGAGCCCTGGGCCAGAAGTGTAATTAAGGAGAAGGAAACAAAGGAAGGAAAGTCTTTAGAAGCGCTTTACCCGGCGGAAGGCCGCGAAGGCTAGGCCGCTGAGGGCCAGGGCCCAGGTGGAGGGTTCCGGGACGCCGCTGCCGGGTCGGTCGATGATCAGCCGTTGCGTGTTGAACTGCAGATTCACGTTGCTGACGATGTAAGCGTTCGAGTAGGATTGGCCGACGCTCTGGCTGATGAAGGAGTTCGCCAGGCTCAGGATCGCCGCATCGGTCGGTTTCGAGGTATTTGACGAAGACTGAATGCGACCGCGGCGGAAGCCATCGCCGTTGTCGGTGACCACGTCCCAGATGGCCAATTGAAGGGCGGCGGCCATGTTGCGGGCCAGAATGGCGTTGGTGGCGGCGCTGATCTGCGGCAGAATGTCGTGCACCATCCATGCCGCGCGGGAACCATTGGTGACGGAGGAAGGACCGGTAAGGTTGACGGTGTAGTTGCCGTTGGAAATGAAGCGGAAGGCATCGACGCAGAAGGCGTCCTGCAGTTGGAGACTGCCATCGATGGTGAGGTCTAGCACGCCGGCGCCGATGGACTCGGTGACGGTCTTTTGGCGGTTGATTGTGTTGCCATTCAGCAGGGTGTCGCCGGGCATGTAGGTGAAGTCCATCCAGACGTTGGTGGAGAGGGCCGCGTCGAGGCCTTGGAAAGAAATGGTGGTCGCCGAAGCATAGCCGCTGGAAGCAATCATCAGGCCGGCTAAGGTGAACAACTGAGTGCGTTTCATGTAATGATGATGCGGTTTGGGCTGCGGGCGGCGAATAGGAAATGGGGTTCAATTTGGGCCTGAACCGAATGGGGTACTGGGTGGTACCGGCGTTGAGGCCCACCCCTGAACTAGCCGTCCTACCTAGCCGGTACTAGCGGTGGCCCGTTCCCGCGTAGAATAAGGGGCGATGACCCGTCGCCAATTGTTAGCCCTGCCCGCTCTGCCCGCTCTGGCCGCCCTGTTCGCGCAAGCGCCCGCCAAGCGGTGGAATATCCTTTGGGTGAGCTGTGAGGACACCAGCCCCGATATTGGCTGCTACGGCGACACTTATGCGCGCACGCCGAACATCGACCGGCTCGCCGCGCAAGGTCTGCGCTATACCCATGCGTTTTCCACCTACGGCGTTTGCGCCCCTTGCCGGTCGTCGATCATCACCGCGATGTATCCGGCGACGATTGGGACGCAGCACATGCGCAGCCAAGGCGTGCCGCCGCCCGAGGTGAAGTGCTTCCCGGAGTATCTCCGCGCCGCCGGCTACTACTGCACGAACAACCAGAAGACCGACTATAACTTCGCCGCGCCCATCACCGCCTGGGACGAAGTAAGTACCAAAGCCCATTGGCGTAACCGGCCGGCGGGCGCGCCGTTTTTCGCGGTTTTCAATTATCTGGTGAGCCACGAAAGCCAAGTGCGCGCGCCAGAGGAGACCTATCGCAAGAATATCGCCCGCCTGACGCCGGACCAGATTCACGACCCGGCCAAAGCCACTTTGCCGCCCTATTACCCCAACACGCCGATCGTGCGGAAGGACTGGGCCCGGCTGCACGACAATATCACCGCGATGGACTACATGGTGGCGGACACGCTGAAGCAACTGGAAGACGATGGCTTGGCCGACTCGACGATCGTCTTCTTCTGGGGCGACCATGGCCGCGGATTGACTCGCGCCAAGCGCTGGGTGTATGACTCTGGCACCAGGGTGCCGCTGATTGTGCGGTGGCCCGGACAACTGGCCGCGGGCTCGGTGACCGATCGCATGGTGAGCTTGATGGACCTGGGCCCGACGGTGCTATCGATGGCTGGATTGAAGCCCCCCGGTTATATGCAGGGACAGGCCTTCCTGGGGCCCCACGCTGCCGCTCCGCGCGAGTATGTTTATATGGCTCGCGATCGGATGGACGAGACCTATGACATCATCCGCAGCGTGCGCGACCCACGCTATCGCTATATTCGCAACTATCAGCCCAGCAAGCCCTATGCGCAGTACATCGCCTATATGGACGAGATGCCGACGTTGCAAGAGATGCGGCGGCTGAATGCGGCGGGCAAACTCACCGGGCCGCAGAAGCTGTTCTTTAGGCTCGAGAAGCCGGTGGAAGAGCTGTTCGACTCCGAGCGAGATCCGCACGAGATTAACGACTTGGCTGGCGACCCGAAGTACGCCGTGGAATTGAAGCGCCTGCGCGCCGTGCACGAGCTTTTTATGAAAGAGACCCATGATTTGGCGTTGCTGCCCGAGGAGCAGTTACTGGAGCGCATGCGCCCGGGCGGTAAGTGGGCGAAGACCGCAGAGCCCGTGCTGGCCGTGGCCAACGGGCAGATAGCCGCCAAGTGCTCGACTCCGGGCGCTTCGATCGCCTATCAGGCCAAGGGGCAGCGCTGGTTGCTTTATACGAAGCCGGTAGCGGGAAGCCAACTAAGGTTTAAGGCTTGCCGGTTGGGCTATCTCGATTCGCAGGAAGTCGCGTCAGAATAGGAAGCATGATACTGAGCGAAATAGCGGCGGCACTCGGGGCCGAAGTGCGGGGTGACGGCGGCATCGACATTTCGGGCGTGGCGGGGCTGGAACAAGCGGGCGCCGGGCAACTGACGTTTCTGGCGAATCCGAAGTACGCGCCGAGGGTGAAGGGCACGCGCGCGGCGGCCATCATCGCGGCGAACCCGATGGAAGAGTTGCCGACGCTGATTTCGAAGAACCCTTACCTCGATTTCGCCCGCGCCTTGGCCTTGTTCTATCAAGCGCCGCGCCCGGCGGCGGGCATCCACCCTTTGGCCTTTATCGCGGAGAGCGCCGAGGTGGGCGAAGGTGCGGCGGTGGGGCCGTTTGCCTATGTGGGCGAAGGCGTAAAGATCGGGCGGCGCGCGGTGTTGCATCCGCACGTCACCCTCTACCAAGGGGCCCAGATTGGCGATGACTTTCTGGCCCATTCGCACGCGGTGGTGCGCGAGTTCTGCGTGGTGGGGCATCGGGTGATCCTGCAGAATAACGTGGTGATCGGTGGCGATGGCTTCGGCTTCGCCAAGGATGCCGAAGGCCGGCACCATAAGATTGTGCAGAGCGGCGTGACGGTGATTGAGGACGACGTGGAGGTGCAGTCGCTGACGTCGATTGACCGGGCCACGGTGGGCGAGTCGCGGGTGAAGCGCGGGGCGAAGATCGATTCGTTGGTGCAAGTGGGGCATGCCTGTGTGGTGGGCGAGGACAATATCATCTGCGCGCAGGTGGGTTTGGCGGGTAGTACGATTTTGGGCAAGGGCGTGCTGTTGGCGGGGCAGGTGGGCGTGTCGGGCCACTTGACGATTCACGATCATGCGGTGGTGTACGCTCAAAGCGGCGTGGGGCACGATGTGGAGCCGGGGAAGATTATGTCGGGGTCGCCGGCGTTCGACTACCGGGAATGGCGGCGTTCGGTGCTCGCTTTCCCGAAGCTCGGAGAGATGGTGCGGCAGATGCGACAATTGGAAAACCGTCTCGCCCAGTTAGAGGCGCTGAGAGAAGGGGAAAAAGAAGTATGAGCGAACGCGGTTATCGTCCGCCGTTATCTTACAAGGATCCGAGTTTCTTGGATCGCTCCGAAGCGCGGTCCGTGCGCATTTTATCGGAGTATCTGCAGCCGTTGAGTGTGTTGCGGAAGCAATTGGTGCACGACACGATTGTATTTTTCGGTTCGGCGCGCATCAGGGAAGATGGGCCGATGGGCCGTTACTACCGGGAGGCGCGTGAATTGGCGCGCCTGGTGACGATGTGGTCAGACGGATTGCCGGACACGACACGCCGTTTTGTGGTCACGACGGGCGGGGGACCGGGGATTATGGAAGCCGCCAATCGCGGGGCGATGGATGCGAGCGGGAAGTCGATTGGCTTTAATATCGCCTTGCCTTTCGAGCAGGACCCGAACCCATATATTAGCCGCGAACTTAGTTTTGAGTTTCATTACTTCTTTATGCGGAAGTTCTGGTTCGCGTATCTGGCGAAGACGCTGGTGGTGTTTCCCGGAGGCTTTGGCACTTTGGATGAGCTAAGTGAGTTACTTACCTTGTTGCAGACTAAGAAGCTCGATAAGAAGATGCTGATTATTCTCTACGGCTCAGAGTTTTGGAAGAAGGTAATTAACTTCGAGGCGCTGGCGGAGATGGGGATGATCGGAGAGGAAGACCTGCAGCTGTTTGAGTGGGCAGATGAACCGGGACAGGCGATGGAGATTATCCAGAGCCGAATGACGGAATGGTACCTGGAGCCGGAGACTCCCTTGCCGCGCGGCGAGCAGAAGACGCCGGCCATTTCGAATACGCGCAATTAGCCAGATGAACCCTCTCCACACGCTGCGACCGGCGGCCACGGCCGCCCCGAATCTTTGGGCCGTCCTGGGATGGCCGGGGCAGTGCTTTGTGCTGACGCTGATTGTCCTCGGTATTGCGCGCGTGCTGACCGCGCCGGTAATGGTGACCGACCTGCTGACCCTGGTGGCGCTGGTCAGCGGCGCCATTGCCGCTTACCGCTTACTGCGGGTGGGATTGCGCAAAATGATTTGGCGGCTACGCAATCGTTTGGGGGTAGCCTACATTTTCATGGCTTTCGTGCCCATCGTCCTCATGTTACTGATGGGTGGGGCGGTGACATACATTTTGGCGGGCAAGATGGCCGCTTATATGGTGAATCGCGAACTGGACCGGCAGGTATCGCAGTTGCGCACCAGCATCGAGCCGGTGCTGAAGATACCGGCGGCGGCGCGACCCGCGGCGGTGGCACGCATTGGCAATTTCTACGCGGCGATCCGCGAAGGCTTTGTGGTGCATTATCGGGCCGAAGGCACGGAGTTACGTTTTCCCGAGGGCAGTAAAGTTGCCGCCCCGCCGGATGCCTGGAGCGAGGCCTCCGGAATTGTGGCCCGCGAAGGCGGTTTCTATTTGTGGGCCCGGATGGTCCAGGGCGACACCAGTGTGACGGCTAGTTTCCCTTTGAGCAATGAAAGCCTGAATGCGTTGGTACAGGGCTTGGGTAGTGTCGCTTTAACCACCTCTTTGTCGGTGGAAGGTAGCGGGCGAGGCCCCCGCGTTCGAGTTCGGTCCGCGCGCGGGGTGGACCGGGACCCCAAAGAGGTGCTCGCTCCAGGGCAGCTCCCGGCCGCCGCCAACGCACTGGACGAATTGTTCTACTTAATTACTATGGCGCCGACGCGCTATGGCAACTGGGAAGAGCCAGGGTCAGTAAAAGGTGCCTCTTTCGTGATCTTTTCCCGCGTCTCTGCGGTGCTACGGCAACTCTACGCTCAGGAAGTGGAGGGCGACTTTGCCACCTTAGCGCTGCAAACGATTGGCGGCTTATTCCTGGTGGTGGAAATGATTGCGTTGATCATCGGAATTTCACTAACGCGTTCCATCACCACGGCGGTGCATGACCTTTACGAAGGCACGGAGCGCGTGATGGAGGGCGACTTTGCCCACCGCATCCGCTGTGTCGGCAAGGATCAGATTGCGAGCCTGAGCCAGAGCTTTAACCGGATGACGGAAAATCTCGAACGGCTATTGAAAGTAGCGAAAGAGAAAGAGCGCATGGAGGCGGAACTCGAAATCGCGAGCGAAGTGCAGCAATTGCTCTATCCGCGGAGCGTGCCCCAAGTTGACAGCCTTACCATGCGCGCTCTCTGCCATCCGGCGCGGACGGTATCGGGCGACTTCTACGATTACCAGACTTTAGCGCCGGGTAAGATTGCCTTGTTACTCGGCGACGTGGCCGGCAAAGGAATTTCGGCCGCTTTACTGATGGCCACCATCCAATCCTCATTTCGCGCTTTGGTGCGCGAAGGGATGGACCGATCGAAGGAGGAGGCGGGTTATGAATGGTCTACGGCGCGAATTGTTTCTCGCCTAAACGAGCAGGTCTATGCGATGTCGGCGCCCGCTAAGTACGCCACTTTGTTTCTGGCTATTTATGACGAAGCGAAAGGTGAAATCGAATATACCAACGCGGGCCACTTACCGCCGATTCTCATTCGTGGTCCGCACGTGGAGCGCCTCGCGGTAGATGGCACAGTGGTGGGCGCCTTTGCCAAAGTCCCCTTTGGAGCGAGCCATTTGCAGTTACAGAAGGACGATATCCTGGTCGCCTTTACCGATGGCGTGTCCGAACCCGAAAACGAGTACGAAGAGATGTTCGGCGAAGACCGCTTAGTCGAGCTAGTGCGGCAGCAAATGCACCGCGGCGACCAAGAGATGATGCAGTCAGTGGTGGACGCGGTGCAGACCTGGACCGGCACGCCCGAGATGCAGGACGACTTGACGTTATTGATCGTGCGTAAGTGCTAGCCAGGGACGGACTAGGCGCGGTAGAGGTCCGGGCGCCAATTCTTGATCGCTTGCTTGATCTCCTTAGGCGGGGTGCCCAGTTCGGCGCACTTCTTCGCCATCTCGACAAACTCGTGGTCGGAAGCGAAGCGCAGGGCGACGATTTGCAGAGTGTGCAAGCGGGGGTCGAGTAAGCGGCCGGTCATCACGAAGTGACGAAGATTCTCTTCGGCGCGAATGGCGCGGTCCTGCGCTTTGAGGGCGAACGTGCGACCGAAGTAGGCTACGAACAATACGCAAACGCTGAGAATGAGGATGAGCGAGGCGCTGTAAATGCGCTGGTGGTCTCCCCAGCTTTGGTACATATTGACGATGCCAGCGATAAAGGTGAGGATCAGGACGATGCCGACGGCCAGGAAACCGGGGATGCTCTGGGCGTGGTTAGCGTAGCTTTGGGTGGGCGTAGGCGAAGACATGTCCTCAATTTTGACACGCGCTCAGGGCCGAATGTGAAAATTTTCGCGCAAGATGCGGCCCTGGGAATCCACCTCGACGACGGCGCGAAAGGCCGAAGCATCGTCGCTGAAACGGAGATCGAAGACTTGCACGCGCTGCGCCCCGGGGGGCTCATCCATGGGCACGATGCGGTAGACGGGCCATTGCGCGAAGCGAAGGAAGCGCTGCAGGCCGGGGGCGCGGCGGGCGGCTTGCAGGATGTCGAGTTGCTGCGGCTTGTAGATGAGCAGGCCAGCCTCGGGGTCGAAGGTAAAGAGCAGGCTGAGGTCGTGGACGGAGTGGAAGGTATCGGTTTCGACGAGTCCTCGCCAGCGGAAGGGGCTGAAGGCAGTGGGCAGCGCGAGCACGCGGCGGGGCGCGATGCCTTGCTGCACGCGCGAGGCGAGCAGTTGTTCCAGGCGGCCTTTGATAACGCCGCGGCCGCCAATCCACGTGAGGGTGAAGAGCAGCGCGAAGATGGCCCAGCCACGGCCAGCACTGGGTTTGGCACCGATTTCGCCGGAGACGAGTTTCGACAGCGCCGGCGCGGCGACCGCGAGTAGCAGCACCAACCACAGCGCGGCGTCGACGATATTGAGCACCGGCCACTGGAACCAGGCGCCGCTCAACGGGGCGCCGAGCCAAGTGCCATAGGACGTAACAAAGTCGAGCCCGAGATGCGAGAGGATGCCGAGGAGCGACAGCAGCCAGGTAATTAGAAACGTCACTGGGCGGCGAAGGCCGTAGCGGAAGAGCATCCAGGGCAAGGTGGCCAGCAGCGGCGCGGTAAGGAGGCCATGGGTGAGGTGGCGATGGAGGTCGAGATAGGTGAGGTCGCCGCCGGCGAGGCTGACGATGTCGAGGTCCGGGAGATTGGCGGAGAGGATCAGCAGCGCGGTGGCATGGGGGCTGAAGCGATTGAGGCCCGCGCGCGCCATGGCCACGCCGACCAGGGAATGGGTGAGGTTATCCATAGTGGGGCGGCATCAGTAACGTCAGCGCGTCGGGCACAATCTCAACGCGCCCAGGAATCGGCCCGGCGGCTTCGCCATCGAGTTGGATAAAGACCGCAGCGTCGGGCGTACCCACTTCCACTGCATGGCCGCGCAGGACGTGCACGCCGGATAGCTTGGGGAGCAAATTCAGCGCGACACCGGCAAAATATTTGAGATAGATGGGCGCTAGCGAACCGGAGAACAGGATGATTTCAAAGTCGGTATCGGTGAGGCGAACGCGGCGGGCAATTTCGAGGTCGCCGCCGTAATTGCGGACGCGAGTGACCAGGGCGAAGCTGGCGCGATACGGTTGGCCATCTACTCGCACGTCGAATTCGGGCAGGCGCCGCAAGACGCTGCGGAAGCCTTGAATCCAGTAGGCACCCTTGCCCAAGCGGCGCTTCAGGCCGGCATTCATATGCTCGACGATGTGGGCGTCGAGCCCAATGCCGGCCATTAGCGCGAAGTGGCGCTGCCCCTTGGCCGACGTGTGCAGACCGAGCGGAATGCGCCGCGGAACGAATTGGGGCACCTGTTGCGCGACCTTTTCCATCGAACCGGGCAGCCCGAGTTCGCAGCAGAGGACGTTGGCCGTGCCGCCCGGTAGAGCCGCCAATGGCACGGCGCTGCCGGCCATGCCGCTCACCACTTCGTTGATGGTGCCATCGCCGCCGGCCGCGATGATGAGGTCAGCGCCCTGGGCAATCGCCGCGGCGGCCATGCGGCCCGCAGTGGCAGGCCCAGTGGTGGGCCGCTCCTCAATCGTCCAGCCGTGACCGCGCAGGACGGCTGCGGCACGAGCCAGGCGCTGGGGATGGCGCCTTAAGGCGCCGGCCTGAGGATTGTAGATTAAAACACCGTTACGATATGTCAAAGCGGGGGAATTCCGAACCTCGATACAATAGTCATCGTACCTGAATGTCATCAGCCTTTCCGCCGGTTGAAGCTCTTCGCGAAGAACTTCGACGGCACGAACACCTTTACTATGTCGAAGACCGGCCCGAACTCCCGGATGCCGAATACGACCGCTTGTTTCGTGAACTGCAGGCGATAGAGGCGGCGCATCCCGAGGTAGCGACGCCGGATTCGCCGACGATGCGGGTGGGTGGCAAGCCGCGCGACGGCGTAGCGACGGCGGCACATAGTTCGCCGATGTTGAGCCTGGACAATGCGCTCAATCAAGGCGAATTGCGGGAGTTCGATCGCCGGGTGCGCGAGTTGCTAGCGGGTGCCGAGTACAGCTATACGGCCGAATTGAAGCTCGATGGTTTGTCGATGGCGGCGCGCTACGAAGGTGGCGAACTGGTGCGGGCCATCACGCGGGGCGATGGCCAGGTGGGCGAGGATGTCACCGAAAATGCGCGTACCATCCGCACGCTGCCCTTGCGGGTGAAAAGCGATTATCCGGCGTTCGAAGTGCGCGGGGAAGTGATCATGACGCGGCGCGCGTTTGAGCAAGTGAACCTCGAACGGGAGCGCGATGGCATGGCGTTGTATGTGAATCCGCGCAATTCGGCGGCCGGTTCGCTGCGGTTGCTGGATCCGGCGGTGACGGCGAAGCGCCGGCTTGAGTTTCTGCCTTACTTCCTGTTGGTGGATGGGCAACCGGTGTTTGAGTCGCATTGGGCGTCGCTGGAGGCGATGAAAGCCATGGGCTTCAAAGTGAATCCCCTTCGCCAGAAATGCGCCAATGTCGATGCGTTGTGGGAGTTTTTCGCGAGTTGGGAGAATCGCCGCGACGACCTACCTTATGAGATCGACGGCGTGGTGGCGAAGGTAGATTGGATCGACCAGCAGCAGTCGCTCGGGTGGACGGCGAAGGCACCGCGCTGGGCCATTGCGTTGAAGTATCAGGCCCGCGCGGCGGTGACGGTGGTGGAGTATATTGCCGTGCAAGTGGGCCGCACGGGGGCGTTGACGCCGGTGGCCTATCTGCGGCCGGTTATGGTAGGTGGCGTGACGGTGTCGCGCGCGACATTGCACAACGAGGATGAGATCGCCCGCCTGGGCCTCGAAATTGGCGACACCGTGGTGGTGGAGCGTTCCGGCGATGTGATTCCCAAGGTGGTGCGCGTGGAAAGCCCGGGTGCCGATCGCCGGCCGTTTCGCATGCCGGCGCAATGTCCGGTGTGCCGAGAGCCGGTGGTCCGCGCCGAAGGGGAAGTGGCCGCGCGCTGTGTGAATTCGAGCTGTCCGGCGCGCCTGAAAGAGAGCTTGCTGCACTTTGCCCGACGCAGCGTCATGGACTTAGACGGCGTAGGCGAAGCGTTAGTCGACCAGTTAGTGGAGCGCGGCTTGGTCCACTCGATTGCGGACTTCTATTCGTTGACTTTGGAGCAGTTATTAACTCTAGAGCGAACGGGGGAAAAGTCCGCCAAGAAGATACTTGAGAATATTCTCGGGTCGAAGCTGCGCCCATTGCCGCGGCTGTTAAATGGGCTGGGGATTCCCTTCGTCGGCGAACGCACGGCGCAGATCCTGGCTGAAACTTTTGGCTCGGTGGATGCCTTGTCGGCAGTCGACGAATTGGCGTTGCAGGAAGCGGAAGAGGTGGGGCCGAAGATCGCCAAGAGCATCCGCACCTTCTTCGATGTACCTCAGAATCAAGAGTTAGTGCGGCGGTTACACGAAGCCGGACTTACTTTCACCCACACGGTAAGGCCCCGGCAGCGTGCACTAGTTGAAGGCTTCACGTTTGTCCTTACGGGAACTTTGCCCACGCTCTCGCGCGAAGAGGCTAAGGAGCGGATTGAAGAAGGCGGAGGCAAAGTGACCGGCTCAGTTTCAAAGAAGACCCGTTACGTCGTCGCGGGCGAAGACGCCGGTTCCAAACTCGAAAAAGCGCGTACGCTGAATATTGACATTTTGGATGAGGAAGGTTTACTCGCGCTACTTCGCCGAGAAGAGCCAGTGAAGAAACAAACAACGGAATGAAGCCCTTTTTGCAGAACCTGGCCCAGACGTTGGTCTCCTTTGGACCGATGGGCATTTTTCTCTTGACGCTCATCGATTCGTCGGGGGTTCCCTTACCCGGCGTGGCCGATGCGCTGTTGGTAGGCTTGTCCGCCTCGAATCCTTCGCGTGCGCCACTGTTCGCGGGATTGGCCATTGTGGGCTCGGTGATGGGAACGATGATTCTCTATCGCCTGGCGCGCACGGGCGGCGCGGCGCTGCTGGATCGGCACACGGCCACTGGGCGCGGCGCAAGGTTCCGCCAGTGGTACCTGCGCTATGGCTTAGTGACAGTGTTTGTGCCAGCCGTCTCCGTAATTCCCTTGCCCATGAAAGTGCCGGTCTTCTGTGCGGGTGCCCTGGGCGTGCGGCCCCTCACCATCGCCGGCATCGTCTTTGTCGCTCGCCTGATTCGTTACTCCGCTTTGGCTTGGCTGGGTGCGGAGTTAGGGGCGAACTCGCTGACGCGGATTTTCTCCTACAAATACTACTTATTCGGCGCGGTAGCGGCGCTGGCACTCGCGCTCATTGTCTATTTGCGAGTATCTGACCGGCAAAAAGCTATGGCGTAACCACCATCGCGGTGCGGCGGAAGGAAAAACGACCGCCAACTGCGTCCACTACGTTTAGTTGGGAGGTGTACTCGACGGGCGGCACGCCACGCAAGGGTAAGCCGCCGTTAATGGCCATTACCCCCTCGCGATTCGGCACCGGAACGCCCCGCATGGGGGCGGACGCGTAGATCTTCTTGCGGCCTTGATACACGGCTAGGGTTGCCGCCGCACTGCCCGCCTGATAGACCTCGGCAAAGGCATGGAGCGTTTGCGAGCGTTTGAAAACATGGGCGACGCTCGGCACTAACTTACTGCCGTTGGACACGAGCGGATTCATCGCGGCTAATTTCTTTTTCTGTCTGGCATCCCCGACCGCGGCGTTCAGCGGCTCGCGTTGGGCCCCTTATCCATCGACAGGCTCTGAAACTCGAAAATCGTCAGTGTCTGCGGTTTCCCATCTTCGAGCACGCGGAAGCCCTCTTTCTTGAGCGCCGCCACCGGTTTGCCGGACTTATCCCGCACGGTGACATTGATCACCACGAGACTCGCCGAAGTTTCAAAGCGAATCACGTCAGGCTGTTGCGCCGCCAGACAGAGCGTAAGCGAGAGTGTCAAGTAGTGACGCATGGAGGATTTAAAAGCGGAAACGCACTTGAATCTGCATCGCGCGCATGGGCGCCGTGTTAAGGGGTAAACCGTAGTTCGAGGCATTTACTACGGTGCTCAGGTTGGTGAAGGTGGGACGATTCTTCATGTGATTCGATTCCAATCGTAACTCCAACTGCCGGCGTTCCTTGAGGCGGAACGAACGGCCGAAAGAGGAATTCAGCGTAAATAGAGTCGGGGTTGGAACTGTATTCCGAGCCGCATTTCCGAAGCGGCCCGAAGGCGGCAGCGTAAAGGCGAGTCGGTTAAAGAAACCGGCTCCCGAATGAATATCTTGGCCCGTGACGTCGGCGCGTCCGCTGCCAATAACGCCGGTGCCTGCCGTATCGGATTGATTGTCCAATACGCGCGCCGTCAAGCGATTCCCGCTCATCAGGGTAATCGCCCCATTGATGGTCCAGTTACGCAACACGGCTCCCATCGGCCCGGCTGGCTTGATCCCGGGGCCGCGGCTACTAATTGGCGAGGAGAGCACGAAGTTAGTCGTCAGCGAATGAACGGAGGTCGAAACTGTATAGGCCACGCTCCGCCGCCAGATTCCGATCGTCCTGCGCGACGGTGCCATCCCCACCGCCACCGATGGAACTGGCATTGTCAATCGACCGGACATAGGTATAGAGCGTGTTGACCGACAAGCCCTTCGCGAAACGGCGCGTCAGCCGAGCCTGAGCAGCATGGAAGATAGAATTCGCTTGCGACGTATCGTAAGTAAAGCCAACGGCATTGCCCAGCAAGCGGCGGGCTTCTGAATCCGCTGGCGATCCGGCCGCGGCGCGTTTGGGCAACCGCTGTAAGTCGAGCCGGGTGCCTTTGGTGCCCAAGTAACCTAACTCAAGCGCGTAATTTTTTTCCTTTCGCATGAGATTGACAGGTTCCAGGTTTGCGCGTAGCCGATCCGGTAATTGCGATCGACCGCAAAGGTCTTGGTGATGCTTTGCGAAGCTGTGCCGGAAAAGCCATTGTCGAGCGTCAGCCGGCGGATGGGCGAAGTATTCAAGGTGCCGGTGCTGGCGAACGGCGGCTGAGAGGCGAGACGCGTGGCGAAGTTCTGATAGACGTTGCCATGGTAATACCAGCCGTAAGATCCACGCACGGTGGAGCGCAACTTGCGGTTGGCCTTCCACGCAAAGCCGAAACGGGGCGAAACATTGTTGTGGTCGCCATCGATCAGTGCATCCGGAGCGAGTCGGCGAAAAGCCGAACATCCGCACGGACAAATTCCACGCGCCGAGCCCTAACTCCAATTCATAAGTGCCATTCTCATCCGTGGTAGTCGCAACGGTTTGTGTCCCCTGCGTGGCCGACACGGCGACGCCCGGCAAGGGCAAGCCTTTGGCACGAACTTGGCCATTATGGGTGGCCTGCGCCCAAGTGGCCACAGCCGCGGCGAAGATGTAAAGAAGGCGCAACATGCTCCTAATACAACCCCGCCATGCGGCAGGAAGTTACTCCGCTCGCAAACCCGCCCGTGTCGCCTTTATCCCGAGTTTTTCATCGATGCCACGCCATTTGCCACTTTTTAGGGCTTGCCACGAAAGAATCGAAGTTTCCCCTTTACTATTCTTTACGCGTTCGGGTAGACTCTTACCATCCGCTAGCCCCGTTGCGCCATCGCTCCTCCGTCCAGAGCCGAGATCACTCTTGAAAGGTTCGTGATGACGCTCTCCCACAAACAAACTGACTCCCTCGGCCAGCGAGGCTTCTCGCGCCGCCAAATTGGACGCATCGCCAGCATGCTCACTGCGGGGGCGTCCCTCCCCTTTTACAGCGAGTTTGCCATGGCCCAGGAGGCACAGCGCCGCATGACGGGTCGCGCGACGATGCCGCCCGATGCGGTGCGGATCAGCACCAACGAAAATCCGCTCGGCCCTTGCAAGGCGGGCTTGGAGGCGATCTACAAAGTGGCTCCATATGGCGGCCGCTATTCGCCGCATAACGAAGTAGGTGAATTGGTGCGGGCGATCGCCGAAACCGAAGGCGTGAAGCCGGATTCCATCCAGTGCACCGCGGGCTCCAGTGACCCACTTACCCGCTCTTCCTGCGCTTTTTCTTCGCCCACCCGAAGCTGGGTGATGGCGGACCCGGGCTACGGGGGCGGGGCGCCCAAGTACATCGGCTCGAAAGTAATTCGCGTGCCCTTGCGGACCGATTTCTCGCACGACGTAGAAGCGATGATCAAGGCCGACCCGAATGCCGGGGCTTATTATGTCTGCAATCCGAACAACCCCACCGGAACGATCACCGCGCGGAAAGATATCGAGTACTTACTCGCCAACAAGAAGCCGGACGCGGTAGTAATCGTCGACGAAGCTTATATCCATTTCTCGGATAACGCCAAGCCGGCGAATGACTTAGTCGCGGCCGACAAGGACGTCGTGGTGCTACGAACCTTCTCGAAGGCCTACGGCATGGCCGGCATTCGCGCCGGCTTCGCCATGGCGCGTCCGGACTTACTCGCGAAGATGAGCGCCTGGGGTAACCCAAGTTTCCTGCCTATCACCGGCACCGCCTGCGCCACGGCTAGTGTGCGGGCGAAAGGATTAGTGGAGGAGCGTCGCGCGATCAACAAACGCATTCGCGAGAATACGTTCGAGTACCTTGAGAAGAAACACGTCTCTTATATTCCCAGCGAATCCAATTGTTTCTTGATGGAAGTGGGTCGGCCAGGCGCGGAAATCGCGAAAGCGCTTACCGAGCACAAGATCTATATCGGCCGCGTGTGGCCGATTTGGCCCACCAAAGTTCGCGTAACGGTAGGGACCCAGGAAGAAATGGATAAGTTCAAAGCCGCTTTCGACAAAGTGATGGCTTAAACCCGCTTACAACCTTTTGACTGATTAGCCCCGCACGCCGCAGTGCGGGGCTAATGTTTCCCTCGTTAGGATCAAGCCGCCCCGTCGCTCTCAAACTTTAAGGAGAGATGATGCGTACCTGGTTCCTGTTTTTCATTTGCGCGGCCTCAGCCGTGTCCCAGTCCTTCCAAGGCTCGCTGCGTGGGCGAGTGGTAGATCCGAACGGTGCCGTCGTTGCACTGGCCAAGATTACGGTGGTGGATGAGGGCACGGCAATCCAGCGCTCCACCCTTACCACGTCTGAGGGAGAATATACATTTTCAGCGCTGACGCCGGCCACTTACTCGGTGATTGCCGAGTCAGTCGGATTTAAGCGCTTAGAGACACGCGGCGTGGCGATAGCGACGCAAGCTTCGGTGACGGCGGACCTGCGACTCGAACTCGGGCAAGTTACCGAGTCAGTCAACGTCACCAGCGAAACCGCGCTCATCGATACGGCTACGGCCTCGAACGGCCAGGTAATCGACCGCCAGAAACTGATTGACTTACCAAACCTGGGCCGCAATCCGTTTATGCTTTCGAAGCTCTCCGAAGCCGTAGTGCAAGTGGGGAACCCCAAGTTTAACCGAATGCAGGACCAATCGGGATCTTCGGCGATTTCCATCGCCGGTGGCCCCGTGCGCGGCAATAATTATACGCTCGACGGCATCTCCATCACCGATTCCGTCAACCGCGCGGTCATCATCCCTTCGATTGAAGCGGTGGAGGACATGAAGGTGCAGTCGAATACTTACGACGCCGAGATGGGCCGTACCGGCGGCGGGACTTTCAATACTTTTTTGCGTTCCGGAACGAATCAAGTGCATGGATCCGCCCTGGGCTATGTTCGTGAAACGCCTTGGCTGGCCAATAATTTCTTTTCGAACCGCGCCGGCGCGAAGATTATCAACCAGCCCTTCCGCAACTTTGGCGGGTCAATTGGCGGACCCGTTCGCATTCCCAAGCTTTACGATGGCCGCAATCGCACTTTCTTCTGGATAACGGGTGAGGCTTATCGGCAAACTGAGGCGGCCGGCACGCGCTTGGCCGTGGCCACCGCCCGAGAACGCATCGGCGACTTCTCACAAACGAAAACCGTAATCCCGGGCAGCGACGCACTGCAATTGATTTACGATCCACTCTCGGCGCCTACCGGAGGAGCGCGCACGCCCTTCGCGGGCAATATCATCCCCGGCAGCCGGGTAAGTGCGATTGGCCGCAATATGGCTTCTTATTATCCGCTACCCAACGTTGCGGCCGATCGTTACGGCGCCCTGAACTACGACGCTTCGATTGGCGCTTATAATCGCGCCGACCAAACTACCTGGAAGGTGGATCACGAAGTTACGAAATGGTGGCGTGCTTCGGCATCTTACCTCCATTACGGCAGCCGCGAACCAGCCAACGCCTGGTGGGGCGGCGTGGCCACGCCGAATCAGGCGGTGTTATTTCGCAAAGTGGATGCCACGCAAGTGAACTCGACGCTCACGCCTACCCCCACTACCGTGCTCGCGGTCCGTTATGGCTTCAACCGCTTCCCGAACTTCTCGACGCCAACCAGCCTGGGATTCGATCTCAACCGGCTGGGCCTGCCCGCATCGCTGGCCAGCGCAACGCAGTTCTCGGCATTCCCTAGTATCGCCGTGGGTGGGTTGCAAACTTATGGCGGCGGAACCACAGCCCAGAGCGTCTTTCATTCGAAGAGCTTCAATACCACGGTGTCTAAGTTTCTCGGCAAACACAGTGTGAAGGGAGGTTTTGACTTCCGTCTGATTCAGCACGACGGTACGCCGGCGATTGGCCCCAGCAGTTTTACTTTTAGCGACGTATTTACTCGGAGCCTGCCGAATCAGAACATACAGGGCACCGGGGCGGGGCTCGCGACGATGTTACTTGGTTATCCCACGGATGGCACGATGACGGTGGCGACTAAGTTTTATAACTTCGCCAAGTATTACGCACTCTTTGCCCAGGACGACTGGCGGGTAACCTCCAAGCTTACCGTCAACTTTGGCCTCCGCTGGGAAAACGAAACAGGCCCCGCCGACCAGAACGATAACTTCATCGTTGGCTTTGACACCAAGGTCGCCAGTCCGCTGCAACAGACCGTTCCTGAACCCAAAATCCTCGGCGGCGTAATGTACGCCGGCGCCGGACCCTACGATCGCTACGCGGGCAACCCGAATACCCACAAGTTCTCGCCGCGCATTGGCGTCGCCTACGCGGTGAACGCGAAAACCGCCCTGCGCGGTGGATACGGCATCTTTTGGGCGCCGCTGGCGTTCACTTTCCAATCGACGATCGGATATTCGCAGTCGACGCCGATTGTGGGTTCGCTGGACAATAACATTACTCCGGCCACGACGCTCGACAACCCTTATCCGAATGGATTGCTCCGTCCGGTCGGCCCGGGTGGCGGTTTGGCGACGGGCATCGGCCAGGCACTCGCAATTCCCGATAAGGATGCCCGCTCCGGCTATGTGCAACAGTTCTCCTTTGACTTACAGCGTCAGTTGCCTGGTAACTTTGTCCTTGGCGTAGGTTATATCGGATCGAAGAGCCTGCAGCTTGCCCAGGGCGG
>Ga0105047_10008015_pt1 | contig 17700 bp, 17 predicted proteins | sample MAT04_FD_78384 | JGI IMG/M metagenome (GOLD analysis project Ga0105047, IMG submission 78384) | Freshwater microbial communities from Lake Fryxell liftoff mats and glacier meltwater in Antarctica - MAT-04 (megahit assembly) | ecosystem: Environmental > Aquatic > Freshwater > Ice > Liftoff...
ATCAACGTTACGTCCTTGGCCCTCAGCTTTGATTTCAGCCTTCCACGTTCAACTTTCAGCCGTCCGCCTTAGCTTCCTGCCTTTGCTGTACCCTGCCCCTTCGATCCCGTCTTAGCCTCGACGTTTTATTAGATTGAAGTGCACCTGCCAACCCTGCGGATACTACTCCGCGACGCCTTTGAAAAAGTCGTACACCCAGATCAGGCTGGCCGGGGTCCAGTCGATCAATTCTTCGGGCTTGAAGAAAAGTCCAAGCTCGCGCTGCGCGGCTTCGGGACTGTCGGAGCCGTGGATCAGGTTGAAGGAGTTGGAGACACCGAAATCGCCACGGATCGTGCCCGGGGCCGCCTTCGATCCGAACGTCGCGCCCATGAGACTGCGCGCGATGGCGATCGAATCCTTGCCCGCCAGCGCAAGCACGACGACCGGCGAGCTAGTCATGAACTTGACGAGCCCTTCGTAAAATCCCTTCCCCTTGTGCGGCGCATAATGGGTCTCAGCCAGCGTCTGCGGGATGCGCATGAGCTTCAAGCCGACGACCTGCAGACCCTTTTTTTCAAAACGAGTAATGATTTCGCCAGCCAGCCCACGCTGAACTGCGTCGGGTTTGAGAATAATGAGCGTACGTTCCACGGGTGGTTACCTCGGGTTAGTGGGTTGTGAGGGAAGAAGGTTAAGCAAAGGCAACAGGCAGAGATCAGCGGGCAAAAAGAAGGAGATTCATCGTGTCATTTGAGTGACTAAAGGCCTTTGAGGACAGGACCCGTTTACGATTCAGCATTTCTTCTGACTTCAGCCTTGTACCCTCTACCTTGATTTTATACTTTCCTGAGCAACAGCGACGCGTTATGCCCGCCGAAGCCGAAGCTGTTGCTGAGGGCGTAGTCTACTTTCAGATCGCGAGCGTGATCGGGAACGAAGTCCAGATCGCACTCGGCGTCGCGATCTTCGAGATTGATGGTTGGGGGGATGAGGTTGCGATGGATCGTCATGGCGGAGATGACTGCCTCGACTCCGCCACTTGCGCCCAGCAGGTGGCCCATGGTGCTTTTCGTTGAACTGATGGGCACCTTGTATGCCGATGCCCCGAACGTCTTCTTCACTGCCCGAACCTCGGCCAAATCGCCAAGCGGGGTGCTGGTGCCGTGTGCGTTGATATAGCTCACATCCGATGCGTTGATGCCCGCATCCTTCAGCGCGTATTCCATGGCGAGACTCGCGCCCATGCCGTTCTCGTGGGGGGCTGTAATGTGGAAGGCGTCTGCACTCATCCCGTATCCCGCAAGCTCTGCGTAGATTCGCGCGCCGCGTTTTTTTGCGTGTTCGTATTCTTCAAGGACAACCACACCGGCACCTTCGCTCATGACAAATCCGTCGCGACCCTTGTCCCAGGGGCGGGAGGCGCGTGTGGGGTCGTCGTTGCGCGTGGTCATCGCGCGGGCAGCACAGAAGCTGGCCATCCCCAAAGAGCAGAGCGCGGCCTCCGAACCACCCGCGATCATCACATCAGCCATCCCAAACTGGATGTATCGCCCGGCGTCCCCGATCGCGTTGGCACCCGTCGCACAGGCGGTTGCGACGGCTGTGTTGGGACCATGCAATCGATAGATGATGGATACATTTCCGCTGGCAGCGTTGACCATCAGGCGCGGCACGGTGAATGGACTCACGCGCGAGACGCCCCGGTCGTTGAGCATTTTATTCTGCTCTTGAAGCGTCTCGATTCCGCCGATGCCCGAGCCGATCAGTACGCCGCATCGAAAGCGATCGCAGGTGGCAAAGTCGATTCCAGAATCGCGTACCGCATTCACAGACGCCGCGATACCGAATTGTCCAAAGCGGTCGAGGCGCTTGGCCTCGCGCACATCCACGCCATATCGCGTGATGTCAAAGCCGGTGCACTCGCCACCAATTCTCGTTGGAAAGGTTTGGATTTCAGGCCACCGGGTAATCTGCCCGATCCCACTTTTGCCGGCGCAAACCGCGTCCCACATCTGGTCGACATTCTCGCCCAGCGACGTGATGACCCCCAGACCGGTGATGACGACGCGACGTTTCATTGCGGAGTTGCCGGTTGCCAGCGAACAGTGGCCAGTGACAGACCACAGATGGTCGGCAACTGACAACTAACGACGGGCAACTTCGAGGTCACTTACTCGAATGTTCCTTGATGTAATCGATAGCGGCCCCGACGGTATGAATTTTTTCCGCCTCTTCGTCAGGGATTGATAATTCGAACTCGTCTTCAAATTCCATGACGAGTTCGACCGTGTCGAGCGAGTCAGCATTGAGGTCGTTGATGAAGTGGGTTTCGCGAGTGATTTCGCTTTTGTCCACGCCCATCTGCTCGCTGACGATTTCGATGACCTTCGTCTCGATTTCTTCCATAATCTACACCTGCCCTGACGTTAATTTGCCCCAATCCCACGCGGGATTGGAAGGGAAAAGACTATAACGGTGATTGAACTAAATGCAAACGATAGCATTTGAGTCAGTAGTCCGTAGCAGTGAGTGCTGATTGTGGAATGTCCATATCGGTGAACAGTCATATTCGACAAACCACGTTCGACACCCATTTCAGCCACGGACAACTCACTATTGAATACGTTCACATCACCATCCCACCGTCCACACACAGCACCTGCCCCGTGATATAGCTTGCATCCGGGGAGGCGAAAAAGCTGACCGCAGCCGCGATTTCTTTGGGATCGCCGAAACGCTTCAGGGGGATATGACTCTTGGCGATTTCCTTGATCTGGTCGTTCAGCACATCGGTCATGTCCGTTGTGATGAAACCGGGTGCGACCACGTTGCACGTGATATTTTTACCCGACAACTCCTTGGCGACGCTCTTGCTCAAGCCGATCAGACCCGCCTTTGAGGCTGCATAGTTTGCCTGCCCTGCATTGCCGGCCACGCCTGACACGCTGCTGATGTTGATGATCCGACCCCCCACGCCCTTCAAGCGCATCATCGATCGCGCTGCCGACCGAATGGCGACGAACGCGCTCTTGAGATTCGTATCAAGCACCGCATCCCAATCTGCGTCGTCCATCCGCAGGAGCAGGCCGTCCTTGGTGATGCCCGCGTTGTTGACGAGCACGTCGAGGTGGCCGTGCTTGTCGATCACATCCTCAATGAGCTTTGTGAGCGAGGCCGAGTCCCCGATGTCGCACGTCTGGGCTTCGGCAGTCCCCCCTGCCGACGTAATGGACTCCACGACTTCGTTCAACTTGTCGAGGTTCCGCGCGACAGCCACCACATGCAAGCCATCGCTCGCCAGACGCCTGACGATGGCAGCGCCAATGCCCCGCGAGCCACCCGTCACCACCGCTACACGTTTATCTGTCATGTCGAAACCTGGTTGTTGGAAAAGCGTTGTCGGTTATTGGAGAAGAGGTTGTGGGTTGTTCGAGAAGACTGGCTCCCTCGCGTGTTAACCTACAACGACCTCTCCAACAACGTCCTCAACCCCCGTCGAGACTATTCACCGGCAAGCGTCGATTGATCCGCTTGGCCAGACCCGCGAGCGTGCGACCGGGCGCGAGCTCGATAAATTTGGCGTCATCTCCGCCTTCAGCGATCAGCGTCTGCATCGTTTGCGACCACTTCACCGGCTTGATGAGTTGCTCTACGAGGAGATGCTTAATCCTGCCAGCATCCTGATGCGGCTCGCCGGTCACATTCGAAAAAATCGTTCGCTTCGATATCGCGTTCTCGTCAATTTTGGTTTGATCGAGCTTCGCACGAAGTCTGTCCGCTGCCGGTTGCATGATCGGACTATGAAACGCACCCGCCACCTTCAGTGGCACTGCCTTAAAACCCCGAGCGGTGGCCTGTTCGTTAAAGCGCTGACAGGCGGGCAGCGTGCCGCTGACCACGATCTGTCCGGGCGCGTTGTAGTTAGCAGGCACAAGTGTCTCACCCTCACTGGCTGAATTACATAATTCAGTCACCACAGCCTCGTCCGCGCCCACAATCGCAACCATCCCGCTCGGCGTTGCCGTCGCAGCCTCCTGCATGAAACGCCCACGAGCCGCGACCAATTGCAGGCAATCTTCAAAGCTGAAAACGCCCCCAAGGTGCAGCGCAGTATATTCACCCAGGCTTAAGCCAGCGAATGTGAGATCCCCGACTTCATCGATCACCCCACCAGCCACCGCCGACGCATACGATGCAACGCTCGTCACAAAAATCGCTGGCTGGCTGACGTCAGTACGGGTCAACTGTTCGTCAGGACCTTCAAAACAAACCTTGGCCAAGTCGTATCCCAGCACCTGATTGGCCTGATCGTAAATCGTCTTTGCCACCGGCGACGCTTCGTACAACGCCCGCCCCATGCCCACCGACTGTGCGCCCTGGCCTGGACAGAGAATTCGGATTTGATTGCTCATGATATGACTGACAGACGCTCACACACCTCGCATACGCTACAACCTCACGACCGCGTTCGCCCAGGTCAGTCCCGCACCAAAAGCGACGAAGATCACCACATCCCCGCGTGACAACTTTCCCGCCCGCCAAGCTTCGTCCAGCGCAATGGGGATGGACGCTGCGGACGTGTTACCGTATTTGTCGATGTTCACATGCGCCTTGTCCGCTGAAAGCCCGAGCTTGTCCATCGCACTGTCGATGATGCGTTGATTCACCTGATGCGGGACGATTAACTTCACCTGCTCGGCAGTCAACTCACAGGCGGACATGCTCTCCTGAATCAACTCCGCAAACTTCGTCACAGCGAACTTATACACCTCGCGTCCTTTGATCTGCATGTACTGCTGGCGAGATTCGAGCAACGCAGGTGTGATCGGATTGCGCGAACCAGGCGGACATTTCATCACGTCGGCCCCGTGACCGTCGGCATGCAGCGAGCTGTAAATCAACCCGCGCTTCTCGTCGTTCGTGCGTGAGAGCACCGCTGCCCCCGCGCCATCACCGAACAAAATGCAGCTTGCGCGATCGGTGTAATCCGTGATGCGACTGAGCGTCTCGGCACCGATCACCAGGACGTTTTTATATTGTCCCACCCGAATGAAGTTTGACCCGGTCACCAGCGCGTAAATAAATCCTGAGCACGCTGCGGACAGATCGAATGCGGGGGTGGATGTGAGACCGAGTTCGGCTGCGACAAAGCAGGCGGTGGACGGGAAAACCATCTCCGGCGTGATCGTCGCGCAGATGATCAGGTCGATATCCGCAGGCAAAAGCCGCGCAGCCTCGATCGCCCGTCTCGCCGCGACCGCAGCAAGCTTGGCAGTGCTTTCGTCGGTAGCGGCGATGCGACGCTCGCGGATGCCGGTGCGCTGGACGATCCACTCATCGTTGGTATCGACCATCTTCGAAAGTTCGTCGTTGGTCAGACGCTTCTCAGGCAAACAACTGCCCGTACCGAGGATGGTCGATCCGAAGAGAGACATAGTTGTTAGTTGCTGGTTGTTGGTTCCGGAGGAGCAGCGAATGATCGGACAACCAACAGCTGGCAACTCTCCTCACTCCGCCACCGGAATGCTTTTTTCAATCATCTGGACGATTTTCTCATTGACGTGACTGAGCACCAGTTGCTTGCCCACCCGAATGGCGTTCTTAATCGCGCGGGCATCGCTTCTTCCGTGACAGATCAAACAATACCCACCGACCCCGAGCAGCGGCGCGCCGCCGTACTCCTGCCAGTCGTGCTTGGCGTATATCTTTTTCATCACCGGCTTGAATTGATCGAGCAAATCGGGCGCGAATTCCTGCAGTTCGGCCAGGATCGTCTGGAACAACCCCTCAGCCATGCCTTCTGTAAATTTCAGGATGATGTTACCGACGAACCCGTCGCAAATCACGACGTCGACCACGCCCTTGAACAGATCGCGCCCCTCGACGTTGCCGACATAATTGATGAGCGGCTCTTTTCGCATGAGCTCGCGTGATTCTTTCGTCAACGAATTGCCCTTCGCGTCCTCCTCGCCGATGGACATCAATCCGACGCGCGGGTTTTCAATCCCGCACACCGCATGTGAATAGGCCGACGCCATCATCGCATATTGTTCGAGATGCTTGGACTTTGGCTCAGGGTTCGCGCCGACGTCGCAGATAACGACCGGGCCGTGGAACGTAGGGAGGATGACCGCAATACCGGGCCTCGCGACGCCCTTGAGCGTCCGCATGCGCAACTGCGCCGCTGCCACACACGCGCCGGTATTGCCGGCAGAAATCACCACATCGGCCTCACCCTTGGCAGCCATCTTGCACATCACTGCGATGGATGAATCGGGCTTGGATCGAATCGCGTCAACGGGCGATTCGTCCATTGCAATGACTTCGGTGGTATGGACAATATTGAAGCGTTTTTTCTCCTCAGCCGACAGCCCACTGACCGCAAGGTGCTCGCGGATGATGGTCTGATCCCCCACCAAATGGACGACATCGCTCCCATCGAGGAGCGGACTGGCTTCCCAACAACCTTTGAGGATCGCGGCCGGCGCGTGATCGCCGCCCATCACATCCACCGCAGCTCGCACGTGGTCAACCTCCCGGATAGGGTGAGGGAATTACTACATACGCATCGCGCCCCGCTATTCCGACGACCCCACCGACAGCGAGAACGACGATGCGGATTAAGAAATCTCAGCTTGCCTTTTCGGCAATGGCGATGGCAAGCCCGGGGTTCACAAATCCGCAGTTCTGACAGGCAGAATGCGGGAGCTTGGCACTGGCGCACTGGGGACATCGAACGTAGTGGATCGGCTTGAGCGCGTGATGCGACCGACGCTTGCGTTTACGCGATTTGCTATGACGTTGAACCGGGAGCATGAAAACACCTCTGACAATCAGCTAAAGCAAGGCGCCGACGAAAACAATAAAACGCGTGCGACGCACCAAAAACACAACGGCGGACAAGGCCGCCGTCCATCGAAGCGGAGTAAAGTATGAAAAAGACGGCAATGTGTCAAGTTGCACACTCTCGCGAATCGAACGAAACGCAAACATCAAATCCTCACGCCGCCGATGGCGGGCGTACCGTTGCCGCCACCTTCGGCATGATATCCCGAGAGGCAATCTTTGCATCAAACTGGCATTGCAGGTTTAGCCAGAAGTCAGGGGTGGTGCTGAAATATATCGCCAACCGTGCAGCCGTGTCCCGCGTGATCACCCGTCGTCCCAGAACGATATCATTCACGCGACCGGGTGGCACAGACAATGCCCGCGCAAGTGCATTTTGCGTCAGTTTAATCGGCTTGAGAAACTCCTCCAACAAAACTTCGCCCGGCGTGATGAGGGACAAATTTTGTTTCATAGGCACATTCCAATCAGTGATAGTCGACAATTTCTACGTCGAACGCATCGCCCGCAACCCATATAAAACAGATCCGCCACTGATCGTTTATACGGATGCTGTGTTGCCCTGCGCGGTTGCCTCGCAACGCTTCCAGACGATTCCCGGGTGGGCTTCGCAGGTCTACTAGTTCTTGTGCGGCCGCTAGAATGCTCAATTTTCGTCGTGCTACCCTCTCGATGTTTCTAAATCGTCGAATTGCGACGTCATGTGCTAGTTGTTCTGTCCCACGACACCGAAAGCTCCTGATCATCTACCGACATGGTATACTGTGTCCCATGATAGCTCAATCCTAGGCACGCTTCGCTTACAACCCCCCCAACACTTCCTGGTCGTGGCCTTCTGGCTTTACTTTCTCAAACACCCTCGCGACCTTCCCTTTTTTGACAATGAAGGTGGTGCGCGCGACACCCATGTATTTGCGGCCGTACATGCTCTTTTCCTGCCAAACGCCGAATTTTTCGCAGACCGCGTGATCCTCATCGGCCAGCAGCGGGAAGTTGAGCTTAAACTTCTCGGCGAACTTGGTGACTGCCTTCACGGGGTCTGGACTGATCCCGAAAACCGGCACGCCGAGCTTTTTGTAGGAAGCAATCGCGTCGCGAAATCCACACGCCTCCTTCGTACAGCCAGGCGTATCGGCCTTCGGATAAAAAAACAGGACGACCGTTTGACCCGCGAAATCACCGAACTTGACGACCTGACCTGTTGAATCAGGAAGCTCAAACTTCGGCGCAGTATCCCCGGGTTGCAGGACGATCGATGGTGACGAATTGGGCATGGAGCACTCAACTTTCAAGCTAGAACTTCATACGAACCAGGTTGGCAGACCGCAAAGTCGAGCGATTGTGAATCTCAAAGGCCGGCCCGGTACATCGCCAAAGCCTTGGTCAAAACCGCCCGCATTCACCCTCCGCCGCTGAAATGAAAGCAGCGACGGGTCCGAAAGGATCGCCCATTTTCTTTTGCTTTACTCGTCGGCAGCGGCGTTTCCGAGGCCCTGCCAGTTGCGGGCCCAGTCTTCGTATTTTTCAATCGTGGGACGATCCGAGTCGAGGATATCTCCCAGAAGTTGCACCGCATTCTCCGCGAAGACGCTTGTCTCGACAGGTTGCAGCGAGCTGTCGGCTTCGTCCGCGCCGTAGGCGGTCGGGAATGTCTTGGCCTCAGCCAACAGAGTCGCCGCTGCCCGAAGCGCGATGATGGGCGGCGCGCAGTCCTTCACTTTGACCTGAAACTCCCGCCATTTGGTTGTTGTGATTTTTTCGCTGCCCGACCAGTAACTCATACGCATCTTAAACGGATTGCCCTGCCCCAGTTCCCGACGCAGTTTGCCGATGACGCTGACGTAGTGCTCGCACTCGGCCGTCCCCAATTCCTTCGCGAGTTCCTTGCACTTGTCAGGCTGAAGTCCGCGTAGACGATTCATATTGTTGGTGAACTTGTCTCGACGGGTATTCCAAGGCGCCTTGGCATTCTTGGGATTTGTCGCTTTCTTTAGCGCGTTGATCGTCTTTTGCGCGTCCATGGATGTCTTGATCTGCTCCAGTAATGACCTCGCATCCGCTGCGACCGGATCGCCCGCTGCCGACAGGGCACCCTCGAGGATCGCAGTGTCGGACAAGGATCCAGCTTCAATCTTCCCCGACGGCAAAGTCGGCTTAAGAATCCTGACTATTTCACCCGCCCGCACCGACGCTGCGCTCGGTGGGGAGATAATCGCCTCGCGCAGGACTTTCTCAGCCTCGGTGTACTTTTCCTTCCGGAGCAGGCTTTCACCTTCCCATAATGCCAGATTCGACCGTTGCTCGGGCATCAACTTCTTTGCTGACTTGCGAACCTTCGGTGCCTCGGTGATGACCAAGTCATAGCTGGCGGCTTCAAACGCGGTCTTAATGTCCTCCACCGCTTCATCTGAGGACGCTGGCGCGGCCTTTTCGGGAGCGGGGTCGGTTTCGACCGTGTCAGGCTTATCTGCATCGGGCTTGGCGGGATCAGGTTTCTCAGCGGTGTCATTTGGGGCGTCGTCCTTGGGCTCTTCGACGGCGGCAGCGTCGTCGGGCTTTTCGGGCATGGTGTCGTCGGCAGACCAGACCCGCGCGCCAAGCACCAGCACCAGCACGGACGTCACTGCGATCTTAATTAAACTGTGCCCCATTCATGCCTCCAAAGATAAGACAACCACCCATCAGAATACCCGAAAAACGACCGCTTGTTGCAAATTGCTCGAGACCCCCCGCCGACCCGCGCGACGCGTCTTTCTTAGTTGAATGATCCTGACCAACCCATTACCGTTCCCACCCTGATTCCCATTCACCGCTTACAACGAGCCTTGCCATGCTTGAAACCCTAAAGACCGCCGGCGAAACAGCCTGGTTCCAGCACGACCGATTTGGAATGTTCATCCACTGGGGGCTGTATGCGATGGCCGCCCGACACGAGTGGGTGCGTCACAATGAAAAAATCCCGAATCACGTATACGACGCAAAATATTTCAAGCACTTTGACCCTGACCTTTACGATCCAAACATCTGGGCCGAGGCCGCCTCAGAAGCCGGGATGAAGTACTTTGTCATCACCACCAAGCACCATGAGGGGTTTTGCCTTTGGGATTCAAAGTTCACCGATTACAAATCGACCAATACCCCCGCTCAACGGGATTTGCTCCGGCCCATGGTAGATGCGTTTCGCTCGCGACAGATGCGTGTCGGTTTTTATCATTCGTTGATCGACTGGCATCACGACCAGTTTATTCAGGACCCGTACATCGGGCCGAATCGCGAACATCCCGATCGTGAAAAAATGAACATCGGTCGGGATCAAAAAAAATATGCCGAGTATCTGTATAACCAGACACGCGAGTTGCTGACGGAGTTTGGGAAGATCGATGTGCTTTGGTACGACTTCAGCTATCCCAAGCCGGACGGATCGGGCAAGGGCCGCGACGACTGGCAAAGTGAAAAGCTTCTGAAACTGATCCGCGAACTGCAGCCGCAGGTCATGCTCGATGATCGGCTTGACCTTCCGGGCTCGTGGGACTTCAAAACGCCCGAACAGGCGCAGCCGCGCGAATGGGTCACGCACGAAGGCACGCCTGTGGTGTGGGAGGCATGCCAGACTTTTTCCGGTTCGTGGGGATACTTCAGAGACGAACACACCTGGCGCGGAACCGATGAGTTGATCCGCACACTGATCGACTGTGTGAGCAAGGGCGGTAATCTGCTGCTTAACGTCGGCCCGACCGGGCGTGGCGAAATCGACGAACGCGCGCTCGCAAGGTTGAAAGGCATCGGCCAGTGGATGCGACATCACAGCCGCAGCATCTACGGATGCACGCAAGCGCCGGCGGAGTTCAAAGCACCGCAGGATTGTCGATATACCTACCACCCCGAGAAGCGTCGATTATATGTTCACGTCTTCGCCTGGCCGTACAAGCATTTGTCACTGCCCGGGCTGGGTGAGCGGGTCGAATATGCGCAACTCCTGCATGACGGGAGTGAAGTGTTGATGGGCATGGACGAATGGCACGCGGGGCAAATCGGTGCCGACAGCAAGGCCTTGACCTTAAATATCCCCCAGATGCAGCCAGGTCCGCTGGTGCCAGTCATCGAACTCATCTTGAAATGAACGTCGAAGGAACGTGCAGCTCACGACGATAGGGGGAGCTCGCGAGAACTCTATTTTGATCGAGTCCGTGGGCGAAATCGCGAAGTCGCTGCCTTTCATCTTTGCCTATCGCGGATCACAGCGCAGGCAGGGTTCACCGAGAGCGAGCGACGTGATCGTTCGCGTCTCACATTAACCCGCGTAGCACTTCGAGGTTCACCGCATCCCAATCTCGTCCGTCCTCATTTTGCCCCTTCGGTGTTTCCATGATTTTGGGAATGTTTGCGAATGCGCTGTCGCGCACGATGGGCTTGAAGCCTTCTTTGCCGATCGTGCCTTGGCCGATGTGCTCATGGCGATCAACCCGGCTGCCCAGTGCCTTTTTTGAATCGTTCAGATGCATGACTTTGACCGCGCGGATGCCGATCGTCCTCCCAATCTCTTTCCGAAACGCATGATATTTTCGCCCGCGAAAATCGTAGCCGGCTGCGAAGAGGTGGGCGGTGTCGAGACACACGCCTAGTCGCTCGGGAGCCTTTGTCATCTCCGTGATCTCAGCCAGATGCTCCAGCCGATGACCGAGGCAGGTGCCCTGACCAGCCGTGATTTCCAGACAGGTGATCGGGCCCGGCGCGACGCGCTCATGGATGATGTTCAACGCGTCAGCGACGCGTCGCAAGCCGGTTCTTTCGCCACTTCCCAAATGCGCGCCCGGGTGTGTCACCAGATATGGAATCCCCAGGATTTCGCAGCGCGACAGCTCATCGACAAACGCGTCGATACTCTTTCGCCACATCGTCTCATCCGCAGTCGCAAGGTTGATCAGATAGCTGTCGTGGCTGACCGTCTTCTTGAACTTCAACCGATCGCAATGCGATTTCCACGCCGCGATCGTCGTCTCATCAAGCGATTTACCTACCCATTGCTGTTGGTTCTTCGTGAAAACCTGCGTGGTGCCATGGCCTAGCCGTTCGGCTTCGATCAGCGCGTTCTGCACTCCGCCGGCCGACGAAAGATGCGATCCGAACATGCTCAGAAACCCTCACGTAGCTGGGGGATCATTTCCATCGCCCGCTCCATCTGCACGAATTCAACGTGTCCGTCGCCGAGAAGCATGTTCATTCCATCCTCGTCATGATCCTCGGCCTTTTCATACAGCACGACGGTGTCGGGAAGTTCGGACGACGTCATGCCTTTGCCACGATATACATAAGGGGAGTTTTCATTGACCCAGGCAGTCATCGCATCCAGATCATCGCGCTTCGCAGGCGGGGTGACGTTTCCGCTGGGGCAGGTGAACACTTCAACCCCGATATCCTGCGTCGTGATGAGCATCCCAAGATCGTCCGGATATTTGCCGCGATTCTCATTCGAGTACAGCAGGATCGCCTGCCCGATCTGCCGCATGTTGCTGGCACATTTCACGCGGTTGGCAGTCTCCCGCGCGCGGTTGAGGGACGGCAGGAGAATCGACACCATCAGTCCTGTCGTTGGGATTCCGCCAGCGGTCAGCAGACCCTGCTCGCTAAGAAACGACGCACCGGGGAAAGGCGTAATCGATCGCGTGTGTAAACCCTTCTCATCCGACCAACTGACGGACCCGCAAGGCGACAGATGCTGCTTCAACACATCCAAAGGCGGGACAATTGGCTCGGGCGCGGGCACACCCATGATGTCTGATAAACCCAACCCCAATCGCGCGATTACCAACATCGTCGCATAGCCGCTCGACGTACCGGCCAGTTGTGGCAAATCGTTGAAGGAGATGCCCGACGCATTCTTTCCGTTTAGGTTCTGACGCATCGCCAGAAACGCCTCGTTCTTTAAAATCGAGGGACCACCCGACTTTGCATATCGAGCCGCCGACGCAACGCTCTGAGGGAAAAGTCCGACATAGAGATATCCATCCTGAATCGCCCACGCCGGCGCGAGATAAGGGACGCCCGCGTAATAAACGTCCACCCCGCCGATGTTGACCATGCGACCTTCGAACTTGAAATCCGCATTGCGCATTGCACCCTTGCCGACGTTGTTCAGCGCGATGACAGCAGTCTTAAGATTGACAGCGGCCTTGGCAGGATCGTCCAGCTTATTGACGACCACCATCCCAAGAATGCCGTTGCCCGCAATGTCCGGCGAAGCGTAAGTGACCCACTGATTGCCGAGCGGTTCAAGAACATCCTCATCGACGCGCTTGCCGATCATCATCGTGGCAGCACCGAGAATCTGCCCAAACTGCTTGCCTACTTCGGGGTCGGTGGCAGAGAGAGCAGTTTTGAACTCGCGTAAAAGGTTGGCAAGGTCGAGGGTCCCGGTCTTCACGAAGGTGGCCGACTGCGGAACCATTTTCAGCAGATCGTCGGATGCGGGCACGGTGTCGAGCGCCGTCAGCAGACCCCGTCGCGGGGCAGGTGCATCGATAAGCGATTGCATCTCCCATTTCTTCCCGACAAACCCGCCGGTGCAGGCGATCTGACGCAGGCCATCAAAGCCGAACGCTGTCATTGCCTTTTTGTACTTGGGCAAGGACTCAGGCTTGCCCTGCTCCATCAGCAATTCAACCATCGCTGAAAGTCTGGAAACGCTGAGATATGTCGCTAACACCGGAGCAGCGTGAAGCGAAGAAAATGCCTCGCGAAACTCGGGTGAATCTTTGATCGAGGTCTCAGGCACATCAAACCGTTGCGGGCGGATCGTAATCACGCCCTTTTCATCCGAAGCCGCGATGATGTTGAGTTTGTCCTGGTCAGCAGCCTTGTCGAGCAGTGCATTGATGCGATCGAGGATGGCGGGTGCGTCGCCTTTCGCATCGCAAAAAATGGCAAGCTTGATCGTCGCCTCGCCATCAATATCGCCTTCCACGCCGCCAAAATAGATGGCAGTCGGATGCTTGACCAACGCGCCCGACAAGGCGGCGATGGTGTCCGCAATCTCGGCGGCCTGAGGTTCCTTCTCGCCGATTTTCTGCAACACGCGGGGCAGGAAATCACTGAAAAGCTGGTCGACCCGCGTTTCGTCGAGCACGGCTTTCAAATGCGATTCGTCGTAGCCCAGGCCCGCTGTCTCCGTCCCCGCCCAACCGACGTAAAGAATTGCGTCTTCCGGCACGCGCTCCACCAAGGCCTGCCCGCGCGCGAACGATACAAACAACAAAACAGCCAGCCAAGCCGAACAAAATCGCGACATCAGACCTCCCGTTAGGTTGGATCAATACGTTTTGGATTGTCAGCGCCAGGATAATTTTTCGCAACCAGCCCATCCAACTTTTGGATCGGCAGCGAACATCGGCTACAATACTTCCAGCTGAAATCCAATGCCCGTTGCCGCCCCCGAATCTTCCGCCTCCCTCCACCAGCGCGTGCTTGACGTGATGAATCTTATTCGGCCAGCCGTGCAGGCTGACGGTGGCGACATCGAATTGGTGGATGTGTTGCCCGACGGCACGGTGCATGTCCGATTCCACGGGGCGTGCGTCGGATGCCCGAGCAGTTCGATGACGCTGCATCATGGGATCGAGCGCAACCTGCGCGACAAGGTGCCCGAGGTGACGCGCGTACTCCCTGTCCCGTGATTGTTGGTCGTTTCCCGTTCTCCCTGCCTCGCTCGAACACCCTGCAATAGTCTTTACCTTATCGAATCGACATGCCTGAGCTGTCTCAAGTCTCTCAGGAACGAAATGAGCGCTGGATGGCGCGAGCCTTGGAACTGGCCAAACAAGCTGCTGACGCGCGCGAAGTCCCCATTGGCTGCATCATCGTCCACGAACCCACCGGCCAAATCGTGGGCGAAGGCTTCAATCGTCGCGAAGCCCACGAGGACGCGACCGCCCATGCGGAAATTCTGGCGATCAGACAGGCCGGTGCAAAAACTGGGCATTGGCGACTGCTTGATTGCGCGATGGTCGTCACGCTCGAACCCTGCCCGATGTGTGCGGGCGCAATCGTCAACGCACGACTGCCCAAGCTGATCTATGGGTGTGCCGATCCCAAAGCCGGCGCAGTGCGGTCGCTTTACACCATCTGTGAAGACAACCGGTTGAACCACCGCGTAGCCGTTTACCCACACGTCCTTGCGGAGCAGTGCGCGAAACTCCTGACGGATTTCTTCCGCGCGCGACGCACTTAAAACAAGCTGCGCCTGCACCACGACAGTTGATGCTTGACATCACACCGAGGCAGTACGGACTGGGAGCCTCCGTCATGGACGTCCTGCGACCTTTCCCTCATGCATCAACGATTTTTTGTATGCAAGGGGTGACGCGCCGGCGCGTGTGAGCGGGCGGGTGCGTGAGGCCGACTCGGTGCATGAGCGCGATTGCCTTTTTCTGAATGACCAGGCGAAGCGGTACCGCTTCCGCCCGCCGATGCGCGGTTGCCGTCATGTCCCGCCGAGGCTTGACGCGGGCCACCTTGCCTGGGCGCGCTGGGACGAGCCCCGCCCGATCCTGCAAACGCCGGACGGTTGCGATAACCGACGCGTTTTGGAGGCGCAACAGGCGGGCGATAGTCGATGCTGTTGCCGTCGACGTTGTCGTGATGTCGCACGTGGGCCTTGGCCGCAGCCGGGGCGTGGCGGGCGGGCGCATGCGTTGGGCTTGATCGTCGACCATCCCCGCGGGCGTCATTGCGTCTCGATCCGCCTTCCCGGTGCCCCTCGCGCTTTCGGTCCTGGTGCTCGGCGGGCGCGTGCTCATGACGCTCGGATGATTTTTCGCCGGCTTTATAGACAGGCTGATCCGTGCTCACTTCGATCTTGTGACCGATCAATCGCTCGATCGCGCGGAGGTTGCCTGCCTCCTCTTTATCCACAAGTGACACTGCCGCCCCTGACGCACCCGCGCGCCCGGTTCGACCAATGCGATGCACGTAAGTTTCGGGCTCATGTGTCACATCATAGTTGATGACGTGGGTGACATCGTCCACATCGATTCCACGCGAAGCAATGTCAGTCGCGACGAGGATGGGGACTTTACCAATTTTGAAATTGTCGAGCGCCCGTTGCCGCGCGTTCTGACTTTTGTTCCCGTGGATTGCCTCTGCCCGAATGCCCCGTGTGTGCAGATGACGCACGACCCGGTCCGCGCCATGCTTGGTACGCGTAAAGACAATGCCCCGCGCGATCGGCAAGGCGTTCACCAGGTGCGCGAGCAGTTGCGGCTTGTTGTGACGATCGACCATGTAGGCGGACTCAGCGATCTCCCCGCGGGTGGATTGCGCGACGGCAATCTGCACGGTCACGGGATTTTTCAAAAGCGATTCTGCCAGCTTGCGAATCTCTCGCGGCATGGTTGCGCTGAACAGCATCGTCTGACGCTTGGCGGGCAGCTCGGCGACGATGGTGCGGATGTCGTTGATGAAGCCCATATCGAGCATGCGATCGGCTTCGTCGAGAACGAGAATCTCAATACCACTGAGGTCTACGTGGCGTTGTTGATACAGATCGAGCAATCGGCCGGGCGTTGCGATGATGACATCGACGCCGCGCCGCAATGCATCGACCTGTGGATTTTGATTCACGCCACCATAAATAATTGAATATTTCAATGGGACGTTTTTGCCATACGTGCGAAACGAGTCGGCAATTTGTGCCGCCAGTTCGCGCGTCGGTGCGAGCACCAGACAGCGTGCGCGTCGCCCGTTGGCCGGTTTTTCGGCCAAGCGGTGTAAAATCGGCATCGCAAACGCAGCGGTCTTGCCCGTACCCGTTTGGGCCGAACCGAGGACGTCTTTGCCTTCAATGACTAATGGAATTGCTTTCGCCTGGATGGGCGTTGCAACGGAATAACCTTCGGAGGCCGCGGCGCGCATAATTGCGTCCGACAGCCCGAGCTGTGAAAATTGCATCAATACACCTTTTTGGTGCCAGAGTGCGCACCATAAAAGGCCAGGGCGAACGCCCAAGGAAGGCCGGTCAATGCGCTACAACGTTGTCTATTTGATCGACCTAATGCAGGTGCAATCTAGACTGTTGTGCTCAGAGCATATCACAAATGTTGCGAATGAGCAAACGCCTTTTCTAAAATTACGTAGTAAAGTGACATAATGGTGGTTCCTAAGTCGATTCTATCATCGTGCCGAGTAGACTGCGCCGATGCCTGACGCGTCGGCGCAAAAGCCCCGTTTACTTCCCGCGGCATTCGCGCGCATTCCATCGGCCGAGCTGTACGCGATCGTGCTCTCGCTCGTGGTGGGTGTGGTGTTGCTGGCGCTGAAGTTTACGGCGTATTATCTCACCGATTCATCGGCGATATTTTCCGACGCGGTTGAAAGCATCGTCAATGTGCTCGCGTCGTGCGTCGCTCTCTGGGCGCTGGCGGTAGCGCACACGCCGCCGGACGAAAATCATCCCTACGGGCACGGCAAGATCGAGTTTGTTTCCGCAGGCTTTGAAGGGGGAATGATTCTTTTGGCGGCGGTGTTTGTGTTCGTGCAAACTGTCGACTCGGCGATATTCCAAGAAAGCAAACCGCAGCGCATCGACACGGGATTATTGCTGGTGACGATTGCGACATTCGTAAACGCAGCCGTGGGGTGGTTGTTGGTACGCGTGGGGAAAAAGCAGGCGTCGATCACGCTCGAAGCCGACGGGCATCACCTCCTGGCCGACGCGGTGACGAGCGTGGGCGTGGTCGTTGCGCTGTTGATCGTTCACTTCACCGGCTTCACGTGGGCCGACCCGATCGCGGCGGTGCTGATCGCAGTTTACATCGCACGCACCGGACTCAAACTCGTCCGCAAATCGTTTGGTGGATTGATGGATCAGCAGGACGTCGA
>Ga0105047_10008016_pt1 | contig 17699 bp, 15 predicted proteins | sample MAT04_FD_78384 | JGI IMG/M metagenome (GOLD analysis project Ga0105047, IMG submission 78384) | Freshwater microbial communities from Lake Fryxell liftoff mats and glacier meltwater in Antarctica - MAT-04 (megahit assembly) | ecosystem: Environmental > Aquatic > Freshwater > Ice > Liftoff...
CCTCGACATGCAGCTCTCGGCGCTCACCCGCTTGGGACGGACCCGCCTCGAAGAGGAGTTGGCAACGCTGCGCGAGACCATCGCCGAGCTCGAGGCCATCCTCAACAACGACGCCACGCTGCGTCAGGTGATCAGCGACGAGATGGGCGCCATCCGCGACGAGTTCGCCAACGATCGCCGCTCACCGATCGAGTTCGACCCGGGCGACCTCGACATCGAGGACCTCATCGACGACGAAGAGATCGTCATCATGATGACCGCCAAGGGCTACATCAAGACGGTGTCCTCCGACGCGTTCCGTACCCAGGGTCGCGGCGGGCGCGGGGTGTCGGGTACGAAGCTCAAGGACGAGGATTACGTCACCGACATCATCCACTCGAGCGTGCACGCCTACCTGTTGTTCTTCTCGAACCGGGGGCGGGTCTACCGGCTGAAGTCGTACCAGATCCCCATGATGGAGCGCACCGCCCGCGGCACCGCGCTCGTCAACCTGCTGCCGTTGCAACCCGGCGAACGTATCCAGGCGGTCATCGACACCCGCGACTACGAGACCAACCGTTACCTCTTCTTCGTAACGAAGAAGGGCGTCGGCAAGAAGACGCTGTTTAACGCCTACGACTCGTCACGCCAGGCTGGGCTCATCGCCATCAACCTGCGTGATGACGACGAGCTGGTGCGGGTGCTCCCCTCCAACGACGGCGACGAGATCATGTGCGTGACCCGCATGGGTCGCGGCATCCGCTTCGCCGAGTCCGACGTTCGACCGATGGGCCGCGACGCCACCGGCGTTCGGGCCATGAAGTTGCGCGAGGGCGACCGGGTGGTCTCCGCCGATGTCGTCGCCGAGGATCATCAGCTCCTGGTGATCACCGACGAAGGATTCGGCAAGCGCACCGATCCAGGGCAGTTCCGCCGTCTCAAGCGTGGTGCTCAAGGTGTGCGGGCCATGGGCCTGCACGCCGACAAGGGCGAGGTCATTGCGGCCTTGATGGTTGGGCCCGAGGATCAGCTGTTCCTCATCGCTGATTCGGGTGTGACAATCCGGGTCTCGGTCGGCCAGATCTCCGAGCAGGGCCGCGACGCCACTGGTGTGCGGGTCATGAACCTCGACGATAAGAAGAAGGTGGTCGCGGTCGCTCGGGTGCTGCAGTCCGATGAGGACGAGCCGGTGGTGGACATCCCCGGTGATCCTAGCGAACCCGTGGACGGCGACGATCTGGTCGATGCTCCCAACGACCTCGTCGAGGTCGTTGACGATCCGGACGAGGGCGCCGATGAGACCGGCGACGATGAGACCGGCGACGACGTCTAGTAGGTCCACACCACCGGTCGCGCCGGCCGATGTCAGGCGCTGATGAACGACGAACATCGGGAAACCCTTGGTTCACACTCGATCAATACGCGACTCGGGGTCCGAGCGCGCCCAGTCGACCTTCCTCGTGATCGCTGCACTCACCGTGGTGGGTGCCGCAGTTGCCGCCCTCTTCGGCCTGACGGCCGAGTTGGTGGCGAGGGGTCGGCTCCAGACGACAGCGGACATCGCGGCCCTGGCGGGCGTTGCCGGCCGTCCGGCGGCGTCGGAGGTTACGACGCGCAACGGAGCCAGACTGATCGACCTGACCGAGTCCGACGGTGTCGTCACGGTGACCGTCGAACGTGATGGTCGTCGTGCGGTCGCTTCGGCCACAGATGTACCACCCAGCACGGTGGGTCGCAGTGAACGCAGTCCAGACGACGGGTCCGGGTAGGCTCGACCTGTGAGCGTCGAGCAAGCTGAGTCAATTCCCAGAGGACCCGAGCCGACCGTGGAGCCCACCGAGGGCTTCGTGGGCACCGGCGCGGCCGCTCCCACCTCCCGCCAGCGGGCGGCATCCAAGCGGGCCCGCACGGTTGGACGCCGTGATCTCCTGGGTCGCAAGCAGCGCTTCGAGGCCCGCCGCGTGCGGCGCATCATCCGCCATGTCGACCCCTGGTCGGTGCTGAAGCTCTCCTTGGTGTTCTTCCTGTGCGTCTGGATCATGTTCATGGTGGCCGTGGTCATCATCTGGTCGATCGCCCAGAGCTCGGGCACCGTCGAGAAGATCGAAGGTTTCGTGAACGACCTCGGCGTGACCGGATGGAAGCTCAACGGCACGTTCGTCTTCCGGCAGTACGGCCTGTTCGGCCTGGTGATGGTGTTCGCCTGCACCATGGCCAGCCTCATCTCCACGATCATCTTCAACCTGATCTCCGACCTCGTCGGGGGCATCTGGATCAGCGTGATCGAAGAAGAGACAGCCCGCCCGGTTTCGAGTTAGCCGTCCCCACAGCTGTTCCTGTAACGTCACACACCGCTCGGGGCTATAGCTCAGTTGGTTAGAGCGCACCCCTGATAAGGGTGAGGTCGCTGGTTCGACTCCAGCTAGCCCCACGACTGATATCGATGACGACGGGAGGGAGAGTTCGTTGAGAGCATTCCGCCGTGCCGTCGTCGCGATGGCTCTCGCCGCCTTGGGCGGGGTCATCCTGCGGTTGCGGGGCACCGGTGGCTCACCGCCCCAGTCCGGCAGCTGGCGAGAGTTGTCCCGAGACGAGTTCCGGTGAAGCCGTGCGCGTTGGGCTGTTAGGCACCGGCGAACTGGGCCAGGCGGTCGCCGCCGAGTTGGTGGCCGATCCCGCGATCTTCGATGTGGTGCTGCTCAGCGGTTCGTTGCGCACTCACGAGGCCATGCGGGCTTCGTTGGGGTCCAAGCTCGTGTCCGAGACGGCTCCGCCGTGGGACGAGCTCGACGCCGTGGTGCTGTGCACTCCCGATGACGGCCAGGCCGCCCAGGCCGGTCGCGCCCTCGACTCCGGGTGTCACGTGGTGTCGTCGGCCGACTCCGTCGAGACCGTTCGGGCGTTGCTGGCGCTCGAGGGTCGAGCCGTCGGTCGGGACCGATCGGTGGTCATCGGCGCGGCGGCGTCGCCCGGGCTCACCACGGTGCTGGCCCGCCACGGTGCGGCTCTGTTCGATGACGTGGCTGAGATCTGCATCGGGGTCACGGGGACCGGCGGGCGCGAGTGTGCCGATCGTCGGGCCCGCGCTGGTCGAACCGACTCCCAGGAATGGCGCGATGGTGCCTGGATCGATGTGGCGGCCCGGTCCGGCACCGAGCTGTTGTGGTTCCCTGAACCGGTCGGGGCAGTCGATTGTTCGCGCGGCGATCTGAGCGAGGCGGTGTTGTTGCGCCGCCAACTTCCCGGCGCTGCGGTGATCTCGGCCAAGATGGGCCGACCTGTGGCCCGACGAACCCGACGAACCCGCCGGTTCCGCATCGGGCGTAGCAACGTGGCGTTGGTTGAAGAGCCGGGGGCGCTGCGGGTAGAGGTCAGCGGTCGCCGTAACGGGGACTGGGGCACCACCGTGTACGGGCTCGTGGCATCACCCATCCTCAGCTCCGCGGTGCTGGCCGCCACCATGGCACGACTGGTGGTCGCCGGCGACGCGAAGGGCGTCGGCGGTGTTGGCGAGTTCGTCGAGCCGTCCCTCATCCTTGAGGCACTGTGGTCCCGCGAGGTGCGGGTGCAGGTGTACGAGGGAATTGATTAGCCCGGAAACTTCAGCAGTTCCGGCGTCGGGCCGATAGGACATCGACACGTTCAGGATGTCTCCGGTACGGGGGAAGCGTTGTGGGCCGCTCGTGCGGTCCCGGGTCCGTTTCGGTGCTGACAAGTTTTTCTGAGAAATCACTCAAGGTTTGCCGCGCGCGCGTCGATACCTGAGCAGCTGGTTTGCGTAGGGAGAAACTGAACATGAATGAAACCGAGTCCATCACCCGTCTCATCGAAGACAACCTGGAACTCGTCAATCACATCGTCTACCAAGTGGCGATTCACTTCCCACGACACGTCGATCGTGATGAACTCGCCCGGGCGGGAGCCCTGGGCCTCGTCGAAGCCGCCAAGCGGTTCGACGACGACAAGGGTGTTCCGTTCCAACGTTTCGCCGCTCAGCGCATCCGTGGCGCCATCATCGACGCGGTGCGTGCCGCCGACTGGGCTCCCCGCTCTGTTCGCAGCCTCTCTCGCAAGCTCGAGTCCACCGAGCAGCGTCTCGCGTCGCACCTCGGTCGGGTGCCGAGCATCGGTGAGGTCGCCGATGAGCTCGGACTCTCCCGCGACGAGCTGCACCGTCTACGCGATCGCCTCTTCCGCTCGGTCATCTTGGCCTTTGACCACCTGGTCACCGACAACCCCGACGAAGAACTCACCCTCGTCGACGTCATTGAGGATGTGCACTCGATCGAGCCGTGTCACGAGCTCGAGAAGCGTGAGCTGCACGCCTACCTCCGCGATGCGGTGGCGCTGCTGCCCGAGCGTCAGCGCCTCGTGATCGTCGGCTACTTCCTTCAGGAACGCACCTCCCAGGACCTGGCCCGCTTTCTCGGGGTCACCGAGTCACGGGTCTCGCAGATGCGCACCGAGGCCCTCGAAGCCCTCAAGCGAGGCATCGAGGCGCAGTATGGCCCGATGGAGGAGGAGGCTGATCAGGTCAGCGGTCGCCAGATGAAGCGCCGTTCGCAGTTCGCCGACGCCATCGGCGAACGGCAGAACTGGAAGGACCGCGTCGGCGACGGCGAGACCCTCGACAGCAGCCGTCTCCTGCAGGACCTCCTTGCCGTCTGATCAGGGGTTGAGGGCTGCGATCACCTGATCGTGCAACAGGCCGTTGGTAGCGACGCAGCTCGGCAGCTCGGTACCGATGGCTCCCTCGACCGTGGACAGGGTGCCTCCGGCCTCGGGAATGATGACGAGGCACGGGGCGATGTCCCAGAAGCTGATGACGGGGTCGACCATCACCTCGACCCGGCCTGAGGCAACGAGCATGTAGCCGTAGCCGTCGCCCCACGTGCGCATCTGCATGCCGCTGCGACGCACGCTCTGGAGCATCTCGGGGTCCCAGTAGTCGAACCCCGACGTTGTCAGAACGCTGCCGGGCAGCTCGGTGCGGGTCGAGACGGAGCACGGCACGCCGTTGAGGAAGCAGCCCAGCCCCCGGCCGGCCCAGATCATCTCGCGAATCGCCGGGACGTTGATCACACCAACCGAAGGCCCATTGTCGTCCTCGAGATACAGAAGGTTTGTGTACAGGGCGACACCGTGGGTGAACGCCTCGGTCCCGTCGATCGGGTCGATGACCCACCGGCGCCCGCTCGAGCCACCGGTCTCGCCGGTCTCCTCGCCCAGGATGGAGTCATCGGGGAACCGGGCGGAGATGAGGTGGCGCATGAGATCCTCGGCACCACGGTCGGCGACGGTGACTGGTGAACCGTCCTCCTTGCGGATGATCTCGAGTTCGGCGGCACGGAAGTGGGTCAGCGTGAACTCACCGGCCTGTCGTACGACGTCGACGGCGAACTCGAGATCCGAGGGGAGTGCGGGGGTCGTCATGGCTCCATCATCGCCGAGATCGCACCCCGTCGAAGAACCCGACGCTGCTGCTCATCTTCATTGCGGGCCGGTCGATAGGACCTTCGTCGAACGGCGGGGAAGGATGAGCGATGACGACTTCCGAGGGGACGCAATGTCTCTATTGAAGACGACCTGCGAACGCTGCGGCGAGATCGAGCTGCCCGTCGAACGGGTGTTGCTGCGGATCTGCGAGAGCGAGGATTCGGGCGTGTGCGTCATCCGTTGTCCCGAATGTGGCCTTCGATTCGTCAAAGAAGCGAACGATGCGATGATCGTCATGCTGCTCGCCGTTGGGATCGAGGTGTCGATGTGGTCGACCTCGGTGCATGGAAATCGGCCCGGCCAGTCAGGTCGTGACGTGGCGCCGATGCCACCGATCACCAAGGCGGACCTCGATGCTTTTCGCCGGATGCTGGTGAGCGAGCCCGACATCGTCGAGCGACTCGCGTCGATCTGAATTCATCGCCAGCGGGGACAGCGGGCCGGTCGCCGGTAGCCTGCAACCGATGAAGGTCGCGGCGGTGCAACACGACATCGAGTGGAGAGACGCGCGCGCCACCTGTGCGCGCCTGGCTCCGGTGATCGAACGCGAGGCGGGTGGAGGCGCTCGATTGGTCCTGTTGGCCGAGATGTTCGCCACGGGTTTCGACATGGATGCGTCGGCGATATCGGAGCAGATGGACGGGCCGACCGTGACGTTCCTGCGCGAGTCTGCGTCCCATCATCAGGCCTGGATCGCCGGCTCCGTCGCAATCTCGGGCGAGCGCACCGACGATGGCGCCGACCGGGCTGTCAACCGGTTCATCGCCGCCGGGCCCGCCGGTGAGCTGGTGCACTACGACAAACGCCATCCGTTCACGTACGCCAACGAGCATCGGGAGTTCGCTCCCGGCGACGAATTGGTGACCTTCGAGATCGATGGGCTGCGCGTGACACCACTGATCTGTTATGACCTCCGCTTCGCGAACGACTTCTGGAGCCGCGGTCCCGGTACCGACCTCTTCGTCGTGCCGGCCAACTGGCCGATCACCCGGCGTCACCACTGGACCAGCTTGCTCACGGCCCGAGCCATCGAGAACCAGTGCTATGTCGCCGGGATCAACCGGGTCGGCACCGCAGACGGCCTTGAGTACAGCGGTGATTCGATGATCATCGACCCGGCGGGTCAGACCCTGGTGGCGGCCGCCCAGGTCGAGACGGTGCTCAGCGCCGACGTCTCGAGTGAGCGCGTCGAGGCCGTCCGGTCGCGCTTCCCATTTTTGCAGGATCGACGTTGATCGCCCGGATTCTTCGGCGCCTGCGATCGCCGCGCCGGCGTAGCGAGGACGTTTCGGTCGAGTACCGCCCGCGGCCCGATGGGCAGCCTGATCCGGGCGAGGTCGTCTGGGCCTGGGTCGCCTACGAGGATGACCCCACCCAGGGCAAGGACCGCCCCATCGTGATCATCGGGCGCAACGCCACGTCGCTCGTGGGCGTCGCACTCACCACCAAGAACTCCGGTGAAACCGCCGACCGCTTCGCGGTGGGTACCGGCGCGTGGGATTCGCAGCGCCGTCCGAGCTTCGCCAAGACCGATCGGCTCCTGACGCTTCAGCCCCGCGCCGTTCGTCGCGAGGGAGCCACCTTCGATCGGAAGCGCTTCGATAGCCTCGTCGAGGCCATCGCCACGCGGCACGGATGGAAATCGGCGGAGCAGTTCCGGAGACAATTGCTCAGCGACGGCGCCAGTGTGACCGAATGAACATGGACGACCCGGCATCGGACGAGCTCCCGCATGGGGAGTACCACGCCACCGTCACCACCGAATCTGACGACTTGATGAGCCTCACCACCGAATCCCGTAGCGGGACATCCGCAATCGCCGCCGAAGGCGAATCTAAGGCAGCGCGGCGCCGTAGCGTCGCCACGCGCCAACAGAAGGTCGCGGTGGGGGGGATCGTTGCCATCGGCGCGCTGCTCGGAGCGCTGAGCTCGGGTGCTCCTACCGGTGGGCCCATTGACGTCGTGTACCGGGCGCTGTTCGTCGGCATCTTGTCCCTCGCCGCTTCTCGGGCGCGGCGTTGGAGCGTCATCGTGGCGTCGGCCATAGCGGCCTGCGCCTCCTTGGGCTTTGGCCTGCTGGTCGCAGGCCTCGCGCTCGTCATGGCGGTCTTTCTCGTCGGTCGCGATCTGCGCAGCCGGGTGTACGGGGCGGCCATCGGGGCCCTTGTTGGCACCGCACTCCTGCGACTCGAGATCGACTGGTTCCTCGGTGCCTCAGCGCTTGTGGGCACCGGGGCGGCCGCAGTGTTGTTGTGGTCGGGTTACCGCGTCAGCGGCCGGCGAACCCGTCGGGCTTGGCGTCGCGCCGCCATCGGGGTCGGCGTGCTCGGCGCCGTCGGCGTCGCCATGTCGCTTTATCAGGCCGTCACCTTCAACTCACCGCTGCGGGCCGCGGTGCAGAGCACAGTCGACGGAGTGGGTGCCGTTCAGGACGGCGACACCGTCACCGGAAGCGCCAAGTTCGCCGAAGCGTCGAAGACGTTCAGCGACGTCGCGGATCGCTCCGATGCGTTGTGGCTGTTTCCGTCGCGACTCGTTCCGATCGTGTCCCACAACGTTGATGTCGTGAGCACCCTCTCCGAAGCCGGTGCCACGCTCACGGCATCCGCTCAACGCAGTGCCGCCGAGGTCGACTACGACCAGATCCGTCGCGAGGGCGGCGGCGTCGATCTCGCTATGCTCGATCGCTTCCGTGATCCGGTCGTTCAGACGGCTGCCGAACTCGCGGGGGCCGAGAAGCTCATCGACGATCTTCAGTCACCATGGATCGTGGGTCTGCTGGCCGACAAGGTCGACGAGTTCAACGAGAGGGTCACCGACCTGCGCGAGCAGACCGACCTTGCGGCCACAGCGCTGCAGTACGGACCGGCCCTCTTCGGTGGCGAGGGCGAGCGGAGATACTTGGTCCTGCTGGGCAATCCGTCCGAAGCGCGTGACCTTGGTGGGCACATCGGCAACTGGGCCGAGCTGACGATGAACGACGGCAAAATCTCACTGGTCGACGTCGGGCTGCCCATGGAATTGTCCAATCCGTCGATGGACGCCGCACTCGACGAGAGCCAGTCATTGCCCCCCAGTTTCATCGCCATGAGGCCGGGTATGTATCCGCAGAATTGGGGCGCCTCGATCGACTTCACCACCGATGCCAAGGTGGCCGCCGCCCTGTTCTCCCGGAAGACAGGTCGCGCAGTCGACGGGGTGCTCTACGCCGATCCGTATGCGTTGGCGGCCATGCTCGAGATCACGGGTCCGATACCGGTGCCGCTGCTCGATCTGCAGATCTCGAGTGCCAACGCCGTGAAGTTCCTGACTCTCGATCAGTTCACGGCCTACGCCGACCCGAACACAGGCAACGATGCTCTCACGCAGCTGGTGCGTGACATCTTCGAGCGCTTGACGACCTCGACGCTTCCCGGCCCTTCCCAACTCGGCGCGCTCTTCGGCCCCCTCGTGAAAGAGGGTCGATTCCGCATGGTCTCCCTCAAGGCCGATGACCACACCTTGTTGGGCGAGGTGGGTCTCGATAACGGCTTTCAGTGGACCGAGGGCGACGATCTGTTCGCTGTCGTTTCACGAAATGCGAACCCGTCGAAGATCGACGCGTTCCTGCACCGCACGACCACCTACGACGTGCAATGGGATCCCGAGAGCGGGTCCATCGAGGCGGTGGCCACCATCGAGCTGCGCAATGACGCCCCCGCTACCGGTCTGCCTCGCTATGTGATTGGAAACTCTGCCGGGCTTCCTTGGGGCACCAACATCACTGATGTCGCGGTGCTCAGTCCCTTCGAGGCCACCCGGGCGGCTATTGATGGGGTCGATGCTCCCGTCACCCCGCTGTTGGACGGAACGACGTGGCGCCACACGGTCAGGGTGGCGATCCCGCCCGGGACGACTTCGGTCATTACGGTCCACCTGGAGGGCGAGGTCGACGCCGGGGCGATCTACCGTCTTCGGTATGGCGGACAACCGTTGGTTCAAGAGGGCAAGACGACAATCAACGTCACCGCAGCAGACCGGACCATCGCACCGGGCGGGGGAATCGAGACCAGCGAATCGACGGCGACCGCCACACTGAGTGATGTTGGACAAACTTTCGTCACGCTCCGCGCGGAGTAAGACTGGGTGGATATCGTGATCGCCACTTTGAGACTGGATTAATGGTCGCTTATGAGTGAAACTCGATGAAAGTTTGTTCGGGGCTAACCTAATTTCGGGTGTTTCAGGTGAGGGCGGCGATGGGGATTCGAGCGGTACGGCGGAGTGCAGGTTTGTTGGGTGCGTTGTGTTGCACCGTTGCTATCGGCGCGGTGATGCCGCTTGGCGCGGCAGGTGCGAGCACAGCGGTGGCGGCGGCTCCGGCTGTGGCCGCGCAGCAGTCCTGCAACGACTACATCCCTCGGGGCCTCGCACTGAATGTTCCCAGCGCGGCGCCCGGTCAGACCATCACGATCACCGGTATCGCCGAACCCGGTGACGTGGTCACGATCCGTATCGCCACGCTCGGCGGTCCCGAGATCGTCTTGGGTACGGCCACGGCCAACGCTGCGGGTCTGTTCTCTGCTCAGATCACGATTCCGGCGAACTTCGTCGAGGGCACGTACAACATTTCGGTGTCGTCTCCGTTGTGTGCCGGTGTCGGCACTATCACGTTGGTTGTCACGTTCCCTCGTGGTCGGTGCCTTGATCGAGCAGCGATCACTGCTCAGCGCGGCGATTCAGTCGAGTGGGAGTTGCTGGGCGACCTCGACACGACCAAGCCGCTCACCGTGGTGATCGTGCCGGTCGGTGGCGGTGCTTCGGTGGTGGCGTACACGGGCCCGTATCCGGCAAGCGGATCGATTTCGTTCACGGTGCCGGCGTCGTTGGCCAACGGCCGGTATCGCATTGTTGAGTCGGGTACGAGCCGTACGGGTTCGCCGGTTTCGGCTCGTTGCGGACGGCTTCGTGTTCGCGGCGGTGGCGGCGGTGGCACGACGACGACCACTACGACCACGACGGTGCCGGGGTCGACGACTACGACTACGACGATTCCGGGTGCGACCACTACTACGACGATTCCTCCGGCTACCTGCTCGACCGGCTCCCAGGTGTTCAACTTCGACGGTGATCGACTTATTGCTGAAGACGGGTTCAACACGGTTGTCGAGTACACGAGTGTTGTTCCGGTGAACCTTGCGGCCGGCACGTGGAGCATCGCCGACGTGGTGTCCGAGGACGGGTACGCGGCTCGGATCAACGTGGTTCAGACCTCAGAGGTGTGGGAGCTGCAGTTCCTTGACGGCTCCGGCAACGTGGTTGCTACGTCGGGTCCGACGGGCGATCTTGCAGATCGTGTCGCGTTCGCCAGCTGGAATGGGTCGTTGGGCACGGTTTCGTTGCCGACGACGGTGACCGGTGTTCGTGCCCACCATCTTCCGGCTCTGTTCGCTGATGGCAGTGCTAACAGTGTTGTGCCGGTCCGCTTCACGCTCTGCTCGGGTCCGGGCGGTGGCGGCGGTTCGACGACAACGACGCCTGGTGGCACCACGACAACGACGCCTGGTGGCACCACGACAACGACGCCTGGTGGCACCACGACGACGACGCCTGGTGGCACCACGACGACGACGCCTGGTGGCACCACCACGACCATCGGCGGCGGCGGCGGCGGTTCCACGACCACCATTGCGGGTGCAGTGGCGACGACCACGACGCCTGGTGCGACGACCACCACTCCGGTGGGTTCAGGCGATCTGAACTCTGGTACCGGGGTGTTGGGTGCAGCGGCGGAACGTCAGGTCACCCAGATCGGTAGCTCGGGCACTGGCACTCAGGTCAAGGGTGCGTCGGCGTCACGCCAGAGTGGCTCAGGGTTGGCGGTCACCGGTTCGACGGTGCGGCCGTTCATTGTCCTGGGTGCGGCACTCATTGCTGCGGGTGCGTTGTTCGCACTCGGCGCTCGCCGCCGCTCGGCCTGAGCCAGTTTCGCTGCGTCACGATACGCTGAGAGCCGACAGCGATGGCGTAGCGGAGGCAGTCGATGAGCCACGGTTCCGAATTCAGCGTGTCGGCGACGCAGAGCGACGGCGTCACCGTGGCCGTCCTCACGGGCGAGATCGATCTGGCGAGCTGCACCCGACTCGGGCAGCAGCTCACCGAGATCGTGGCCACCGGTGATCGTGTCGAGCTGGACATGTCGAACGTCGCGTTCATGGATTCCACCGGACTGCGGGTGCTCGTGGCCGCGAAGGAGGACTCCCGGCGGCGCGGTGGAAGCCTCGTGGTGACTGCGGCGTCCGAACCGGTTCGACGACTGCTCGAGATCACCGGTCTCGCCGGCGAGTTCAGCCTCACCACCATCCGTTAGGCCCTCGGTCGGTCAGTAGCCGAGGTCGTGCACGGCGGCGACCAAGCCGTCGAGCAGCGCCGCGGTGTGGGGTACCCAGGGCTCGGTGTCGAACGGATGCTCGGCCCAGATGGGGCTGATGCCACGGACCCGGGGCGGTAGCTCGATCTGAACCCCGGCGCGGCGGACCTTGTTGACCGGGTTGTCAGGGTGGACGCCGCGGTACTGCGGTGGGATGTCATCGAGTGAGTCCAGCACGCAGTACTCGGGCAGTGTCGAGCGAAGGGCCGAGGCGACGATGGTCGACTCGACTCGGCCGGCGCCTCCCATGCAGATGGTCAGCCAGCGTTCGGGGTGGTCGCGGACGCCGCCGTAGCCGTGCAGGGAGATCACCACGTCGACGTGCTCGCAGAACGAGGTGAGCCGGGGCGATTCGGCGAGGGCGTAGTGCTTGGACGGAACGTGCCAGGTGAGCTGGTCGGGTTGCACGACTCCGTAGAGCGAGGCGCCGGTGCGTGATGCCGCCTCGCGTGCAATCTCCCAGGTGTTGGCCTCGAGCCCGCCGTGGAGTGCCATGAATCCGATCGGCGCACGCAGCTCGCAGTGCTCGGAGACACCGTCGGTCGCGAGCAACTCGTCGAGCATTCGCTCACAGTAGGGCCGCTGGCTTCGGTCATCACCGCACCTGAGGCTGCGTCGCACGCGAGTCGAACCCATAGGCTTGCGTCGTGCCATCGATTCCGCCATCGAATGACAGGGCAACACCGGATGAACCGCTCCACCCGCTTCTCGCTCCGCGTCACGAAATTGCCCATCGGATGATCGCGGCGACGATCGAGGTCATCGACGAGTCGGGTGAGGTGGCGGTTCGAGTGCAGGACATCGTTACCAGGGTCGGGACACAGGCACCTGTCCTCTACCGTCACTTCGGCAGCCGCGAGGGCCTGGTGATGGCGGCCCAGGCCAAACGGCTCGTCGATGACATGAATGCCGAGGTGGACCGGTTCTCCCAGGCCTTTCGTTCGGCGGCGACGGCGGAGGAGTTCGAGGTCCTCGTCGAGCTCCTGATGGTGGGCATCACCGGGCCGGAGCGTCGAGATCTGCGGTGGAAGCGGGTCAACGTGATCGGCAGCACCTACGGGCGACCCGAGCTTGCCGAGGCGGTCGCCGTGTTGCTGCGCCGCACGATTTCGGGGATCGCTGCGGGGTTTCGACCAGCGCAGCAGCGCGGCTGGATCAGTGACGACGTCGATCTCAACGCTGTCGCCGCGTGGTTGGCGGGTCATGCGTTGGGGCGGATCCTCATCGAACTCGGCGACAGTGACGTGACCGACGAGGCGTGGAACAAGGTGGCACTCAAGGCCCTCAAGGCGATCCTGTTCGGTTGATTGCGACGGGCGCTCACTACAAGCGGTCAGCTCGGTGTGGGTGACCTGACCAGCCGGTCGTCGCCCACGGTCGTGCCCATCTGACAGGGCCGGTCCCTCTCAGCCGGCGATGAGCCGCACGGGTACCCGCTTGTAGCTGTTGTTGAGGTTCGACCGGAGCCGGACGGGTTCGCCGGCCGCCTCGATCGTGGGGAAGGTGGCAAGGAGCTCCTCGAAGAACACCCGCCCTTCGAGCCGGGCCAGGTGTGACCCGAGGCAGAAGTGCTGAGCGATTCCGAACGACAGGTGCGGGTTCGGGCTCCGACCGATGTCGAAGCGGTCGGGGTCGTCGAACACCGCCGGGTCGCGGTTGGCCGATGTGTAGTACATCGCCACCTTGTCGCCCTCGGCGATCGCCACCCCGCCCAGTTCGGTGTCGGCGGTCGCCGTGCGTCGGAAGTAGTGCAACGGATTCGCCCAGCGAAGGATCTCCTCGACGGCGCCGGCGATTCTCGAGGGGTCGTCGCGGAGCTCGACGAATTGGTCGGGGTGGTCCAACAGGGCGAGCAGACCCGACGACAACATCGTGGTGGTGGTGTCGTTGCCCGCCGTGACGAGCTGTACGAAGAAGCTGCCGAAGTCGAGCTCGGACATCGTGGTGCCGCCGAAGTCGCCCTCGAGGATCAAGGTGGTGAGGTCGGCCGGTGGTTCGGCGCCGGCCGCTGCCGCCGCCCGTCGCTCGGTGGCGAACTCGATCGCATACATCGCCATTTCGATCGAGGCGGAGAAGTCAGGAGTCTCGCCCGGAGGCACGAGGTCGGGGTCCTGTCCCGAGGTCTGTCGTTCGGCCAAGTCGTGGAGGTGCGACCAATCGGCTTCGGGAAGACCCATCAGCTGGCCCATCACCCGGGTGGGCAGCTCTGCGGTGACCTCATGGACGAACTCGACCTCGCGGCGCTCCGCGGCGTCAGCCAGAATCGCCCGGCACTGATCACGAATCTGTCCCTCGAGCCCCGAAATCACCGACGCCCTGAAACTGTCGGCGATCGGGCGCCGATAGGTCTGGTGTCGCGGCGGGTCCATGGCGAGCAGCATCCCCCGCATCATCTCGAGGCTTTCCGCGTCGAGGTCCTCGAGCACAACGCCGCCCTTGGACGCGGAGAACCGGGCTGGGTCGCGAGCCACCGTGACGACATCCGCGTGGCGCAATACGGCCCAGAACCCTCCACCGTCGTCGAGCGGTTGCCATGACACGGGCTCGGTCGCTGCCAGCTCGGCCAATCCGCGGCGGGGAACGCCGTCGAGGAACGCGTTGGGGTCGCCCAGGCGGAGCGGTGTCGCCGTCACGAGACGAGAACGTTCGGGCGGTCGAACCCTTCGGCCTCGGCGAGCAGGTAGTAGGCCTCGAGGGCGCCGGGGCCGTCGAACATGCTCTCGATGTTGCCGTCTGCGTCGAGGTTGAGGTTGGCGCCGTACATCTGGAACCACACGCGAGTGTCGTCCTCGATGCAGCGCAGCGTGTGTGTCGACCCCGCGGGTTCGTACAGGAACGAGCCGGCGCGGTTGACGTCGTCGTATTCGAGGTACTTCCAGGCGCCACTGGTCGTATAGCCGTAGACGGGTCCGGTATGGCGGTGCGTGGGGACCTGGTAGCCGGCTTGGAAGATGTTCTCGACGATCCAGAGCCCGGCGCCGACATCGACCTGGATGACCTTGAGCTTGTTGCCATCGCCGATCTCGACGAAGGGTAGGTCATCGGCGCCTCGATGCACTGCGACCGGGATGGAGTCTTCGACCAGTGACATGTGCGCTCCCTGCAGATCTTCGGGCCGTCAACAACGATGCCGACACTACGAACGGTAACACACGATCCGATATAGATGAGTTGTAGATCAGGTGTTAGCGTTCGCAAGTAAGGTGGACGACGTCCATACTCGCGAACTCCAGGCCCCTGGCACGATCGAGTGGTGACGGGCCGAGCTCGTCGGGAGGTGGCCATGGAATATCTCACGATCCCCGAATCGGGATCGAGCCAGCAACAGATCGAGCGCGCCGCTCGAGTCGTCCGGGCCGGAGGGCTCGTCGCCTTCCCGACCGAAACCGTCTACGGACTGGGATGCAACGCCTTCGACGAGCGAGCGGTACGACGGGTCTTTGCGGCGAAGGGGCGCCCGTTGGACAACCCGCTGATCGTCCACGTCACCGCGGATTGGCCGATGCTGGACTTCACCGAAGGTACGTCGCGCCAGGTGGTCGACGAGCTGGCACGGGCCTTCTGGCCAGGCCCACTGACCATCGTCGTGCGCGGTGGTGCGGAGTTCGCACCATCGGTTCGAGGCGGGCGGACCACGGTTGCGATCAGGTGTCCGGATCACCCGGTTGCGCTCGATCTCTTGGAGGCGGCGGGGGTGCCGATAGCGGCACCCAGTGCCAACTCGTTCAACTACATCAGCCCGACTTCGGCGCGGCACGTGGCCGAAGACCTGGGCGACCTCTGCGACGTGATCCTCGATGGCGGCAGGACGAAACACGGCCTGGAGTCGACGGTTGTCGAAGTGGAGCAGGGGGAACTCACGGTGCTCCGACATGGCGCGATTCCTCTCGAACTCCTTCGAGGCTCGCTCGCCGGCTCCGTCTCGGTCCACGACGGGACCCTGACAGAGCGGGGTCCGCGCCGATCTCCCGGCCTGCATCGGCGGCACTATTCGCCTCGCGTCGAATCCGTCGCGGTGGTGCCCGATCTCGATCTGAGGCCACTCGCGCTCGAAGGACTGCCGCCCGACGTGGTGATCCGGTACGTCGGGTACGACAGCAGACAAAGCTTGGTCCCCGCCGACTGGCGAACGCTGTCGTTCGGGTCGATCCTGCGACTCGACGCGGTCGCGCACGACCTCTACGAGAACCTCAGGCGGTTCGACCCGGCGGATCAGCGCGGACTGCTGATCCTCGAACTGTCCGACGAGCCGGGCCTGGGCCGGGCCATCGATGATCGCCTGACGCGGGCTGCGTCAGGCTCGATCCTGCGCAGCGTCGACGAGGTCGAACGGTTCCTCGCCCAACTGAAGCCAACTCTGGCGGACTCCTGAGACGACCCGTGTTGTCCGCCGGAGCCAGACCTCACCGCAGCGAATAAGCGGTTTGAAGTTCGCGAACTGAGAATCGTATGATGCGACGATGAGTTCTCCCCCAGCGAACTGGCGAAGCCGCGAAGTGACCGACGGAGTGGAACGAGCTCCTGCCCGGGCCATGCTTCGAGCCGTCGGGTTCGGCGATGACGACTTCTCGAAGGCGCAGGTCGGCGTTGCCGCAGCGGCCAACGACGTCACGCCGTGCAACATGGGGCTGGGGCGCCTCGCCGAGGAGGTCCGACGCGGCGTTCGAGACAGCGGAGGGATCGGACTCGGATTCTCGACGATCGCCGTGTCAGACGGCATCGCGATGGGCCATTCCGGGATGCGGGCGTCGCTGCCGAGCAGGGACCTCATCGCCGACTCCGTCGAGTGCATGGCACACGCCGAACGGTTCGACGGGCTCGTGACGCTGGCCGGTTGCGACAAGAGCTTGCCGGCGATGCTCATGGCTGCCGCTCGATTGAACGTCCCGACGGTGTTCGTCTACGGCGGCAGCATGCTCCCCGGCCGCTATCGCGACCGAGACGTGACGATCCAGGATGTCTTCGAGGGCGTCGGCGCCGTGAGCTCGGGGATGATGTCGGCGGAGGAGTTGACAGCCCTCGAGCGTGTCGCCTGCCCGGGAGAAGGCTCATGCGCTGGGATGTACACGGCGAATACGGTCGCTGCCGAGGCGGAAGCTCTGGGGATGGCATTGCCCGGATCGGCTTCGTCGCCAGCCGTAGATCCCGGTCGCACAGAGATCGCCTATCGAAGTGGCCGTGCGGTCGTGGGCCTCATTGAGGCCGGCATCCGGCCCCGGGACATCCTGACGCGCGCTTCGTTCGAGAACGCGATCGCCGTGGTGATGGCATTGGGCGGCTCGACCAATGCGGTGTTGCACCTGCTCGCAATCGCCCACGAAGCCCGCGTGCCCTTGGTCCTCGACGACTTCGACCGGATCAGCCGCCGAATCCCCTACCTGGCCGATCTCCGGCCCGGTGGCCGCCACGTCATGGCCGACCTCGACCGGATCGGGGGCGTGCCGGTGGTTCTGCGAACCTTGCTCGAGGCGGGGCTGATCAACGGTGACTGCCTGACCGTCACCGGCGCCACACTCGCGGAGAACCTAGCGACGCTTGACCCGCCGCCACCAGATGGTGCTGTCGTCAGGGCGCTTGCTGATCCACTGCGTTCCGACGGGGGCCTCGCGATCCTCCGCGGCTCGTTAGCGCCTGATGGAGCCGTGGTGAAGCTGGCCGGCGTTTTGACTCGCGAGTTCACCGGTCCCGCCCGGGTCTTCGAGGGTGAACTGCCGGCGATGAGCTACGTGCAATCTGGAGCGTTGCAGTCGGGTGAGGTGCTCGTGATACGTGGCGAGGGCCCTCGCGGCGGTCCGGGAATGCCGGAGATGCTGGC
>Ga0105047_10008017_pt1 | contig 17698 bp, 12 predicted proteins | sample MAT04_FD_78384 | JGI IMG/M metagenome (GOLD analysis project Ga0105047, IMG submission 78384) | Freshwater microbial communities from Lake Fryxell liftoff mats and glacier meltwater in Antarctica - MAT-04 (megahit assembly) | ecosystem: Environmental > Aquatic > Freshwater > Ice > Liftoff...
CCCGCAAGGTGAGCCAAGTCGTCCGGATGGGGTACATCGGCGTGGACATCGTGCTGGACCGGACCCGCGGGCCGCTCTTGTTGGAAGCGAACGCCCGCCCCGGCCTCGCGATCCAAATTTCAAACGCCCAAGGTTTGTTGCCGCGGCTGGAGGCGGTCGACCGAAGCACCCCGCGATTGGAGCGACGATGATCCTCCGCAAGCTGCTGTCGTCCCAAACTGTGCGGCACGGAGTGATCGTCGGCACGGATCAGACCTATCGCGGATGGTGATCGGCTGCATTGCTAAGATTGGAGTTGATGGTAAAGGATCGCGTTCAACGCGAACGTTTGACCTGCTTGCCCGCATGTTCAGGATGATTTCTCAACACCTCTCGGAGAGACCATGAACGGAACGACTCGGTTGGCCCGCGTCACGATGTGCTTCGCGATGCTCGGCATCGCTTCGCCCGTGTTCGCCCAGACCAGCCCAAACTCGGCTGAGTCTCCAAAATTGCAGCCGGCCAAGCCGGCTGTGCAAGCGCCCGCAAAGTGCCCCGTGATGGGTGATGTGGGCGGAGACGCGACACCGGCAACGGCCGGGGCATCACCCTACGGCGATAAGAAGTGGTGGCCGAATCAGCTGCCCATCGACGTCCTCCATCGCCATTCGCCCAAAGGCAATCCGATGGGCGAGGACTTCAACTATGCCGAGGAATTCAAGAAGGTCGACTTGGAGGCCTTGAAGAAGGACATCAGCAAAGTCATCACCACCTCGCAGGATTGGTGGCCTGCGGATTATGGTACCTACGCCGGTCTGTTCATCCGGATGGCCTGGCATAGCGCGGGCACTTACCGCATGTCCGATGGCCGCGGTGGTGCGGCCTCGGGGATTCTTCGCCTCGCCCCCGTCGGCAGCTGGCCGGACAACGCAAACCTGGACAAGGCCCGTCGGCTGCTCTGGCCGGTCAAGCAGAAGTACGGCCGCAAAGTTTCGTGGGCCGACTTGATGATCCTCGCGGGCAACTGTTCCTTGGAATCGTCCGGCTTCAAAACCTTTGGGTTCGCCGGTGGCCGGGTGGATACGTGGGAGCCGGATTCGGATATTTATTGGGGACCGGAAACCAAGTGGCTCGACGACAAACGCCACAGCGGGGACCGCAATCTCGAGCAGCCTCTCGGTGCCACCCAGATGGGCCTGATCTACGTGAATCCGGAAGGCCCGAACGGCAAGCCGGACCCGCTGGCGGCCGCGCGCGACATCCGCACGACCTTCGGCCGTATGGCGATGAACGATGAGGAAACCGTAGCCCTGATCGCCGGTGGCCACACGCTCGGCAAAGCCCACGGGGCCGCGAATCCGGACAAGAACGTCGGCCCCGAACCGGAGCGGGCCGGTTTGGACGAACAAGGCCTCGGCTGGAAGAACGCTTTCGGCAAAGGTCGCGGTGCGGACACGATCACCAGCGGCCTCGAAGGCGCCTGGACCGCGACGCCCACGAAGTGGAGCAACGGCTATTTCGAGAATCTGTTCGGCTACGACTGGCAGTTGGTGAAAGGGTCCGGCGGCGCCTGGCAGTGGACGCCCAAAGACGAGAAAGCGAAGTCGCTGGTGCCCGATGCCCACGACCCGAAGAAGACGCACGCCCCGATGATGTTCACGACGGACATGTCGCTCAAGATGGACCCGGCCTACGCGAAGATTTCCAAGCGGTTCCACGATAACCCGAAGGAATTCGATGCCGCGTTCGCCAAGGCCTGGTACAAGCTCACGCACCGGGACATGGGGCCGGTCTCCCGACTGCTCGGGCCGGCGGTGGCCGAGCCGCAAATCTGGCAGGATCCCGTTCCGCCGGTGAAGGGCAAGCTGATCGACAAGTCGGACATCGAAGCCCTCAAGACGAAGATTCTCGCATCGGGTCTGTCGACGTCCCAACTGGTGGCGACGGCTTGGACCTCGGCGTCAACCTACCGCGGTACCGACAAACGCGGTGGAGCCAACGGCGCGCGGATTCGGCTTGCTCCGCAGAAGGACTGGAAGGCGAACGAACCGGACCAACTCGCGAAGGTCGTGGGGATTTACGAAACGATCCAAGCCGACTTCAACAAGTCCGCGGCCGGCGGCAAGCAGGTTTCCTTGGCGGATCTGATCGTCCTGGGCGGCTGCGTCGGCGTCGAACAGGCCGCGAAGAAGGGCGGGCAAGCGGTCGTCGTGCCGTTCGCCCCGGGCCGTACCGACGCGACCCAAGAGCAAACCGATGTCGAGTCCTTTGCCGTCCTCGAACCGGTTGCGGACGGCTTCCGCAACTACTACGACCGTAGCCTGACGCGTCCCGCGGAAGGGATGCTGATCGACCGCGCGAACCTGCTCACGCTCAGCGCACCGGAGATGACCGTGCTCATCGGTGGGCTGCGGGTGCTCAACGCCAACTCCGGCAACTCCAAGCTCGGCGTTTTCACGAGTCGACCGGAATCGCTGACCAACGACTTCTTCGTGAACCTTCTGGACATCAACACGGTGTGGAAGAAGTCCACAGTGTGCGAGCACTTCTTCGACGGCCGCGACCGCAAAACGGGCAAGGTCGTCTGGACGGCAAGTACGGTGGATCTGGTGTTCGGCTCGAACTCGCAACTTCGAGCCATCGCCGAAGTCTACGCGACTGAGGATTCGCAGCCGAAGTTTGTAAGCGACTTCGTCGCGGCCTGGACCAAGGTCATGAACCTCGACCGCTTCGACCTCGACCCGGCCGCCCGAGCCGGCAAATCGACGGCGAGTCGGTAGGTCGCACCGGGCGAACTGCAAACGACAGCGGCCGCGAGATTGACTCGCGGCCGCTGCCGTTTGCAGTTCTTCGAACCTAACCCACAAAGACACCGTTGAGCAGGATGGCTCCGCCGAAGAGGACGAGTTCCTGATCGGCGACCGGGGCGGTAATGGTCAGCAGGTCGACCCCATTGAAGACCCGCGCCGTTGCGGCTTCGTTGTCGCCGCTGCCGGTAACCAGTTCGGCCCGGCCGTCGGCATCGACGTCCTTCATCACGATGCGGACGCCGCCGCGGAGGGTGTTCGACCCTGCGAAGAAGTTGGCGATCTGGGCGGATGCGGGTACGACGTCCAAATCGCCGAAGGCCGGAGCGGCGATCAGGCCGGCGCCGTTGTAGATGCGGACGCGCGGGGCACCGCCGGGGCCACCGCCGAAGCTGACATCATCCACGCCGTCGCCGTCCACATCGCCTGCGGCTATATAGGCACCGTTGCGGAGCGCCGTCTCGAAGGCGAAGAAGTTGGCGAGTTGCACGGGCGCCTTGCTCAGGACCGAGGCACCGTCCCAGAACGTCACGCGCGGGCCGCCTCCAAAGCCGGCCGCAATCAGAAAGTCCGGGATGCCGTCGCCGTTGACGTCGCCCAAGGCGGGCCGAGCGCCGCCGCGGAAGGCGGGGTCGTCGATGCCGAAATAGCGGAAGATCTGGGCTGCTTCACCGCTGAGACCCGACGCCAATTTCGCCCCGTCGTAGACGACCGTGACCGGCCCGCCGCTGACGTCCGGCGTGACGATGACTTCGGCCCTGCCGTCGCCGTTGAGGTCGCGAGCCGCCACGAAGACCCCGCCGGTGAAGGCATCTTCGAACGCGTTCCACGTCGGCGTCACGTCGAGACCCGAGACGCCGTCGAGGATGCGGATGCTCGACTGCTGACCGGGACCGGGGCCGACGATGGAGTCGGCAATACCGTCGCCGTTGACATCCGCCGCGGCGGTGCGGGTGCTGGTGGACGGATAGAAACTGCTCGTGGCACCGAGCGTGTACACCCCGGCATTCGGCGTCAGTTTCACCGCGGAGCCGTTGATCGGCCCGCCGGCGAGGACGGGCGTCAGCGGTGCGGCGAAGTCGGCTTCGACGTCCGTATTGTCTGCCGGGTCCGGATCGAAGCTGAAGAGGTTGGCGATGGTCGCCGTCGGCGTGAAGGCGCCCGGTACGAGGGCGGAGGCGATCCGACCCAGGATTCGATAGGTCACCTGGCCACCCGAGGGGAGCGTCAGCCGGTCCGCAGGCAGACCCGCGCCGCTGGTGTTGCCGGTGGGTGCGCCGGCGGTCACGGTGCTCGTGTAGTTCGGCGTCAACACCGCCGTAGTGAGATCGACGCCGAGATCGGCGACCGCCGTCTCGGTACCGAAGTTGGAAACCGTCACAGTGTATTCGACCAGCGAACCGAGCGTGAACTGGCTGCCGGTGCTGACGATCGTCACGCCGAGATCGGCTGAGTCGCCGGTGAGGCGGGTCACGCCGATCTTCGAGCCGGTCGTGCCGACCAGGACCATGCGGCCATCGGACTGTTGGACGAAGCCGAAAGCCTTGTCGTCCCCGCCCAGGTCCGCCTGCGATCGGCCGTTCAACCCGAAGGCCGGATCGACGCCGCTGCCGTTCGCCAAGAAGCGGATGACACCGTAGTTGTTCGGCCCGCCGTCCACGTTGTTGTCCGTGTATCCGGTCACCAAAATCCGGCCGAGGCCGTCCAGCGCCACACCGGTCGCGAATTCATCGTTGCCGAAGCCGGTGGCCGCAAAACTCGCGTTGGTCTTGCCGCTGTTCGCGGCAAAGTTGCCGCCGCCGAAGGTCGTGTCCAACGCACCGAGGTCCGTGAATCGAGCGACCGCGAAATCGGGAATACTGCCCTGCCAAGTCCCCGCGACGACGATCTTGCCGTCCGCCGTCAAGGCGACAGCCCGGGCGATGTCGTTGGCCCCGAAGTTGAGGGAAACTTTGCCGTCACTGTCGAAGTTCGAGTCCAAACTGCCGTCGGTGTTCAACCGAACGACGGCGAAATCGGACTTGCCGACGGCGGTCTCAGCCCCACCGACCGCGAGGATCTTCCCGGCCGCGTCGATGGTCACCGCGTTGGCGATATCCGCATCGTTGCCGCCGAGGTCGAAGGCGACGAACTTCAGGCCGTTGAAGTCGAACGAAGGGTCAAGCGAGCCGTCGGCCAGTAATCGGGCGAAGCCGAAGTCGAAGTCGTTGGCCCCCTGCTGGACTTCGCCGACGATCACGATTTTACCGTCCGCCTGCAACGTCACGCCGTTCGCGCGGTCATTGTCCGCGCCGCCGAGGTTGAAGCTGATCGTCCGTTTGCCGTCGGTAGCGAAGGACGTGTCCAGGCTGCCATCGGTCTTGAGCCGTGCGACGTAGAAATCTTCGTCCGCTCCGATCTTGGCCGTACCTGCAACCACGATTTTGCCGTCCGGCTGGATTGTCACGGCGTTGCCGGCGAAGAAACTGCCGACGGCTCCGGTGCCGATGGTCACCAGGCCATCCGTGTCGAACGTCGCGTCCGGCGTGCCGTCGGCATTCAGACGGGCGACGAGGATCGACCTGGATAACAAACCTTGGCTCGAGCCGACGACGACGATCTTTCCATCCGCCTGCATGGCCACGGCACTGCCCGTGAAGTTCGTGAACAGTGGCGGCACGAGGAAGGCTTTACCGTCCACGTCGAAGGTCGTGTCGAACAGACCGCCCGCGGGGACGATGCGGTCGTCGAGTTGTTCCAGCTTGCGGAAGGGGCGTTGTTTCTTGGAGGTCGTCATGGTCGCGGCTCGTTTCGTGCGGAGAGGGGGATTCGAGATCTTATGCAAAGCACGACGACAAAACGGACACGAGCGAGGGACTTGCGTCGATTGCATCGCCGGATTGATCCATGAATTGGTTACAGGAAGGGACGACCGTGCGACATGATCGCGGTTCTCACTCGGGAGGAGATGGTCATGCTTCGCAACTTCGCGGCGATCTGGTTCACGGCGTTCGCCTTGGTATCGACGGCTGTCGCCGAGGACGTCACCATTGAAGTCCGACGATCGCTTCCTGATTTCTCCGAGTCCCGACGGCACGACGATGACCGTCCGCAAGCGGCCGACCGAACAGGGGGCCACAGCGTTCTAGCTCGTCGCCAAAGGCGACGGGCTGGTCAAAGACATGCGGATCGAACTGGTCAGTGAATTCGGCGAATTCTTCGTGCTGACGGAACTCAACAAGCCGCTGCCGTTACCGGTGGGCCGCTATCGCGTGTCCCGCTGCGAGTTCGCCATCGAGCTGAACAAGGCGAACGTCTGGTACTATCGCTTTTACAGTCCGAAGGACGAGTACACGACGACTGTCGAACCGGGGAAGACCGGGGATTACGAACTGCTGCCTACGTTGAAGTTGATGAGCGGCTTGGCGAAGAACCGCAGCCGACGTTCGCCGATTTCGCGATGCTTCATGGGCGAACGAACGCTATGATGACGGCAGCGAAGTGAAAAACTGAAACGGACGCGGCATGGGCAGCGTCTTGATGTGTGAATCGAACCATCCGGTGTGAGAATATCATGAGCGAGCCGGCCTTGAACCTGTCGCCGATCCAACGCCCGGTCCGTTCCGCACGCAGACGACTGCTGATGCAGAAGCTGGTCGCCCGATTGCCGCTTGGCCTCAGTGCGGGTTTGGGTCTCGGAGCGGGGTACTTGCTGTGCGAGCCGATGTTGGCGGAATCCATCGCATCGGAAGCCCGCTGGTGGATCGTCGGCGGCTTGGCCGGGGCCGGGACGTTGATCGCCGGGCTGACCGCGTTCCGTCGTCGACCGGATTTTCAAACGACGGCGTTGGAAGTCGATGCCCGCTACGAACTGCGGGAACGACTCACGTCGGCCCTCGGGCTGAGTGAAGCTGAACGCAACACGCCTGCAGGTCGTGCCGTGATCGCCGATGCCGCAGCCAAGGCGGCACCGATCGACGTCCGCAAGCACTTCCCGATCCGCCCTCGCGCCACCGCCGGGCTGGTGCCGGTGGTCGCCGGGTTGGCAGCGCTGGCGTTCTTCTTTCCGATCACCTCGGCTCGCGACCTCATTGCCGGCGGCGAGGCGGCCAAGAAGGCGGACGCCGTCGACGAAACCAAGGCGGAAGTCAAAAACCTGACGCCCTTCACACAGCGGAACAAGCCGCCGGAATTGGCCGCCCGTACGGATAAGTCGAAGGAACTTCAGGATCTCGAAGAGTCGATCAACGACCTCATCAAGAAGCACGACACGAACCCCAACCGCGAAGACCCCGAAAAGCTCCGCGAGAAGGTCGCGGACCTGACGGCTCTGGAACAGAAGGTGAAAGCCTTCAACGAAGAGAAGCGCGACCGGCTCGAGAAGCTCGAAAAGCAGCTCGAAACCCTGGACCGGCTCAATAAGGACAAGGACTTCGAGGACGGCCCTGCCAAGAATCTGAACAAGGCTCTGCAACAGGGGGACCTACCCAAGGCCAAGGAGGAACTCGACCAGCTCAAGAAGAAGATCAAGGAAAACAAGTTGGACGAGAAGGAGAAGGAACAACTCAAGAACCAGATCGAGAAGATGCGCGAGCAACTCGAAAAGTCCGACAAGAACAAGGAACGCGAAGAGAAGCTCAAGGATATGGTCGATAAGGCCAAGAAGGAAGGCCGCGAGCAGGATGCCGAGAGCTTGGAACGCGAACTCAAGCAGCTTCAGAAGGAATGCGCCGAGTGCAAGGAAGCCGGCAAGGACTTGGCCGAAAGCCTCAAGAAAGCCAAGCAAGCCTTGGACAAGGGCGACGCCGAGGAAGCGGCCAAGGAACTGGAGAATGCCGCGAAGAATCTGGAGAAGACCGAAGGGGACCTGAAGGATTTGGAAGAGTCCGAGCAGAATCTGCAACGCCTGAAGGAAGAAAAAGGCGAAGCCTGCAAGAAGTGCAAGGGCGACAAGAACGGCGAACAGCAGGGCGACAAGGACGACGCGGACTGGAACGAGTTCACGAGCCCCGCCACCGGGCGCCGCAAGGAAAACAAGGACGCCAAGACGGCGTCTGAAGACCAACGTATCCGCGGGCTGTTCGACCCCAAGGGCAAAAAGACCTACGGCGGATCCACCAAGGGCCAAGCCTTCAAAACGGCCTCTGCCGGAGAACTCGGGCCGGCGATCCAAACAGCAGCCCAGGAAGCCCCCGCCGCCGCAGACAGTCAACGCCTGCCGCGAGACGCCAAGCAGAGCGTCAAGGAATACTTCGAGCAACTCGGCGGCCAATCCCCAGGCGGGAAGTAAATCGAGTGACCTGATCCAACGACCCGGCACGCCGGAATCATCCGGCGTCGGAGTAGGGTACTAAACGGGTTTCAACCGACTGGATTGCTTCGTAATCGTGATCCGCCGTCCAAAGTTCGACGTTGTAAGTCACAGCCAACAATCCAATCACCACATCGTTGAACGGGACTTGGATGCTTTTTTTACGCAGACTAAAAAGCAATAATTCGACCTCGTCCCAAAGAGTCTCGGGCGTGCCAAGCGTTGGGAACGCCGCAAGGAATTCGAGCAATCGACGAGTATCGTCAACATTTCTTGACCCATGCAATATCTCAGCACGAATGGTTCCGGCGACGACCGCATCCAACTCTTGGAAACGTGCAAGCAGTTTCGTGTTGTGAGACCGCAGATAAGCGATCAGGATACTGGTATCGACGAGGATCACGAAACATGATCCTCGGCATGATCGCGATCTTGCAATCTTTGCAGACTTGTTGCATCAAAGTCGTAGTTCGTAAGTTCGGCGGCCGCCGCCTCGGCAGTCGCCCACCGGACGTGTTTCGGTTCCTCTCGTTCCGTAATCTCGATATCGACCACCTTCCCCAGAAGGGAATTCAGCTCGGGGATGTCGAGCGTTTGCGAAACGATTTTGGTTCTGATCCGCAGCGTGGTCATGCGTAGCCTTTCGTTTACTTCGCCGCTCGCTTCGTGGCGATCAGGGCAATGAGAGCCTTGTGGGGGTCGGCGAATTTGGCGAGGCCTTCGGCCATGAGGGTCTCTTCCAACTTCTTCATGTCAACCTTGTCGTCGATATCCGCGAGGACGTCTGCCGGCGGCAGGATATGGACCTGCTTCGTGAAGGTCTGGCCGCTCTCCTGCACGGCTTTGTTGGTGCCGGGGGGGTTGGTTTCGATATCCGAACCGGCAAAAGCGGCGACGTACTTCCAGGCTGCATCTTCCTTTTTCTTGGTGCCGGTGCTGGCGAAGATCATTTCCTGATCGAGTGCAAAACCCTTGCTCTTCCAGAACTCCTGATTCATCGCCCAGATGCGTTTCGCATTGACGATGCCGACTTGCCCTTGCGCGGTGGGAATCAAAGTCGGCACGGCCTTCTCGGTATAGACGTCGAGACGGGACACGAAGATCGAGTAGACGGTTTTTACGTTCTCCTTGTCCTTTCGCGTCATCGCTCCGCGAAGGCAGGCATCGCGGGCGGCGAGGTATTGCCGTTCGCTGAAGATCAGCGTGACGTTCAGGGCGACCCCCGCAGCGACGAGTTCCTCGAGTGCCCCAAGGCCGCCCGGTGTCGCCGGGACTTTGATCATGCGGTTGCAGTGGCCCTTGGCGTAGTGCTTACCGAGTTCGACATAGCGCTTGGACTTGTCCGCCACGCTCACCGGGTTGGCGAGGTCTTCGAGCAGTGGGTCGAGTTCGAAGCTGACCCAGCCGTCGTTCCCCCTGGTTTCCTTCCAGACCGGCTCGAATACGGCTTGGGCCTGAGTCACCAGCTTGTCCGTCATCGCCCAGGCGACGGCTTCGTCGTCGTGCCCGGCTTCGATCAGCGTCTCGATCTCGGTATCGAAGCGGCCGGTCTTGATGAGGTCGGTAATGATGATCGGGTTCGAGGTCGCACCGGTGGCACCGAAGGCCCGGTTCTTCGCGATTTCCTCCGGGTCGACGGAATCGAGCCAGAGTTTGGTGCCGGCCTGGACGAGCGATTGCAGCGGGGTCATGGTCCTGATGCTCCGGGAAGAGTAAGTCTCAGTGACATGATACGGACGGCGTCTACCAGTGGGCGATCGGCCCGGTGGGGACGCTGATCTGGGCGTCGTGGGCGTCGAAGTCGGACCATCCTCGCGGTTGGCCGTCGGCGTGCCATCGCTCGGCCATGGCGTCGAAGTCGGCAAGGCTTTCCAGGAGTTGCAGCTTGTTCTTGTCGGCCTTCGGCAGCCGCAGCGCTTTGGCATACCACGCGGCGACCTTGCGGAAGTTGACGCAGCCGAAGCGGTCCTCGTTCTTCCACTCGATCAGCCGAACGAGGTGCAGCCGCATGAAGTCGATGCGTTCGAGGTACGTGGGCCGTGGGCCGGGGTCGCCGGTGTCGATCCACGCCTTGAGCTGCCGGAAAATCCACGGGTTGGCCAAGGCGCCGCGGCCGATGGCGATGCCGTGGCAGCCCGTCTCCGCGATCATGCCCGCCGCATCGGCGACGTTCATGACGTCCCCATTGCCGAGGACGGGAATCGACTCGACGGCATCGACCACCGCACGGATGCCGGAACGATCGACGCCGCCGGTGAAGCCTTGCTCGCGGGTGCGGCCGTGGATGGTGACGGCCTTCACGCCGATCTTTTCGAACTCGCGGGCGAAGAAGGGTGCCGTCAGCTTGGTCGCATCCCAGCCGAGCCGCATTTTCACCGTCACGGGAATCGTGACCGATTCGACCACGTCCTGCACGGTCCGGACCGTGGCGCCGGTCGTGTCGCACATCATGGCCGCGCCCCCGCCGACGGATACGACCTTACGGACGGGGCAGCCCATGTTGATGTCGACGCTGGTCGCGCCGTAACTCTGCAGGAACTTTGCGGCCTGGCCCATTTCGCCGGGTCGGCTGCCGAAGATCTGCACGCTGAGTGGCCGATCGTCCGGCCCGGTGGCCAGCAGGTCCATCGTCTTGGCGGAGCCTTCGAGGATCGCGCGGGCATTCACCAGGTCGGTCGTGCACAGTCCCACGCCGCCGATGCCGTGGATGCTTCGGCGGAAGGGATAGTTGGTGTAACCGGCGAGCGGTGCCAGCGTGAAGCGCGACTCAAGCCGCACGCCGCCGATGAACAGCGGCGTGCGGTAGAACGCGGGTGCTTCGGGAATGTGGTCAGGTGTGGACGATCTCGGCGGCATGAGCCTACTTCACCTTCGGGGCATCGACGAAGCCGTGCGAGAGGTTTTCGACCTCGTCCTTGGTCATTTCGCCTTCTGTGATGTAGATGCGGTACTTGATCCTGAGCGGCGTTGTCGGTGTCACGTCGAAGACGAAGTAGCTGCCGAAGCGGCCGTAGTCCCGTTCGCTGTAGCGAGCTTCCTTTGGGTTGTCCGGATGGTCGAGATAGACGGCGGTGTAGCGCGTGTCGGCAACCTTAAAGCTCATGGCGTTCCACGGTAGGTTGACGGGGCCTTGCTTCGTCTTGGGGTCCCAGTTGCGGGTCTTGCCGGGCGCGTCCTTACCGTCGGGGCGGAGGTAATACGTTTCCTTGGCGTACTTCTTCGCGGTCTCCATGGCGGCGCGGAAGTGGAAGCCGGCGTGCTGCGGGTCGCCGTCGAGCGTGACCCTGGGCAACTTGGTGGTCAGAATGCTGGAGAACTCAAGCAGCGTGCCCTTGGGCTGCATGAAGACATCGACTTCGCGGGTCTCCTCGGCAAACAGCAGACCGTCCTTGCCGTGCCAGTTGATGGCGGCACGCTGCCGGGCGACGACGCTGCCGGCTTCGCTCAGCAGCATCTTCTCGTGCTGAGTGTACTCGCCGTTGCGGCCATGCCAGACGTCCGCCGTTTGATTGGCACCGTACCTGATGGTCATCCAGCCGAGATAGATGCCGCGGTGGTGCGGGAACTGCAGGTTCTTGTCCGCCGCCAAACCCGCGCCGTTGGTCAGCAGCGTCTCGCCCTTGATGGGCTCGTAGACGTGGTGAAACGGCTTGAAGGTCAACTCGTGCGTGTCTTTGGTGGTGCCGTCCCTTTTGGCGTTCATGTAGCGGATCACCTTGCGGTCGTTGACGAGGAGATCAACGTGCTTGCCTTCCTCTTCGACGAATTTGAACTTCGACTCTTTGTAAAGCTGAATCGCTTTTGGGACACTGAGCACGACGGTCTCGCCCGCAGCTACTTTGGGAAGGACCGTCATGAGGGCGTACTTGGTTTTGCCGTCCGCGAGCAGACCGGTAGAGACGACCTGGGCCGGGCGCTGCTTGCCGCCGTCGGGCAGGTTCAGCCTCGTGATCTCCGCCTTCTCGGAAAGCGGGATCGCGACGACGACGTTGGTGACGTCGTGCTTGCCGCCGATGATGGTGAACTCGGTCGGCCCTTGGCCCGCGGCAACGGCCGTCGCGGAAGCCAGGGCGAGCAGGGAAAGCAGCCGAATCATGAGAGAGGCTCCGCGAAGGAGTGAGGGTCCGGCTTCAGTTTAGCGGAGCGACATCGGTTTGCGCAGGGAGACTTTCCTGCAGTCTCAGCACGGCGACAATGCCTGCGAGCTGTGCCAGGAAAACGAGCGTATGGCTGCCGTAGGTCAGAGCCAGATCCTGCCCCTTCTTGTCCATGAGCGTCGGCCCGACGATGAGAGCGAAGGTCGCCGCCAAGAGCGCGAGCAGGAACCACGCCAACCGCTTGGTCGTACGCTCACCGAACAGCATCGATTCGTTCACGACGAACGGCAGCATCAGTACGACGCCGTGGTGCTTCCACGTTCGTTCGCTGAAGAGTAGCATGCCGAGGAGAATGAGCGCGAACTCCGCGGCTACGCGCGGCCCGGCACGCACATCGTTGGGCGTGCGGCAATACCTGACGACCAGCACCACGAAGCCGAGTTGGCACAGCCGGATCAGCCATTGGGCCGCGGGCATGCCGATGTCGGTCACATTGTGAAACGCCTTGGCCTGATCCTCCACGTCGTCCTCGTCGTGATCAATGACCGAAGGTAGATCGGTGAGCAGCCGGACGACCGCGCCGGGGATCGACTGATTGGCATGCTCGCTGGTGATTTTGCCGTCCACCGCGAACGGCTTGACCATCGTCTCGAACCAGCTTTCCAGCAGTGTTCCGTTGCGTTGTTGCCCGAGAATCATCCCGGGCACGACCACCAGCCAAAGCAGGGTGCCGACGAGCGTTGCCGCAAGCATGCGCCAGTTCCGCTTCCAGGCGAAGTAGGGAAGGAACAACGCGGGCGTGACTTTGCACGCGATCGCCAGACCGAGGACCAATCCGGCGGCGATGTCCGCTTCGCGTCGGTACGCTTCCAGCGCGGCGAAGACGAGGAACGCAATGAAGATGTTCACGTTGCCGTGCGTCAGGTCGCCTAGGACCGGGTGCAGGCAGAAGATGACTGCGAAGAAAACCGCGACCGGGTGAACGCGATCCGCGCCGCGGACCAGCCGCAGGCACCAAACGAACGAAGCGACCGCCATACCGACCTTGATGGCGAACCAAATCATGCCGCCGGTCACGGGCGACGTCGTATACAGCGGAGCCAAGATCAACGCTTGAATCGGCGGGTTCGGATACGGGTAGCGATACTCGCGGTAGACATCTTTGCCGTCCAGCATCCCCACGACCCGTTCACGCCAGCGCAGCACGGCCGAGCGCGTCTGCGTGCCGTCCCGGCTCGGTTCGCGGATTTTTTCGTGGTAGCGCACCGCTACGGCGCACACGAAGAGGGACAGTACCACGAGCAGACCGCGTCGCAGCCATTTGGGCGGCGTTTCCATGCGATGCAGAAAGCGATGCAATGCCGACATGCCTGCTCCGAAACGGTCGTGGCCACCAGCAGGCACTTTAGCAAGATTGGATTCCCGGCAACAAGCCGGATGCGCCGGCGTCAATATCCTGAGCGTGTCGACGAATACCTCTCGAAGACGGCTTCCCCATCGTTCATCCGGAGACGCAACGTGCAGGTGGTCGATATTCAGGACCTACGCAAGGTCTATTCCGGCGTGACCGCCCTCCGCGGCGTCTCGCTGACCGTGAATCGGGGCGAAATCTTCGGTTTGCTCGGCCACAACGGCGCCGGCAAGTCGACGATGATCAAAATCCTGCTCGGCATTGTGCGCAAAACGGACGGCGAGGCAACACTCCTCGGCGAACCGGCCGGTACGGTCAGCATCCGCAAGCGGGTCGGCTACCTGCCGGAAGATCATGCCTTCCCCGGCTATCACACCGCCAACAGCCTGCTCGATTTCTACGGTCGCCTGTACGGGCTGACCCGGAACGAACGCACCAAGCGCATCGAGGAGTCACTCGCCATCGTCGGGCTTGCGAAGCGCAAGGACTACAAGATCCGCACCTATTCCAAGGGGATGAAGCAACGCCTCGGCATCGCTTCGGCTTTCTTTCACGATCCCGAGGTCATCTTTCTCGACGAACCGACCGACGGCGTCGACCCGGTCGGCCGGAAGGAGATCCGCGATCTGCTCCTGCAACTCAAGGGGGAAGGGCGGACCATCTTCGTCAACTCCCACATCCTCGGCGAACTCGAACTGATCTCGGACCGTGCCGCAATCCTGGACAAGGGCGACCTGATCCGCCAAGGCACGATCGAGGAACTGACCAAGTCCGACGGCCGTTACACGATCGGCCTCGCGGCCGGGCAACAACTGCCGACAGAGGAGATCGCCCGACTCGGCTATCGCTGCCAACCGGCAGGCGAACATACCGAAGTTCTGTTCGGCGAAGACAAGTCCGGCGTCGACAAGGTGCTGCAACTCCTGAACGCCAAGGGCCTCGTTCTGCGGCATCTCGTCGAGAAAAAAGAAACGCTGGAAGACGTATTCGTCCGCAGTGTCGAGAAGGCCGAGTCGGGCCAGGAAACCCGCCGTGCCCGTTCCGCCCGTCCCGTGGCCGCCCGGAGGATCGATTCATGAAGTTCTACGCCGTCCTCCGCGACAGTTATCGCGAAGCCATGAGCACTTGGGTGATCCCGGTGATGCTCTTTTTCACACTCATCCTGGTCTTGCTCGTCGCCAGCGTCGGCTTCCGGCCGGTGAGCGTTCAGGATGAACTCGAGAACCGTTTAGGCCTTCTGAATTTCGTCCGCTTCAACCCCGCCTTTCAAGGCAAGGCCCCGTTCCTGATTGAGAACCTGAAGACCACAAACGAAAAGGAACCGTGGAATGCGGACTACGACTTCGACTTCGTCTTCCGTTCCACGCCCGAAGGACTGAAGCAGGTCGAGAGCAACCCCGGCTTACCGATGACCCGCCGCCGCGCTGAGTTATTCCTGGGCCGGGAACTCTCGTTCCTCAAGAACATCGTGGTGACGGATACCTCGCCGAAGGATGCGAAGCCCGGTGTGGTCGAACGCCGCTTTCACGTCACGTCCCAGGGGACGAAGATTCAGGATCGGCAGTCGTGGTTCCACCAACCGTCGTTTCTGTTCGCCTTCGACTACTTCTTCACTTACACGCTCCGGGACGGCGTTTACAAGCTCGAAAAGCGATTGGTCAACGACGTCGGCTCGTGGGTCACGCTGCTCATCGCGGTCATCATCACGGCCGGGTTCATCCCGAACCTGCTTCGCAAAGGCTCGGTCGATCTCTACATTTCCAAGCCGATCGGGAAGATGGAACTGATCATCTACAAGTACTTCGGCGGGCTGCTCTTCGTCCTGATCCTGATGACAGCGATGGTCGGCTCCATTTGGCTCACGCTGGGCCTGCGCACTGGTCTCTGGGGCACCGGATTCTTGTGGCTGATACCGTTGATCACGTTTTATTTCGCCGTGCTGTACGCCGTCTCGACACTGGCAGCGGTGCTCACGCGCAGCACGCTGGTGGCGATTCTCGCGACCATTACCGCGTGGGCCATCTTCTTCGGCATCGGCTTCGGCTTCAACATCGTCCGGCAATTCAAGGAAGCCGACAAAAACTTCAAGGAGAAACTCGTCGACCCCAATGCTGAACTTGACGAGTTCGACGCACCACCCGAAGGCCCGCCCGGAGCACCCGGCGAGAAGCGCGAGCCGCGGCGCCCCACCGAAGTCCCTCTTTATGTGGACATCATCGCCAAGGTGCTTTACTACCCTTGCCCGAGGACTTACGACTTGGACGACCAGATGATCCGCTCCATCGCGGATGGCGTCCTGACTGAGTACGAGATGAAGGAAAACGGGCTGACCAAGGAGCTCCCGAGCTGGGGCGAGACACTAGGCGTCTCGACCGCGTTCATCCTGCTCTGCTTGTTTCTGAGCTGCCTGATCATGTCCCGACGAGACAACTGACCATCCGCCCAGGCGAGCGGAGGACGTCAGTCCCCTGAGCGCTTCCACCCGTCGGTTACGGCGTCGTGATCCTGAGACTTGCAGCTCTCAGGGGACTGACGTCCCCCGCTCGCCTGGGCGTTCAATCGACTTGTCAATCGTCCTTGCCCGGCCGGATGGAGCGCGATGCGAGTCGGGCCAGGAAGCGCGCCTTCTGGGCGGGGCTAAGCCCTTGGGCGTAGCGCTTGCGGACGGCGTCAATCCAGCGGATCGGGGTGTCGCCGTAATCCGTGGCGACACGGATGAGGATCGGTCCGGGGTGCTGCAACGCGAGGCTTACTCCCGCGGCCACATTGGTGTCCGGCGGGATGTCGACGTAGCCGACGCCGAAGCCTTGGGCGAGTGCCGCATAGTTCAGCTTCGGCAGCAGTGTGGCGGTCGTGCGTTTGTAGGCGGCTTCCTGCAGAGCCTGCATGTAATGGTAAGCGCGGTCGTCCAGCACGAAGCACTTCACGGGTAGGCCGTCCCGTGCGGCCGTCGACAATTCCTGCATCGCCATCAGAAAGCAGCCGTCGCCGGTGAGGGTGACGATGGTCCGACTCGGGTCGGCCCGTTGAGCGCCGATGGCCGCAGGCAGGCTCCAGCCCATGGCCTGATTGTCGACCGGGTTGAAGAATCGCCTCGGGCCGCATGGGCGAAGATACTCCGCGGCCCAGTGTTCGCTCGCGGTGACATCGGTAAAGACCGCAGCATCGGCAGGCAAACAACGTTTGAAGGCGGCAATCAGGGCGAGCGGACTGTGGCCGCATTTACCCGGCGCGATGGCTTCGAGCTCCTTGTCCTGCTCGGCTTTGTAGCGCCGAATACGCGTCTGCAACCCCACGTCCTTCGGCCGACGGAGTTGATCTGCGCAGGAGAGCAACCTGCGCAGAAACAGCCCCGCATCCGCGTGGACGCAGACGTCGGTCCGCAGCACTTTGCCCAGGTTCCCCGCCTCGGCATCGACGTGAACGACTGCGTCCGGCTGCGGATTGCCGTAGAAGCCGGTGCTGACTTCGCTGAACTTCACGCCGATCGCGAGCAGCGTGTTGACGCTGGTCGCGACCGGATGATTGCCGTCCGGCCGGAAGGCGCGCTCGGCGACTTCCGAGGCGTGGTGCCCATAGCCCCATCCGACGGCGAGCGGATGCTGTTCCGGAATCGAACCTTTCCCGCTCACACTGGTCGCGACCGGCGCTTGCAGCAACTCGGCCACGGCGGTCAGTTCGGCGGTGAAGTCGAAGCAGCCCATGCCCGCGTAAATGCCGATGCGGCGTTTCGGGTCGCTCAGGAGCGCAACCGCCTTGGCGAACGCGACGTCGTCGAAGGACAAGGGAATGTCCGCGGGCGGGTGACTGTGAAACTCGGCTGCGTCGATCAGCAGGTGGAAGGGAATGACGACCGCGACCGGGCCGGGTTCACCGCTGACGGCTCGGCGGAAGGCGCTGCGAACGGCATCCGGGATTTGCCGAACGTCGGTGACCGCGATCACGCACTTGCAGACGGGTTTCAACAGTCCGACCGTGTCGAGCGAATGGACCTGAAAAGGCCGATACTTGTCGCCGCCGGCGACATCGCCCACCAGTGCCACGATCGGCACCGAATCCAACAAGGCTTCGCCCAACCCGGTGAGCGCATTGGTGACGCCGGGGCCGGGGACAA
>Ga0105047_10008019_pt1 | contig 17697 bp, 11 predicted proteins | sample MAT04_FD_78384 | JGI IMG/M metagenome (GOLD analysis project Ga0105047, IMG submission 78384) | Freshwater microbial communities from Lake Fryxell liftoff mats and glacier meltwater in Antarctica - MAT-04 (megahit assembly) | ecosystem: Environmental > Aquatic > Freshwater > Ice > Liftoff...
CAGCAATCGGCCTTGGCCATGCCAGGGGAGATATTGGCGTTCGCGACAGGGACGCCCCAACAGGCGGGACTGCATGCGGAAAAGCCATGAGTTCTTGGCCGGCCGCAGTTGCGGTCGAGCGTAGGGAAGATAGTCCGATGGGTAGAACTTACCGATATCCGCCGGGCTCGGTCGCGGATTGGTAAACCATAGACCGCAGTCGGCACATTCGACGATTGCGAAGCGCAGGCCGGCATTTTTCGGTTCCGGATCAGCCGCCTCGAAGATGGGCTGCGAATGATCCTTTCCGCAGGAAGGACAAACGGTCTCTTCCCAGTCAAATTCGGGTACGACTTCGAAGCGGGAAACAGAGTCGGTACGGGGAAGCGTAAGCATCGTTCGTTCCTCGAACGGAAAGCGGAATCATTCCGGATGAATGGAGAGCTTAACATGCCGGGAAAAGCCTGGCAATCGCGAATGTGTCAAACAGAAAAAGCCCGATGAGTCAGCGAGGACGACGCTGACCCATCGGGCCATAGGGCCGTCAATCACTCATTCCGAGCCGGGGATGAAGTCGAGCTTCAGCTTGGCTTGCTGAGCGTTGCCGGCAGTCTGGAAGACCGGAGCCATCTTAAGTTGCAGGCTGCGGCCGTCCTTCGATAGCGTCGTTTGCTGCCGCATCGCGAAGCCGCCCGGGGCGCTGGCCGCGAAACTCGACTGCCGGGACATTTCGACGAGCGATGAGTCGTCATCGCGGCTGGCGTAGCCGGTCGCCTGGGTAGCCGTGCCGGTCCCACCGCTCAGTCCGCCGCCGACGCTGGTGCCGTTCGTCATGGCGTTCAACTTGGCCATCACTTCCCGTTCCCGATCCGGCTTGCGGATCGAATCCATTGGAACGCCCAGCGGCGGCACGCTAGCGAGCGTTTTCCGCCGTCCGCCCTCGAAGGAGATGATGTGCGGCGCCGGCTTGGTCAGGTCGAGCGTGACGATCTCCACCGACTGGTTCGGCGCACCTTGATGGCGAGTAATCTTGAGGGTGGCCTTATTGCCGAGTGGCCGGCCCCAGACTTTGTCGACCGTGACGTGGTAGCTGCCGTCAAACGCCTCCGAGGACGTATAGGTCTCACTACGGTTGTCATCCTTCTGCGTGAAGTCGTCGCAGCGGAGGACGCCGCCGGCGGAAGTGATCTTTTCGAGCGAAGAGCAGGTTGTGCCAATCGCTTCTCGCACCTTCAGGTCGAGGTCGGCGCCGCCCGACCACATCAGTTGGACGACAAGGTCACGGCGTTTCTCGTTATCGAGCACGGACTGCACCTTCTGAACGTCTTCCATCTTGTTCTGGGCGGCGAACTTGACGGATTGTTCCTTTAGATGCTCACGAGCGCGGAGGTGGTACTCCGCCGTGTCGCTGGTCCAGTCGTGGCCCAGGAGATTGCCGGCTGCCCAGGCGGAGACGTCGGAATTGAGCGTCGCCTTCTTGTCGCCGGCATAGACCAAGGCGTTGATGTAGGGATCGGGCATGTTGGGTTCGAGTCGAGCCGCCTCACGGCAGAACATCAAGGCCCGATCGGGGTCGCCGATATCGGACATCGCCTTAGAAGCCTTCATGTAAGCATGCGGGCTCTTCGGGGCCAGATCGATCGCCGAGAGTCGAGCGCGTTCGATCTCCTCAGCTGAGCCCTGCGAACCCTCCAATGCAATCGCAAGTGCCTCCTGAGCCCAAGGCTCGGCGACAACACCGGTTCTCAAGCTGGCCTTGAGCAACTCGGCCGCGTGTTTGAACTGCCGGCACTTGACCATGAAATCGATGCAGGCGATCACTTCACCGGGATCAGTGACCCCGCGATCGAGAACCTTCTGATAGATCTTTTCCGGATCCAGATTCTTGTCGTTTTGGACGAGTTCGACGATACCGGCGTCTCGTTTGGCTTCGTCGTTCTTCGCGACGGCGACGTTGGGCGGTTTGTTGCCGCCCGCGTTGGCCTGCGGGGCGTTGGGCACGAAATTGACGGGGGCGGGCATCGGCGCGCCCAGCTTGAGCTTGCTGCTATTGGTGCGATGGATTCGCGACGTGCCGCGGACGATGAGGGCACGCGAAGGCGGCCAGTAGCCGAGCGAGTTGAGTTGCTCGCCCTGGAGGACCTGCATCGGGTCGACAGGCGGATCGACGCCCATCATACCGCCGCCGCCGATGACGGCGTTGTTGTTGACGGCCCATTCGCCACGGGCGACGACTTCCTGAATAAGTTGCACCAGGATCGGGCCGTAGTCTTGACCTTGGAAGCCGAACTGGCCGCCCAAGTTGCTGCCGACGGCGCCCTGGATGCCGCCGCCGAAGCCGGCAACGCCGCCGCCGGCGAAGAGGCCGCCAGCGGGGTTCATGCCGCCGACTGCGCCGTTCTGATTGTTGCCGCCGCCGTTAAAGTTGCCGCCGAATTGAAAACCGCCGCCCATATTGCCGTTGAACACGACCGGTCCGCCCATCGGCCCGCCGCCCAGCGAGAACGTTGCCCCGAGAACCTGGAGGTTCTGTTGCAGAGCGCTCGTGTTGATGGCGTTCGGAATGCCGACGATCAAATCTTCCACCGGGAAGACGCGGATCACCTTTTCGCGGATGGCCATGCCTGCCGGGACGATCTCGATGTAGTCGCGGCGAACCCAGTAGGTGCCGTTAACCTGATCGCAGATGAGCCGCAGAGCGGTCGCCAGCGAGACCCCCGCCAGCTCGGGGAGCTTGATCAATTTCTTGCCGGCATCAAACGGCATCATCTCTTCGCGGGTGAAGGCATCGGCATCAATGAGGATCGTCACCTTCTTGCTCGGGTCGTCTGCCGCGCCGGGGGCGCTGGCGTAGTCCGCAACGGTCTTCAGAACGAAATCGATGGGCAAATCCTGGAAGGCGTCGACCTTCTTGTTCAGCGGACTATCGAGCGCGCTCTTCAGGAACTCCATCCGCCGGCGATCACGCGGGGGCAGGTCGCCTTCGAAATCGCTGGACGTGTATCGCTTCCGCAGTTCGAGCAGATCCCTCCACACCTTGGACGGGGGGAAGTGCACGGGCGGTTCGTCGGGGAAGGGGATGTGCGACTTCTCAACCTGCATCATGGTGAGGAGGAACCGATCCTCACGGATACGGGTCAGTTCGCGCATTTCACGCAGATTCATCGAAGCCTGGCCCATCTGGTAGACGGCCTGTGCTTCGATCGGCACCGGCCTGGCCTCGTTAACATGCTCTTGTTGCATGATGAGGGCTTCGCGATAAGCGTCCTCGTGCCGGGCTTGCGACATCAGGTTGGTGAAGGCGTGAACCCGTTCGCGGATGCGTTCCTCGCGGGCTTCCATCGTCTCGGCCGCCATCAGGTTGGCGCGGGCACGTGCGATGCGTTCGCTCTCTTCGGCCCTGGCGCGAAGGATATTCTCGCCGCGCTGACCGATGTCGGTCAGCAACAGTTCCATCCGGTTGATAAGTTGCGTCCGCAGGGCATCGCTGACATCCGGGTTGATACGGATGGAATCACGCTGAGCGAGGATCAGGTCCTTGGCGGATTTCGGATCGCCCGAGCGAAGCAGTTCACGGCCGCGAGCGAGCGTTTCTTGAACCGTCAGATTGACCTGTTGTTCGAGGATCGACTTCTTGGCCTGTTCGGCCCTGAGCAGGGCGTTCGGATCGCCGACCGGAACGATCGGCGCTTCCTTCGGGACCGGAATGTCCTGGGCGATGTCTTCGAGATTAACACGCTTCTGAACGATCTGGCCATCTTCGCGTTTCTCGAACTCCACGCCGATGCGCTGACCCGTGGCGGCCTTGAGCTTTTCGAGCGTCAGTTCGCCTTTTTCAAGTTTCATGATGACTTTGCCCAACGCCTTGACCTCGGCATTGTTGGGGTCGAGCTTCTCAGCGGCATTGGAGAGGTTCTTGGCAGTATCGAAGTGATTGGCCCCGAGAGCCCACTGGGCCTGGGTGAGATATTCATCGCGAGTGAGACGGCCCTGTTCGAACGCCAGCGCCAGCGTTCGATCGGAACGCAGCACAGCTGGCATTTCCTTCAAAGGCGATTCGCTCCACTGGCGAACGATGGTGGTCAGGAAGAAGTTATCGAGGGCCGCGGCGGGGACCGCTTCGCTGATCGTCACCTTGGTTTCAACGGTGCCGATGCGGCCGTCGATCGTCCCTTCGAGCTGGGCCGGTATCTTGCCTTTCACCAACTTGCCGACAACCAGCGTCGGGGCATCCGCCCGCAACGGCGGCAACCGGCTCGGGTAGAATTCAGCCACGCTCGGCCCGAGATCAAACTTCGTCGGGTTCAAGACGGGCACGAGCATCGCTTCGCGAAGTTTGCCAACGACTTCGTTAACGGATTTCTTCGGATCCTTCAAGTCAGTGTTGAAACGAACCACACTGCCGCCCGTACCCGTGGCGAGGGCGTGCATGTTCAAGCCATTAATGGTCGTGCCGGCCGGAATGGCGAAGAACTGGACTTTGGCGTCACGAATTTTGTTCGCGAGCACGTAGCGGTCTTTTTCCATCAACTGGGCAAAAGCGCTCTCGGCATCGCCGATGTAGACAATTGCCTGCTGGCGGGAGATCTTGCCGTCGAAATCATCGAGGACTTTTTCCAGGCCATTCTTGAGATCAACAGCGCCCGAGGCGTACTCGTTTTCGAGGGCCTTCGCCAGGGAGATCAAGTTTTCCTTGTTGCCCGTCTCTTTCAGGCCGCTGGAAAGATTGCGTGTCGCCTTCGGGGTGTTGATGACCCAGAGGCTGATGCGATCGGCCGGGGAGGATTCTTGAATGATTTGATCGACGACGCGGCGTGAGGCGTCGAGGAATTTGCCTGCTTGACTGGCGGAGGTGTCGACAACGAGAACGAGGTCGCGCGGCCGCGCCGGCGCCGGTTTCAAGACCGGCTTAATCTGGAGCGCGAAGAGCGTTTCACCCGCTTGGGTTTCGTAAAGGATGACCGATTGCCGGGCGAACCGGTTGCTGACGTCATCGCTGAGCTTGACGCCCCCGGGGTTGATACCGCCGAGGGTCGCCTTCCCAGGAGTCGAGTCGCCATGTACGAAGGCGCAGGTGACGAGGGCGGCAGCCCCCAGCATCGCGGTGAACGTCTTGAGCCTGTTGACCATGGTCATTGTCCAGACTCTCCTATGATGACCCGGGGAATGCAGAGGAGACCCGCGGGCATTGGCTAGATGGAGGCAATCTCACTCGGCCATTCTAATGCCGGTGATCCTCTGACTGCCAGACTAATTTCTCGAAGAATCCATTTGAAACCGATTCGGCATCGCTTGCGGCATTTCCCGCCTCGAACATTCAGAACATCCTGAATAATCCGAGTCAACTCCCCGAACATCTCGGTTCGCTTAACCGCTAATCACACCGAAAGCAGAGAAGTCGGCCCCGTTAACCCAATCTCAACGCGAGTTCGTCAATTCTGACGCCCTTGGGGCGATTCGAACACATCAAACCAATCAGGTTAATGGAAGTTCACTCATCACAACACGACTGCGAGCAATCCGTTGGTAATAAACCCCGACATGATAATTGATCCAAATATACAACCGGACTAACCGGCAAACTCCACGGAACAGGATATTTTGATTTGACTTGCTCAATCCGAATATTAGGCTGGAGTGACAGAATTGCATTGCACGGGACAACCGTCGCTGACCTTGGATTCCGCGGAACAGGAATCTTCTAACGCGGCGGCGTAAATTTCCCAAGTTATCAGAAGAGGCAGCCTCATGGCAAACGCGAATCCCACTACCAAACTATCTCCTGCCGAACTTCGTCGGCGGCTTATGTCGCCGCCGACTGATGCCAGCGCCGTCGCTCCGGTTCATGATGAGACGGCGGCTCCTTCCATGGCCTCGCGAATGGGGCAACGGCGATCGGACGCATCTCGTTACGGGGGCAGTAGTTCCCAGGCGAGCATCGACCTGGATTCGCTGATTCTGGACGCCGCGCAGTCCTCGAATTCGAAGTTGACGCCCCTGCCGGAAGGCAGGCTCGATCAATCTCAATTCCGCTCAGTTGATGGCGGAATTCCCTATGCTCAGCCGATGGCGGGCAACGGAGGGGGTAACGAGGTCGAGGCATTGCGGCAGCAAAATGCTGAGCTCAGCCGGATCATGGAAGAGATGAAGCCGTTGCTTGAAGAAGCGTCGGCCCAAGAACAGCGAATCCAGTTCAGGGACCAAGAGGTCCAGAGCCAGCTGAATGAACGCGATCAGCAAGTCACCGATCTGAACGAACAGATTCAGAAGCTCGAAGAGCAGATTCTCAACGCACCGGCCCCTCGGCAGCCCAAAACACGCGATGAACTGGAAGAGTGGGCTGACGAGCTCGAAAAGGAGAGCTCCCAGTTGACCCAGCATCGCCGATTGCTCGACGAAGAGCGGAAGCAGCTCCATGACGATGAAGAGTCACTCGAGAAGCAGATGCGGGAAATGGAATGCTCAATGGCCCGCGAACGAGCCATGATGGCCCGTCAGGAAACGGAGCTCAAGCGGCTCAGCGCGGAAATTCAACACGAGCTCGAATTGCTCCAACGTGGCGACAGCACGCTGCGGGAACAACTCTCGAAGTTCCAACGCCGTCACCAAGAAGTGCTAGCCCGCTCGGTCGGCGGCGGCCCATCGCCGCTCGCGGCCGAAGCCGCATCTGCCTTACCGCGAAAAGAAGCGACGAGCATGATCAGCCGCATCTTCCGCGGCGGCAAGTAAAGAACTCGATACACCGAACCCCGGCCGACTGGCCGGGGTTTTGTCGTTGGCGGTCATTTGCGATTGGCCAAACTCGTTGTCGAAGATGCCAAGCTACTTGTTCAACGTCTCGTCAAGATTCAACAACTGATTCGCCATCATGGTCCAGGCGGCAAGAATGGCAGCATCCATGGTCGAATCGACCTTCGTCTCGCCGACGCTCAGGAGTTTCTGGGCGTCTTCCGGATGGGCCTTGTAGAAAGCGAGCAGTTCCTGGAACACCGCACGAACTACTTTGGCCTCCTCGTCGCGGAGCGTGCGGCTCAGGATGCGTTTGGCCATGAATTCAAACCGTGCATCGTCCGTCGTTTGCTTCAAGGTCGCCTGGGCGAGCATCTTGGCCGACTCGACGAACTGCGGGTCGTTGAGCGTCACGAGCGCCTGCGTGGGCGTGTTGGTTCGCTCTCGGCGGACGGCGCACGTCTCGCGGTTCGGGGCGTTGAGGATCTCCATCGAAGCGGGCGGCGCGGCCCGTTTCCACAGCGTGTACATGCTGCGGCGGTAGAGGTTCTCCCCCTTATCCGCCACATAGTTACGGGTGTTGCTGCCGGTCATCGCCACGGCCTCCCAGACTCCCGACGGCTGGTACGGCTTGACGCTGGGTCCGCCGATCTTCGGGATGAGCAAACCGCCGGTCGCCAGTGCGTAGTCGCGGATCATCTCGGCATCCATGCGGAAACGCGGGCCACGTGCCAGCAGTCGATTCTGCGGATCCTTGTCGATCTTCTCTTGAGTCACGACAGCGGATTGGCGGTACGCCGCCGACGTGACCAGCAGTTTGAAGAACTTCTTGACGTCCCAGCCGCCTTCGCGAAACTCGACGGCCATCCAGTCGAGGAGTTCGGGATGGCTTGGAAGCTCGCCGGCGATCCCAAAGTCGCCGCTGGTGCGAACGAGACCCGTCCCGAAGAGTTCTTGCCAGAAGCGGTTCACGTTCACCCGAGCCGTCAAAGGATGTTCGGTACTCAGCAGCCACTTGGCGAAGCCAAGCCGATTGCGAGGCAAGGATCCGGGGAAGGCCGGCATCACCTTGGGGGTCGAGGCGGTCACTTTGTCGCGGCGTTTGTCGTAATCGCCGCGATGCAGGATGAAGGCCGTCGGCATCTCTGCTTTTTCGGTCATCACGTGGGCGATCGACCCACGCGCCTTGATCGCCACTTCTTCCCGTTCGTGCATCGTCAACTTGAGGTCAATCTCGCGGTACGGCTGATCGTTGGACGCGATCCACCAATCAAAGAGTTCGTCCAATTCTTGCGGGTTTCGTTTGTCGGCCGGTTTGGCGAGGATTTCCGTCGCCCGTTCGGACTTGGCGAGTTGCTCGGCATCAATCCCATCGAGAGTCCGATCGAACAGCCGAATATCCTCGAGCGAAACATTCGTCAAGCGGTCGCCCGCGGAGCGCTGGCCGATCTTCAACGGGACCTTCGTTTGGATCGAACCCGTTAGTTTATCGGCTTCGACGTCGAGCGGTTGCAGCACGCCGTTGTAGTAGATCTTCACACCGGAGGCCTTCATGGAACCGTCATAGGTCATGACGACGTGCGTCCACTCGTTGAATTTGGCGGGGTTGCGGGCCACGACCTTGAGGGCGTCATCGGGCCAGGTGCTGACGATATGGGCGCCGACCTTATCGGCTTGCAGCCAGAGGTCCCAACCACGGAAGTTCTTCGTCGGGCTGTCCATCCGCGATATGATGGCGCCGTTCTGGTTTCGCTTCGTGGGCTTGATCCAGGCCGAGACCGTGTAGCCTTTTTTCTCGTTGAAGTCGCCAGCGTCTGAGAATTCCAGACTGGCGCCGGGCTGGATGGCGAACGCCTTGCCGGTTGGCGACCGGCCTGTTGAGAACGTGAAACCCGATTCGAGTGTCACCTTGCGAGGCTTGCCCGCGACATGGACAGTGAACTCCTTGCCTTTCCCCTCCGTCAACGGAGCGCGGAAAACGAGTCCCGCTGAAATGTCTTTCCCCGCGGCTTCCGGCTTGGCGGTGATCAGCCACTTGTCGAAGTCGCCTCGAGCCAGCTTCTTGCGTGCTTCGAGTTTCTCTTTCAGTTGCGTGATTTCGCGGGTAACTTCTTCCCAGCGAGCGCGGTCTTCTGGCTTGGGCACTGTGATGATGGGCGGCGTGTTGGAGATGTTGCCGTCACGTGCTCCCTGGGTGGTGTTGTTGAAGAAGGCAGCCAATTCGTAAAACTCACGCTGGCTCAGCGGGTCGAATTTGTGATCATGGCAGACGGCGCAGCCAGTGGTGAGCCCCATCCAAACCTGGGAGGTCGTTTCCGTACGGTCGCGTGTGTAAAGGACGAGGTACTCTTCGTCGATGATGCCGCCTTCATTCGTGGTGATGTTACAGCGGTTGAAGCCGGAAGCGACGTGCTGGTCAACCGTGCGGTTCGGCAGCAGGTCGCCAGCCAGTTGTTCGATGGTGAACTGGTCGAACGGCAGATTGCGGTTGTAGGCGCCGATCACCCAGTCGCGGAACGTCCACATTTCGCGGAAGTTGTCGAAGTGAATGCCGTGCGTGTCGCCGTAGCGGGCGGCATCCAGCCAGTAGCGGCCGCGGTGCTCGCCCCAGTGAGGGGAGGCCATCAACTTGTTGACATATTTCTCGTAGGCGTCGGTTGCCCGATCGTTGACAAATTCATCAACCAGTTCCGGCGCGGGCGGCAGCCCGGTCAGATCCAGGCTCAGGCGGCGAGCCAACGTCCGTCGGTCGGCTTCGGGAGCCGGCGACAGTCCACGGCGTTCCATTTCCGCGAGGAGGAAGCGATCAATCGGGTTCCGCGCCCAGGTGGTGTTCTTGACCGTTGGCACTTCCGGCCGTTTCGGGGTGATAAACGACCAGTGTTCCTGATAAGCCGCTCCGTCGGCAATCCATTTCTTGAGCGTCTCTTTTTGGGCGGAAGTGAGTGTCTTGTTCGTTTTCGGCGGGGGCATCCGCTCTTCGGTCGAAGTCGCGTGAATACGAACGATGAGTCCGCTCTCTTCCGGCTTCCCCGGGATGATCGCCTTGGCTTTGACGGCGTCCTCGCGCTTGTCGAGCCGAAGGCCCGCCTTGCGTGATGCACTATCCGGGCCGTGACAGGCAAAGCAATTCTCCGCGAGGATCGGCCGGACGTCGCGGTTGTATTCGAGCGGTTCGGCCACAACCCCGCCCGTGCAGGCGAGAACGAGGAACGAAACGCAAATCGGAGCTAAACGGGAATACATGGGTCAATCGCCCCCTGCGATGCGAAGAGGTTGGAAGAAAATCATTATAGCAAGCAGGAAGGAGTTTCAACAAATCGAGCCCGGCTGGAAGGAGCAAATACTCCTCCAGTCGGGCTCGACTGATTTTATGAGCAGGAATGTAATCAAGAAGGGTCCAGTTCGTCGAACGGGCTCCCCTCGACCTTTTTCTTTTTCGGCACGACCGGTTCTTCATTCATATCCATCTTCATCTCTTCCATGCCGTCCTTCTTCGCGCCTTCGCCTTCATTCTCGTCCTTGGGCTCTTCCTTCGGCGGTTCTTGCTTGGCTGGCGTGGGGGCGGGTGTCTCGTCATTGAAAAATGCGAAGTAGGCGCCCGCGCCGGCGCCGCCAAGGATGATGAAGATCAAGATCACCATCAGGATGGCTTTGCCGCCGCCCTTGGTCTTTTCCGTCTTGGTTTTTAGGCTACCCATCTCGAGTCGGCGGGGCTTCTCGCCCGGGGTTTCCCAGGGCGGGGTGTAATCGTCGTCGGGCTTTTCTTCCACCCGGCGGTCGGCATCCGGGACGCCCATATCACCGTAAGAAGGCGGATCACCGAGACCTTCGTCTTCCTCGGCATCCGGCGCCATTGGCGGAGGCGGCGGGGGAGCGACAGCCACCGGGGCCTTCTTCGTGACCGTTGCCACCTTGGCCATCGGCCGGGCAACCTCTTCCTCAACGGCGGCCCGATTCGCCACCAGCTTGTTGGTCGGCGGCGCGGTCTTCACGGCCGCCGGCGCAGTCTTGACCGCCGCATTCGCCACGGCAGGCGCCGGCTTCATGTCCGGCACTTCCTTCATGTTGTCTTCGGAGACCGCGAAGGGTTTCTTGCATTTCGGGCACTGGAGCTTCTTCCCGAGCGGGATTGCCGCGGGGGCCTTCAGCTTAGCCGTGCATTCAGGACAGGTAATAATCAGCGCCATGTCGGCGTCTCGGAAAGTTAGAGAGGTTAGAATGTAAGTCGATGAAAGTTTATCCTAACCCGAAACAGGGTCATTCTTCAAGCGAATGATCGGAATTTGGTCCGTAATTCATGAAGTGAGTTCGTTGTCTTCAGCAAATTGAACGGCCACAGGCGTTTGGTGGACAAATTGTCAGATCCCGAGTGGGGCATCGTCGACCGTCGCGTCGTCGCAGGTACTTGAACGAACTCCCGCTCTCGGTTCGCCAATTACGTCCTTTTCAACAGGGGATCCGAGAAGGACCGTTGCCGAACCATCCCGGTGCTGAAGAAGATATGCCACACGCGGTCGAGATTGAGATTGTCCAGCGCGAGGCGTCTTCCGAGCCCGACGCGTTAGCGAGGGAGCATTCCATAAACCCTCGCTAACACGTCGGGCTCGGAATCTCCGCTCATTCGTGACCGCGCGAAGTATAGTTGAAATTCAACGCCTTCGCCGGATCCAACGCCGGACGAACAAAAAAACGTTCCCGTCGAAGGAACGTAATTAAACATTCAGAGGACATAAGGCGGTTCGGCCCGCCTTACTTCTTCGCAGAGCGTTTCGCAGTCAACTTCAAAACCACCTTGCGCGGTTGGGCCTTCTCCGCCGACTCTAGTTCCGTCGCCTCGATTTCCAGCAGCGTGATTTCTTTCCCTTCCGGCAGTTCGGCAGCCGTTTCACGTACTTTGAGATCGGCCCCCTTCCAGTGATACCATAGGCAGGGCAGATCGTTCGTTTTCGAGGCGCGCGAACGAGTCGTGTTGGTTGTCACGATTACCGTGTCCGTGGGCCGGAATGTACCGTCATTTCGGAGGTCCCGCCCGATCATCACGAGAAGGCGGGTTTCCTCCCCTTGCTGGAACCTGGAGTCGTCTGCCTCCAATGTCCAGGGGTCCTCAAACGTCCGCTGACCCGTTTCCTGGGCCGTCAGCCGGAACTCCACTGGCCCGCCCACATAGTAGTAGACCCACGCCCGTCGGCCCAACTTCTGCATTAACTCCTCGAGCGTAAACTTCTTCATGACCGAGTCTGGGAAGCGAAAGCCGTCCTGCACGACACGACTGTACTCGGCCTCACTTAAGACAGCAGGTCCGGCTTGGGGCTTGCGCCGCTCGAACCGAAAGTCGTCCACCTGCCAATCGGCATCCGCAGCCGCCCTGACCAACTCAAGTGTGAACGGGACGGTCCCGCCGGTCGGTACGCCCCAGTCGAAGTGCCGAGCGATTTTGTCTTCATTCAGCGGGTTATAGCGTGAGGTCACGTTCGCTTTTCCACGGAACGCGACACGATTCTGGCTTGGATCCTCAGCGATCGGATCGATCTCGAAGGAAGAAAACGAATACAGGGGACGGTCGGGCGAAGCCGTCATCCGGCGTTGGTAACATGTTTCGGTTTCGGAGGGCAGCGGTTCGGGGGGCAAGAGAACTGGACCATTCTTGAACAACTGGAGGTACTCGTCCGCCTAAGCGAGTGCCGATATCCTCATCAGCTTCGGCTTCGTTTCGTCGGTGACTGGGGTCGTTGGTGTCGGCTGCTCGACGACCGACGGCTTGGGTTTCGTTGGAGTTGTCGAGATTGCCGGCGGGTCGGGGTTTCGTCCGCACCCCAGAACAGCGACGAGACAGCCAAGCCACGCGATCGAGCGAAGTCTCACGTCTTTACCTCTGAGGCCGAACAAAGAGAATTCTATCCCGCTCGCTCCGTTGCAACCAGTCCCAAGTTCGCGCACGGGCGAACGGTAGCGGAGCGGGTGGGATAGACTTTTGTTGGACTGAACCGCTCCGGTAAAGGCTATGGGCTTTGAATCTCCGGGGCTTTCTTCTGACGTGTAATCTACCGGCGGCTTGACCGTTCTGGCAAGGAGCTTTTTCAAACAAGGCGAGCCGTAAGGTTTGCGTTTCCAGGAATCGATTGTATCCTTCCGATTGGTGAAAAGTCGGGTTCGGTTTGGAGGAGAACTACTGACCTTGAATTTTTCGATCTTTGACGGCGTTGTCACGAAATGTCATGTTTTGGCATGCCAGGGAAAAAAAGTCGGACGACCTACCACGACGTTCAGATATTCCCTTATGCATCACTGTCTCCAAATGTCTCTAATGGTCCACGAAAACTAGAATTTTCTTATACCGACGTGGACCCCAATTTTACTTCTCCTCCGTCGCCGGCGTCGTGATCTTCGGCAAGTCCTTCAAGATCTTCACAATGTCCTCCGTTTTCATCTCGTCCTTACGGAAGACGTGATTCGCCTTGATCTCGCGGTTGGTGTAGAGCACGACTGTAATAACCGCGTCCTTGGCGATCTTGTAACCGCGCGGCCCGGCCGGGTTGTCCGTTGCCAGGATGCAGTGCTTCAGCTTCTCTTTCTCAGCGAGTTCCTTGATCTTCGGCTCGAGTTCCTCGTCCGGCGTGCAGAAGACCACGAAGCTGCCCATTTCGATCTTCTGGTTGGCGGCCGTGGCCCCGTCGACCTTCTTGATCAGGGCGGTCAGGGTCGGATCGATCTCACGGGCGAAGATCATGACGACGGGGTTCAGACCGTTCTGACAGACGAGGCAATTCTTCTTGCCCGCCTCGGGACCCGAGAGATTGAGCGGATGAAACGCCCCGGGCAGTTTGTCGCCCACCTGCGGGCCGGACTTGAGTTCCTCCGCTTGAATTGCGGAGGTCATCATCAACACGAAAACGGCAGCGCGGATCATCTCAAGATCTCCATGAAAGATGGGTAAATGCAGCGTAAAGGAAGTCAGCGGAGATTTCAACAATTCGACGATAGATTTTCCGTTCGATCCGAGTTATCATCGTCAAATTGTCCGAATCTTTCCGCAGCGAGATCCCAATCATGACTTCCTCCCTCGATCGTCGCGATTTCAGCAAGGGTGTACTGGCCGCGGGCGCCCTGGCAAGTCTGCCCGCGTCGGCTCGGCCTTTCGGCGCCAACGAACGCACACGCCTCGGCTTCATCGGCGTCGGCAATCGTGGCGATCAACTTCTCGATGCCTTTCTGACGCATGCCGATTGCCAGGCCGTGGCGTTCTGCGACGTTTATGAACCCTACCTGGAACCCGCGAACCAGAAGGCGGGCGGCAAGGCCAAGCTCTTCCACGACCATCGCAAACTGCTCGAAATGAAGGATGTGGACGCGGTCGTGATCGCCACGCCGGATCACTGGCACGCGTTGCAATTCATTGATGCCTGCCACGCGGAGAAAGATGTCTACTGCGAGAAGCCGTTGAGCCTGACGATCAGCGAAGGACGGCGGATGGTCGAGACGGCGAAGAAGACGAAACGCGTCACGCAGGTAGGGCTGCATCGTCGCTCGTCGCCCTTCATCATGGAAGCGATGCGGGCAATCAAAGAGGGCGCGATCGGTAAAGTCATGGTGGCCAAGTCGTACCACCTGCGGAACGAGACGCCGATGGGCATCGGCAATCCGCCCGATGGTGAACCGCCTGCGGGACTCGATTGGGATCGCTGGCTCGGGCCGGCGGCCAAAGTGCCCTACAACAGGAACCGCTGCCTCTACAAGTTCCGCTGGTTCTGGGAGTATTCCGGCGGGCAACTCACGAACTTCGGCACCCATTACCTGGATGTCATTCAATGGGCACTCGGCCAGGACGCTCCCAAGTCCGTCTGCGCCATGGGCGGCAAATACGCCGTGGAAGACAACCGCGAGATCCCCGACACCATGGAAGCGGTGTGGGAATATGACGGCTGCCTCGTGACGTTCTCGCAGTTCAACGCCAACGCGTCGCCTGGCAACATGCGCGGCCTTGAACTTGAATTCCGCGGGACGAAGGGCACCCTGCTCATGCACGAGAGCAAGGGTTACGAGATCATTCCCGAGAATGTGCGCATCGAGGAAATGCCGGCCCTGAGCCCGCTTCGGCGGAAGGAAGATTCGGCTCAAGGTAAAGCGACCAAACCGGCCCGAGGCTCCGACGCGGGCAAGAAGGGCTCCTCGGAAACGTCATTCCACGCGCGCGACTTCCTTGACCGCCTCAAGGACCGCAAGGAAACTCACTGCCCCGTCGAGACCGGTCATCGATCGACGACGGCCACGCTGCTCGCCCGCATCTCGCTGTTGCGCAAGAAACTGTTGACCTGGGACGCCAAAGCGGAGCGTGTGACGAACGACGAGGAGGCCAACAAGCTCCTTGGCTACCAATACCGCGAGCCGTGGAAGTTGGGGTAATGCCAGTCACAGAAGTGCGCCATCCTGCATGCGGATGATGCGAGCCGCGCAGCGATTGGCGAGTTCTTCCTCGTGCGTTACCAGCAGCAGGGCGGCGTTGTTATCTTCCAGATACTGAAGAATTAAGCGGACCACTTCTTCCCCCGTGGCGGTGTCGAGGTTGCCCGTCGGTTCGTCAGCGAGCAGCAATCGAGGACGATTGACGAGCGCTCGCGCGATGGCGACGCGCTGGCGTTCCCCGCCGGAAAGTTCGGTCGGGAGATGATTAAGCCGATGGCTCATGCCGACGCCAGCAAGGGCGGCGTGGGCTCGTTCACGCCGTTCTTTCCGGGAAATGCCGGCAAGGGTCATCGGCACTTCCACATTTTCCAGAGCCGTCCGCGTCGGCACCAAGAGAAACGCTTGGAAGATCATGCCGACCGCTTCGAGCCGGTAGCGAGCCCGTTCGTCGCTCGTTAAAGAAGAAAGGTCGTGTCCTGCCACACGGATCGTCCCGTGCGTCGGTACGTCAAGTCCTCCCATGAGGTTCAGCAGTGTCGACTTGCCGGAACCTGACTTGCCCAGCAGGGCGATGCGCTCACCGGGATTCATGGTTAAATTGACGCCGCGCAGAACGGGAACCGGCGCGGACGACGAGCCATAGTTCTTGACGAGACCAGCTAGTTCCACGAGCGGGGATGATTCCATTGCTAGATAAGTCGGCTCACGTCGTGGGGGAAAGGAGAAATTCTTGCTGGCGAAGCTCCTGCAAGCGTTTCAGGCCGCCGCGGCGTTCCAGGTAGCTCGTGAAGGAATCGACGCCGAAAAGTTCGTCGGCGATGAAGTGTTCGTAACGCACCGGATCGCGTTCGACGTCGAGCCATTCACGAAGATGAATCTCATCCGAGAAATACTCGCCCGGCATGTTGCCGGGATAACTGCCGAACGGCACTTCGCAGACCGCGTCGACACAGAAGAACGGGATCGCGGTCTGATTGGGGTCGGCCCGAATGACATCATGGGGGATGAGACGTTCGCAGGTGATGATCAGTCTCTTGCTGGCCCGGGCCAGTTCGAAGTCGGCCACGGATGTTCCACGTAGTCGGGCATTGCCAAAAATGTCGGCTTCATGCACATGAATGGCGGCGACGTCGGGGTAGAGAGCGGGCAGGGCGGCTAACGTGATCCCCGTGAATGGGCATGTGATCGTTTGAGCGGCACTGTATCGGAACGTATCGGTTCCCAGTAGGCTGCGTGTCGGCAGAAACGGAACGCCCATCGCTGCCGCCTGAAGGCGCACGGCCAAGTTGTAGTTCGTCCATTCCGTGCATTGCACCGTGCCAGACTCAATGACGCGCCGGCCATGTGGCGACAGACCGCGAGCTTCGAGGCCGACCACGTAGGCGACGTCGATACGTTCGAGTGTTTGCCCACGCCCCGTCAGGTTTCCCGCGCAGAGAAGCTGAAAATCGTGAGTCGCGGTGTGCCCGGCAAAGCCGAGACGCTGCTTCTTCTGGCGTAGGATTTCGTGGATGACCGCGGTGGGGATGCGGTTGGTGCCGAAGCCGCCGATGGCCAAGTAGTCGCCGTCGTGAACCAGAGATCGCACGGCGTCGGCCACGGTCGTCCGTTTGTCGGTAAGGGGCCGTGACCTTGCAGCGAAGTCAGCACGAGCTCGATCGGGATCGGGGTCGGAAAAAAGGACGCCGCCGCCCGATCGAGAGTGGGAAATCATCGCGATTCGTCCTGCATGATCAGCGGTTCTCGAATTCGTTCAACAGCTTGCGGAAGCGCGGATCTTTGCGAATTGAATCGAGGTCGCGATCTTGGAGGATGTAGCGGATGTCGTGATAGCCAAGTTCCAGGGCCTTGCGCAGATAGGCGAATGCCTGTTCCGGCTGCCGCAACAGCGCATGGCTACACGCGAGGTTATAGTGCGCCAGAGAGTCGCGAGGCCGAATCTGCACGATGCGGCGTTCGACTTGCAGGCTATCGTGATAACGCTTTTTGGCGACGAGATTGCTGGCGTGGCAGCGCAACCCTTCCACGAAATTGGGGTGACGCTCGAGGATGCGGCCGAAGAAACTGAGTTCAAAGTCGACCTGTGAGACGGCGACGAGCTCGGCCAGTGTGGGCCCATCATCGACCTCGGGTTCAACTTCCAAGCGAACTTTCTTGCTCGATCGGGGCATGGTCGTGCTCCGGATGAAGCGCCCGGTCTAGGGGGATGAAGACCGCGTCTGCGCCTCAACATCGATTATAACGCGTCGCCCGAACCTTTCAATTGATTCACGCCCAATCCTGAATCGGCATCGGGTCGCAGAGTGAACACGGCAATTTCGGGCCGCACGCCGAAACGGAAACGCCACCCGAAGCCGACGCCTTTGTTCACATAAACGTGTGTTGATTCATGCCGATAGAGACCCGCGGCGAACTGGCTCCCCTTTCGCCCGAGCAAGATGCGGCCCAGCCCCGGCCAGTTGATCTGCCCGCCGTGCGTGTGACCGCTGAGCATCAAATCGCAACGATGCTCGCCGAGCAGGTGGACCGTTTGCGGATTGTGAGCCATGACGATTCGGGGAGTTAGCGGGCAGAGATCGCGCAATG
>Ga0105047_10008022_pt1 | contig 17692 bp, 14 predicted proteins | sample MAT04_FD_78384 | JGI IMG/M metagenome (GOLD analysis project Ga0105047, IMG submission 78384) | Freshwater microbial communities from Lake Fryxell liftoff mats and glacier meltwater in Antarctica - MAT-04 (megahit assembly) | ecosystem: Environmental > Aquatic > Freshwater > Ice > Liftoff...
ACCGTCTGAAACGCTTTGGAATGAATAGCACTTCCACCTACGCGTCGGCACTCCTATATGAGGGTTCTGGATGCCCGCAAGCACCCAATCTGTCACCTTTCCCGGCGCAAAGGTGGCTTTATTCCCGGTTGAGAATCGAGGAACGACCAAGGCCGCAAGAAGCCGGCTTGGGTGCCACTCTCGCCGTGCTTCGCATGCCGACCGTGGCCCAAGCCCGGGACGAGATCCGGCGCCTTCTGGTCGAAAGGGTGGACCATACCCTTCGCCACACCGGTGAGTCGCCGAGCTTTGAGGACTACTATACCAGGTCCTATAATTCCTCTCCTCAACACGGCTGGTAAAAGGACCGCGAAGGTGGACACACCTTCCTTGGACAAAATCGGCCCCGCCACATCGTGGCACTCTGGAAGTCTTCAGGAAGGGGAAGCACGCAGCCTGGTAGTCGCGGCCGACCCTTTCGAGGAAGACGCGGTTGCTTTGCGAGATGGTTATTTCACCGATGAAGACCTGTTACTTGAACGGGCGGAACTCGCCGCCAGAGAATCTCATTTTGCGGCCTGGCGCTTTTCGCGTTCCGCCTTCAGCGCCTGAATCCACGGGCCGAGATACTTCCCGCTATCGTGAAAGGTCCGGCCGCTGAAAAGATTTCCGTCCACCACGCTGGCCGCGTTCACGTAGAGGCCGCCGCAAATTTCAAGATCGAATTTGCATTTCGCCACCGTGGCCATCCGGCGCCCTTTCACGCAGCCGGCGCGCGCCGGGATTTCGACGCCATGGCAGACGCTCGCCACCGGCAGGTTTTGCTCGAAGAAGTAGCGGGTCACGCAGAGCAGATCCTCGTCTTCGCGGATGTATTCCGGCGCGCGGCCGCCGCTGAAAAAGATGCCGACGTATTCCTCGGGCTTGATGTCGGCGAACGCGATGTCCGTATTGATCGAGTAACCTTCCCACTCTTTGGTGATCGTCCAACCGGGCTTCACCTCACGCAGCACCATCTGGTAGTGGCGCTTCTCCGGCGCGGCGACGACGGGCTCGAAGTCGTCCTCCAGCAGGCGGTAGAAGGGATAGAGCGTATCGACTGTCTCAGTCGCGTCGCCGACGATGATGAGGACTTTGTTCATCGGTTGTGGGGCGGAGACCGCATGGTGACAGGGGCTCGACGGGTTCGACGAGGAAGTGCGCGCCGTCGTTCATTTGCCGAAGCCGCGATGTCGTGCTCCGTGGTGACTGGGTAGCCCTTCCGTCCAACCCCACGACGCGGATGATGCAGGGTCCGGCGGCGGGAAAAAACGCCGGGTTTGGCCGATCGTCTTACCGTGGCGTGGCGTACGCTTCAGCGCCCGGTTCAGGGACTTCTTCGAGGAGCTTTTTGACGATGGAGAGCGGGGTCAGGCCTTCGGAATCGGCGGCGAAATTCGTGAGAATGCGATGACGCAGGACGGGTGGCGCGGCGCGGCGAATGTCGGCGCAACTGACGTGGATGCGGCCTTCGAGAATGGCCATGGCTTTGGCGGCGAGGATCAGATACTGGCCGGCGCGCGGACCGGCACCAGTGCTGACGTAGGTCTTCGTGACCTGCGGGGCGCCTTCACTTTGGGGGCGCGTGGCGCCGACCAACCGGGTGACGTACTTGATGACGTGGTCGGAGACGGGAACCTTGCGCACGACCGCCTGAAGGTGGAGGACGTCGGCCTGGGTGAGGACCGCCTCGGGCTCGATTCGTTTGCCGCCGGTGGTGGCGCGGAGGATTTCCTCCTCCTCATGGGGCAGCGGGTAGTCCACCCAGATGTTAAACATGAAGCGGTCGAGCTGGGCTTCGGGCAGTGGGTAGGTGCCTTCCTGCTCGATCGGGTTTTGGGTCGCGAGAACGAAGAACGGTTCTTCGAGCGTGTAGGAGGTGTTGCCGGCCGTGACCATTTTTTCCTGCATCGCCTCGAGCAGCGCGGCCTGGGTTTTGGGTGGGGTGCGGTTGATTTCGTCGGCGAGGAGCAGGTTGCAAAAGATCGGGCCGCGGATGAAGCGGAACTCTTTCTCACCAGTCGCGGAATTGGTTTCGAGGACATCGGTGCCGATGATGTCGCCGGGCATAAGATCGGGGGTGAACTGGACACGCTTGAACTTCAAGTTCAGCACCTGAGCGATGGTGCGCACGGTGAGCGTCTTCGCCATGCCGGGCAGGCCGATGAGCAGGGCGTGTCCATTGGCGAGGATGCACATGAGGATCTGGTCGAGCACATCTCGCTGGCCGACGATGACCTTGCCGACTTCGCGTCGGATGCGATCGGCGTGGTCGCGCATTTTCTCGACGAGGGCGAGTTCGTCGGAGCTGGCGACGGGCGCGGTTGCCTCGGCGATTTCCCCGGCTTCGGCGCGGAAAACAAAGCTGCTGCCGCCAATCTGGACGAGATCGCCGGGGGCGAGGCGGGCGGAGGACACTTTGGCATTGTTGAGCCGCGTGCCATTGGAACTGGCGAGGTCCACGATCTTCCAGGCACCCTCTTCGAAACGCAGTTCGGCGTGCTCGCCGGAGGCCATCACGTCATCCAATGGCAGGTCGTTGTCGGGGCGGCGTCCGAGCGAATAACTCTTTGAGGAAAGGGTCAGGCGGCGACCGGTCAGGGGGCCTTCGTTGAATTCGATTTCAGCCATAGGAAAAGATGCGGAGCAACGAAAAGCGGCTTCAGCGGGTGAGGTCGAGGTCGCCGAGATCTTTGATCTGGTCGGCGACGCGGAGTTGTTTGAGCGTCCCGCTGAAGTGGTGCTCGGGAAGCGAGCGCTTGGGGTCCACCCAGACGGGATAGAGATCGCGGGCGCGGGCGATCTGCCAGCCGGGGCCGACATCCTTGAGGAGCACGAGTTTGAAAGTGCGGCGGAAATCGGGCCGGCTGAATCCTCCCTCGAACGTCTGGAGCAGGAGTTCGGAGCCTTTTTCGCGGAAGTAGGTGACGATGCAACGCGCGTTGTTGCCGCGGCCGGTCTGGCCCTCGACGCGGTGGATGATCCGCTTGGTGAAGAACGGCTCGGACTTCTGGATGGAGGCGTCGATCTTTTTGAGGTCTTCGGCGGTGAGTGTGCTGGCGTCGCGGTTGAGCTGGAGCCCTTCGTAAAACGCGGCTGGGTAGATGACAATGAGGTCGTATTTGCCGACCGGAAGATTTTTGAACTCGAAGGCGGCGCGCTTCGGGTCGGTGATTTCGCCTTCGTAAACCTCCTCGGGATTCTCCGCGGGAGTCGCGAGAATCGCCTCGATGGGCAGCTCGGGCTTCGCGATGCGGCCCTTGAGTCCGCCCGCATTGGCGGGATCGGGCTTGGTGTAAAGCCGGGTGCGCTCCGGAGAGTTTTGGGCGAAGGCGCTGCCGGCGAAGAGGGCGATGAGCAGGAGAAGTCGGAGGGCCATGGGGAAACTCACGGGGTGGGCTTTCCGGCGGTGGCGAGGAACTTGTCGAGTTCGCTGGCGACCGGATGATATTTGAGCCGGCCTTTCACTTTCTCAATGATCTCGCGGATCGACGCCGGCGGCGCCTTGGCGCCATTGACGCAGGCGATGAGCATGGAGGCGGCGTCGGGCAGGTAGCTGGAGGCGTCGATCTCGCGGCAATACGCTTCGAGCATCGGCTGGGCGCGTTTCCATTCCCGGGTCTTGAGATAGAACTCAGATTCGCGAATCACGTAGTCGCCGCTGATCTTGCTCAGCGGATACTCGCTCTCCCAAAGGAGCAGGGCCTGGCGGGCTTCGAGGAGGAAGTCTTTCTCGGTCAGGGTGCGGACGTTTTCCGAGAGAGAAACTTCCTGGAGCGCGCCGCCTTTTTGATCGGGAGCGCCCGGACGATCGGGCGCGCCGGGAGTTTTCGGCGCATTCTGGAGGGCGAGGGGATTGCTGCGCCAATCGGGGGTGGCCGTCGGTTTCACCGGAGCGACTTGGACGAGTTGATTGGTGACGAGCCCGCCGGTGAAGGCGGGGGCGGCGTTGCGCTTGGAGCGGGCGCGATTCTGCACGTCCGCGTAGAGGCTTGTGGCCTTGTTGAGGTCGCCCTCCATGAAGGCGAGATCGCCGAGACGGATTTTGGCGCGCTCGCCGTAATCGCCCGGGAGCGCGGCCAGCGTGGTGAAGATTTTCTCAGCCTGCTTGCGGTCGCCGAGGTAATACATCTGCACTTCGCCTTCGCGAAGCTTCAGCTCGATCTGCCGCGGCACGGCGGAGGAGTCGGGCTGAAATTTCTGCAGCCATTGGAGGGTCTCGCGGGGATTCTCCCGCTGGGTCAGATCGAGGAGCATATCCTGCAAAGGGTAGAGCTGAGCAGGTGCGAGCCTCTTGCGTGCCGCCTCGAAATGATCGGTGAAAAGGCGGGTCAGCAGCGGATAACCTTCACCGCCCTCGACGGTCCGGAGGAGGTTGTTCCACCACGCGTCGCTCCAGTCCGCAACCGGATTCGGGCTGCGCGGATAGGCTTCGAGCATCGTGGCCAGCACACTGCGAAAAGCTTCGCGATGGGCCGGCTTTTCGAGGCTGGTCTGCTGCGTCCCGAAGCCGAAGAAGGAGACGACGGACGCTGAGGTGTTCTTCCCGTTTTTGACGGTGAGCTTGACCTTGTGTTCGCGGAAGCCGGGAAAAAGCCACTGCACTTTCGCGCCTTCGATGGTGGCGCCTTCGGGGAAGGTCCACGTCCAGGTGGTGCCGGCGGGCTGACCCGCGTGCAGCGCGCGCAGCTCATAGATGAGCAGGGGTTCCTCATTTTCAAACCAATAGCAGAGGCCTGGCCGGGCCGTGGGGATCGCGACCGGGGTGCCCTCGCGAGCTTCCACGGCGGTGAGATTGCAGTCGCCGGAGCGGGCCACCTCCGTGGCCTTGAGGACGCGGGATTCGACTTGCTTGAGCTCCTCCTTGGGCGGGCGCCAGGTCAGATACATGAGCCCGCCGTCCTTTGGACTGGAAGAGTAGGGACCGGTGCCGGGCGCGGTCTGGAAGACTTCCACCCGGTGCAGGCCGGCCGTCAGATCGACAAAAGCACCGGTGCCGCCCCAGAGCTTGGACTGCTCTTTGGGAATGATCTTGGTGCCGTTGATGAGGACATCGCATTGGCCGGACTGGACGAAAGGCGCGATCCAATATTTTCCCGCGACGGTCGCCTCGACATGGGAGAGTAAATAGAAAGCGGCCGGTCGCGGCCGGCCGGTATTGTCCCCCCCGATGCTGAAGGGGGCTTTGGAAAAGCCGGTGTCATTTGAAGAATGGACGACCGCCTCGACCCGCCCCAATTTGCCCAGGGCTTGGGCGGCGCCGGGATTCTCGCGACCTGGATGGGCGCAGAGAATCGCGCTCGGCTTGAGGCCCGTCTCGGGCCGCCAGAATAACGGCGCGCGACCGGCCTGAAGGTAAACGTAAACCGCCCGCGAGGGGGTGCCGGGATCGGCAAAGACGATCGAGAAACCGCTCTCGGGATTATGCCACAGCAGAAAGCTCGGGATGACCTTGCCGTCCTCGGTCATGACGACTGTGGCGGGCGTCGTGCCGTGAAGGATGCCGCCGTCTGGAAGATGGACGTAATATCCAGCGGTCGGATGCGTCGGCTTCCGCCCGAGTTCGAGCTTGTAGCGCAACGCTGCATCCGGAAGTTTCCATTCGCCGGCCGCACTGAGACGAAGGATGGAGAGCAGCAGAAAAAGTCCCGCCAACGCCAAAGAGCGAGCCGCGCCGAAACGCCCGACGATGGAACGGAGCCGACTCAATCGGCCCTTACTTTTTCCCGTCCACCGGTGCCTCTTCCTTGATCTTGGTGATCAGAACGGGCGGTTGCGGCGGCTTCTTGGCCTCGGTGCGCGACATCGGCGTGACCGGGCAGCAGCAGCAGGCGAGAACGGTCTCGGCGGAGGAGGCCACGCGCGGCGGAGCCGGAGGCTTTTTCAGCTCGCGCGGAGGTGGAACGAAACCGCTTTCCCCAGTCCCATCGCCGGCTGCGAGGAGGGTGCCGGTGCAGAGCGTCGCCGCGAGGGCCGAACTCATGACTTTTCTGGCAGCGGAATTTTTCATGTTCTGAGGCAGTTGGGTTGCGAAGGTCTTGCCCGGGGAAATGGGCGGTGCTATGGGACTGACGCGAGCGTTCCGTCAAACGCTCCCCGAAGCAAACAAATTTCCATGCAACCTCCCCCCTTCGGTCGATTGATGCCTTCTCCCGCGTGGCTCCAACTTTTCGGGTTCCTCATCCTGCTGCTCGCGGGAATTCCGCCACGGGCATCGGCGCAAACCGGGAAGGACCTCTATGGGGCGGACGTCTATTGGAACGCCACCCCGAACGACGTGAACAATCTGCTCAAGAGCATGAAGCAGCAGACGGATGCGAATTTCCAGATGGACATCCGCACCCTTGATCAGGTGAGCGACGATCCGGAGAAAAACCCGGTGCTCTTCCGGTCGGGGCATTACCGCTTTTCCTACACGCCGGAGGAGCGGGCGAAGCTGCGGAAATACCTGCTGGCCGGCGGCATGATCATCTACAACACCGGCCTCGGCTCGAAGCCGTTTTACGATTCGGTGGTGCAGGAGCTGAAGCTGATTTTTCCCGAGCAGCCGCTGCAAAAGCTGGCGCCCGATCATCCGATCTTTCATTCGCACTACGACGTCGATCACGTCGAATACACCAAGGCGGTCGGCGCGTCGGGCTATCGCGGCGACGAGCCGTGGTTCGATGGGGTCGAGGTAAATTGCCGCGTGGTGGCGCTGGTCTCCCGCTGGTGCATGGCCGTGGGCTGGCAGGGGGAGGTGAAGGAGGAGTGGCAGGCGTACAAGCCGGATTCGGCCTTCAAGATGGGCGTCAATATTCTCTCCTACGCCTCGGCGATGCGGGCGTGGGCGAAGAACGCGGCGCAGTCGATGCAGTTTGTGGACAAGCTCCAGTCGTATTCGGACACCGTTTCGATCGCACAGGTGATGTACGACGGGGTGTGGAAAACGCGACACGCGGGGCTGTCGGTCATGCTCCAGACCTTCAATGCGCGCACGGGGATTCCGGTGAAATTCGGTCTGAAGGAACTGCGGCTGAGTGATCCTGCGATCTTTAATTCTCCCGTGATCTATATGACCGGCCACGAAGCGTTCGATCTCTCTGCCGCGGAAAAAGCCGCGCTGAAAAAGTATCTGGAGAACGGCGGATTTCTTTTTGCCGAGGCTTGTTGCGGGCGCAAGGGCTTCGACCAGTCCTTCCGCGAATTGATCCGCTCGGTGCTGCCGGACAAACCGCTCGCCCGCATCCCGGCGACGGCGGGGATTTTCAAGGAACCGAACATCATCGCCGCCGTCGGTGTGACCCCGGCGCTGATGCAGGAGACCGGTCAGGCGCGGACCGAGCCGGTGCTGCTGGGCATCGAGATCAAGGGGAACTATGGCGTGATCTACAGCCCGCTTGGATTGTCGGGCGGATGGGAGATGAGCCAGTCGCCGTATGCCCGCGGGATCAATGACGTGAGCGCCATCCAGGTCGGGCAGAACGTGCTCATGTACTCGCTCACGCATTAAGACCATGAGGCAGATTCGTTACGCTCTACTCTCGGCGGCGCTGCTCCTGGGGCTGAGCTTCGGCGCCTCGGCGGCGACTTCCAATGGCAACGATTTCGCTCTGGCCTTCGCGGAAGCAAAAACGCCCGCCGCGAAAAAGGCCGTACTGGACGACGCACAGGGCCGACCGCATTTCTTTCGCTATCTGCAAATCATGGAGATGCAGCCAGTGACGGAGGAAGGCCGCGCGGGTGTCCGCATCACGGCGTTTGAGCCGGCGTCCTACTTCGACGTGAAGTTCACCGTCACGATGCCGAACTCGCTTGCGCTGCTCCAATCCGACCCCGCCTCGAAGGTCGGCGACGCCATTGCAGTGACGGGCCGGTTGGTCGGAATGGAGCCCGGCAAGAATGTCATCCTGCTGGAGAGCCCGATCGTGCGGCACAAAGATCGGCTGAGCCCGAAGATCGGCCAGGAGTTGCTTGGCGAGGTCAATCCTGGCGCGACGTTCTACAGCTACACCGAGGGGCCGCGGCCCATTAAATTGGAATTCCGCGACCGCGACCTGCTGGCCGAGCGGGACAAAATTCTGGCCGAAGGCGGACCGAAAGCGTGGGCGGAATATCTGGAGAAAGAGATCGCGAAGCGGAAGCAGCAGCGTGCGGCCGCAGCCAAGGAGGGCGGCCCGCGTTGAACCGCCCGCGGCTGGGTGAGCGCTCCCGTTGGCTGCTCCTCATTTGGGCGGTCGCGTGGTGGAGCGTGACCGCGCGCGCGGCGGACGAGGACGCGCTGCTGGAGCTTTGGAAGCAGCACCTCGCGACGCCGGAAGATCACGAGGCGGTGCTGAAAGCGTGCAGCGAGTTTGCGGTCGAGCACGCGGTCGATCCGCTGCTGCCGATCGTGCGCGGGCTGGAGACCTGGCACAAGCTGCGCGCTGGACGCCGCTCGGAAGCCTTGCAAGGGATGGCGACGGATGCGACCGCCCCCGCGGGCGCGGTGCATGACGGCGCGCGCCGGATCGCGCTCGGCTGGATCACCCGGGTGGACCGCGAGCAGGTCGCCGCCGCTTTGCAGGTCTATTACCGCAAACAGGTCGCCTATCCGAAATCGCTCGATCAACTTCCGGCGGACGCGCGGCCACCGCTCAACGACCGCTTCGGCAAGCCGTGGAATTACAAGCTGACGGGCTTCGCCAAGGTGCCGGGTTTCGCCGATCAGAAATACTCGCTGCAGAGCGCGGCCCTCGGCGACACCTCGGATTTCAAGGCCGCGGTGCAGTTACCCTATGCCGCGCGCATCGCGGCGGTGCCGGTCCAGATCCTCGCCGCGCCGGGCAATACCCAGGCGGTGAAATTCAACCTCGGCGGAAGTGCGGCGGTGGTCGGCGTCGGGCAGTCTGCGGGCGATCTCTATCTGGCATTTGTCGGAGCAAAGATCGTGGTGGTGTGTGACTACACGCACTGGAAAATTCTCTCCCGTCCCTGATGGCTTCCGATCCACCGTCCAAAGCGAAAGGCAACGCCAAGCCGGGGGAGAAGGAAGGCATCGCCGCGTTCCTGAATCCCGCCGAGATGCACAAGCTCGGGCGCCTCGTGCTCCTCTCGCGCTACACCGTCGAGGGCAATCTCGCGGGCGCACACCGCAGTCCACTTCGCGGGCCGAGTTCGGAATTTGCCGACCACAAATCGTACGGCCAGGGCGACGACCCCAAACACATCGACTGGCGGGTGCTGGCGCGCACCGACAAGTACTTCATCAAGCGCTACGAGGACGAAACGAACCTCCGCGTTTACCTCGCTTTGGATCGGAGCGCCTCGATGGGCTACAGCTCCGGCGGCGGGCCGACGAAGTTCCAATTCGCCTGCCATCTCGCGGCAGCGCTCGGCTACGTGATCGTGAAGGCACGCGACTCCGTCGGGCTTTTCCTCCACGCGGAAAAGGTGGATGTGAAAATGGATTCGGGGAATTCCTTCCAGCATCTCAACAACTTGCTGAAGCATGTGCAGTCGCATCCGCCAGGCGAAGGCTCGGGCATCGCGAAGACGCTGCACGAAATCGCCGGCTCCGTGCGACGGCGGGCGCTGGTCGTGGTGATCTCCGACCTGCTCACCGACGAAGCCGCGGTGACCAAAGGCCTCGCGCATCTGCGCAAACAGCGGCACGACGTCATCGTCTTCCAGACGCTCGATCCGGCGGAGATCGACCTGTCATTCAAGAAGGCCTGCGAACTGGAGGATCTCGAAACCGGCGAGCGCCTGTCGGTCAATCCGCGCGGACTGGCTGACGAGTATCGCAAAGTCTTCGGCGCGTTCCTCGAGCAGTACCAAAAAGCCTGCGCCGGCCTGAACATCGACTACCGCCTCGTCCGCACCGATCAGCCGCTCGAATCCTTCGTGCGCGCCTATCTCGAAGAGCGCCGCCGTCTTTCCCGCTAAAGCCCGGCCATGTTTCTCACCCCTTGGTTCCTCCTGGCCGCTGGCCTCGGCGCGTCGGTGCCGTTGTTGCTGCACCTCATGCAGAACAAGCGGAAGGAACTGCTGCCCTTTCCAACGCTGCGCTTTCTCAAGCTCGCGGAGAAACATTCCTCACGGAAAATCAAACTGGAGAACTTCCTCCTCTGGCTGCTGCGCACGCTGATCATGGCACTGCTCGGCCTGGCCTTCGCGATGCCGATGATCCGCCGCAGCGGCCTGGCCTGGCTCGGCGAAGCGCCGCGCGATGTGGCCATCGTGCTCGATGCCTCCTACAGTATGGGCTACCGCGCGGATCGCGGATCGGTTTGGGACAAGGGCGTCGAAGCCGCGACGGCGATCATCGAAGGGCTGGGGGACAAGGACCGGTTCTGCATTTACCTCGCCCGCGAGCAACCGGAGGCGCTGGTCGCGGAGCCGGTCGGGAATAAGCCGGAGGGGCTGAGCCGCCTCCGCGCGTTGCCACCGGGGCAGGGCAGTTCGCGACTGGCGTCAGCGATCACGGCGGCGATGAAGGCGCTGCTCAAGTCGGATGCGCGGCGCGAGCGGGAGATTCACATCATCACGGATAATCAGGCGCTGCCGTGGCAGAGCCTCGCGGCGGAGAAGGTGGAGATCGATGCGAAGACGGCGGTCTTCGTTTCGTCGCTCGGCGTGCCGGCGCCGGAGAACGCGGGCGTGAGTTCGGTGGAACTGCAACCGCCGGTCGCGCGCAAAGGCTCGGACGTGAAAGTGACGGCGAAGCTGCTGCGCACGGGCACGGCCACCGATACGACCGCAACGCTTTTCATCGATGAAAAGGAAGCCGGGCGGCGGTCGATGCGGGCCGGTGATCCCGAGGCCGCGGCGCCGAGTTTCACGCTCCCGCCGCTGGCCGTCGGCATGCACACCGCGCGCATCCAGACGCCGGACGACAATCTGCCGATCGACGATTCCTTCTATTTCCTAATCCGGGTGCAGGATCAGATGCCTTCGCTCGTCGTCGGCCACGAAAACGAGACGCTGTTCTTGCGCACCGCATTGCGGACCGGCTTCGGACGCGCGACGGCGGTGGCGACGCTCAAGCCCGATCAGATCATGGAGAAGCCACTCTCCGCCTACGCGTGCGTCTTCCTCTGCAATGCGCTGCCGCTCCCCGGTCAGGCGATCTCGGCGCTGGAGGATTACGTGAAGACCGGCGGCGTGCTGGTCATTTTTCCGGGCATGGGCGCGAAGCCCGATGCCTACCAGGCGTGGAATTGCCTGCCCGGCATTCCGACGGCGATCGAGGATTTGCCGCTCGTGCAGCGCAACCGCACACTCACTTGGGATCAGCCGCAGCATCTCCTCGTGCGGACGCTGCGCCAGGGGATCGCCATCCCGACCCTCTCGATCCGGCGGCGGCTGGTGTGGGAGAAAATGCACGAAGCCACGGAGCGCATCGTCTCGCTCGGCGCGAACCAGCCTTTCCTGCTCGACCGCCCATTTGGCGACGGGCGTGTGCTCATGTTTGCCGTCGCCGGGGATCGGACGTGGAGCGACTTTCCGCTCTCGCCATTTTTTCTCCCGCTGCTGCTCCAGTGCGCGGACTACGGCGCGGGCGTGGGCGCGAAGTCGCCGTTCGTGTGGGCCACGGATTCGCTGTCGCTCAGCGAGCGCTTTCCCGAAATCAAGGGAACGCCCACGCTGCTCGCGCCGGACGGAAAACCCGTGTCGATGCGCAGCGCCACGGTACAGGGGAGGACGGTGCTGAACGCCGAAAACCTGACGGCGCCCGGCATCTACACGCTCTCCACGCCGGAACAACCGGAGACGAAACCCGCGCTGGCCGTGAATCTCCTGCGCGACGAATCGGACCTCACGCCGATCGCCGAAAAGGAAATCCCCAAACGCCTCGGCGTAGATCACGCCAACGTCGCCACCGACCTCGCGACGCTGCGCAAGTTGATCGAAGAACACCGCGTCGGCCGCACCTACGGCGAACACCTGCTCTGGCTGGCCTTCATCCTGATAGCGATCGAGTTCATCTACGCCAACACGCTCGTGCGCCGCGGCAAAGCTGACGTGGAGCGCGTCCAGGTGGATGCCGCGGGTCATGTGCAAACTCACGCCCCCGTCGAAGCATGACGGTTTACGAACACACGTTTCCGGTTTCGGCATTGATCATCGTCCTGATGATCGCGCTGATCGTTGGGGCGCTGTCCGCGTGGCGGTATCTGCCGCGCCGACCGCTGAACGGCGGCCTCTTCGCGCTCTACGTCCTGATCCTGCTGGGCATGGGCTGGTGCCTGCTGCTGCCGGGATTGAAGAACGCCGTCACGCAGTTGCGGAAGCCGCGTTTCCTCATCGCGCTGGATACTTCGCAAAGCATGACGCTGACGCCCTCGAAAGACGTGCCAAGCCGCTGGACCACCGCGCAGGAGGCGTTGCACCGGCCGTGGTTGCAGGCGCTCAGCGGCGAGTGTGAGGTCGAGATTTTCCCCTTCTCCTCGGAGGTCGGAGAAAATCTGCCGCTGACGAAAGTGACCGCGCTCCAGCCCGAAGGAACAGCCACGCGATTGCGCGATACCTTGAAGAAAATTGCCGACCGCTCGGCGGGCCTCAACGTCGCGGGCCTGCTCCTGCTCAGCGACGGCTCCGACACGCGCGAAGCCCTGGATGATTGGGCCGGCGGCGAGCGGCCTTTTCCCGTCTATACGCTGCGCCCGGAGCCACCGGGCGGCTGGCAGCAGGAGCCGGATCTGCGCATCGATGCGGTGACGACTTCGCGGCGCGTGACCGTCGGGTGGAAGTCGGAGTTCAAGGTGAAGCTTTCCGGCCAGGGCACGCGCGGCGCGCCGGTCACCGTGCAGATTTTTGAAAACGACACGCTGCGCAGCGAGATGCCGACGCAGATTCCCGACGAAGGCGGCGAGCGCGAACTGGCCTTCGAGTTCGATCATCCGAAAGTCGGCGTTTACAATTATCGCGTGCTGGTGCCGCCGCTGCCGGCGGAGAAAAACAAGGAGGACAACGAATACGCGCTCAACGTGGAGGTCGTCGATGCCCGCAACCGCCTGCTCTACCTCGAAGGCATCCCGCGCTGGGAATACAAATTCCTGCGCCGCGCGCTGCTCGCCGAGCAGCAGATTTCGCCGGTGATTTTCTTCACCGGTGCGGATGGCAGTCCGCAAGGCGGCACGCCCGTGGGCAATGTCACCGCCGACCTCACGGTGCAGCAGTTGGCCTATTTCAAGATCGTCATGCTCGGCAATATCGACGCCAAGGAACTGGGCGAAGCGCGGGCGCAAAACCTCGTCAAATTCGTCGAGAACGGCGGCAGCCTCATCCTGCTCGGCGGGACGAAAGCGTGGACCGCGGGCGGTCTCGTGGAAACCGAACTGGGTAAAACGCTGCCCGTGCGCAGCGCCGAGGTGAAAACGATCGAGGGCGACCAGTCGTATCCGGTGCGCCTCAGCGAGTCGGCGCGCGGGCATCCCGCCTTTGCGGGTGACGCCGCGCTGTGGCAAAATATCCCGCCGGTCCTGTCGGTCTTCGCCGGCTTCACGCTCTCGCCGGGCGCCGAGACGCTGGTCACCGCCGAAACGCCGCAGGGACTGGAGCCGGTGGTGGTGACGCAACGCTTCGGCCAGGGCAAGGTGACCGCGATCCTCACCGACTCGCTCTGGCGCTGGCAGCTCGGCCCCGAAGCCGGCAAGGCCAAGCCGTACGACCGCTTTTGGACGCAGATGATCTCCTGGCTCCTGCCCAAGGAACAAGCGCTCGATGGCCTGCGACTCGAACTCTTCGCCGACCGCGACCAGGTCTTCCTCGGCGAGTCGCTGGAATTGCACGCGCGCCTTGGCAGCGAGGACGCCCCGAAGGCCGACTCCGTGGAGGCAAAAATCACCCTGCCGGACAAGCGCGAGATTCCGTATCGCATGACCCCGCAAATCGTCACCCTCCCTTCGGGCAAAACCTTTCCCGGCTATGGCCTCCCATTCTCCGCGGAGGAAGCCGGGCTCTACAAAGTCGTGGCTGCGGCAAAGGTGAAAGACCAGACCGTGACCAGCGAGCCGTTCAGCTTTTTCGTGAAACCGTATTCGCCGGAAACCGTGCCCCGCCCGGCGCGCATCGAGATTTTGCAAGCGATCTCGCAAGCGACCGGCGGCCAGTTTTTTGAGAATCTCGACGCCTTGGATCAGGGCCTCTCGACGCTCAAACTCAAAGCGACCGAGGAAAAGAGCGCCGAATACCGCACCCTCTGGCGCGAATGGCCGGTCGTCGCCGGCCTGATGATCATGCTCGCCGCCTCCTGGAGCCTGCGGAAGTCCCGCAATATGCCGTGATTCTGATTCCGCATTCGACCCTGCTCCGACGGTGGAACGCGCGAGCTGGTCCGCCACTCGCGACCGCAATTTCCAATCCAAAGAACCCCGGTGGAATGCCCGATCATCACCGCATCCTTCCAGTCGAGCGCCTCGAACAACTCCGCGAGGTCGTCGGAATAAGTGTCCATCTCGTGCCGTTCCAGGGAGCAGGCGCTCCTTCCACGGGAATTCGCCGAAATACGGCGGGGCATGGAGCGGCGCAGCGCCCGGCATTTTAAGTTTCACTCGCGGGCGTTTTCCTGTCCGAAATGATCGGTCCGGCGCCGCCCTGCCAAATGCCTTTCGCCGATCCGCCGAATCAACACCCTCCGGATGATGAACATGCCACTCTCGCTCCGGATCGTCGCGCTGCTCACCGTGGTCCTCACGAGCCGCGTGAAGACCCAGGCGGCGGATGGCCAGCCGCCGGCGAGGCCAAACATCCTTTTCATCGCGAGCGATGATCTGCGCGACTGGGTTCAACACCTCGGCTACGAGCAGGGGAAGAAGGCGAATTGAAGCCCCGGCCATTTTTCCTACTCCCGATTGATCAAAGTCTCCGCCCCATGAAAAAGCACCTCGCCGTCTCGCTGCTCTTCCTCGCGTCTGTCGTCGTCGCACTCGCCGCGGAACGCCCGCCTAACATTCTCTTCATCATCTACGACGACTGGAACGGGAGCACTCACGCCGGCGCTTATGGTTGCGACTGGGTGAAGACTCCGAACTTCGACCGCGTGGCGCGCGAGGGCGTGCTTTTCAAGAACGCTTTCACCTCGAATCCGAAGTGCAGCCCGTGCCGGGCGAGCATTCTCACCGGACGCAACACATGGCAACTGGAAGAGGCTGCGTGTCACTACGGCATCTTCCCGGCGAAGTTTGCGGTCTATCCCGACTTGTTGGAAAAGGCGGGTTACACGGTTGGGCTCACCGGCAAGGGCTGGGGTCCGGGCGATTTCAAGACGGGTGGCCGCGCCCGCAATCCCGCCGGGCCGGGCTTCGACAAGCTCACCCAGGCGGTGCCGGCATCAGCGATCGGCAAGAATGATTATCCGGGCAACTTCGAGGCGTTTTTGCAACAGCGTCCGGCGGACAAACCGTTTTGCTTTTGGATGGGCTTCACCGAACCGCATCGCGGTTACGAACCCGGTTCCGGCGTGCGTCTCGGCAAGAAACTCGAGGACGTGAAGGTACCTGCGTTTCTGCCGGACAACCCGATCGTGCGGGGCGACCTGCTCGACTACGCGGTCGAAGTGGAGTGGGGCGACACGCAGATTGGCCGCGCGCTTCAAGTGCTCGAAGCCGCCGGAGAACTCGACAACACGGTGATCGTCGTCACGTCCGATCACGGGATGCCGTTTCCGTTTGTGAAGGGACAGATTCACGAGGACGGATTCCATCTGCCGCTGGCGATCCGCTGGGGCCAGGGGATCAAGCCGGGCCGGGTGGTCGAAGACTTCATCAACGTGCGGGACTTCGCGCCGACCTTCCTGGAGCTGGCCGGCCTGCCCGCGCATCCGCAGATGACGGGGCGCAGCCTCGCGAATATCCTGCGCTCGGAAAAATCCGGCTGGATTGAAAACCGCGACGTGATGCTCGTCGGCAAAGAGCGTCACGACATCGGCCGGCCAAACGATCTCGGCTACCCGGTTCGCGCCATTCGCACGAAGGAATTTCTCTACATCCACAACTTCCACCCCGAACGCTGGCCCGCGTGCAATCCCGAAACCGATTTTGGCAACTGCGATCCGGGCCCGACCAAGGAAGCGATCAAATCGCTCGGCGGGCATTTTTATGAGCTGTCGTTTGGGAAGCGTCTGCCGGACGAATTGTATGACATCCAGCGCGATCCCGAGTGCGTGAACAACCTCGCCAACGATCTCGCTTTCGAGCCGACCGTGGGGCAGTTGCGCTACAAGATGATGGGGATGCTCAAGGATGAGGGCGACCCGCGCGCGCTGGGCAACGGCGCGATTTTCGACACCTACAAATACGTGGGCGACCGCGCCAAGGGCTACGAGACCTGGCTCAAGGCGCAGAACGCGCGACTGGAGGAGGAGAAGGCGAAGATGGAGGAGCAAGCCCGCCCGAGGAAAGCTACCGCGCCGGCAAACTAAAATCCGCAGCCAGCAAGCCGCGCCGACACCACCCCAATACCCCGCATGAAAACTCCAAATCCCACGATCCTCCCAGTCCTTCTCGCCGCGTTGGCGCTGCCGGCTTTTTGCTCCGCCGCAGAGCCGGCCAAACGCCCGAACATCGTCCTCATCATGGCCGACGACCAAGGCTGGGGCGACACCGGCTACAATGGTCATCCCGAACTGAAGACGCCCCATCTTGACGAAATGGCGAGGAGCGGGTTGCGCTTGAATCGCTTTTACGCCGGACATTTCAACTGCTCGCCGACCCGCGGCAGCGTGCTGACCGGACGCCACCCCAACCGCTACGGGACGTTCAGTCCGGGGGCGCCATTTCGCGTGCAGGAATTGACCGTGGCCGAAGTCCTGAAGTCCGCGGGTTATGCCACGGGGCACTTTGGCAAATGGCATCTCAACGGCATCCGAGGCCCCGGCCAGCCGATTGCGACCGACGATCCCTTGTCGCCGGGGCGCAATGGCTTCGAGGAGTGGGTGTCGGTTTCCAACTTCTACGACCTCGACCCGCTGATGGCGCGCAATGGCGTCGCCGAGCAATTCAAAGGCGACAGCTCGGATGTCGCGACGGAGGAAGCGCTGAAGTTCATTCGCCACCAGGCGGAGCAGGGGAAATCGTTCCTCTCCGTGGTGTGGTTTGGTTCGCCGCATGTGCCGCACCGGGCGCTTCCCGCGGACAAGGCGGCCTACAGTGCGCTCCCGAAAAGCGAGCAGGAATACTATGGTGAACTCACCGCGATTGATCGCAGCGTGGGCCGGTTGCGCGCGGCGTTGCGGGAGCTGAAGATCGCCGAGAATACCATTGTCTGGTATTGCAGCGACAACGGCGGGGCCTTCGGACCGAAATCGACGGGCTCTCTTCGGGGGTCCAAAGGCACGCTCTGGGAAGGGGGCGTGCGCGTGCCCGGCATCCTCGAATGGCCGGCGCGGATCGGTGCGCCATTCGTGAGTGAGGTGCCATGCTCGACGCTCGATATTTATCCGACGGTGCTCGCGGCGACCGGCGTGAAAGCGGAGCGCCAGATCCAGCCGCTCGACGGCGTCAGCCTGCTGCCGTTGCTGGATCGCCAAACGGAGTCGCGCACCAAGGCCATTCCGTTCTGGAATCATTTGGGCCAGCAACCCGGCCACGCCGCGCTGCTCGACTGGCCTTACAAGCTGCACACGAACCCTGGAGGCGGTCGCGGCAAGAACGCCAAGAAAGACGGCGACGACCTGCCGACGGTGCTGCTCTACGACGTTTCCAAAGACCCG
>Ga0105047_10008023_pt1 | contig 17692 bp, 17 predicted proteins | sample MAT04_FD_78384 | JGI IMG/M metagenome (GOLD analysis project Ga0105047, IMG submission 78384) | Freshwater microbial communities from Lake Fryxell liftoff mats and glacier meltwater in Antarctica - MAT-04 (megahit assembly) | ecosystem: Environmental > Aquatic > Freshwater > Ice > Liftoff...
CCCTTTCCCCGTTTTCCTTCTTCCTTTTACTGAACCTTGCACTTAGCGGGCACTCCGTTGTATTCCAAAGGGCTTCCAAATCTGTGCGTTACCTCAAAGCTACTCTTATCTGCGGTTTCATTGCCACCATCGTGGCAATCGGGCTTTTGGAGTTGGGCGCATTCAAGGGGTTGGACGCGGCACTGGCGGGGTTTATCCGCCGTCCCGGTGGAGCCACGCCGCCGGGCAAGTTGCAGTATCTGCTGGCGATCATTCTCGCCTTCGGTATCTCGTGGACGACGATCGATATTAGCAAGGTATCATTGAAGGTAGTCATTGGGCTGGCTGCGTTGGCCGAAACAGTGACCGCAGTATGGGCGGCAAATCTGAACGGAGCGTTTTTTTCACCATTTACGAGTCTGACCGCGATTGTTGCCGCATGGACGATCAGTTTTATCTACGCGCAAAGCACGGCAGGGCGGCGTAAACGCACCATTAATCAGCTTCTCGGTGAGCGTGTTTCTGTCCGGACTTTCCAATCGCTGCTTGATTGTGATGTGCCGTTGAAATTCCAGGGGGAAGTGCGCGAGGCAACCGTGATGGTGTGCGAGATTTTTAATCACGACGAACTGATCGAGACGCTCAAAGTGCATGATTATGTTGCGATGAGTAATGCGTTCCTGCACAACGCGGCGGATTTTCTCGTTGAGCGCGGAGCTTATCTGGATGAATGCGACGGCGAAAGTCTGCGCGTGGTTTTTGGAGCGCCTTTGCCGGATGCGAACCATGCGGCTTGTGCATGCAAGGCGGCCTTGGATTTACGGGAACGGTTGTCGGCGGTGAATCAGGAATGTCTGGCGCTTTGGGGACATACGTTCGACTGGCGGATCGGGATTAATTCCGGCGAGATGGTGATGGCGGCATACGGATCGCGTCGTCTGGGGACGTTCAGCGTGGCGGGCGAGCCGGTGGAGTTTGCGCGCCGTCTATGCGCGGCGAATACGATTTATGGTTCCCGGATTTTGATCGGATCGGGCACGTTTAATCTGGCGGAGTCCGAGATCGAGGTGCGTCCGATGGAGTTGGTGCATCGGCATCATGACGATTCCAATCGCGAGGAGGTTTACGAATTGCTAGGGCATCACGCTACATTCACTGATGAAGAGAAGCAGAAGCGGGACATGTTCTGGAAGGGTGTTGTGTATTACCGGGAGCGGCGTTGGGACGATGCCATTTCCTGTTTTGAAGCTGCACGCGATAATACGCCGGGCGACGAGCCGATTGATTACCTCATGGATCGCATCAAGCAGATGCGCGGCAGCAAGGTGGAGGCGCTGGAGTGGAGTAATGCGCAGATTTGACCGGACGCCAAGTCTATGAACCTTTCCGAGATCAAAAATGCCGTAGGGAATCTGTCGTGTGAGGAATTGGCAGAGTTTCGAAAATGGTATTACGAGCAGGATGAGACAGCATTAAGTGAGCAGCCGACAAAGGGCGTAGGGTCGGCTGGATTTGATTTAGAGCAGATGTCACGTGATGCTCGCTCGATAAACGATGAAACGCGTTGAATACCCTGAATCCATCCGTGCGCTGATTGCGGAGTTGAAACGCATGCCGGGTGTTGGGCCACGCAGCGCGGAACGAATCGCACTCTGGATGGTGCAGAGTCGGGATGCGCATGCCGGGCGAATCGGTCTCGCGATCGGGACTGTGGCGGAAAAAATCCGGCAGTGTCCGCATTGCGGGTTTTTTACCGAGGAGGAATTGTGCTGCTTTTGTTCAGATGCCAATCGTGATGCCAAGGTGTTGTGCGTAGTCGAGCAACCAACGGATATTCTGCCACTGGAGCGCACGGGAACTTTCCGCGGATTGTATCACTCGCTGGGTGGACGCATTTCGCCGCTCGATCACATCGGGCCTGATCAATTGCGCATTCAGTCCCTCCTGGAACGCATCAAGGAGCATAACCCCGGTGAAATCATTCTCGCGCTTGGTTCGGACGTGGAAGGTGAGGCGACTGCTAGTTATATCGTATCATTGCTCGCAGGCGCATCCGTGAATATCACTCGCATCGCGCAAGGGCTCCCCGCAGGCGGCGGGCTCGAGCACGCCGATGAGCTGACACTCACCCGGGCGCTATCGGGCCGGACGCAGTGGAAGCAGGAGTCTTAAATTGGAAGACACGAAATGAGCGTCGTCATCCATTGGTTCCGACGGGATTTGCGGCTGGCGGATAATACGGCGCTGAACGCCGCATTTCAGACAGGTAAACCGGTGGTTGCCGTGTTTGTGCTGAGCGAATGGAAGTCGCAGCATCATTGGTGTGGGGCGGCACGACAGGAGTTTCTGTGCAGTTGCCTTGCGTCGCTTGCTGCGGAGATTGAGGCGTGGGGTGGGAGACTGATTTTTCGCACGGGGGTTGCGGATGTCGTCTTGGAAGAGTTGGTTGCCGAGTGCAAGGCGGACGCCATTTTCTATAATCGCGATCCCGATCCGTTTGGTTGTGTCATGGAGGCGCGTGTGGAAAAAATGGCTGCTGGAGTAGGGGTGCGCGCTATGGGTTTTAAGGATCATGTCATGCACGAGAAGAATGAAGTCCTCACCGGAAAAGGAACGCCGTTCAAAGTTTACACGCCCTATGCTAAAGCTTGGAGCCGGTTGCCTAAGAACGCTCCCGAAAATGTGCGGGGCGAATTTGCACAGACGAAAATCAGCACCTTGTCTTTGCCCACACTGAAAACGTGGAGCCTGAAGTCCACGCTTGCTGAGCCGCTTGCCGGCGGGGAAACAGCCGCGCAAAAGCGATTGGCGCGTTTTCTGGATGGACGTATTCAAGCCTACAATGAGAAGCGGGATTTTGCTGCGGTGGAAGGAACATCGAGGCTTTCGCAGGATCTGCGTTTTGGCACCCTTTCGATCCGTGAGGTTTTTCAAAAATGTCAACAATTGCTCGGCAAGACAAAGGACGCCGGAGGTAGGCTGGGAATTGCGACTTATGTGAAGGAACTCATCTGGCGTGAGTTTTCGTTCAGTATCCTCGGACACTGGCCGGGCGTGCTGGAGCACGAGTTTCAGGAGCAATACCGCACGCTGCCGTGGAAGGCGCGGTGGCGTCCGGAAGACAAAAGCGCGTGGAGCCGGGAACCGGACTCCAAGGTGGACTTTGATCGCTGGTGTGCAGGGCTGACTGGTTTCCCCATCGTGGACGCCGGAATGCGTGAGCTCAACGCCACCGGCTTTATGCACAATCGCGTGCGGATGATCGTCGCGATGTTTTTGACCAAGGATCTCCATATCTGGTGGATGCACGGCGAAAGCTATTTCATGCAGCACCTGGTGGACGGTGAAATCGCCAGTAACAACAACGGCTGGCAATGGAGTGCGAGCACCGGGACGGACGCCGCGCCTTATTTTCGCATTCAGAACCCCTGGGCGCAGACGGCACGCTTTGATGGAGACGGCGAATATATCAAGCGCTGGGTGCCAGAACTCCGCGACATGGCACCAAAATCGTTTTGTGAGCCGCCATTCCCTGGAACGTCACTCGCCAAAGGCTATCCGCCACCGATGGTGGATCACCGTGAACAGCGCGACGCGACAATCTCTCTGTTTAAAAATGCGGCGCTGGGCGCGACAACGGCCAGGACGATGAAGGTTCCGAAGCAGTTGTTTTTCGGAGAGAGGTAAGCGATGGGCTTGAAAGGCTCTGTGCTTCTGGTCTCGTAGCCGTTTTGTGGGTTGCATTGAAGCATTGCCTATCGCATAAACGGGTTGACACGGTACGACTCGACTGAGATAGAAACCCACTCTCCACCCAATATTTATGGCTGACGAAATCCCCTCAAACGCACAGGACGACGATTCCAAAAAGGAAACGATTCGCATTACCCTCCCCCCCAAGTCGGAACCGTCCGGAATCAATCCGCCACCCAGCGCGATTACCCCTCCAACTCCTCCGCCGCCAGCAGCGAGCACCAGTGTGCCGCCTCCACCGCCTCCAACTAGGCCACTGAGCGGTGCTGTTCCTCCTCCAAAACCGCCACCACTTGCTGGCAAGCCAACAGTGCCATTGCGTCCGGCAAGTCCAGTTGGCAGCGGTATGACCCCAGGGTCAGGCATTGCGCCACGCCCGACTTCTCCGAAGAAGGAAACGGCACGTATTAATCTTCCTAGTGGTGCGAATCCGGCACCCGCGCTTCCTAAGGCGACCGTGAAAATGCAGCAAACCCAGCCTCTCTCAAAGGCTCCAGCTCCAGCACTCAGTCAATCGGTAGCCCTTCATCAGGCTGCCGCCGCTGCAAGCGCCGGGACTGGCAATCCTGATAAGGTGACACTCGGTCTGAGCATTGCAGCCTTCGTATTGGCGGGAATGGCTGTTTATATCGTGAATACGATTATGACTGCCGCCAAGCTGCCAGGCTGGGCTCCTTAAATTCAACATTACAAACTGACAATGGCTGGACCTAATACTCTCACAATCACTGAAGCCAACTTCGACTCTGAAGTCGCAACCTCGTCCATTCCAGTCCTTCTGGATTTTTGGGCTCCTTGGTGCGGCCCCTGTATTCAACTCTCGCCCGTGATCGATGAAATCGCGACCGAGCGCGCAGGAAAAGCGAAAGTCGGCAAGGTGAATGTGGATGAGAACGGTAATCTCGCCGCGCAGTTTCGTGTGAGTTCCATCCCGGCTCTGATCTTTATTAAGGACGGACAGCCTGTGGGGCAGCTAACCGGGCGTCATCCGAAGTCTGAAATTCTCAGCAAGCTCGATTCGATCGTTTGATCCAGTCCTCTTTTGTGGGCATGTGGGCAGTTTCGATTCCATTTAAGAAGAGGCGCTTATTTTAAGCGCCTCTTTTTTATTTTAATCCGATGGCTTGGATAAAGCCGGGGATGTCGTTCAGGTCCTGAAAAAGAAAATCGGGCTGATGCGTGTGGAGGGCATCGTAAGTGAACCCTCCCGTTGCCACAGCTACTGCGCGAACGCCGATTGCGCGCGCGCAGGAAATGTCATGCGGGGTGTCTCCAATGATGAATACACGCTCCGGCTCAAACTCATGTTGGTGCTGCTGACGTGCACGTTGAAGAGCGAATGGGCCCAGTTGATTGCGGTCGAAATGATCGTCGGCATACGCACCGAACTCGAAGTAATCCCAGACGCCATAATGCCTCAGTTTTAGTTCGGCACCACGCGCGAGATTCCCGGTCAGTAAACCGAGGACAACATCACCACGCGGTTTTAAAGCAGCCAGCAGCGCTTCGATGCCCGGTAGCAGACGGCCCTGAATTTGAGGGAGGAGGACACCGAGATGTTTGATGTAATGACCGAGAAAAGGATCAGGCGTCTGTGCATCCTGTCCGTATTTTTCATGGAGTCGCTGGGAAATATAGGTGTCAGTGCGGCCGGCGATTTCGATGTCGGAAAGATCGTCCTCCACTCCGAAGTGATCTTTCACCGCGAGTCGCATGGCTTTTTCCCCGCACCCGCCGGATGTCATGATCGTGCCATCAATATCAAATAGAAGGAGTGTGCGGGGCTGTGACATAAGTGAATGCATTGTTACGCCTAACAGGCTGCTGAAAAAAGCACGGTTTTGGAAATCTTACTCTTTGTCTCCATCTTCCGCCCTCCTAATAGCGCCACAAAAACATCGCAACAAATGCGATCAATAAAACCAGCGCAGTAATCCACCAGACCGGATTGATGCCCGCACCCGCTGGCCCCGAGCCAAATTCTTTTTTTACAAACTCATCGTAATCAAATTCGTCGTCGGGCAAATCCAGTCCATTGGTAGCTCCAGCATTCGGCTTCCAGCCCGACTCGTGATCCGCCCCACATTCCGGACAAGCCAGCGCTTTGGGCGGCACGTCCTCTCCGCAAACAGGACATACCTCAGGAGTGCGCGGGCGACTGTTAAGGTAGGGCATGTGATTCGATTCAAGAGGGACAAACTACGAAGAGCACGAAGTGGCCTGTCAATTACTGCGTTCCGAATAACTCTTATTTTTCAGTCGGCTTTCTGACTTCATCTCTCACAAGCTAAACGCCTTTTCGATGAACTGCTTTTGCTCAAGATCGCTCATTTTCTTGGAGCCAACGGCCACGCTCGCGGCGGCATCGCGTCCGGCGTAGAAAGGCGTGGTTCCGCCGAGGACTTCGCGGAGGTAAGGCACCATGTGACGCCAGGCACCCATGTTTTCCGATTCTTCCTGACACCACACGAAGCGATTCGCCTTCTCGTAATTTGCCACTGCTTTTTTGAGCGCTTCTTTGTGAAGCGGATACAGTTGCTCGATCCGGATGAAGGCGGTGTTAGTGATCTGGTTTTCTTTCGCAAACTTCAGCAGCTCATAGAAGACCTTACCTGAACAGAAAATGACGCGCTTCACTTGATCCTTTGGACATTCCAACGTCTCGGTGCCATCGAATATCTCCGTGAACCCGCCTTCCGTGAAATCCTTCAGCTTCGATGCCGCTTCTTCCAGGCGCAGCATGCTCTTTGGCGTCATGATCACCAATGGCTTAGTGAATTTGCGCTTCAACTGCCGCCGTAGAATGTGGAAATACTGGGCGGGCGAGGTGAGGTTTGCGACTTGGATATTATCTTCCGCGCAAAGCTGGAGAAAGCGCTCAAGTCGCGCGCTGGAATGCTCAGGGCCCTGTCCTTCGTAACCGTGCGGAAGCAGTAAAACGATGCCGCTCGGACGCTGCCACTTTGATTCCGCGCATACAATAAACTGATCGATCACTACCTGCGCGCCATTCACGAAATCGCCAAACTGGCCCTCCCACTGGCACAACATATCGGGATAATTGAGTGAATAACCGTAATCAAAACCGAGCACCGCGGCTTCGCTCAAGAGCGAGTTATAGATGCAAATGCGCGCTTGATCGGGAGCCATCTCGGCAAGCGGACACCACCGCTCTCGGGTGTTGGCGTCATAAAGATAAGCATGGCGCTGGCTGAATGTGCCGCGTCGACAGTCCTGTCCGCTAAGCCGCACAGGCGTGCCTTCCAATAACAGCGATCCCCAAGCGAGCGCCTCGGCAGTCGCCCAGTCGAAACCGTCTCCTCGATCAAACGCCTGTCTGCGCTTATCCAAAACAAACGTCTTCACTCGCGGGTGCGCATTGAATCCCTCCTTCACTGTTGTGATTTTTTCGATGATCTGTCCGATCACTTTCTTACTCACCGCAGTCTTCGCCGGTTCATGGCTGTAGGGCGGCTGGATGACGTAAATACTGCCTTCGAGTTTCGCGATCTTCGTGGATTTCCCCGGCTTCTTCTCAGCCGCTGCTGCCTGTGCCTCTCCGTATGCCTTCTCCAGACGCTCGCGAATCTCCTTCAGCATGGTGTCCGCCTCCTCGGCGGTAATCGTGTCTTCCTTGATCATCCGCTCTCGGAAAATCGTGCCGACGCTAGGGTGTCCGGTAATCGCGCGATACATATCCGGGCTGGTGAAAGCAGGCTCATCGTTTTCATTATGGCCATGGCGGCGGTAGCAGACGATCTCCACAAAGACGTCGCTCTTAAATTTCTGCCGGTATTCAAATGCCAGCTCCATCGCGTAACGCACGGCAATCGGATCGTCGCCGTTCACGTGGAAGACGGGCGCATCGATCATCTTCGCGATGTCGGTGCAGTATTGTGAAGAGCGCGCATCGGCAGGCAGTGTGGTGAAGCCGATCTGGTTATTGATGACGAGATGGATCGAGCCGCCGACGCGATAGCCCTGAAGTTGCGACATATTCAGTAATTCGGCATTTACTCCCTGACCCGCAAGCGCGGCGTCTCCGTGAATTAAAATCGGGACCACCTTGGCGCGCTCCACGGCATCTTGGCGGATCCGCTGGCGGGCGCGGGTCATGCCCGAGACAACCGGGTTTACAATTTCCAGATGGCTCGGGTTGGGGCTGAGCCGGATTTCGATCTGTGCGCCATCGGGCTTCACTTCTCGGGTATTCATGTAACCGAGATGATATTTGACGTCACCGTCGCCATAGACGCTGTCTGGGACAAAGTTGGGATCAAACTCCCGAAACATGAGTTTGTAAGGCTTTTTGAGGAACTCAGTGATCACCGCGAGCCTGCCGCGATGCGCCATTCCCATCGTGATTTCCTCCGCGCCGAGGCGCTTGCAGTTTTCCAGCACCGCATCGAGCGCAGTGATCATTGCCTCCGCGCCTTCGCCTGAAAATCGTTTCTGTCCCTTGTAGGCGACATTGTGGAGGAAGTGCTCGAACTCCTCAAACTTCATGATGTGCCTCAAAATCCGGCGCTTCGTTTTCGTATCCACGCTCCAAAGGTTGCGATGCTCCAGCTCTTCCCGGATCCAGTTCCGCACGTTTGGATTGGCGATGTGCATGAATTCAAAGCCAATATCGCCACAATACACACTTTCGAGATACGCAAGCAGCTCGCGCAGCTTCATCTTTTTGCCGCCGAGGAAAAATTTGGAACTGACAATTAGATCGAGATCTTTTTCCTCAAAGCCAAGATGGCGCAAGGACAGATCGGGATTTTCAGGACGGTAATTTGCCAGCGGATTAGTCCAAGCGATTGTGTGTCCGAGACGGCGGTAGGCATACACCATCCCATCCACGCGGGTTTGAAGCGGGGCAAGGTCCCCATCGGCGGGATGGGCGCCATTGGTTCCGTTGCTGGGTTGCTCGCTCCCGAGCTCGAATCCTTCAAAGAAGGCGGCATAGGTTGCATCCACCGAAGTCGGATCATTTTTCCAGTTCTGATAAGCTTCATCCAGCACATCAGCATTAAAACGGGTCGCAAAAGTAATAGCCATACGGGCAAAAGTAAGCCGCGACTCTAGGACAGCTTCCTTTAAGGCTCAATTGAAGACTCAGTTATTTTTTGGGGAAATGCGGTGCATGATGTAGGCCTGTGAGCGAAGCGGATTTCCATCGCAACCCTGCAATGCTTTTCTGTCCCTCGTGCGCTTTATGTCTCCCGCCTTTCGCGGAAAAAGGCTTTGAGCATCTCGGCGCATTCTTCTTCGCGGATTCCGGAGGTGATTTCACAGCGATGATTGAGCTTGGGATGCTGAAGAAGATTGAGCACCCCGCCTGCCGCGCCGTCCTTGGGTGAAGTGCATCCGAAAATCACGCGTTTCATGCGCACATGCACTAGCGCACCAGCGCACATGGGACACGGTTCCTTGGTGACGAAAAGCTCGCACTCGCTCAGCCGCCAGTCGCCGATGACGCTTTCCGCCTGGGTGATCGCCAGCATCTCCGCATGCGCGGTGGCGTCCTTGAGCATTTCCACCTGATTATGCGCGCGGGCAATAATCCGTCCTTCATGAACAATCACCGCGCCCACCGGGACTTCCTCGCATTCCCACGCCTTACGTCCAAGGCGCAAGGCCTCGCCCATGAAATACTGGTCGCTGTGCAGATCGATAATGGGATCGCTCATATATGATTTGGTGTCTTACTCCGTAAGAATAGCCGAGTTTTAAGTGTGAGGTTTTAAGTAAGGCAATGCGATAAGCACATCGGCTAGCGGAATTTGGATTCGTCTTCCGGTGTTTTATAAAAGCGCCGAGCGAAGGTGGGGATGAACTGATAAATCCCGACTACACTCAGTAGAAAAAACAGTTCCTTTTGCGCTGGAAAAACAAACACCCCAAAAAAGGTAAGCCCTTCTGCCATGGCGATTCCGACGATGAAAAGCGGGAACGCAATTTGCGGGACGGATATTTTAGGTATGACTACCCAACGGATGACGGAGCTGGCGATGAGTGGTATGAAACCGGCGATCCAGAAGGGGGATTCGACCGGTTGTTGTAACGGTGTCCGTTCGAGGACAAAATACATTCCAAAAATGCCCGCCTGCATCGCAAGCCAGATCATCCACCAACTGATATAAGGAATGGCTTTTGGTTGGTCGCTCATGGAGTTTAAGAGGTGAGTTTGAAAGCAGCTATTTCTTCAGTTTGTGGAGATGTTCACTGAATGCGTTGGGTTTATTTAGATGGTTTTCCTCTGCCGAGCTTTCGTTTCACCACATCCAGAATGTCGTTCATTTCACGAAGGCGAAGCAGCCAGGCGATGAAGACAAAAGCTGCGGTGGCTGCAGCAATGGTAAGTCCGAGCGATGCACAGCGAATCGGGAAGTTCATCTTCGCCCAATGAATCAAAACGGTTTTCTGGAAAAACCAGCAGACGGCTGCGAGTGCGTCGGCGGCTAGAAACACTTTCACGAGCGTTGTGATCAGCTTTTTGGTTTCGAGGAGCTTGGTCTCGCGGCGCATGAGCCAGTAAAGCAGGATGAAATTGGTGAGCGCGACGATGCCGGTGGAAAACGCAAGACCGCGATGCCCCCAGCCCATATTGGTGAAAACCGAGTTGAGTGTGAAATTCAGCGCAACAGCAAAGAAGCTCACCATCATAGGCGTGTTGCGTTTGCCTAGCGCGTAGAAGGCAGGCGCGAGCACTTTGATTCCCGCGTAAGCGGCAAGACCTACTGCGTAAAAGCGTAACGCTGCTGCCGCCTGCTCTATATCGTTAGGAGTCACTTTTCCGCGCTGATAGATGACGCTTAAAATCGGTTCGGCGAGCATCCACAATCCCACGCTTGCAGGCAGCGTGAGAATAAAGACGAGACGCATTCCGCGAGATAGCCCCGAGACAAATTCGCCGCGCTTCTCCAGCGCCATGCTGCGCGCAAGCATTGGGAGCGTGACGGTCGCGATAGCCACACCGAATATGCCGAGTGGAAGCTGCATGAGACGAAACGCGTTATTCAGCCAGGTCACGGAGCCTTCCTCGCAGTAGCTCGCAAAGGAGGTGTTCACCATCACGTTGATCTGCACCGCGCTGGCTGCGATCACCGCAGGGCCCATGTTTTTGAGCACTTCCACGACACCGGAATCGCGCCATTGAAAATCAGGCTTCGGACGATACCCAATTTTATAAAGTGACGGAATCTGCACGACGAGCTGGAGAAAGCCGCCGATCAAAGTGCCGATGGCCAGACCGGTCAGCGCGCGGGTGCCAAAGGTGGGATCGATATAGGCGGCGATGACTACCCCGCCCAGGATCGAGCCGACGTTAAAAAAGGAAGACGCCATCGCGGGCCAGCCGAAGACATGCTTTGCATTCAACATCCCCATGATCTGAGCGCCGAGTGACACCATCAGAATAAACGGAAACATCAGCATCGTGAGATGCGCGGTAAGCACGGCATCCTCTCCGGTGAAACCGCCTGCGAGCAAACCGATAAGCTGTTTGGAGAAAAGCATCCCCAGCAGCGTAATCAAACTCATGACCACCAGCGTCAGCGTGCCAATCCGGTTCGCCAACCGCCATGCCGACTCATCTCCTTCCACCGTGCTCTTCTTGGTGAAGACGGTAATAAACGCCGTTGAAAGCGCGCCTTCTGCAAACAAGTCGCGCAGGAGATTCGGGATACGAAACGCGGTGATGAAAAAGCCCAGTGTTTTGGAATCGAAGAGCGCGTTAAAAATCACCTCGCGCGCCAGGCCAAGCACGCGTGAGCACATGACGGCAACGCCGACGATTGCCGCCGCGCGACCGGTTTTTTGAGGGGCGTCAGCCACGGGTGGCTGCCTTTCTCAAGCGATCCATGATGGCAATGCCAAGTCCGGCTTCAGGGACTGACTCCGCGTAAATCGCATCAACGCCGCTTTCATCCAGTTTGCGAAGTTTTGCAAACAAGGTCGCTGCTGCTTCCCCCAAATCGCCTCGCTCGCTGAGGATTTCCACATGTTGAAAGCCATGTCCGACGGGTGCGCTTTTCCACGCGAGTAAACCGGTTTTGGCAGTGGCTGCAGATTCCGGTTCGGTTTCGTCGAGCAGCGTGAGTGGAGTCACCGGCGCATAATGACTTTTGAGCTGACCTGGAGCAACTGGCGAATCCGCCGCAATGTAGGGAACCAACGGCGCAAATTCACCAAGCTGCTCCGCAGTGACCGGGCCCGCGCGTAAAATGGAAAGCGCGCCTTGCTGCACAAGGACAACTGTGGTTTCCAGCCCATACTGCGTGGCACCGCCATCCACGATCAACGGGATGCGTCCGTCCAGTTCCTTTCTGACATGTTCCGCCGTCGTGGGGCTGATCCGTCCAAAGCGATTCGCGCTCGGAGCGGCGAGTGGCGAGCCGAACGCTTTCACGATGGCATCAAAGACCGGATGGGAGCTTAGGCGCAAGGCGACTGTGGATAAACCGGACGTGACAAGATCGGGAACCTTGCTGGTTCGCGGCAGAACGAGTGTGAGCGGTCCGGGCCAGAATGCATCGACCAGCGCGGAGACCAAACCGGCATCCTCGGCAGGAATAGCCGCCAGCTCGTTCAGCCAGCTGCGGTCTGGCAGATGCACGATCAGCGGATCAAACAAAGGGCGCTCCTTGGTCTGGAAAATACGGAGCAGCGCGTCGGGATTCAGCGCATCTGCGGCAAGCCCATAAACAGTCTCTGTAGGCAGCGCGACAGGCAGGCCTGCCTTCAGTAAGGCTACCGCTTGCGTGATTGCAGCCTGCAGTTCTGTCGGTTCGGAAGTAGGCAGGATAATGGGCATCCTTTTCGTGTGTTTCGTGGACTACTTTGCTCTTTCAAGCGCGCGTTTTGCAGCGCGCACTTTTTCTGCGGCATCGTTTACATCTACTCCAAATGCCGTGAGGTGCCCCATCTTGCGACCGGGCTTGGCTCCGGCTTTGCCATACAGGTGAATTTTCACCTCAGGGAATTGCGCGGCTGCTGACCAATCGGGCTCTCCATTGGACCAGAGATCCCCGAGCAGATTGGCCATTGCGGCAGGCTGAAGTGAATCCGTGGAGCCGAGCGGGAGACCGCAGACTGCACGCACCTGTTGCTCAAACTGGCTCGTCACGCTGGCGTCGAAGCTGAAATGTCCGCTGTTGTGCGGACGCGGTGCGAGCTCGTTGATAATGATCGAACCGTCTGCGCACAGAAACATCTCCACGGCGAGCACGCCGACGAGATCGAGCGCCTTAGCTGCAAGCTCCGCTAGTTTACGTGCGTTGGTGGCGACGGCTTCGGAAATCCGGGCCGGGCAATACGTGACATCGAGGATGTGATTTACATGCTCATTTTCGCAGACAGGCCAGGTCAACATCGCGCCGTCGTATCCGCGCGCAACGATCACAGAAATCTCGCACTCAAATTGAATCAACTTTTCCAGAACCGCCTGACACGGTCCGCTTGCAGTAAACTCCGCCCAGACAGTCGCGGCGTCTTCAGTTCCTGCCAGTTTGCGCTGACCTTTTCCGTCGTAGCCAAACGCCGCCGTTTTCAAAACGCCGCCGCCTTCCGTCTTTGCGAGAGCAGCCTTCAAGTCCTCCGCGCTCTCCACTTTCCAGAAAGGCGCGACGGGTAGCCCGGCTCCAGACAGAAACTCTTTTTCACGCAAACGATGCTGGCAGATGTGGAGCACATTGCGCCCCGGTCGAACCGGACCATGTTCCGCCGCCCAATCGATGGTTTGTGCCGGGACGTTCTCGAATTCAAAGGTGAGCGCCGCAATGCCTTTTGCAAAATCGCGCACAGCAACTTCGTCGTCATAGCTCGCCGTGAACTCCTTGTCGGCAACTTGGCCCGTCGGCGTGTCGTAGTCGGGGCTGAACGTGTGCACCCGGTAACCCATGCGCCGCGCTGCGATGGCAAACATGCGTCCGAGCTGTCCGCTCCCCATCACTCCAAGCGTCGCTCCTGGTAAAATAACGTCTGCTCGGCTCATTGCAGCTTTTGCCCCAGCACGTCGTCTGTCTGCTTTTTACGAAACGCCACGAGCTTTTTACACACCGTCTTGTTGTGTAGCGCAATAACCGCCGCTGCCAGCAAGCCGGCGTTTTTTGCACCGGCTTCCCCGATTGCGAGCGTGCCGACAGGAATCCCGGCTGGCATTTGGACGATGCTTAAAAGTGAATCCATCCCGCTCAGCGCCTTGCTTTGAACAGGCACTCCTAAAACCGGGAGATGCGTCTGCGCCGCCACCATCCCCGGCAGATGAGCCGCGCCACCTGCACCTGCGATGATCACTTGGATGCCCCGCGCTGCGGCGTCCTTTGCGAACTTGTGCATCAATTCCGGGGTGCGATGCGCTGAGACGACTTTGGATTCATGTGGAATTCCAAATTGCTCAAGCATCGCGGATGCGTGCTTCATCGTATCCCAGTCGGACTTGCTGCCCATAATGACAGCGACTTGAGGCGCGGATTTCATAGGCGGGACAGTGAAGAGCGAAGCGCCTGTGGCTGCAAGACAGGATTGGTGGGATGCACAGGAATAAGGAGAAAGGAATAAGGAGAAAGAGCGTGGCGCTTTGCGCTTGGAGGTTCTGAAACGAAAAACACGGAATTTACGCTCGTCTCTATCAGGCTTGGTCGCGAAAGTGGCTGGCATGTCGGACTCCACCCCCTCGACGGAAAATATCGTGCTCACTGGCTTCATGGGTAGTGGCAAGTCCACGGTAGGCAGATTGCTGGCAAGGCAGCTCCGGTTTCAGTTTATTGATACGGACAGCCTGATCGAGGAGCGGGTGGGAATGGAGGTTCGGGATATTTTTGCGAAACACGGGGAGACTTACTTCCGGGAGCGCGAGAATGCCGTGCTGGAATCGCTTCTTAATAAAAGGCGGCACATCATTTCGACGGGCGGAGGGATCGTGACTGAGGAACGCAATTTACAGTCGCTTAAAAAGCTGGGTTGGGTGGTTTTGCTAAAAGCTGATCCTGAGAAAATTTTCGAACGCATCTCGCGAAACAAAAAGCGGCCCTTGCTGGCGACGGATGATCCGAGGGCGTCGGTCATGGAGCTTTTGGAGAAGAGAGCGCCACTTTACGAAGCGGCTGCTCAATTCACGATCGATAGCAGCAATCTGGAGGTAGATGGGGTGGTTGACCTTCTAGCAAAAGAAGCGCGCAAGGTTTTCGGGTGGCGGCAACCGGCATAATGCCGAAGAGCGACAAGCGGATATTGAGGCGATAATGGAACACGGGTTTTCACGTTGAAAACCTGTGCTCCATAAGTGTCCGCACCTATCTCACCCACTGCTAGTCACCACTCACTTTCAGCCTCCAAACTCGACTCCAAATCTCTTCCTATTATGAATCAAACTATCACCTCTCCTATTTCCATTACTGGCGAAGCCACGGGCTTCATTCCTGCGCCTGGATCCAAAGGTAAGCCGATCACCGTGATCGGAACCGAAGCGATTCGGAACGGGTTCGATGCAAAGTGCATTGAACAGGCGTTGAACTCGCGCGGTGCACCCGGCGTCACTGACTTGATTTTAAACCCAGACGCGCACGCAGGCTACGGTGCGCCTGTGGGTTGCGTGCTGGTCTCGCCGACGCACGTGTATCCCGGCCCCGTGGGCGTGGATATCAAATGCTCGATGAGCTTGCTGTCGCTGGATATCCCGGCGGACGCCATCGCCGACCGCCCAACACGCCGCGCTTTGATCAATGCGATCTGCGAACGCACGCCCACCGGTGCGGGACGCGGTCAGCGTTCTGCGAAGAAATCACGCGCCGTTTCACCCGAACTGGGAAAGCAGCTTGTCGCCGAGGGTGCATCGCGTTCTGTCTGCGAAGCTCTGGGGATTCCTCCCGAGTGGGCATTGCGTTGCGAAGACTCCGCGCATGTGGGGCATGATGACACGCACGACGCCCTTGCGCTGCGCATGGAGAAGCTGTTGCGCACCGGAACGTTTCCGAAGTTTGCTGAAAAGATGCAGCAGCTGGGAAGCTACGGCGGAGGAAATCACTTTGGAGAATGCGAAGTCGTGGAGGTCGGAAACAACGAACGCGCCAAACGAGCCGCCGAAGTTTTCGGTCTGCAAGACGGCAAGCTAGCTTTTCTGTCGCACTGCGGTTCACGCGGCTTCGGACACAATCTTGCGAGCGGACAATTCCGCGCATTGCAGGCATTCTTCGATCAATGGAGTCTGCCGCTTCCTGGCAACGACAAGGAGCTGGTTTACGCCCCTTTGGGGACTCCGCAGGCGAACGATTATCTCGACGACATGGCGCTGGGTGCGAACTTCGCGACGGCCAACCACATGCTGATCAATGCGCTGGTGTTGGAGGCGTTTCAGGAAATTCTGCCCGGAACGAAAGGACATCTGGTGTATTTCATCAGTCACAACATCGCCCGCAAGGAAGTCGTGAACAACCAGATCGCTTGGGTGCATCGCAAAGGCGCAACCCGCGCGCTTCCTGCCGGACATCACGCATTGCAAAGCACGCCGTTTGCAGAGACCGGGCATCCCATCCTGCTGCCTGGAAATCCGACCGCAGGTTCATGCATCATGGTAGCCGATCCCGGCGCTTCGTTGAGCTGCTATTCCGTAAATCACGGCGCAGGGCGTGCGAAAGGACGCAAGGCTGCAATACGCGAGCTAGATCAGGCAACGGTGGATGCGGAGTTTGAAAAGCACGACATCATCACGAACTGCCGCACCTATCCGAAAGACGAAGCGCCTGCCGCATACAAGGATTTCGACGAGGTTCTGCGTAGCGTGAAGCAAGCCGGACTTGCCAGCGAGGTTGCGCGTTTGCGCGCGCGTTTCGTGATCAAGGATGCAGACGACACTTTGAAAGGCGCGGCATGAAGAAGTCTCCGATGATTACGGTGGACGGTTCAGCTGGCGAAGGCGGCGGGCAGATTCTCCGGAGTTCGCTCGCGCTTTCGCTGGTGACCGGCCAGCCGTTTCGCATCACGGATATTCGCGCACGCCGCAAGAAGCCCGGTCTGCTGCGCCAGCATCTCACCGCAGTGAATGCCGCGACGGAAGTCGGCGACGCAATCAGCGATGGCGCGGAGATGGGCTCCACCGAGCTTATATTTCGTCCGGAGAAAATCCGTGCAGGAAACTACCATTTCTCGATTGGAACCGCAGGCAGCGCTACATTGGTATTGCAAGCGGTGCTCCCCGCGTTGCTGCTCGCACCCGGTCCATCCACACTGGTGCTGGAGGGCGGCACGCATAATCCACTCGCGCCACCTTTCGATTTTCTGGCGCACGCTTTTCTTCCTATCCTCAACCGCTTTGGCTGCAAGGTGGAAGCCACGCTGATTCGTCCCGGCTTTTATCCCGCAGGTGGTGGCAGGATTGAAATTACCGTCACGCCCGCGAGCAAACTTCAGCCAGTCGAACTGCTTTCGCGTGGCGCAGATGGCAAGCGTTGCGTCACTGCGCACATTGCAGGACTGCCCTGTGAAATCGCCGAACGTGCCTTTAGCCGGGTCATCAAACGCATGAACTGGCAGCGCGATGTTTGCGAGATCATCCAGCATCCCGATGAACGCGGTCCCGGCTTCATGCTCAGCGCTCAGGTCGGCTTCGGGCACGTCACTGAAGTCCTCAGCAGCTTCGGCGAAAAAGGCGTGCGCACCGAACAAGTCGCCGATGCGTTGGTGGATCAAATCCGCTCCTACCTCGCCTCCGACGCACCCGTTGGCGAATATCTTGCCGATCAATTACTGATCTATATCGCACTCGCCGGGAAGGGTGCATTCAAAGCAACCGGCCTGTCACAACACACGCAGACCAATATGGAAGTCATCCAGAAATTTCTCCCCTCGATTTTTACGACCACAAAGGAAGATCGCTCCCACAGGATCGAAGTTGCGTAGAATGCAACTGCTACGAACTCATCTGTCATGAACACGCTGCCCTCAAAGTCGCCACGCGCGTGCAGCGAAAATC
>Ga0105047_10008027_pt1 | contig 17687 bp, 17 predicted proteins | sample MAT04_FD_78384 | JGI IMG/M metagenome (GOLD analysis project Ga0105047, IMG submission 78384) | Freshwater microbial communities from Lake Fryxell liftoff mats and glacier meltwater in Antarctica - MAT-04 (megahit assembly) | ecosystem: Environmental > Aquatic > Freshwater > Ice > Liftoff...
ACGCCGCCGTGAACCGCGACGCCGCCGTCGTGAGCCCGGACGCGGCGCCCCGTACCGACGCCGGACCCGGTCCCTGCATGCTCGACTCCGACTGCGGAAATCCAGATCGGATCTGCGTCGCCCAGGCGTGCGTCCTGCGCTGCGATCGCCCCGGCGCCGCCGCTTGCCCGGGCGCCAACGTGTGCAACACCGCCGACGGCCGCTGCATCCCCGGCAACCTCGCGCTCGGCGCCGACTGCTCGCTGGACAGCCAGTGCACCACCCGCCTCTGCCTCGGCCTCACCATCGGCGCGACGGCGCACAACGTCTGCTCGACCGGCTGCTCGCGCGGCAACAACTGCCCGCTCAACTTCAGCTGCTCCTATCTCTCGGGCATGAACTTCTGCCTTGGCGAGACGCTCTTCACGCCGCCCGCGACCTACGACACGGCCGCCGGTGGATCCTGCTCGAGCGGCTCGATCACCTGCCAGACGGGCTGGTGCAACACGCAGGCGATGAGCTGCATCGAGACCTGCAGCCGCGAGGCGGACTGCTCGGCGTTCGGCGGCAACTGCTTCACGTACACGCAGGCAGGCACGCCCACCGCGTACGATCACCTCTGCATCGCCGGCGGAAACACCGCGCGCGGGTCGCTCTGCGTCACCGACAGCGCGTGCGCATCGGGCGTCTGCGATCGCTACGAAGGACGCTGCGCGGCCCACTGCTGCCGCGACGCCGACTGCAACGCCAACGAGAGCTGCGGCATCTACGACCTCGACACGACCACTGGCGACATCGTCAAGATCTGCGCGCCACGCACCGCCGGCGCCGGCGTCCAGCCGATCGGCGCGACGTGCACCAGCTTCGCCGACTGCGAGAGCGAGGTCTGCGGACCGGTGTCGCTCGCGATGGGCGCCGCGAGCCAGTGCTCGACCTTGTGCTGCACCGACACCGACTGCTCCGTCCTCGGCCCCACCGGGCGCTGCGTCCCGCTCGGCGGCCCCACCGTCGGCTCCGTTCAAACGATCGTCGGCATCTGCGTCCCTGTGCCTTGAAACCTTGACGAGCGGCTTTGCGCCGTGGTTTTGCTCCGCCCCCCATGGCGAGCGTCGGGATCGACTTCGGCACGAGCAACTCCGCCTACGCGCTCGCGCGCGATGACGGCACGATCACGCTGGCGTCGTTCCCCCGGCTGATCGAGCCGGGCGACACCGACACGGCACCGACGGTGCTGTTCTTCCCGGCGTACGAGAAGGAGACCCACTTCGGCCAGCAAGCGATCGCGCGCTATTTGCAGGTCGGACTGGAGGGTCGCTTCGTCCAGTCGATGAAGACGTTCCTGCCGATGAAGACGTTCACCGGCACGATCATCCGCGGCCGCCCTTTCGCGATCGAGGATCTGGTCGCGAGCTTCCTCCGCTTCTTCGTGCAGACGGCGGAGGCGCAGCTCGGCGTGAAGACCGGCGACCTCGAGCTGGTGATGGGGCGTCCGGCGCGCTTCTCCGCTGATCCCGCGCTCGATGCGCTGGCCGAGACGCGCCTGCGCACGGGCGCCGAAAGAGCGGGGCTCTCGAAGTTCCGCTTCCTCATCGAGCCGGTGGCGGCGGCGCTCGCGTACGAGAGCGCGATCGCGCGCGACGAGACGGTCCTGGTGGCCGATCTCGGCGGTGGAACGTCCGACTTCACGCTGATGCGCGTGGGCCCGACGCAGCGCCCGCTCGAGGATCGCCGGGCGAGCATCCTGGCGGCGCGCGGCATCTCGCTGGCCGGCGACAAGATCGACGCGGAGCTGGTGCGGCTCGCGCTGCTGCCGCTGTTCGGGGTGGGGAGCGACTATCTCGCGTTCACCGATCGCGCGCCGGTGCCGCACTGGATCTTCCAGCGGCTGCTGCAGTGGAACCACGTCAGCTTCCTGAAATCGAAGGAGACGCTCGAGTTCCTGCGGCTCGTGAACAAGACGTCGTCAGCGCCGGAAGCCATCGGCCGGCTGCTGGATCTCGTCGAGACCGACCAGGGGTACCTCTTGTTCCGCGCGGTCGAGCGGGCCAAGCGCGCGCTCGGGACCGCCGAAAAGGCGATGATCCAGGACATCGACGGCGGCCTGGTGGTCGAGGCCGAGGTGCGGCGATCGGACTTCGAAGCCGCGATCGCACCCCTGGTCGACAAGATCCACGGCACCGCCGTCGAGACGCTGGCCGCCGCCGGCCTCACCGCCGACAAGGTCGACGCGGTGTTCATGACCGGCGGAACGAGCCTCCTCCCCTCGGTGCGGGCGCGGTTCGAGGAGACGTTCGGGGCGGACAAGATCCGCGGCGGACGCACCTTCACCAGCGTCGGCGTCGGCCTGGCCCTGGGCGGCCGGGGCACTTACGCCTAGACTGGCCACGCTTTGCCCCTCGACCCGCTCGACGACAGCGATCGCACCGCCACCGGTGAGTCCTCGCGCGAGAAGCGCCACCGCCCTCGCCTCCTCGTCTTCAGCGACGAGGCGTCGCAGACGTTCGATCTCCCCGAGACCGGGACGGTGACCATCGGCCGCGGCGACCAGGCCTCGATCCGCGTGCACTCGAGCTCGATCTCCCGCATCCACGCGATGCTCCACCTGGCGCAAGGTCCGACCGGCGAGCTCCACATCGAGGTCGAGGACAACGGCAGCGCGAACGGCACCAAGGTGCAGGGACGTCCGCTGGAGAAGGGTGAGCGCCGGCTGCTCTCCCCGGGCGAAGCGTTCGACGTGGGCTCCACCATGATGATGGTGCAGCTCATCCCGAAGAGCGCCTCGGTGCGCCCGCGGCGGCTTTGGACCCATGGCGACTTCGAGGCGAAGCTCGAGGACGAGTGCGCGCGAGCCAAGGACAAGGGCGGCGGGTTCGTGCTCCTGCGCTTGCGGGTGAGCGCGCCGCACGCCACCGCGCTGGAAGAGATGCTGGCCCGCACGCTGCGGCCGTTCGATCTGATCGCCGCTTACGCGCCCGGTGAGTACGAGGTGCTGGTCGTCGACGGCACGATGGCCACCGCATCGGCGATGGGCACGCTGCTCGAAGCGCCGATCGTGCGCGATCGCGGAAAGCTGGAGATCGGCGTCGCGTTCTATCCGGCCGACGGGCGCACCGCCGCAGATCTGGCCGCCTGCGCTGCCGAGCGCGTGCGCGCGAGCTCGAGTGACGAGCACGAGGTCGACGAGGCCCCGCCCGAGGTGGTGATCGCGTCGGGCGGTCCCATGGCCGGGCTGTTCCGCTTGATCGAGCGGGTCGCGCCGAGCGACATCGCGGTCCTCATCCTCGGCGAGACCGGCGTCGGCAAGGAGGTCGTCGCCGAGCGCGTGCACCAGAGCAGCAAGCGCAGCGAAGGCCCGTTCGTGAAGCTCAACTGCGCGGCGCTCTCGGCGAGCCTGCTCGAGAGCGAGCTGTTCGGCCACGAGCGCGGCGCGTTCACCGGCGCGGCCGAAGCCAAGCCTGGCCTGCTCGAGACGGCGCAAGGCGGGACGATCTTCCTCGACGAGATCGGCGAGCTGTCGCTCGCGATCCAGGTGAAGCTGCTGCGCGTGCTCGAGGAGAAGCAGGTGCTGCGCGTCGGTGGTCTGAAGCCGCGCACGATCCAGGTGCGCTTCATCGCCGCGACGAACCGTGATCTCGAGGACGACATCGCGAAGGGCACCTTCCGCAGCGACTTCTATTACCGCTTGAACGGCGTGACGCTGATGATCCCGCCGCTCCGCGAGCGCCGCGACGAGATCGAGCCGCTGGCCCGGGCGTTCGCGCTGCGGGCGCTGCGCGCGCTCGGGGAGCACGGCAGCCCGCGGATCACGGCGGAGGCGATGGTGGTGCTGCGGCAGTACTACTGGCCCGGCAACATCCGCGAGCTCCGCAACATCGTCGAGCGCGCGGTGCTGCTCTCCGGTGGCGCGACGATCGATCGCGATCATCTGCCGCTCGACAAGCTCTGCGCGACGACCCTCTCCGTGTCGCAAATACCGAGGGCTGCGCCGATCGCCCCTTCTGCCAGCTTGCCCGAGCGGCAGGCGATCATCGACGCGCTCGAGAAGTGCGTGGGGAACCAGACCCGCGCGGCGAAGATGCTCGGCATCTCGCGCTCGACGCTGGTGTCGCGCCTGGACGCCTTCGACATCCCCCGTCCCCGCAAACCGTGATACCCGTCGATCGATGATCGCGTCGCGGTCAAAGGTCTGGAGGAGGCGGAGGTGCTGGTGTTCGATCTGGCATAGGGTGCCTGCGCACCATAACCAGGACCATCAGCGCGCCCACCGCCACGCCAGCGATCAGCCCGATCACCGACTCCATCCTGTCCGTCGCGCCGGTGCCATTCAGCTCCGGCGCCAGCGTCGCGAGCGCGTTGTTCATCACGTGCGCGACGATCGTCACCCACAGCGAGCCGGTCCGCAGCACCACGAACGCGAGGTAGCCGCCCATCAGCGACGCCGCGATCACGTGGCCGGGATCCACGTGCACCGCGCCGAACGCGAGCGCGCTGATGATCACCGCCGCCGTCGTGCCGACGACGCGCTGCCCTTTTCCGAGCACGAAACCGCGGAAGAACAGCTCCTCCGAGACGCCCGGGCCGATCGCCGTCACCGGTAGCATCAGCAGCCGCACGTCCCACGTCATGTTGCTGAAGATGTCGTTGAGCTTGGCGAGCGCGCCGTTGTCGACCAGGCCGAGCAGCGAGACCAGCGCGCCGGCCGCCGTCGACACTGCGATCATCCCGACCGATCCGATCACGAAATCGAGCGGTGGCGCGCTCCAGAAGCGCAGCTCTTCACGCCGGCCGCGGGTGACGATCAGCGCGATGATCGCGAACGCGAGCGAGGTCGGGACGATCCCCAGCGCGAGCACGAGCGGCGTGTCGCTGGAGATGAACGCGCTCATCGCCTCGGTGAACTCGGTGCCTTCGGGCGCGAGCTGCATCGCCACCACGCCGCTGATCGCGAACGTCACGAGGCCCGACGAAAGGAGCCCGGTCACCACCATCAGCGCGACGTAGGCGGCGTACCGCGCGATCGGCCTCACGGCTCCTCGACACGCAGGTTCGACACGCGCAACCCACGCTCCTCGAGCTGCACGCGCAGGCGCGGGAGCTCGGACGCGAGCACGCGATAGGTCTCGCGGTCGGGCGGGCGGAGGATCGCGATCAGGCCTTCGGGCGTGTGCTGGATGTGGAGCTCGGTGCCGCCGAAGAACTCCTCGCCGAGCGTCACGCGGATCTCGCTGTTGCCCGCGCCGTCACCGCCGACCAGCAGGCCCTCGGCCATCTCTTGCAACATGCCGTCGGCCTCGGCGCGCGCGTTCGATCGCGGCTCGGCCGGGACGCCGCTGCGCACGAAAGCGCGGGGAACGGCGGCGCTGAGCGGGCGCTCGTCGATCACCGACGCGTCGGGGTTCCGGAGCAGGCCGCGCGCGACGGGGTAGTCGCGGACCGGGCGCACCTGGGTGTTGTTGCGCGGCGGTCGCGAGGGCTCGCGCGAGAGTGGCCGGCGCGAGGTCTGGGAGGGCGCGCGCGGGCGGGGCGTGGGCGCGTCGACGCGGATGGGTGGGCCGAACGGGGCGTTCGCAGGAGGCGCGACCGACATCGTGAGGCGCTCGCGATCGGGCGAGGCCGGGGTGCGCTCGCGGTCGAGGGCGATGGGCAGGGGCGCGGTCGGGGCCTCGAGCTCGGCGGTGGTGTCGCCGCCGACCCAGGGCCGCGCGGGCAAGCGCACGAGCGGCGGCGCGGCCTCGGTGGGGCGCATGCGGGGGTCCTGCTCGTCGTCACCCTGGCCGCCCACAGGGAGGTGATTACCAGCTCGAACGGTTCAAGACTACTTGGTGGGTCGTGATCGCTCGATCGACGCGATGTCGATCTCGCCGGTGATCACTTCGCTCGACGGGAGCTCCGGCGCGGCTTTCTTCTGGAAACCGGCCGTTGCATCCGCGCGCGCAACGGCCGACATGCTCGCCAGATCGGCGCTGGCGATGGTCTCGGGCTCCGGGGCCTCATCCGCGTCCGGGAGCGGCGCTGGGTCAGCCGCCCACAGCAAGATGGTCCCTTCCTGGAAGACCTCCTTGGCCCCGAACGACTTGTGGACGCCGGCCAGGACCTCGTCGACCGACTTGTAGCGATCGGCGAGGTCGTCGCGGGTCATCTTGTCGAACACGTCGTCGAAGCCCGCCGGCACGTCTTTTCGTGTCTGAGAGGGCAAGGGCGAGCGGCGGCCGGGGAGGCGACCGGTGAGCATCTCGTAGATCATCAGGCCGAGCGCGTAGACGTCGGCCTGCTTGCCGGGCGGGTGACCGGGCACCGGCTGGAGCCGCTCGGGCGCGAAGTATCCGACCGACCCCGACCCGACCAGCACCGGGATCTGCGAGTCGGTGACGCCGTCCTCGCGATCCATGATCTGCGAGAAGCCGAAGTCGGTGAGCTTCACGTTGCCCATGCCGTCGAACAGGATGTTCTCGGGCTTCAAACCGAGGTGCGCGACGCCTTGCTGATGCGCGTGCTTGAGCGCGTAGAGCGCCTGGGTCAGCACCCGCACCACGATCGAGAGCGGCATCTTGCCCGGGCCGGCCGCGTTCATGCGCCGCCGCAGGTTGCCGCCGGTGCAGAGCTCGAGCACGAAGTACGGGAACTCGCGCTCGTGGTTCTGATCGAGGATCTGAGCGATCCCGGGGTGCACCAGCGAGGCCTGCTGCTGCACCGTCGTCTTCAGGCGCCGCACGATCTCGTCGCGCTTCAGGTAGCTCACGAACTGGAAGATCGAGCGCGCCTCCTTGATGGCCACCGGGCGGCCCAAAAGGATGTGCTCACCCTCGAACACCTGCCCGATCGGGCCGGCGCCGAGCGTCGCGCCGCGGCGGTAGCGGCGATCCATCACGTCGTCGCTGGAGGACGGGGGCGCCGCCTCGGAGACGCGCGAGTTGCGGGCCACGGGGGCCAGCGGGGTCGACTCGACGGCCTGCACCACCGGCATGACCGTGGTGGAGGTGCGCTTGACCTGGGTGGTCCCCAGCTCGCGGGCGAAATGCCGGGTGATGCGGGTCTGGAACTCGGGATCGTCGCCGCTCTGCGCGATCGCCGCGCCGCCCTCGGTCACCTCGATGACGTTGGCGAGCTGGTCGATCCGCACGTAGCCATACTTGTTCAAAAAGCCGCAGTAATCGGCGAAAGTCATGGAGATCGAGCTGTCGAGCACGCGCTCGGCCTCGGTCAGCCGCACGCGCTTGCCGAACAGGTCATCGCGCAGGAGCGTGCGCAGGATGAAGCGCGACTCCTCCACGAGCACTTCGTGACTGAGTTGAATCCCGGGTCGTCTCACTCGCCCGGGTGTACCGGCGGCCCTTTCGCCAGTCAAACCGCAGAACGGACGATATGCCCGTGGGTACAGCCCATTGCGCCGCCGTGGCGGGCCAGGGCCGAGGCCAGATCCTCGGCCGCCCGCTGGGCCTTCGGGGCCAGGCTCAGCGGCGCGTAGACCACCGCGAGCACGCGGCTGGCCGTTTCGCCGAGCTTCGAGGCCATCGAGTCCTTCACCGGGTTGGCGAGAGGGACCTCGTCGGGGAGCGACGCCGTGAGCAAGAGATCGACGAGGTCGATGGTCTGCCCTGCGGCGTTGAAGACGTAATGTTCGCCGGCACGACCGCGGCGCACGACGAAGCCGGTGGCGTCGGGGCGCTTGTCGAGATCGATGAGCGAGATCGGCAGCAAGTATCTGAGCGACACCATGTTGAGCGCGTCGACCAGGTTGTTGATGCGGGGGAACTTGTCCTCGCGGGCGGCATTCAGCAGGTATTCGCTGGCGGGCTTGCCGCGTCCGGTGGGCTTGTACGCGCCGTGGCGTAACAGATCGCGCAGCGGTGACGTCTGGGCGGGATCTGCCGCGCTCTGCTTCGCGCGGGCGATCTCCCGATCGAGCTCTTGCGTGAGCTCGGCGCTCGATGGCTCGAGGGCGACCCCTTCGGCCATTGCCCATCCGATCGCAACGCCATCGATATCGATGCGTAGATCGGGCGCGCTGCGGGTCATCGACATGAAGAGGTGCGTATCAGAACACACGTAGGATCGCGAGCGAGCGAGGCATTGTGTCCGATTGAGGCAGTCAGGCCGCGCCTCGTTCGCGCTCGTGGATGCGTTTTGATCGGCACGCCTGCTGCTCGCCGTTTCGAGCTTGGATCACGAAGGAGCAAAGAGATGACGCGACCGAAGTTGGTCGACAGCGGAGTGTACATCTTCGCGTCGCCACCGACCGACGAACGGTCCCCCGTCCCGAGAAGTCCGAGCCCGCGCTCCGATCAATCTCTTTGCGATGACATCCGCTCCCGCTACGACGCGACGTCCGATCTCGAGGGCGCGTCGATCGAGGTCGAGTCGGTGCGCGGGGAGGTCACGTTGCGCGGCCACGTCGCGAGCCTCGAGGAGCGCATCACGGCGATGAAGATCGCCGCGCGGGTCTATGGCGTCGTGTTCGTGAATGACCAGCTGAAGCTCCGGGTGTGATCCCGCGGTGCCTGGCCGCTTCGTTGCAAGCATCCCTACGAAAGTCGGATTTCCCAAGCGTCTGCCGGGGCGAGAAGTCCCCGTGTGGCAGCACGCCTCGGAGGACGCGGAGAATGCATGCAGGACAACGGACCTCACTACCATCGCGTCATCGTCGTCGACGGGCGATCGGGGGCGTTCGCGGCGCTCGATCCGAAGCTGGCGGGCGAGCGATGCGGGTCGGGCAACGAGGCGCTCGATCGGGCCGAGCGGTCGGAGGTCGACCTGGTGGTGCTCGAGCTCGACGCCCTGGACGGGCTCGAGCTGTGCCACCGCCTGCACGAGCGCTCGCCGAACGTGCCGGTGATCGCGCTGGCGATGCGACCGTCGGTGGAGAGCGTGATCGCCGCGTTTCGTGCCGGGGCCTCCGACGTCCTGCCCGAGCCCCTCGATCCCTGCGCCATGAACAGCACCATCGAGCGCGCGCTCGAGCGGCGCGCCATCGCCGCCGAGGTGCATCGCATCCGCGAGCAGAAGTCCAAGTTCGAGCTCGGTGAGCTGATCGGAGCGAGCGCGCCGATGCGGCGGGTGAACGACATGATCACGCGGGTGGCGTCATCCGATGCCTCGGTGCTGATCACCGGCGAGAGCGGCACCGGCAAGGAGCTGGTCGCGCGCGCGCTGCACGATCGATCGACGCGGGCGAGCGGGCCTTTCGTGGCGATCAACTGCGCGGCGGTGCCCCCTTCGCTGCTGGAGTCGGAGCTGTTTGGGCACGCCAAGGGCGCGTTCACCGACGCCAAGTCGGCGCGCGAGGGCCTGTTCGCGTCGGGCAACGGCGGGACGGTGTTCCTCGACGAGGTCGGGGAGATGCCTTCGGAGCTCCAGCCCAAGCTTCTACGCGCGCTCCAGGAGCGGAAGGTGCGGCCGATCGGCATGGCGGCGGAGATCAGCTTCGACGTGCGGCTGCTGACCGCGACCAACCGCGATCTCGAGGGCGAGGTGCACGAGAAGCGGTTTCGCGAGGACCTCTACTATCGCATCAACGTGGTGGGTATTCATTTGCCGGCGCTGCGGGAGCGCGGGACGGACATCCTGTTGCTGGCGCAGGCCTTCGTCGATCGTTACGCGGTCCGCGCCGGGAAGCCGGTGCGCAGCATCGCGGCGCCGGCGGCGGAGAGGCTGCTCGCCTACGACTGGCCGGGGAACGTGCGCGAGCTGGAGAACTGCATCGAGCGCGCGGTGGTGATGGCGCGACACGAGGTGCTCGGGGTGGACGACCTGGCGGAGCGGGTGCGCGAGCATCGATCGCACAACCTGGTGCTGGCGGTGGAGGACCCGGCCGAGCTGGTGACCATCGACGAGCTCGAGCGGCGCTACATCGCGAAGGTGATCGCGATGGTGGGCGGCAACAAGTCGAAGGCCGCGCATATCCTCGGGCTGGATCGAAGGACGCTTTATCGGAAGCTCGATCGGTACGCGGAGTCACTCTAGGGGGCGTTTTGCCCCGCTCTTCACCGCGAACTGGGCGTGGGTTGCTTGGTACGGCTCCTGCTTCGTAGCCGGCCCGGGAGGAACAACAATATGTTCAAATTCATCGCAATTGCCCCGCTGGCTCTGGCCGGCCTCATCGGCTGCTCGCACAGCAACCAGAACACGACCACCGCGACCCCGGACCAGACGGCATCTTCGAACCCGAAGGCGCAGCACGCCTGCGTGGGTCTCGTGATCTTCTTCGAGACGGGTGAGTCGGCGCTCAGCGCGACCGCGTCGTCGCAGCTCGAGAAGCTGGCCGACTGCATCGACGCGAAGGACGCGAAGGAAGTCATCATCACCGGTCGCACCGATCCGTCGGGTGACCCGGCCGAGAACGACATGCTCGCCCAGCGCCGCGCCGAGAGCGTGCTTGCCGAGCTGAAGAAGATGGGCATCAGTGGCACCAACGTCATCATCAAGCTCGAGGGCGAGAGCGGCGCGACGAATCAGCGGATCCTGTGGCCGTTCGAGCGCCGGGCCGAGGTCCAGGTCGGGAAGCCGGGCTGACCCATGCTGAAGTCATTCATCACAATTGTTCCTTTGGCTCTGGCCGGTCTGATCGGCTGCTCGCACACCGAGGTGGCCGCGACGCCACCACCTGCTCCGCCACCGCCGGCCGCGGCGACGGCGAACATGGCGAGCGCCAACCGCTCGGCGGGAACGGAGAACTGCGCAGGGCTGGCCATCGCGTTCGAGACAGGCGAGTCGAAGCTGACCCCTGCGGCCTCGGTCGAGCTGGCGAAGCTCGCGGACTGCATCAAGGCCAACGACGCGCACGAGGTGCTCATCACCGGACGGCCGGATCCGAAGGGCGACGCGGGTGCGAAGGATCTGCTTTCGCAGCGCCGCGCGGAGTCGGTCTTGTTCGAGCTGCGTCGGATGGGCGTGAGCGATCTCGACATCATCATCAAGGCGACGGGGGACGAGGGATCGAACCAGGAGCACATCTTGTGGCCGTTCGAGCGGAAGGTCGAAGTCCAGGTCAAGCAGGCTTCTTGAGGTCTCGTGCCAGCATCCGGAAGTCCGCTCCGCGTTTCGCTCGGCCGCGATCCCTTCGCGGAACGCGGATCGGACTTCCGGACGCAGGCACTAGCTAGTTAGTTGAGAAGGCGGTCGGCGAGCCAGATCATCGGCACGCCGACCGCCAGGCTCGCGGCGCAGGAGATCGCGCCGAAGCGCAGGTGCTCGCGGAAGCCGAGGATGTACGACGCCTTTGCGCGCTCCGCGACGATCACGTTCGCTGCTGAGCCGATGAGTGTGAGGTTGCCGGCGACCGTCGAATAAAAAGCGAGCGAGGAGCACGACCACCGGCGTGAAGAAGACGCAGACGGTGTCGTTGACCAGCACCGCGGAGAGCGCACCGGAGACGAGCGAGATGACGATGAGGAGACGACGGGGCGAGCCGGCGCTCTCGACCAGCCAGGCGGCGAGGCGGGTGAACAGCCCCGCGCCCTCGAGGTACGCGGTGAGCAACATCATCGCGAAGAGCAGCACGATGGTGCTGTCGTCGATCGCGCGGAGCTCTCCTCGGGGGTGAGTACGCCGGTGGCGACCATCGCCACGGCGCCGAGCAACGCGCCGGCGGGGCGCCCGATCGGCATCCAGCTCAAGCGGCCGACGGCGATGATCGCGTAGGCGGCGACGAATATCGCGACCGGAAGTATCACGCCGTGATGCCGTCTCTGGACATCTCTTCGGGCCCAACCAACTCATTCACGGCTGCGTAACCTCGTGACCTGCGCGCTGGCGGATCCGCGCCAGGACCTCTCCGGTCGCGGTGTCGACCAGCGGCGTCGCCCGATAGAACGACGGCGGGCGCGGATCGTATACGCGCGTATTGTCGCAGTCGTTGCGACCCGACGCGACGAGCGGCGTGAGATCGGGCGCCTTGTTCCCGACGCAGATCACGCGGCTCACCGAAGGATCGGCCCGCAGCGCATTTCGCACCCCCAGCACCGACTCGGCGATGTTGTCGATCAGCGCGATGCGCTCCGAGGCGTCGTCGACGTGCAGCCCGAGCACGCGAATCCGGTTCTTGAAAAGCACCTGTCGCGGGGTGGGCCCGTGCCAGTCGGAGACGTGCGCGTACTCGACGTCGTTGCCCTCGAAGAGGTTGAGCATCGCCTGGTGCCCGTGGCCGGAGATATCGGGCTTGGTGACGCCGATATCGTCATGACTGTCTTCGGAGAAGTTGTAGCCGTAGACGTTCTGGCTCACGCCGAGCTGGATGATCAGCGCGTGCCGCAGATCCTGGAGTATGTTGTCCTCGACGCGGCAGCCGGTGGTGTGGCTGCGGAGGTTCACGCCGTAGGCGCGCCCGCCATCGCCGTGCCCGTGGGCGCCGTGGAACCAGCTCTCGCTCACCGAGCAATGCAGCGATCGATCGACCGCGACGTGCGCCCAGCCGGTGTCAATGCTCTCGACGCTCTTCACGAAGCAGCCGGCACTGAGGTCGAAGAAGATGCTCTGGTCGTGGGCCTCTTCGTTGCGGCGGATACTCAGATCCATCACGCCCGCGCGCTCGATCATGCGGGCGGCGGTGCGGATGAGGAGATACTTCGTGAAGCCGGTGCCCGGGAGATAGTGATCGGAGAGCGGCCCCATCTCGAGATAGTTCGGCCCGATGGAGCGGATGCCGGATAGTTGCCCGACGCCCTGGGCGGCGTAGGCTTGCTCCCAGCGGGCGGGGAACTTCGCGGGGTCGTTCTCCTGGGAGATCTCGGCGTAGAGCGGTCCGTTCAGCGCGGCGATCGCGGCGGCCATGGTGGCGGTGATCGCGAAGCGGGTGTCGCCGAGCGCGCCGCCGAGGCTGTCGCCGCGGAAGGACAGATCGAGGCCGCCCCCCTGCGCGCGGATCAGCGGGGTCACGCGGGCGCCGAGGGCGAACTCGAGGTGGGTTTGATCGCTGCCCTGGCCGAGGAGGACCACGCCGGTGCGGAGATCGAGGGTGTTGGTGAGGGTGAAGGTCCCGGCGGGGATGACGACGGCGCAGAAGCCGGTGCCCGCGCGAGCGGCGGCCTCGGTGATCGCGGCGGCGATGTCCTGGGCGACGACGTCGACGCGGCAGCCGGCGAGCAGGACGGCGCGCTCGGGGACGGTGGTGCCGGTGGCGCTCCAGGGGGCGCTCAGATCGACGGGGAGCTCGTAGAGGCGCGCCTCGGCGGCGTCGGGGCTCGAGGCGGCGTCCGGGTCGCTCGCGGCGTCCGCGAACGTGGCTGCGTCGGGCGCGCTCAATGCGTCGGGCGCGCTCACCGCGTCGGGCGCGCTCATCGCGTCGGCGGCTGCGCTCATCGCCGCGTCGGGGACGAAATTCATGGCGTCGGGGCTCAGCGCGGTCTCGGCGCAACCGAACACACCGAGCGCCGCGCACGATACGAGCAGGCCCCGCACGCGCCTCTCTCGATCAGCTTTCAGTGGCCACATGAGCAGTCCGCGCACCCGTGCTGAGCACAAATCCCGCAGGCTTCGACCACGCGCTTGCGCAGCGCGACGCGCGCGCGAAACACCCGAACTCCGGCGTTCGATGCGGTGATCCCGGCCTCCTCCGCATACTCTTTGACCGCGAGCCCATCGAGCTCGATGCGCGCCAGCGCCTCGGCCTGATCCGCGGGAAGTGTCTTCGCGAGCTGCCCGATGCACTGACACACCATGTTATCGAGGTCGGTCGACATCACATCCGCGCCGGTCGCCTCGAGCTCGGACGCGAACGCCGCGAGCCCACGCGCCTGAGTCCCGAGCCGCCGCGAGCGATCGATGATCGCGTTGCGCAGCACCCGATACATCCACGCCTTGGCCGGGACGTCCTCTTCCTTCACCTCGGCCTTGGCCCACGCCTCCTGCACGAGATCCTCCGCGGTCGCGCGGTCACCCACGCGCCGCTCCACGAACGCGATCATCGCGCGGTGGACATCGGCGAGGACGCCGACTCTAGAAGCTGGCGTCATCGCCATCGAGGACTCCTGCCATGACCATCGTGTCGTCTTCGGATGTCTTCTGGAGACGCTTGGCGATCGCGTCGAACCCATTTCCATGCTCGCTGCTCGCGTCGTCGCGGCCGCCACCGGCCGACGAGTACACGCGGTGATCGGCGCTCAGCGCCTGCATCATCTCGAGCGCCCGCGTCGCCGCCGAGTCGTAGGTCTTCGACTGCCCGTTTGCCAGCAGATCGCGCACCAGATCCCGGAAGAACTTCCACGCGCCATCGTGCTCGGTCTCCGTTCCGTATGCGGCGAAGTCGATCTTCTTCATACCCTGATGAGGCGACATCACGCCGGCCCCGTCAAGGTTCGGAAGCGTCGCAAAGAGAGCGAGCTGAGCAGCACCGACACGCTGGAAAGCGACATCGCCAGGCTCGCGATCACCGGAGAAAGCGACCAGAAAGCCGCCACCGGAATCCCCACGACGTTGTACGCAAAGGCCCAGAACAGGTTCCGCTGGATGGTCCGCATCGCCGCCCGCGAGAGCTCGAGCGCCGTATCGAGCCCGCGGATGCCGCCGCGCAGGAGCGCCACGTCCGCCGCCTCGATCGCGATGTCCGCCCCGTGCCCGAGCGCGATCCCCACGTGGGCTGCCGCGAGCGCCGGCGCGTCGTTGATACCGTCGCCGACCATGGCCACGACCCGGCCATTTTCCCGCTCCTTTTTCACGATCGCGAGCTTCTGATCCGGCGTCACGCCCGCATGCACCGTCGTGATGCCGAGCTGCCGAGCGATCACCTGCGCGGTGCTGGCGCGATCACCGGTGACCATCGCCACCTCGACGCCGCGCTTCTTCAGCGCCTCGATCACTTTGGCCGCGTGCGGATCGATCTGATCCGCGATCGCGATGACGCCCGCGTGCACGCCGTCGATCGTCACGAAGACCACCGTCTTCCCGTCCCGCGTCAGCGCCTCGGGCGCATCGCCCTCTTTCCCCACCCGGACCCGCTTCCCCTCGACCGAAGCCTCGACTCGCCCCGGGGCGAGTCCCGTGAAATTCGTGAAATTCAGAGCGCGCACGCCCCGCTTCTCCGCGCCCCGCACGATCGCCCGCGCGATCGGGTGCTCGCTGCTCCGCTCCGCCGCTGCGACATGCGCGAGCAGCCAGTCTTCGCCGTTCCCCGAAGCGTCGATCACGTCGGTCAGCTCCGGCTTACCGATCGTGACGGTGCCGGTCTTGTCGAGAAACACCACGTCGATCTTGCTCGCGGCCTCGAGCGCTGCCCCGCCCTTCACCAGCACACCGAGCTCCGCGCCCCGCCCCGTCGCGACGGCCACCGCCGCCGGCGTCGCGAGCCCGAGCGCACAGGGACAGGCGATGACCAGCACCGCGACGAACCGCTCGATCGCCACGCCCGGCTCGATGAACGCCCACGCGATCCCGGCGATCACTGCGATCAGCAGCACCACCGGCACGAACACCGCGCTCACCCGATCGGCCAGCCGCGCGATCGGCGCCTTCGATCCCTGCGCGTCCTCGACCGCCTTCGCGATGCGCTGGATCGCCGATTTTCCGCTCGCCCGCAGCACGAACGCGCCCTGCTGGTTGAGCGTGCCGCCCCAGACGAGATCCTGCGCGTGCTTGTCGACCGGCATGCTCTCGCCGGTGAGCATCGACTCGTCGACCGACGAGGTGCCCTCCGTGATCACGCCATCGACCGGCACCCGCTCGCCCGGACGCACCCGCAAATAGTCCCCGGGTAAAATACCCGCGAGCGGAACATCGCGATCATCGAGCGTGTGCGCCACCTCGGGCACCATCGCGACCAGCTTCTGGACCGCCTCGGACAGCCTTATGCGCGCACGACCCTCGAGCACGCGCCCCAGCAGGACGAACGCGACGATCGCCCCGGCCGCCTCGAAGTACACGTGCCCGTGCCCGCGCAGGACCGCGACCACCGAGGAGATGTACGCGGCGCCCACGCCGAGCGCGACGAGCGTGCTCATGTCGGCCGTCTTGTGCCGCAACCGTTTGGTTGCCTGTACGAAGAACTGTCGCCCCGGCCCGAACACCAGCGGCGTCGCGAGCGCGAGCTGGATCCAGCCCGTATTCGGGATGTGCATCATCCCCAGGACGAGGAGCGGCACCGCCAGCGCCGCGGCGACGATCAGCTCTTTTTGGGGCTCGGGTTCTGTTTCCAACCTCCGCACATCGGGAACCGATGCGCCGTAGCCCGCGTCGACGACGGCCGCGACCATCGCCTCGGGCGTGGCCTGCTTGTCGTCGTAGGTGACGGTGGCCTTGTGCGTGACGAAGTTGGCCTGCGCCTGCTGGACGCCGGCGACCTTGGTCAGCGCGCGCTCGACGGTGCGAACGCACCCGGCGCAGGTCATGCCCTCGACGGGAAGATCGATGGTTGCCATGTTCTTGCTCATGCTACAGCCAACGCAGGTGCCTGCGGCGCATTACACCCGGTGATTATTCTCGTCGAACGTGGTGTATCCAGCTCGAGCGCGATGCGTGGGGCGATCGTCATCCTCTGCCTGAGCGCGTGCGCGCAGGATCCCGTGGTCGCTTCCCCGGTCGACGCCGCGCTTTCCGCTCCGGACGACGCCAGCGCGAACCCCGACGTCGCGATCTTCGTTCCGCAGCCTGATGCCGCCGTCGTCATCCCCGCGGGATTCGGCTTGATCTCCGGCCCTTGCGGCGTGCTCACGCGCGCGCTCACCGCCACGACGCCCGCGACGTTCACCAACCACATCGACTTCGCCGCAGATCCGTACGACGCCGCCGACTATCCGCTCCTGACCGAAGGCGGCCGGGAGATCATCGACGACGGCAACGCGGGGGGCAGCTCGCTGTTATCCGAGGTGTTCGCGTTCGAGCTCCTGCATCGCTGCGAGCGCGCCGAGCTGCTGAAGACCGAGACCGAGATCCACTACGCTCCGCCGCAGGGCCGCATCACCGATCTATTGGTCGCGATCGACGGAACGAAGATCGGCGTGAGCGTCACGCGCGCCGTCGCGTTCCCGTTCGACATGCCCTACCCACCCGATCGCGCGCGCACGCTGATGACGGAGAAGCTCTCGGGCATCCTCGAGTCCACCGGCCACGTCGCGCCCGACGACGCGTGGCGCCGTCAGATCTTGTACATCCTCGCGTACGCCGAGCCGCACGTAGCGGTGCTCGAAGCCGCGCTCGCCACGATCGACCCGCAGATCCGCGCCGACACGATCGTGATGATCACGGTGAGCGACGGCGACGACGCGTTCATTTATTGATACGATCATCGCGTGACGCCGCGTCCTCCCGACCTGGTGGTGGCCGTCGAGGGCACCCTCGCCGACACCAAGCGCCTCGCCGATCGCTGCGCCGCCCTCGCGATCCCCGCCTGGATCGGCGGCCAGGAGTGCTGCAGCGGCGGCGGCTGTGGCCCCAAAGCCGCGCTGCTGGTCGCCCCCGCCGACGTCCCCAAGGTGACCCACCTGCTCCGCGAGGACTGGTTCGCCGCGCTCGACCGCGAGTCCCCCGGCGTCTCCGCCCAGCTCGCCAAGCTCCACGAGGAGGCCCACGAAGGCGACCTCCCCTGCCCCGCCTGCGGCCACGTCGGCGCGCTGGTGGCGGGGGCGTGCGGCGACTGCGAGTTGCAGCTCGAGTGACGCGCCCCGGTCGTTGACCGAGCCCGGAGCGCGTGCTACCTCCGGGACTCCAAGCGGGAGTAACTCAGTTGGTAGAGTGCAACCTTCCCAAGGTTGAAGTCGAGGGTTCGAGTCCCTTTTCCCGCTCAA
>Ga0105047_10008030_pt1 | contig 17683 bp, 20 predicted proteins | sample MAT04_FD_78384 | JGI IMG/M metagenome (GOLD analysis project Ga0105047, IMG submission 78384) | Freshwater microbial communities from Lake Fryxell liftoff mats and glacier meltwater in Antarctica - MAT-04 (megahit assembly) | ecosystem: Environmental > Aquatic > Freshwater > Ice > Liftoff...
CTCGACGACCTCCGGTCGATCGCCGGCTCACGCTGAGGCCGCCCTGCTACCCATTTGCTGACACAGGTCCCAGGAGTTCCAACCGATGGCGACCCTTGCTCTCCCGCCAGCATCGTCGACGTCGATGGCGTTGAACGTGACCGCCGGTTACTGCCGCACGCTCAGCGAGACCGGTGTCGGTACCGTCGTCAAACCGCCGCCACCCCTGCCGGTGAAGAGCGCCGGCAACCTGCTGCCGACCATCAACGACACGTTCAACTACGGCCACCAGATGAGACCGGGGACTCGTCTCGGGAGCTGTACACGAGCCAAGCCAACAGCGCAACAGAGCCGACTCAGGTGCAGGATCCGTTCATGCCGTCGAGAATCCCGAACTCGTCGAGGAACTGCTCCTCGGTGTATCCGGCCGGGTCGATGGGGACGTCATAGGTGCCGAGTGAATAGCTGCCACTCCCGAGGTCGACGGCGGTGAACCGAACTTCGGAGAAGGGTTCGGAGGGGCCGGTGACGTCGACGGGGAAGGAACCGTCGGGGCACACCCCGGTGACGAATACGACCCAACCGCCGCCGGACTGCTCGAGGCGATCGAACATGAACGTCGGCTGGGGAATGGGAGCGCAGTTCTCGGCCACGAAGAGCTCGATCTCAGCGACGATCGGCCGGAACATCGGTGAACTGGCGAGCGGGTCGTTCGGGTCGATCTCGATGTCGAGCACTTTTTGGATCGACGGCTTCAATTCCTCGGGAGCTAGTCCCAGCGCCTCCGTCAGTTGCTCACGGAACTGGATGATCAGGCCTTCGATGCCTTCGGAGCCAATGAAGAGTCCGCTTGGTTGAATGTTCTTCCAAGCAGCGCAGAACTCTGGCGAGGCGGCATACTCGTCCTCTCCACCCGCCCCTGTGGTGCCGGTATCGAGGCCAGTGTCAGGAACGGTATCGAGGTCGGTGCTGGCGACTGTGTCAGGAACGGTTCCGAGGTCGGTGGTGCTGGCTACGTCGATGGCGGATGTCGTCGTCGTACTGTTGCCAGCGTTACCCCCGCCGCCACAGGCCGAGGCGGCCAGTGCCAGGCTGAGGGCCACGATGCTGCTGGCCCGGACTCGGGGATGTCGACGCTGCCCGCGGCCGTGTCGATCTGGGATCTCGGCGTGATGCCCGGTATGAACGTGGGGGTGAGCGCGGCGCGTGACGGGCATCTGCACACTGGACCACCCGGGTGTTACGGATGCGTTATCCGGGGCCGCTTGACCAGGAGCGGTCCGTTGTTGGCAATGGCCCGACGGGCTGGAGGCAGCCCGGAGTGGGGGCGAACCGCTCCTCGAGAACAACTTCCTCGCCCTCTCGCAACGGGTCGCCCTCGAGCGGGGCGACCTACAGGCAGCCTGGTGTCTCACGTGTCATCGCGCGTCCAGGACCACGCCGTCGTCGGTCTGTCGGCCTTCGCATCCTTCGGCCCGGTCCGTCGCGCCCATGGCCTCGTCCTCGCCGCCGACGGCCGCAATGGCGCAGCTCCGCCCGGTAATCGTTGAGAGCGACGTCCACGAGAACGCGCTCTGGTCGCGTCCGACCCTCGACGACCTCCGATCGATCGCCGGCGCTGCTTGAACGCAATCCACAGCCTTGCCCGCCGTAACGGCGAATGAAGCGGAGCGCGAAGCACCGCTCATCCAAGCCGACCAGTACAGCGGGGGCCCTTGACGCCTTTCTCGATGCGAGGTGCTCCAACTTGTGCCGTTCGGCCCTACCGAAGGTTGGGCATTGTTGCGATCGTCAGAACGAGAGTCGCTGATGGAACGCCGCGTTGATGACACCTGAGCCCACGACGAACGCGCCCGCGGGCTCGGGCGCCGACCCAGCTACGGGGTTGTCCGCTTCGGAGGCAGGGGCTCGTCTGGTTCGCGATGGTCCCAACGTCTTGGTCTCCGCCCGACCGACGGCGGCATGGCGACAGCTCGCGAGCCAGATGGGCCACTTCTTCGCGCTCTTGTTGTGGGGTGCGGGGGTGCTCGCATTGATCGCCGGGATGCCCCAGCTGGGTGGTGCGATCTTCGTGGTCGTCGTGGTGAACGGCGTCTTCGCATTCGTCCAGGAGAGTCGCGCCGAACACGCAGCAGAGGGTTTGCGAGATCTGTTGCCTCGTCGAGCCATGGTCGTACGTGACGGGGCGGCCACAGAGATCGACGCCGCCGACCTGGTACGCGACGACGTCGTGCTGCTCAACGCCGGCGACCGGGTCTCGGCTGATCTGCGTGTGACCGAGGGGCACGCGCTGCTCATGGACACTTCGCTCCTGACCGGTGAGAGCGTCCCGGTCGCGGTATCAGATGGCGATCAGCTCTTCGCCGGCACGTTCGTGGTCGAGGGCGAAGGACGGGCTGTGGTCGAGGCGACGGGTGCGAGGACGCGGCTGGCGTCCATCGCTCAGCTCACGCAGGCCGGCGACCGACCGCGCAGCCCTCTCGCCCGCGAGCTCGACCGGGTCGTGCGCACAGTCGCAATGATCGCGGTCGGTGTCGGCGTCGCCTTCTTCGGGGTGTCGCTGGCGGTGGGATCGCCGGCGTCGGACGGCTTCCTGTTCGCAATCGGCGTGACGGTTGCGCTGGTCCCCGAGGGTCTGTTGCCGACGGTCACTCTGTCACTCGCAATGGGCGCACAACGGATGGCTGGTCGTCATGCCCTGGTGCGCCGATTGGAATCGGTCGAGACGCTCGGTTCGACGACGTTCATCTGCACCGACAAGACCGGCACGTTGACCCGCAACGAGATGGCCGTCGTGGAGGTATGGATGCCGTCGGCGACGGTGCAGATCGCCGGCAGTGGCTACGACCCGGCCGCCCCGCTCGTCGTCGACGAGGCAGTCGTCTCGTCGCTGAGCCTGCTCGCCCGGGCCTCAGTCCGGTGCTCGACGGGCCGAGCGGTGCGACGCGACGACCGGTGGGTTGCCCAAGGAGACCCGATGGAGGCGGCGCTCGACACCCTTGCTCGCCGGCTCGACGTGGACGTCGCCGCCGACGAGGCTGCCCACCCAGTCGTGCGCCGATTCCCGTTCGATCCCCGACGCCGTCGCATGTCCGTTGTGGTCGGTGACCGGCTGTTCGTCAAGGGTGCGACAGATGCCCTTCTCGCCCGCTGCGAGGCGACCTCCGGTGCCGAGGAGGCGCTGGATTCGATGGCGCGCCGGGGGCTGCGCGTGTTGGCGGTCGCCACCCGCCCGGCCGCAGAGATCGACGCGCATGCGACCCCCGACGCCGCCGAGGACCATCTGGAACTCCTCGGTCTGTTCGGGCTCGCCGACCCGCCCCGCCCGAGCACCGCCGACGCCATCGCCGCCTGCCGTCGGGCCGGAATCCGGGTCGCGATGGTGACAGGCGACCACCCGGCGACGGCGATGGCGATCGCCGTCCAGGTCGGCCTTGCGGGTCCCGGCGGGCTCGTGATCGAAGGCAAGGACCTTCCGACCGACGAACAGGTACTGGGCGCGCTCATCGATCGTGATGGTGTCGTGCTGGCCAGGGTGGCGCCCGAGGACAAGCTCCGAATCGCTCGCGCCCTTCAGGCCAGGGGTCACGTGGTAGCCATGACCGGCGACGGCGTGAACGACGGCCCGGCGCTGCGAGCGGCCGACATCGGCATCGCGATGGGTCGCTCTGGGACAGACGTTGCTCGCGAGGCGGCCGACCTCGTGCTCCTCGACGACGACTTTGCCACGATCGTGGCTGCCATCGAGCAGGGTCGGGCGACGTTCTCCAACGTCCACCGCTTCCTCACGTACCACCTCACCGACAATGTCGCCGAGCTGACCCCGTTCGTGATCTGGGCACTGTCGGGTGGCCGTTTCCCGCTCGCACTCGGGGTGCTGCAGATCCTGGCTCTCGACATCGGCACCGACCTGCTTCCCGCTCTCGCGCTCGGCGCCGAGGCCCCCAACCCTCGAGCCTTGGAGCGCCCGCCCATGGGCCGCCACCTCATCGATGGCGCGTTGCTGCGCAGGGTCTTCGGGGTGCTCGGCCCCACCGAGGCGGTGATGGAGATGACCGCCTTCCTCGTCGCCTTGCTCGCTGCCGGTTGGCGACCCGGCGACAGCTTTCCGACGGGCAACGCCCTGATGGCGGCCTCGGGCGCGGCGTTCGCCGCCGTGGTCATCGGACAAATGGCAAACGCGTTCGCGTGTCGCAGTGCCACCCGCTGGCCGGGGGCGCTGGGCTGGACCGGGAACCGGCTCCTACTCGGAGCGGTTGCTGTCGAACTGGTCGTGCTCGCAGCGTTCCTGTTGATCTCCCCGGTGGCATCCCTCCTCGACCACGCGTTTCCCCCGGCCGCCGGTCTCGCGGTCGCCGTGCTCGCGGCGCCCGTCCTGCTCGCTGTCGATGCGCTGCACAAGCGGGCCCGTGCGGGTCGTCGCGGCGTGAGCGACAAGGGGCGTGACGTTCGGCCCTACCGACCCGCAACGTGACGGCGCACGATGTGAGCAGACCCGAAAGGTGGCAGCAATGCGTGCAAGCGTTGGAGATCGAATTGTGATCCATGGGCATCGGATCGGAGAGCCGAACCGTGACTGCGAGGTCCTCGAGATGCGAGGCCACGATGGTGCGCCGCCGTATCTGGTGCGGTGGGGGGACAACGGCCACGAGGCCTTGTTCTTTCCGGGTAGCGACGCGTTCGTCGAGCACTATGAACACACGACCTGAGAGGAAGCCATGCGCACTGTAGAGATGTTGCATCGTTCGGGTGTCGGCGTTGCGCCTTCGCGGACGATTCGAGAGGTTGCGGGGGTCATGGAGCAAGCCGGTGTCGGGTCTGTCGCCGTTGTCGATGGTGACCGTCTGGTAGGGATCGTGACCGATCGTGATCTGGTCCGTCGGGTCCTGGCGCTCGGCCTTCAGGCCGACGCCCGCGTCGACTTCGTGATGACGACGCCGGTCATCACAGTCGGAGCCGACGACTCGTTGGACGTGGCCTTCGGTCTGTTCGCGACTCACGGTCTACGCCGCCTCGCAGTGATGCGCGACGACCGCTTTGTGGGGATGCTCACCATCGATGATCTACTCGTCTCAGTTGTCGAGCAACTGGGCTCGCTCGCCAAGCCGATCACGGCAGAGATCTTGTTCGCCCAGCGCGATCCCGCGGTCCCTGTCGTCTTGTGAGCGACGCCACTGCCAGTCCGGTGAAGGTTGCTCAACCCGGCGAGCGGCGCTCGTCGCAGTCGTCGCACCCGAACTGATTCCCGTTCAGATAGCGGTCGCGGCGGTGGTGGGCGCCACTGGCGTCGTGGCTGTCCGGCCGCACATGAGCAAAGCCATCGCCCACAAGGGCGGCGTTGGCGCTGCAGAAGCAGGCCGATCAGGAGAAGCGGGCCAAGATCCTGCAGTCGGAAGGCAGCCAGCAGTCGGCCATCAACATCGCCGACGGTGCTGCGAAAGCGGCCATCCGCGCCGCCGAGGGCGAACGCGAGGCTGGGATCCTCCGCGCAGAAGGCAACCGCCAGGCGTACATCCTGGAAGCGGAAGGCCGCGCACAGGCCATCTCCAGCGTCTACCAGTCCATTCGCGGGGCCAACCCCGATCCCTCGCTGATCGCCATATTGCAGCTCGACACATTGGCCAAGTTCGCTGACAGCCCGAACGCCAAGATCGTGGTGCCGTTCGAAAGCGCAGCGCTGCTCGGTGCCGCCCAGGCCCTCAAGTCCGTGATGGACGGAGTGCCAACAGCCTGACCGGCCTCACCCCGCGGGTTCCAGCGCTGAGCGCGGCAACAAAGTGATGCGATCATCGTAAGAGTTGGCGAAGACCAGCTCGGTGGCGGTGGCCACCATGTTCGACGGACGGAATTTCAGGCGGTACGACGCGATCACCGTGCCGTCGGTGAGATCGAGCTGCGACACCACTTGCGCAGGTTGGTCGAGCGCCCACAGGCTGCCATCGGACCCCACGAACAACGATGGTTCGCTATCGAGAACGGTGTCACCCTTCGGGAACCCACTGTCCACCTCCGTCCGCCGGCCGGTGCTGATGTCGATCCACGAGAGACTGCCCCGCCGGTCGGCCACCCACACCCGACCACCAGCGAGCACCGCCGATTCGCTATCGGAATCGATCTTCGCCTGCAGGTCGAAAGTGCCCTGGGCGACGTCGAGCCGGGTGAGCAGCCAATCTCCTCCGTCGGCGATCGTCACCCACAGATGGTCACCATCGGCCACGAGCGGCGTCCACACCACTTCCACTTCGGAGCCGAATTCGTTGACCGGCAGCCCGAACCTGCCCGTCTCTGCGCCGGTCGCTGGGTCGAGTTCGTACAGGTCGCTGTCGCGAGTGGCGAAGAGTCGACCGTTCACCTCGGCCAGCGAGTCGTAGACGATGGACACATCGTTCGCCGGGCGCACGACGACATCGCCATCGGTCACCGGCGCGATGCCGCTGTACAACACGGCCCACAGTCTGTCGCTGGTTGCAAATGCTCGCAGCGGCCAGCGCTGTCGGCGCCCACGGATGTGACAATGCCAGGCTTGGCAGGATCGATCTGCACCAGTGAAGTTCGCGACGCCACCCACACCTCACTACCGACGGCCACGACGACGGACGGAGCCTCTAGTTCGGTGAGGTACTGCTCTGGCGAGGAACTCTCGTCGTCGGCACATGCAGCGAGAAATCCAGTCAACGCGGTCGCTACCACCGCCGCGCCCACCCCGAGGGACCTCAGAACCCGGTGCACGGACAAACGATCACGCATTCGCCATTCAGCTCGGACGAGACCGTCGCCGTACAATTTCTGGCATACCCGGGAGGTGCCCAATGCCACGATGGCCGATCTCCGATCAGAAGGCGAGAGACATGTATGTGGGCGCCCGAGCGAATCCGGCCGCCGTATGGTACGCCCACCTCTGGGCCGCAGTGTTCGGTCTCGGACTGTTCCCTCGGCGGTGGGTGACCCTGGAAGTCCCCGGGCGGCGGACCGGGAAGATGATGCGCGTGCCGCTCGGCATGGCCGATGTGGGCGGCCAGTGGTACCTGGTGTCGATGCTCGGTGAGCACTGCAACTGGGTGCAGAATGCGCGCGCGGCTCACGGTCGAGTCACGCTGCATCGCAGGCGACGGATGCAGTGCGTCCTGGTGGACGTGCCCATCGACGATCGCGGCCCGATCCTGCGTCGATATGTGCAGAAGGTGCCGGGCGGGCGACCTCACATCCCGGTGCCGGTGAGCGCTCCGGTGTCCGAGTTCGAGGACGTCGCGAGCCAGTATCCGGTCTTCGCTGTCCACCGCGACACCCCTGCCGGTGACGTGGCGTTGCAGGTCCGCCTTGTCACACCATGGATGGTCGGCACAGGAATTCTCCTCGTGACACTGGTGCTTGTCCGCCGCGTGCGCATGCTCTGACAACCAGCGACGTTCAGCGGGTGGGCAGCGGGCAGGAGGTGACGTTGCGTAAACGGGCGCGGAGTGCCACCACCAGCAACGCGACGGAGAGCACGGCCAACAGTGGCTGGATGGGCTCGAACCAGCGGCGTGCGCCGACGGTGCCCAGCGCGACGATGACCAGCTTGTTACACACTGGGCAGCCGACCGCGAAGAACGAGAGCAGGCCACCGAGCCCGCCTGTCCGTGCGGATCGCTCATCGTCGACGAGAGCGTCGCCGGCTGCGGCGCCCGATGCCGCTGACGCAGGGTTGCGGGTGTACGTGGCGACCAGCAGTCCGCCGAGCAGGGCCGTGATCACGAGCACCGGGTAGGACCACCAGGTGACCGCCACCGGCCTGCCGAAGACCGGGTTCGGGATGACGTCGGTGGGCAAACCGACAAGGAGGGCAACGACGACAGCAGCCCCAGCCGCAGTTCCCCAGCGACGTGCCGACCACTGCTGCAACTCATCGAACATGCCTACAGCGTAGGTGGCGCTGGGGTGCGTGAACCAGGCGGGCGGGCTGTTGAAACTTGCCGAAGCCCTTATACACGTCGGAAATGGCGTGATGTCGTTCGCAGTCCGTGGCACACGGCGAGGCGCGTGGAGCAGACTGGACGAATGGATGTGTGCATGTTCTCCACCCGCACGTACGACCGAGCCAGCTTCTCCGCCCGGGGCGCTGACAGCGTCCATCGGTTTCGTTTCGTCGAAGCCCGCCTGACAACCGAGACCGCGGCCCTGGCGGACGGCAGCCTCGCGGTGTGCGCGTTCGTCAACGACGACCTCAGCGGGGCGGTGCTCGCCCAACTCGCCGATGCCGGAGTCCGCCACATTGCGCTCCGCTCGGCCGGCTACAACCACGTCGATCTCGACACCGCCGCCCGTCTCGGACTTTCCATCGTGCGGGTTCCGGCCTACTCCCCCAACGCCGTCGCCGAGCACACCATTGCGTTGATCCTCGCCGTCAACCGACACATCCCTCGTGCCCACGACCGAGTCCGCGACCGGAACTTCAGCCTCGAAGGACTCGTCGGGTTCGACCTCAACGGTAAGACCGTCGGCGTCATCGGCACCGGCAAGATCGGCGCGCTCGTCGCCCGCCTGCTCTGGCACTTCCGCTGCAACGTGATCGCCGCCGACCCTGTCATCGACCCTGCACTCGTCGAGCTGGGCGTCGCCTACGTTCCCCTCGACGACCTGTGGTCTCAGTGCGACATCATCTCGCTCAACGCACCGCTGCTCGACGGCACGCACCATCTCGTCAACGCCATGACGATCGCACGCTGCAAGCGCGGCGTGATGATCGTCAACACCGGCCGCGGACCACTCGTCGACACCGCCGCCGTCGTCGACGCACTCAAGACGGGCCAGATCGGATCCCTGGCCCTCGACGTCTACGAAGAGGAGCACACCTTGTTTTTCGAGGACCGCTCCAACGACATCCTCGATGATGACGTGTTCGCCCGACTCCTCACCTTTCCCAACGTCCTCATCACGGCGCACCAGGCGTTCCTCACCAACGAGGCACTCGCCGCCATCGCCGAGGTGACCATCGCCAACCTCGACGACCTCGCCGCCGACCGGCCGTGCCCCAACGCTGTCACCGCCTGAGTGCGGGGGACCCGACAGTCAACGACGTTGTAGCACAATTCTTGGCAGATGTGCTACGGTTCGTCAGCTATGGCGATCGAGATCGGAATGCGCGAACTGCGCAACAGCACCAGCAAGGTCTTGCGGGCCGTCGAAACTGGCCAGGACGTCTTCCTCACCAACCACGGAATCCGCGTCGCAAAGATCAGCCCCATCGCGCACGTCGGAACGGACTGGACTCAGCACTTCGACAAACTCATGGCCGACCTCCCGTTCGTGGAGACCGGCTTCGCCCAGTTCCACCTCGACGACAACCAGTCGTCCATCGAGATCGAAGAGGCCGCACGTGTCTGAAGCAGCAGTGCTGTTCGGCACCGGGGTGGACGAGTTCTCGGGCTACCTGCTCGACACCAGCGCCGTGTTGGCGTTGACTGAACGACGCAACGAGCAGCTCATCCTTCTGATCAGGGAGGCAGACCAGCCACCGATCGGGTCAATGGTTGTTCTGGGCGAACTGGCTCACGGCCTCGCCGCTTCACCCACGAATGCAATCCGAATCCAGCGACAGGCAACCGTCAGTTTCTACAAACGGCTCGTTCGCATGCCTGACCAGTATCCGTGGATGTCGATCGCCGCTCGGTACGGCGATGCCAGCGCAGCCGCAACAGCCGGCGGACTCCGGCTCGGGATGAACGACCGCTGGGTAGTGGCCGAATGCGTGACGTTCGGAGCAATCCTGGTGACGTGCGACGAGATCCAGGCTCGCCTGGAAGGCATCTACGAGAACTCCACAGTGTTCATCGACCAGCCCACAGAGTGATCGTCCCATTCGCCACCTGATCGCATCTCGCCGGTGGCATCACTCCAGTTGGGCGAGATCGCGAAGGGCGTAGCGGAGGTGTTCGAATGCTTCTTCGAACACTGTGTGGAAGCACTCGATCAGCGCGACGGTGCCGTTCTTGAGCACTTCGACTCCGCGAGTGAACTCGTCTACGACAAGCCGTCGACGAAGGCACGGAGCTGCCCAGACTGCTCGGTACGAACCGCAAGAACGCAGCCCAGGCAGCATCGAGCGCGTCCAGCGCTGCTTGCAGACCGGCGATGCTGTCGGGGCGCAGCATGCCGCGCAGCGCAAACCACGGGTCGTGCTTGTTCACGAACTCGGTGACGTCGACGCCATTCACCACCAGCCGGTCGACCAGACCGTCGATGTCGACGTCGACCAGCCATACGTTCTTCATCCGGGCTCCGGTGAAGTTGACGTCGCGCACCTTCGCATTGGTGAGGTCGACGCCCCAGAACACCGCGTCGGTGAAGTCCCTCCCCTCGAACAAGTCAGCCATCACATCTCCTCGCTCGATGATGGGCACTGCCCAGCGCACCCAATCGTGTCACCATTGACACGTGGACATCTTCGACGATCTCGAGGGCGAGCTGGCCCAGCTGGAAGCGATGCTCGACTCGCTCTCCGTCGAGCAGTGGCTGTCGCCGTCAGACGCCGCCGGCTGGAGTGTCGCCGACGTCGTGTTGCATCTTGCGCAGACCGAGGAGTCCATTCCTCTCAGTGCAAGCATCCCCACGGAAGCTGGGTGGAGCGACGATGACAGCAAGGTCGACGACAAAGTCGAGCAGTGGGTGCAACGTGAGCGCGGTGTAGCGTCGGCGACCTTCGAACGGTGGAAGGTTGCCCACCAGCGGGCGGTCGCCGCACTTCGGGCCGCCGACGCCGCCGACGCGGATCGCAAGATCCGATGGGCCGTAGCGCCGCTGAAACCGGCGACGCTGGCCACCACCCGTATTGCCGAGCACTGGGCACACGCGCTCGACATTGCGGTGCCGCTCGGAATCGACTACCCCGACACCGATCGATTGCGACACATCGCGTGGCTCGGTTACAACACGCTGCCGTACGCGTTCCGACTGGCAGGGATCGACCCGCAGCCAGTGTTCGTCGAACTCACCTCACCAAGCGGCGCAGCTTGGACGTTCGGTGAGTCATCGGCCGCCACTCAGGTCTGCGGTACGGCCTCGGAGTTCTGCCGCATCGGCGCTCGGCGCCTCACCCCGCAGGACTCCTGCATGATCGCGACTGGGCCATTGGCCGAAGAGACGTTGCAACTCCTGCGCAACTACGCACTCTGAATCGTCGAGAATAAACTTTCCTCTCCGCCTTCCATTGATCACTGATCCGCTTTAGAGTCACCGAATGCGAGTTCACCTCGATTCGGAGAAGTGCCAGGGCCACAACCGTTGTTATGCGTTGGCGCCGGAGCTCTTCGACGTCGACGACTACGGCCAGGCGGTCCTGCTCGTTGACGGCGACGTTCCCGACGAGTTGCAAGCGAAAGCCCGCCTCGCAGCATCCAATTGCCCCGAGTACGCGATCAAGATCACGGAGAACGGCTGACATGACCGACATCGTCGACAAGACCACCACCGCGCCTGCGCCACAACCCGGCTACGTTCCGCCAACCTTCGGAGAAGGCCCAGAAGACACACACATCTGGCAGCGCGTGCCATACAACGCCGCCGACTACGGCCCGGTCACGGACTTCGCCACGGACTTCGACCACGCCGACCCGAACTACAACCGCAATGCTCCCGAGGTATGGAAGGAATTGCGCGATGGCGGCTGCCCGGTCGCTCACTCGGATCGCTACGGCGGCATGTGGATTCCCATCACGCACGACGCGGTCAACGAAGTCGCCTACGACACGGAGAACTTCACCAGCCGCGCCGTGGTCGTCTCGGTGGGTCGTCCCGGCGACCTGGCGCTGCCGGCGCCCATCGGTGGCGCCCCGCCGATCACCAGCGACCCGCCGTTCCACAACATGGCCCGCCGTTTGCTACTGCCTGCCTTCGCTCCGAAGATGATCGAGCCGTGGGAGCCCGAAATCAAGTTGCTGTGCAACAGGCTGCTCGACGAGATCGGCGAGATCACCCCCGGCGAGACCATCATCGACGCGGCCGTCCAGTACGCACAGAACATCCCCGTCAACGTCATTGGCCGCATGCTCGGCTTCCCCGCGCAGGACGAAGAACTGTTCCGCAAGTTCGTCCACGACGTGATCGAACGCATCACCGAAGAGCCCGGTACCCGCGAGGGCATGGACGACCTGGGCAACTACATCATGGCTCAGATCCAGGACCACCGCGACAACCCGCGTGACGACCTCACCAGCTACCTGATGAACGTCGAGATCGAGGGCTTTCCTGTCACCGACGAGATCGCCGGCGGCATGATCATCCTGCTCCTGATCGCGGGTATCGACACGACGTGGTCGGCCATCGGCTCGTCGCTGTGGCACCTCGCGCAGCACCCCGAGGACCACCGGCGTCTGCTCGACGACCCGGAAGTGATGACGTTTGCGCTGGAGGAATTCCTCCGTGCCTACGCACCCGTCACCATGGCGCGGATGGTCGCCAAGGATGTCGACTTCCACGGCTGCCCGATGAAGAAGGACGACTGGGTGCTGCTGCCCTTCCCCGCCGCCAACCGCGACCCGCTGAAATTCGAAGGCCCCGACGACTTCATCGTCGACCGCGAAGAGAACCGGCACGCAGCGTTCGGGCTCGGCATCCACCGTTGTCTCGGTTCCAACTTGGCTCGCCTGGAGTTGAAGGTGGCCATCGAGGAGTTCATCAAGCGCTTCCCCAGCTTCGAGCTGGCCGGCGATACCCGCTGGAGCGTCGGCCAGATCCGCGGCCCGCGAGAGCTGCCGATTCGCATCCTCGAAGTCGCCAACTGAACAGCGATCCTGCGTCCGAGCCGGGTGGCGATCCGCTCCGCGACCAGCTGCTTGCAGCGGCTGGTCGCGTGTTCGCGACCAAGGGTTATGACGGCACGAAGATCATGGACATCGTCCGCGAGTCCGGTCTCTCCAGCGGCGCGGTCTACGGTCGGTTCGCGTCGAAGGACGAACTGCTGCTGGCAGCGGTGCTGACGGAAGTCGAGCAGAACTCTCTCGCCAGCCGTTTCAGCGAGCAACCCGTCGCCGAGATGCTGGCCGAGTCCAGCCGCGCCGACCAGCCGCTCGACGATCAGGAAGCAATGCACCTGGAAGCGTTCATCGCGGCACGGCGCGAACCAACGTTGGCCGCTGCGATCGCGGACATGCGCAAGCGCTGGCGGGTCACCATCGCCGCACCGCTGATCGAGCGCGCTTCAGCGGACGGATCGGCGAGCCCTGATGCGGACTTCGACTCACTGGTGTACCTGATGCAGACCCTGCACCTGGGCCTGCTCGTGCAGCGTGGCGCGGGTCAGCACGCCCCCGACGGCGAGGCGTGGCAGCGCTTCATCGAGAGACTGCTGCGCTCGATGGCGCACCCCCACGTCACCGTCGATCCCTAGACGGCGGGCGGCCTCGCGCATGCGGCGCCGTTCAGTGGCACGTCCCGCCGCCCATGGGCGGGCAAACGTGCGGATCTGGCAGGGCTACCCGCCCTTGGGCGGAGGAGAGTGCCATGCCAGATGAACAACGACGCGGCAGTGTCCTCCGCTTGCTGCAGCCAGGGTGCTGCCTCTCAGCGGATGAGCGCTGGCGCCAAGGCCCGCCACTGTTCGATGGGGAAGCCCGCCGGGTTGTCGGTCAGCACCTGGAGGCAGACGTGGTCAGCTCCGGCGTCGCGCTGGTCCTGTACGCGAGCGGCAATTGTCGCTTCGTCACCCCACACGACGAGTGCGTCCACCAGCCGGTCGCTGCCGCCGTCGGTGAGGTCGTCGTCGGAGAAGCCCTGGCGCTTCCAGTTGTTCGAGTAGTTCGGCAGCCCGAGGTACGTCTTGAGGTGCAGCCGTGCTGTCGCCCGTGCCGACGTCGGGTTGGTGTCCAACACGACGCCCTGCTCACTGGCAACGAGAAGGTCGGGGCCGACACCGGCGCGGGCCTTTGCGGTCAGCTCCGGCGTCACCAGGTAGGGGTGGGTGCCGGCCGTGCGGGTGCGAGCGAGTTCGAGCATCTTCGGGCCGAGTGCCGCAAGCACGCGGTCGGCAGAGGCCAGCGGCGTCTCGGCCGTATCCAGTCCGTCGAGGTAGCCGGCCATGGTCTCAACCGGGTTCTGATACGTGCCCGGGGCGATGATCATGTCGATGAACGGGCGATGGCCGATGCCCAGGCCGCACAGGAAGCGGTGGCCGTGCTCAGCGGTCAGTGCGGCGTGTTGTGATGCCGCCACTTCCGGTGTGTGCATCCAGACGTTCAAGATGCCGGTCGCGATGGTCACGTTGGTCGTCGCCGTCAGCACGTTGGTCAGTGATTCGAACAGCTTGCCGCCAACGTCGGGCAGCCACAGCGCCGAGTAGCCCAGCGCCTCCAGCTCGGTCGCCATCGATGCCGCCTCTGTCGGATCGCCGTAGCGCAGGGCGCCGCTCCAGATTCCGGTTCCGCTCAGTTGTGTCGTCATGGGTCGAAGCGTGCCATCTCCAGGACCGTCGAGCAGAGTCGAAGCGCCTCGAAAGTAACGCACTTGCGTGAGTCCTGTTCGTACGTCACTATCGTCTGCATGACCTGGGACTTCAAAACTGACGCCGACTATCAAGTGAAGCTCGATTGGGTGGACGCCTTCCTCACCGACAAAGTCGAGCCACTCGACTTCGTACTGGACGACCCGTACGACAAGTCGGATCTGCGCGCGCTGGAGATTGTTCGACCGCTGCAGCAGGAGGTTCGCGACCAGGGTTTGTGGGCCGCGCACCTTGGGCCCGAGCTGGGCGGGCAGGGCTACGGCCAGCTGAAGTTGGCGCTCCTCAACGAGCTGCTCGGCCGCAGTCGCTGGGCGCCGTCGGTGTTCGGCTGCCAGGCGCCCGACTCCGGCAACGCCGAGATCCTCGCCCACTACGGCACTGACGAGCAGAAGGCGAAGTACCTACAACCGCTACTCGACGGGCTGATTTCCTCCTGCTACTCGATGACCGAACCGCATGCCGGCGCCGACCCGACACTGTTCACCACGCGTGCAGTTCGTGACGGCGAGGAGTGGGTGCTCAACGGCGAGAAGTGGTTTTCTTCCAACGCTCGCTTTGCCAGCTTCTACATCGTCATGGCGGTTACCGACCCCGACGTCAGCGCCTACCAAGGCATGAGCATGTTCGTCGTGCCGGCCGAGACGCCCGGCGTCGAGATCGTCCGCAACGTCGGGGTAGGTGGCGAAGCCGAGGGCCACGGGTCGCACGGGTACGTGCGCTATACCGACGTCCGCGTTCCTGCCGACCACGTGCTGGGCGGCGAGGGGCAGGCGTTCGCGATTGCGCAGACACGCCTCGGCGGCGGACGTATTCATCACGCGATGCGCACCATCGCGCAGGTCCGCAAGGCGTTCGACATGATGTGCGAGCGCGCCCTGAGCCGCCAGACGCGCACCGGCCCGCTCGCCTCGTTGGGCGTCGTGCAAGAGCAGATTGCGGAGAGCTGGATCGAGATCGAGCAGTTCCGCCTCCTCGTACTGCGCACCGCCTGGCTGATCGACGAGCATCAGGACTACATGCGGGTCCGCAAGGACATCGCCGCGGTCAAGGTCGCGATGCCGAAGGTGTACCACGATGTGGTGATGAGGGCGATGCACCTTCATGGAGCGCTCGGCGTCTCCAACGAGATGCCGTTCACCGGGATGATGATCGCCGCCGAGGTGATGGCAATTGCCGATGGCCCCACCGAGGTGCACAAGATCACCGTCGCTCGCCAGGTGCTGCGCGAGCACAAGGCAGTGGACACGTTGTTCCCCAGCGGCCATCTGCCAACTCTTCGGGAGGACGCGCGTCGCAAACTGGCCGGCGCGCTCGAGCACATCGTCGGGAACGAGTGACCGACACGCGCACCGCGTTGCTCGACGCTGCACTGGGGTTGTTCGCGGAGCAGGGTGTCGAGCTGCCCTCGCTGCGCGAGATCACGCGCACTGCCGAACAGCGGAACACCAACGCGCTCCAGTATCACTTCAACGACCGGGAAGGACTTCTCCGCGACCTGCTGAACCGGCACGGAGAGACGGTCGATCAGCATCGCGACATCCTCCTCGATGAGATCGAAGCAAGTGGGGTGGGCGAGCTGCGACCTCTCGCAGCCGCGCTCGTCATCCCCTTGGCCGACTTGCTGCGCGCTGGCCGTGGCCAGGAGTACCTTCAGTTGACCACGGAACTGGTGGCACGCCCGATGCACTTCCGTGGGGTGATCGATCTCGTCACGCGGCGCCGCAGTCTTCTGCGATGGAGCCAGATCGTCGCGCCGTTGCTGCCGCCGCAGGCGATCGGCCGACCCCTGCATCGGCGGTTCACCGCGATTCGGTTCGTGCACAACGAGCTTGGGTCACGGGCGAAGGGGCGGCAGAGCAGAGCCGACCACCGGCTTTTCACCAGCCACCTCATCGATCTTGTCTGCGGACTGCTGGGCGCGCCGGTGTCTCCCGAGACATCGGCACTCATCATCCGCGACACCACCGGCGCGCCCACCGGAGGTGGAACCAAATGACGCCCGCTTCCCCGTGCTCATCGAGCCCCAGGTCGCCCGAAGCCTCGGGTTCTGATCCCGAGGGTTTCAACACCGCCCGGGTCATCGAAACCCTCCGGCTGTGATCCGGGGTCTGTCTAGATATTGACTGAGTCCAGAATCGGTGGTTGAATGTGGCCATGATACGTACGTCCGACGATGTGGAGCTGCTGCTCCGCCAGCACGGGGTACAGGTGACCGCGCAGCGGTTGGCCATCATGCGTGCCCTGTCGGCGCGCCCGCACTCCACGGCCGACGATCTGGCCGACGACGTGCGCGCCGTGATCGGCACCATCTCGCGCCAGGCCGTCTACGACACGCTCGGCGTGCTCGTCGACAAGAACCTCATCCGCCGCATTCAGCCCGCCGGCTCCGCGGCTCGATTCGAGGATCGCGTCGGCGACAACCACCATCACTTGATCTGCCGCAGCTGTAACAGCATGTTCGACATCGACTGCGCCGTCGGGTCGGTTCCATGCCTCACCGCCGACGACGATCACGGCTTCGAGATCGACGAAGCCGAAGTCGTCTACTGGGGCCGCTGCCCCGCCTGTCGCAACGTCTCATCACCCGACAACGTCTCATCACCCGAATCCGCAGCTACATCTCTCACCAAGGAGCAGCAATGACCGAGCAGGAAAAGACCGACGAAGGCAACGTCCTCGAAATCAACGATGGCCCAGCCGTGTGCCCGGTCATGGCTGGCCCGAACTCGGCGCACACGGCCGTGGGCGCCACCGCCAATCAGCACTGGTGGCCGAACCAGCTGAGCCTCAAGATGCTCCACCAGAACTCGCCCGCAGGCAACCCGTTGGGTGCCGACTTCGACTACGCCGCCGAGTTCAAGACCCTTGACCTGGCCGCCGTCAAGGCCGACCTCGCCACCCTGATGACCGACTCGCAGGAGTGGTGGCCTGCTGACTACGGCCACTACGGCCCGTTCTTCGTCCGCATGGCATGGCACAGCGCCGGCACCTACCGCATCCAAGACGGCCGCGGTGGCGCTTCCAGCGGCACGCAGCGATTCGCGCCGCTCAACAGCTGGCCCGACAACGGCAACCTCGACAAGGCGCGCACCCTGCTGCTGCCGATCAAGCAGAAGTACGGCCGCAAGCTGTCGTGGGCTGACCTGATGGTGCTCGCCGGGAACGTCGCCATGGAGACGATGGGCTTCGAGACCTTCGGCTTCGCCGGTGGTCGCGAGGACGTGTTCGAGC
>Ga0105047_10008032_pt1 | contig 17681 bp, 18 predicted proteins | sample MAT04_FD_78384 | JGI IMG/M metagenome (GOLD analysis project Ga0105047, IMG submission 78384) | Freshwater microbial communities from Lake Fryxell liftoff mats and glacier meltwater in Antarctica - MAT-04 (megahit assembly) | ecosystem: Environmental > Aquatic > Freshwater > Ice > Liftoff...
GGCCGATCAGCAGTCGGGCCGATCAGCAGTCGGGCCGATCAGCCGTCGAGCTCGGTCAACTCGTTCATCAGCCCAACGTGGCAATCGACTTCGCCCACCTCGACCCGAACGGGGTCGAGTTCGATCCATCGTTTCGGGCCCCGAGGATCGCGCTGGAGCGACGCCAACAGACACTCGGCGTCACGATGGGACAGATGGGCGGCGAGAAGCAGCGGTTCGTCGTCAGTGGTGGATTCCCAGAGCCGGAAATGGTGATCCACAGGAGCGCAACTGGCGGCAAACACCTCGGGCTCGGCCTTCTCCAAGAGCCAAAGCTGTTGGGGCACCAGGTTCAGATGCCGCAGCGAGTGACCGACTTCGGGAAGGTCGAGATGACCGGTGAGCACCTCGGTGATCCGGTCGAAATGGAGCCCCATCACCAACCCACAGGAGAGCTCGACATCCCAGAACATACGTGGATTCCCCGCTCCCAGCGGAGGGTCGACCTCGGAAGTCGGAGCCCCCAACGCTTCGATCAAACCCATCTCGCCGGCACGGCAGGTGAAAAGCTCACGCTCGATCACCCGGTAACGAGGGAAGGCTTTGAGCCGAACGAGATCCTCGGTCACCGATCCAGCATAGGGAGTGGGCATGACAACCGTGGCCTGATGCCGAGACGAGGCAACTTGGTCAGGCACGATCGAGCGCGGCGCGTATCCCGCCGATGAAGGAAGCCGCTCCTTCGGGCCCGCCACCTTCGAGGACGATCCGCATCAGGGCCGAGCCGACCACCACCCCATCGGCTTCCGTGCAGGCTTCGACCGCCTGGGAGGCGTCACTTACCCCGACTCCCACGAGCACGGGTTTGTCGGTCACGGCTCGACATCGGGCGGCGATCACCGTGGCAGTCGCGGCGAGTTCGGAGCGTTCCCCGGTGACGCCGAGCAGGCCGACGGCGTAGACGAATCCTCGGCTGCGATCACAGATCCTCGGGAGCCGTTCGTCTGGAGCCGTGGGCGCTGCGAGCAGGATGGTTTCCACCCCGGCGTCGTCGGCGGCGGCACACCACGGGCCGATCTCCTCCAGGGGGGCATCGGGCAAGATGGCGCCGACGACGCCGGCGCCAGCGAGCTGATGGGCGAACCGTTCCAAGCCCATATGAAAGGCGATGTTGTAGTAGGTCATCACCGCGAGGGGTACCCCCGAGTCGTGATCACGGAGCGAGTCGAGCACCGATTGCGGGGTGGCGCCAGCGCGCAAGGCCCGCTCCGATGCGGCTTGTATCACCGGTCCGTCCATCACGGGATCGGAGAAGGGAATGCCGATCTCGATGGCGTCGGCACCGGCGTCGGCCACGGCGCGCACGATATCGAGCCAGTCCGTGCCAAGACCCCCAGTGACGTACGGGACGAGAAGTTTACGGCCTGATGCACGCGTGGCCCGCAGATGCGTTTCGAGCACGCCGACCGAAAGCGTGTCTGTCATGGGAGTCATCCCATGATCTCCATCATCTGCGCGACGTCCTTGTCGCCCCGGCCCGACAGATTGAGCAGCACGGATCGACCGGCGAGTTCGTGGCGGGCCCGCGATACCCAGGCCAGGGCGTGGGCCGGTTCCAGCGCCGGAATGATTCCCTCGGTCCGGGCCAGGAGCCCAAACGCTTCGATCACCTCCGCGTCGGTGACCTGCTCATACCTTGCGGCTCCGGTGGCGGCGAGGTGCGCATGTTCGGGACCAATCCCGGGATAGTCGAGTCCAGCGGAGATCGACGAAGCCTCCTGCACCTGACCCCATTCGTCCTGCAAGAGGTAGGACTTCGAGCCGTGCACGACGCCCGGAACGCCGCGACCAGCGGCTGCTCCTCCGGCTGGTTCGACACCAACGAGCTCACTGCGAGTGCCGGCGAAACCGGAGAAGATACCGATGGCGTTCGATCCTCCGCCGACGCAGGCGGTGACCACGTCCGGGAGGCCGTCGCCCGGTAGAATGTTTGCGCATTGCGTCCTGGCCTCGGTGCCGATGACGGTGTGGAACTCCCGCACCATCCACGGGTAGGGGTGCGGACCCATCACCGAACCGAGGCAGTAGTGGGTGTCGTCCACCGTGGCCACCCAGTCGCGCATCGCTTCGTTGATGGCGTCTTTGAGGGTACGGCTCCCAGACATCGCCGGCCGAACCTCGGCCCCGAGAAGGCGCATGCGGAACACATTGAGCTCCTGGCGGGCCATATCCACCTCGCCCATGTACACCACACAAGACATACCGAACAGTGCGGCTGCGGTGGCCGTGGCAACGCCATGCTGGCCGGCGCCGGTTTCGGCGACGAGCCGTTGCTTTCCCATCTGGCGCGCCAGCAACGCCTGCCCCAGCACGTTGTTGATCTTGTGCGAACCGGTGTGGTTGAGATCCTCTCGTTTGAGCAGAAGCTGCAGGCCGAGCTCATCCGACAGCCGATGGCAAGGAGTGACGGGGGACGGCCGGCCGGCATAGTCGGCGAGCAAGCGATCAAGCTCGGCCCGAAAGGTGGTATCGGCCCAGGCCACCGTGAACGCCGCCTCAAGCTCGGCGCATGCCGGCACCAGCGTTTCGGGGACGAATCGCCCGCCGAACTCGCCGAAACGACCGTCAGTTGTAGGGGGTGCCAACGACACGAAGGAGCTCCTCGGATGCCGGCCAGGTCGGCGGGCGCAAGGCCCAATACTACCCGCGGGATGGGGAGTCGCTACCGATCAAAGGGGACGGAGGAAACGGGGGATCCGGCCTCGCGGCGGGAGGTTGCGGATCGGTTGTCGGTCGGTTCGGACACGGGAGGTTGGCCGTGGCCTTCGTCAGGGAAAGGCGGATCGTGTTCCACTGAAGATGGTGGGTCGAACTCGCCGGACTCCGCAAACGAATCGATCTCGCCCAATGTGGCGAGATCGATCAGCCCCTCGCCGTAGTCGGCGAAGTCGAAGTCGAGGGGCATGAGGAGGTGGTCGCCCTCGTGCACTGGTGCGGGATAACGCTTCGCGTTCCGGCAGAAGCGGTACACCTTTCGGGCGTCCTTGTGGCCGGGTGCGGACTCGACGCCGGTGGAGGAGTCGACGCCCCACGCACCCGTGCGCTCGATCGCCGCACCGACGTTGTCGGGGTGCAGGCCGCCCGCGACGATAAGCCGATGGCCCCCGGGAAGCGCATCGACGATCGACCAGTCGAACGTGGTACCGGAACCCGGTTTCGGAGCGTCGAGGAGCCACGCGTCGGCGATGCCGTAGTCGGCCACCCGTTCAACCAATTGATCTCCGGCCGGAAACGCCTTGATGAGGAGACCCACACGCTCGCGCACCCAGGCACACTCGGCGGGGGTCTCGTGGCCGTGGAGTTGCACGCCATCGAGGCCGCAGCTGTGGGCGATGTCGACCACACGTTTGGTGGCGTCGTCACGGAACACCCCGATGGTCACCACCTCCGACGGAATCCGGCGCACGATGTCGCGGACCAACGTGGGGGCGACCTGCCGGGGCGATGGCGCGAAAACGAACCCGAGCGCATCGGCTCCCATCGCTACCGCAAACAGCGCATCTGACTCGTTGGTGATGCCGCAGATCTTCACGAACACGTGCTCAACCTATCGCAGGTGCCACCACGGGTCGCACGAAGTATTCTGGCGGGCAGTGGGACACACAGCCGACCGGTATACCGGCGTCGATCAGCCGCCCCGCAGCGCCGCGACGGCCGCTGCCGGGTCGGGGCTCCGCACGAGGGACTCGCCCACCAAGATCGCGTGATAGCCCGCGGTCGCAAGTGCTGCCGCGTCGTCAGGGGTTTGCACGCCGGACTCCGCCACGCGAATCACGCCGTGGGGCAGGAGTGGGGCCATCCGCGTGGCGCGGTCGCAGTCGACCTGGAACGTCACGAGGTCGCGTTGGTTCACGCCGATGAGGTCGGCGCCAGCGGCGAGCGCGCGATCGAGCTCCCGCTCGTCGTGGATCTCGACGAGGACATCGATTCCGAGCATGGTGGCAAGGGCACGGAAGTCGACCAGCTCACGATCATCGAGGGCGGCAGCGATGAGCAACACGCAATCCGCGCCCATCTTTCTGGCGTCGCAAACATCGAGGAGAGAAACGGTGAAGTCCTTCCGGATCACCGGCAATCCCGACGCCGCTCTCGCCGCCTGAAGATCCGCCGCCGACCCGCCGAAATGCGGTTCGTCGGTGAGCACCGACAAACAACTGGCACCACCGGCGGCATAGGCGGAAGCGAGGTGCGCGGCGTCGATGTCAGCAGCCAGGACACCCTTGGAAGGAGACCGCCGTTTCACTTCGGCGATCACCGCTATCAGAGGCTGTCCCACGGTCGACTGGAGGGCTGCTCGAAAACCCCGAGCGGGGGCCACTTCGGCGCACGCTTCGACGGCGCGGTCGACGGACCGGGTGTCGGATGCCGCTCGCGCGCGGTGGTAGACGAGGATGTCGTCGAGGTAGGTGGCCACAGCCGACCTGTCAGATCGTGAGTCCCTCGGCGTCGGTGGGAGTGGCGAACACCATCAGGGGTGCGCCGTCGAGCAGTGGCCCGAGCAGGCCGAAGAGGTTCACCATCGCCGCCGAGGAGCCGTGGGCATCAAGCGCCGCCTGATCGGTGTAGAGCTCGAATATCCACAGCGCGTTCTCGTCGGCCGAGTCGGTGTGGAACGAGTACACCTCGGTGCCGGGTTCCTCGGCCACCGCGGGCAACATCGTGCGCATCGCGTCGAGTAGCTCCCCCCGTTTCCCCGGTTGTGCGGAGAGCTTGACAAACGACGAGATCTTGGCCATGTCCGACTCTACCGTGGCTCGCTGGTCCGTGGTCAACGTCGGGAATGGCGGTTCTGGCCCATCACATAGAACGGCGCGAGCAGAAACGCCACGGTGGCGAGTGCGACAACCACAAGACCGAGCCCCGCGACCGGTCGAAGCCCGACGAACAGCCCAACGATGGTGGCGCCCAGCCCGAACAGCAGGAGCGCCACCGGAAGCACCTGCATCCACGCTGGCGGAGGCCGGCTCCCGGCGTAGGGGCGGTCGTCGAGCAGCCAAGGATCGGGGTCAGGTTCGTTATCGAGCGGCCGGAAGTGAATGCTGGCACCGCTCGAGGTGCGACGCACAGCGTGCGCGCGGTCGGCCGCCTGGGCGTCCCTTGCGCCAGCACGGCGGAGAGCGGCGAGGTGATCGTTGTACTCGTCGCGACGCCGTGGATCGGATAACACGGCCCACGCGTCGTTCACGGCTCGCATCGACGCCTCTGCGGCACGCCGGCTGGTCGGGTCGGCGCCAGCATGAAAGTCGGGATGGTGGCGGCGGGCGGCACTCACGAAGGCGCGTCGAATCTCGGCGTGCGATGCGTTGGGAGCAATCCCGAGCACCTCGTAGTGGTTCACCTCCGTAGCGTAGGTGTCGTGATCGCAGCTTCGGTTCGGCGTGCAGATGCGGCGCCCGACGGACTGGGATGCCGCGAGGTACCGCTGACCATGTGCGAGCATGGACACGATGCCCGACGTGGAGACCGTCATCGTTCTTGTCGAGGACGATCCCAACATCGCCGACCTGGTCGATATGTACCTGCGCCAGGCGGGCTTTCGGGTGTACCAAGCCGCTGACGGGGAACACGGGCTGCGACTCACCCGAGATCGTCAGCCAAAACTTGTGATCCTCGACGTGGGTTTGCCGGGTTCGATCGACGGACTTGCGTTGTGCCGAACGTTACGAACCACAAGCGACGTACCGATCATCATGCTCACCGCTCGTGACGGCGAGGTCGACCGGGTGCTCGGCTTGGAGATGGGAGCCGACGACTACGTCACCAAGCCATTTTCGCCCCGCGAGCTCGTGGCCCGGGTGAAGGCGATCCTCCGGCGTGTTGATGGCCCGGCGCGAGATGCTCCGGCGATTCTCCATGCCGGGGAGGTGGAGGTGGATCTCGGGCGTCGCGAGGCGCGAGCGCAAGGTGCGCCAGTGGCTCTGGCGGCCAGAGAGTTTGAACTGTTGGCGTATTTGGCGGAGAACCGGGGTTTGGCCCTCAGTCGACGTCAGTTGCTCGACGGCGTGTGGGGCACGGATTGGGTTGGTGATGAGCGCACAGTCGACGTGCATGTCCGGCAGCTCCGGAAGAAACTCGGCGACGCCTTCCCGCTCAGCACGGTGTGGGGCACGGGGTACCGTCTGGAGTGAGCATCGCCTCCTCACACACCGTTCACATTTCTGTGGGAGGGTCCCGCACCACATGAAACGCCGCCTCACGATCGCCATTCTCGGGACGGTGGCCGCCGCGTTGTTGCTCGCTGGCGTCGGCACTCTGGTGCTCGCTCGTGTGGGCACGCGCAACGCCAGCGAAGAAGAGCTGCGACGCCAGGCCGAGACCACCGCCGACCTCGTCGCCCTTGGCACGTCGCAGGTCGGGGCGGTGTCGGCTCGTGATCTCGAAGCGATCCGGTCGCTCGTCTGCGAGCCCGACGCGGGCGCAGGCAACGGCACTCCCGGTTCCCCGCCGACCACTGCGTCCGGTCCGACCGGTACGGCCAACGCTACTTTCCGAGCCCTGTTTTGCGGAGCGACGGGAGCGGAAGATGTGGCGACGACTCGAAGCCAGTTGTGCGACGGCACGCCGCCGCGGGTGGTGGCGCTCTTGCCCGACGACCTACGTCGCTCCCGTCAGTCCTTCTGTTCGGACCCCAACTCGGCCACGCTCTCGGCGTTGCAGTCAACGCTCTGCAACGCCGAGGTGAGCGCGAAATCGGCGGCGGTACGCCAAGCGATCGAAAAGAATCGTCGCCTGCTTTGCGTTCCTTCCCGGCGGGAGGCCACGGGGAAGGCGCAGCTTCGCGACACGTTGTCGAGAGAATCGATAGGCCTGGTGGTGATCAGCCCCGATGGCGATGTGGTTTCGGGCGACCTTCCCGCCGGCCTACGCCCGAACGACCTCCAACCCGAACGGCTTCGTATCGGCGAGACGGTGAGCGGCGACAACGGGCCTGACCTGTTCGCCGTCGCCCCCATCAACGTGGGTGATGACGAAACTTCGGCCATCGTGATTCAGAGAAGCGCGAATCCGCTGCGCGATTCGGTGCAATGGTTCCTTCTCGCCGCCGGCGCCACGCTTGCATTCGGTGCGCTCGTGGCGTCCTTCCTCTCACGCCGTCTCACCCGGCCGGTACGCGAGGCCACCGATGTCACCACACGCATCGCCGCCGGCGATCTCACCGCCCGCCTGCCCGAGACCGCGGGGGCCCGAAGCGCTGATGAGCTCGACCTGCTGGCCCACTCGATCAACCAGATGGCCGAGGCGCTCGAACGTTCCAAGGGTTTGGAACGGCAGTTCCTGATGTCGGTCTCCCACGACCTGCGCACGCCGCTCACCTCGATTCGGGGATACGCCGAAGCCCTCGCCGATGGCGCCGCGTCGGATCCGGATCGGGCGGCCAACGTGATCCTGAACGAGTCCCGGCGGCTGGAACGACTCGTGAAGGACCTCCTGGAACTCGCCAAGATCGATGCCCGGAGCTTCACAACCCAAGCTGTCGCCCTCGACCTTGGCGAACTGGCGGGAGACTCGGTCGATGGCTTTCGTCGTGAAGTGGATCGCCACGGGTTGAGCATCGAACTCGTGGTTCCTCCCACCGCCTGCATGGCCATGGCCGATCCCGACCGCCTTTCGCAGGTGATCGCGAACTTGGTAGAGAATGCAGTGAAGTACGCCACGTTCGCGATCGGGGTGGAGGTCCAGGCTCTCCCTTCCGGACCCGCCGTCGTGATCTCGGACGATGGCCCGGGGATCGCCGAGGAAGACCTTCCCTATGTGTTCGAGCGGCTCTATGTCGCGTCGGCCACGGTGAAACGCAAGGAAGTGGGCTCGGGCCTCGGGCTGGCGATCGTCCGTGAGCTCACCGAAGCGATGGGAGGCACGGTGCATGCCGAACGTGGTTCGAGGGCGGGAACCCGGATGGTGGTTCGGCTGCCCGCCCCTCCCCCGCGGTCAGATCGCAAGAATCGTGACGGGGATCTCTCCGGATGAGGTGTCGACCGTTGCCGACGTTGCCCCGCGATCTACCGCTCGACGGATGAAGGCCAACGCCACCCATCCTGAGCCATCGGGTTGGGGAGCAACCGAGGTCAGCGTGCCCACAACGCCGAGGTCACCCACCGTCACGTCGTTGCCGACCTCCGCGGTCGGTGCGCCTTCGAGCAGAATACGGCGAAGATGCCGCGGCACGTTGCCGCCACGTGAGTCCACTCGGGCCACCAGTTCTTGCCCGGTGTAGCAACCTTTCGTGAAGCTCACCGACGTGTCGATCACCCATTGTCCGAGCTCCGCCGGAATGACCTCCGGCACGATCTCCCGCCCCATTGCCGGGACACCGCAGCAGATGCGCAGGGCGTCGAGCACGGCACCGGGAACCGTGGTGACGTCTGGTGGCAGGGGGATCGGGCTGTGGGCGAGCAGGTCTCGACCAGCGAGGTGCGGTCCGTGCCCAGATGGCCAGGACGTCGCCGCATCGAGCAGTACCTCGTCGGGAGGATCCCACGAAGCGACGGTCGACAACGCCTCTTCGGACCCCCGAAGGCTCCAGCCGTGGAGACCGTCGGCCGGGATCAGGGTGAAGGTGGCATTGGTTCGGAGCAAAAAGCGCCGAAGACGGGCAAGGATCGTTTCGGCCGATCCCCCATCCATATCGAGAAGGAACCGGTCATCGGCTTCCCTCGTAATTCGAAACCAGCCCGCCGTCTTGCCCTGCGGTTGCAAAACCAACGCGGCGCAGGAAGTGTCGATGTCCATCGAGGCGACGTCTTGGGAAATCTGCCCCTGCAGGAACGCCACGACGTCGGGACCTTCGGCGGCGATCACATCGTGTTGGAACGGCGCCGCGATCAACGCCGGTGTATCGACAGAACGAAACTCCGCCGGCCAGGGGGCAAGCGGCGAAGGGGGTGCAGTGCTCATGCTCGCAGTATGCACGTCGGCGGACCCACACCCCTCACCAACAGATTTCGCCGGGTGCGTGGATCAGCGGCTGTGTGCTCGGTTTCGTTCGGCGGTCATCCGGCGTGCGGCCGGCACGGCCGCGAGCAACGCCATTGCTTTGTTGTGGCATTCGAGATCCTCGTGTTCGGGCACGCTGTCGGCCACCACACCAGCACCCGCCTGAACCGACGCTCGCCCGTCTGGCCCGACCACCAAGGTGCGAATGGCGATCGCGGTGTCGATGTTGCCGGAGAAGTCGAGGTAGCCCACGACCCCGGCGTAGGGGCCGCGTCGAACCGGCTCGAGGTCGTCGATGATTTCCATCGCCCGAACCTTGGGGGCGCCCGACACGGTGCCCGCTGGCAACGTGGCTCGCAGCACATCGATCGGTGTGCGACCAGGGGCCAGTTGGCCGGACACCTGCGAGGTGAGATGCATCACGTGGCTGTAGCGCTCGAGCACCATCGTCTCGTCGAGCTTCTCGGTTCCAAAGGTGACCACACGGCCCACGTCGTTGCGGGCGAGATCGATGAGCATCACGTGTTCGGCGATCTCCTTGGGATGTTCACGAAGTTCGGCGCCGAGCCGTCGGTCCTCTTCGTCGGTGCGGCCGCGTCGACGGGTACCGGCGATGGGCCGAGAGATCACCACTCCATCGGTGAGTTTCACCATGGGCTCCGGCGACGAACCCACGAGCACGACCTCCGGTGTTCGCACGAAATACATGTACGGACTCGGATTCACCTGCCGGAGGACGCGATAGAAGTCGAACGGGTCGGCTTGCAAGCCGCCAACCAGGTCGAATCGCTGACTCAACACCACTTGGAAGATGTCGCCGGCGAGAATGTGCTCTTTCGCCGCATCGACGGCGGCGCGGTAGTTCGACGCCCCCATCGGCGAGGTGATGGCCGGCAGGTCTTCGGCGGCCAGGGGGGGCGACACGAGCGGCTCATCGAGGGCCGACGCGCCGTCGGTGGCCAACTGAATGAGACGAGCGACGGCGTCGTCGTAGAGCTGGTCGAGGGCCTCGTCGTCGGGCGTGCCAAACACATAGGCGTTGGCGATCAAGGTGACCCGCTGGCGGAAGTGGTCGAATGCCGCCACCTCCCCGGCCACGCTCAGGACGGCATCGGGATAGCCCCGATCATCGGTGGGGGCGTTGGGCAGATGCTCTACCTCGCGAACGACGTCGTAACCGAGGTACCCGACGACTCCCCCGTGCAGTGGGGGGAGGTCGGGAAGGTCGGGTGAGCGGTACGCCGAGAGGAGATCGTCGAGGGCCCCGAGGATGCCGGCATCCACACGGACGGTGACCGGGAGCACGCCCCCGGAGACCTCGATCCGACCGTTGCGTGAGGTGAGGGTTGCGGCCGCTCGTCGGCCCACGAAGGACCACCGGCTCCAGCGCTCGCCGTGCTCCACCGATTCGAGCAGAAAGCCGGGCTCATCATTACGGCACAGCCGGGCGAACGCCGCCACCGGGGTGACGAGGTCGGCGACCAGTTCCTGCCACACCGGTACCACGCTGTGATCGCGTGCGAGGGCCCGAAACTCCTGACGGGTGGGGCGCACGCCCTCGGGAGTGTTCAAGGGGCGGTTGCTGGCGCGGGGCCAGCGGTCTCGGGACCAAAGGCGCGAAAGAAGCAGGAGTAGTTGCCGGTATGGCAGGCACCGGTCCCCTCCTGCTCGACCACGAACAACAACGTGTCGCCGTCGCAGTCGTAGTAGGCCTCACGCACGAACTGTCGGTCCCCGGAGGTATCGCCCTTCCGCCAGAGCTCCTGTCGCGAACGACTCCAGAACACCGTGCGGCCCTCAGCGAACGTGCGCTCCAGGGATTCGTGGCTCATCCAGGCCATCATCAGCACCCGGCCGGTGCCGATCTCCTGCACGATCGCCGGGACGAGCCCATCGCGGTTGAAGGTGACCAGATCGAGTTGTTCGGGCATGGCGTCGATGGGGGTGGCGATCGGCATAACGGGCGAAGCCTACGCGGACCTTCGCCGACGGCGAAACCAAAACCGATCAGAGATAGAGGCCGGTGCCGCCCTCTTCGAGTCGTTTCGCGGCCACCGCATGAATGTCGCGCTCGCGGAGAATGATGAAGTCCTCGCCGCGCACCTCGACTTCGTAACGATCCTCGGGATTGAACAACACCTGATCGCCGATCTCCATGGCGCGGACGTTTGGCCCGACGGCGACCACTTCTGCCCACGCCAGACGTTTGCTCATCTGGGCGGTAGCGGGAATCAAGATGCCGCCCGATGATCGCCGCTCTCCTTCGGCACCGGCAAGGCGCACAAGGATCCTGTCGTTGAGCATCTTGATCGGGAGCTTGTCGAGATCGGTCACCCTGCGAAGGTACCGTTTCTCCCCGTGCCTGCCCATTTCGAACCCACGAAGCTACGGCTCCGAACGTCGGACAACCTCACGCTCGAGGCCGAGATCGTGGTACCGGCCGCCCCCAAGGCGGCGGTGTTGCTCGCTCACCCCCACCCGCTGCACGGCGGAACGATGCAGTCGCTGGTCATCAGCGAGTTGTTTCGGCAGCTGCCCATGTTCGGCGTTGCCACGCTTCGGTCGAACTTTCGCGGGGTCGGGGCATCGCAGGGCGTCCACGACAACGGGATCGGCGAGCAACTCGACTTGCTGGCAGGGCTCGACACTCTGGCGCGTGCCGTACCCGACGTCACCATGGTGCTCACCGGCTGGAGCTTCGGGGCCGATGTGGGCCTGGCGGTCACCGACGAACGCCTGCACGGGTGGTTCGCCATCGCACCTCCCATGCGGATCCTGCCCCTCGAAGATCTCCGAGCGTCCGCCGATCCCCGACCAAAGATGCTCGCCATCCCCCAACACGACGAGTACAACCCGCCCGTTCGAGCTCGCCGGCTCACGGAGAACTGGTCTGCGACACGGCTCGAAGTGCTGGCCGGTGCCGACCACTTCCTCGCCGGCAGCACCGACCGCCTGGCCACGATGCTCCACGAGTTCCTGGAGTCCGTTTCCGGTCGATCCAGGTGACCAGGGCTGACCCCAGTACGTCACCGGGTTGCTGTTGTTCAGGCGCTGCGAGCCTTCGCCGTCTCGGCCGGAAGGGTCTCGCTGCGTTTCGTGGCGTACGTGTCGACATAGTCCTGCCCGGAGAGCTCACGGATCTCGAACATCAACTCGTCGGTGAGCTCACGCAGGAGCAGGTGATCGTCGGAACGGCCCTTGTAGCGGGTAACGGTGATCGGCCGACCGAAGGTGATGCGGGCGAACGAGAAAAGTTTGGGAAACTTGGCATCGGGCGGTTGCATCTCTGCCGTGCCTTCGAGCCCCACCGGCACAATCGGACAGCCGGTTCGGAGGGCCAGCCGGGCGGCGCCCGTGTGGCCCTTGTGCAGCTTCCCGGTTCGGGAGCGGGTGCCTTCCGGATAGATCCCGAACAACTCGCCGCGTTCGAGCACGCCGGCCGCAGCATCCAATGCCGCCTTCGAGGAATCGCCGCCACTGCGGTCGATCGGAATCATGCCCATGGCGGGAAAGAGCACACGGGTCTTCCATGAATCCATGTACTCCGCCTTCCCTACATAGGTGATTCGGCGGGGCAGGGCCGATGGCACGATGAACGAATCAAGGACCGAAACATGGTTGGGACAGATGAGCGCCCCGCCCGACAATGGCACGTTGTCGATTCCCCGTACCTCCACACGGAACGCAAAGCCGAAGACCGGTCGAAGGACCGCCTTGGCTACCTCATGAAGTTGTCCGGCATCCCGGTCGGCCATGTTTCCCCCTCTCGCTGTACGAGAGGCTACAGCGCCACGCCGAGCAGGAGTGCCGCCTCTCGCACCGACCCGCCGGCATAGGCCGCGTCGTCGAGGGCGGCGAGGGCGGCAGGGGTATCGAGGTCGAGGTCGAGGGCGACCCGTACGGCGGCCAGGGCCTCGGGAGAAGGCGCGGCGCCTGCGGTTGACGCCGCCTGCCAACGTTCGAGCCGCTGCGCCGCGGTGGGCATTACGGCGTCGGTCCATTCCCACGAATCGCGATAGTGATGGGCGAGGACCGCCAAACGAATCGCCCGAGTGTCGTAGGTCTTGCGCAACTCGCTCACGAACACCAGGTTTCCGAGACTCTTCGACATCTTCTCGCCGTTCAAGCGGACCATGGCCTGGTGCATCCAGTGACGCACGAAGGGCTCACCGGTGGCGGCCTCGGACTGCGCCGACTCACACTCGTGGTGGGGAAAGATGAGGTCGGCGCCCCCCCCGTGGAGGTCGATCGTGGTATCGAGCTCACGTAACGCCAAGGCCGAACACTCAATGTGCCACCCCGGGCGACCCGGGCCCCAGAGTGATTCCCATGACGGCTCATCTTCCAGCGATGGCTGCCACAAGACGAAGTCCAGTGGATCGTCTTTGTTCGGATCGTCCACATTGCCGCCCCGCTCCGCCGCGATCACCAGCATCTCGTCTCGTGAGAGGTGGCTGACGTCCCCGAAGCGATCCCAGGAGGAGACGTCGAAATATACCGCCCCGCCCCTCTCGTAGGCGTGCCCGCGCTCGATCACCATGCCGATGAAGCCACGGATGTCGGCGATCGCGGACGTGGCCCGAGGCTCGCTCCAGCATTCGACGACGTTCAACGCCTCCATATCGGCATCGAATCGGGCCGTCTCGGCGGCCGCCAGGTCGAGGTAGTGGACCCCGAGCTCACGAGCCTTCCGAAGGAGATCGTCGTCGACGTCGGTCACGTTTCGAACGCACCGGGTGTCGTGGCCACGATCTCGCAAGCGACGCTGCAGCACGTCGTACGTGAGGTAGGTGGCCGCGTGCCCGATGTGGGTGGCGTCGTAGGGGGTGATGCCACAGGTGTAGAGCAGCACCGTTGGCCTAGGGTTGAACGCCACGACCGCCCGGCGGGCGGTGCAGTACAGCTCCATCGGCTGATCGGCCGCCTCGGGGCTCGATGCCACGAGGGGACGGCGAAGGTCGGAAGCAGACACGGCGGCAGGCTATCGGTGGGTCACCACTGCGCGGTGTGATCAGTCGTGTTTGAGGCCGGAGAACCGGATCGCGACGCGGGTTTTGTAACGAACGTTGAGTTGGAGCAGCACCGCGGCAAAGGCCTCGATCGGCGCGGCGTTCGAAAGCTGCCCGGCGTCGAGCGGGTTCATGTCGGGGATGCGGTTCACGATCTCGATCGTGGCTTCGGTGGCGCTCTTGTGATCGGAACAGATCAGAACGTCGGAGTCGACCGGTGCGTTGAGGTCGCCGAGTTCTTTGGCGGGTACGTGGTGAAAGGCGGCCGACACGAGCGACTTCGGCACGGCGGCTTGCACGCTCGCGGCGACCGAACCACGGGGTGGCACGAGTGGCTGGAACTCGTTGCCCACCTTGGCGAGGGCGTTGGCCATCGAGATCACGACCTTGCCCTGAAGCTGGCGGCTGACGGACGCCGCGGTGAGGCCGGCGGCGTCCCATGGCGTGGCGATCACCACGATGTCGGCGTTGGCAGCGCCGACGTTGTCGGCGGCCTCGATGGGCAGGTTCATGCCGTCCCACCGTTCGAGAAGGGCGTCCCGAACCTCCATCGCCCTGTACTTCGAACGGGAGCCGACGACGACGTCGAAACCCACGGAGGACAGCCGAGCGGCGAGGCCGCTGCCGGCAGGTCCGGTGGCACCAAGAATCCCAATCTGCATGGCCGCACCCTAAACCACACCACTCATGGCGCGTCCAATGCCCGCGGGTCCCAAAGCTGACAGAGTGTCTGCGGCGCGCATCCGTCCTCGGAGAGGGCTACCCTTCCCTTGCAGTGGAGCACCGAACCGACTCGCCGTCGTCCAACGCCTCCCCCGCCGGCGGGCAGGAGTGGGGGCATTCTCCGGCCTTGGCCGGGGCGGCAGAGGTCGTCGGGCTCGTCCGTCGGCTCGCGGATGCCCAAGGTCGCGACGACCTCGCCAGTCAGCTGGATCGCATTCGTGCTGATCTGGCCATTCAGCCGGTACGGGTGCTCTTTGTGGGCGGGCCCCAGCAGGGCAAGAGCAGCGTGATCAACGCGCTCGCCGGCGCGCCGGTCTGCCCGGTGGGCGTGGGCGTTGCCACTGCGGCCCCGATCGAACTCCACGCCGACGCCATCTATCGAGCCACGCTGGTCTCCGACGGTGCCAACTCCGCACCACCCACTCGTCGCGACGTCGCCTTCGCCGAAGCTCACACGTTGGCCACCGAAGCCGTGAACCAGGCCAACCACTGGCGCCTGCGGGCGGTGGTGTTCGGCGTGCCTTCGGCCACGCTGCAACGTGGTTTGTGTCTTGTCGACACACCGCCGGTCACCGCAGTGTGGAAGCCCGACACGCTCCGGCTCGTCCGCACCATGGGTGCCGCCAGTGCCGTCGTGCTCGTTTCGAGTGCCAGCGCCGAGCTCACGTCCGGCGAGATCGACCTGCTCCGGGTGGCGCACGGCCTTTGCCAAAAGATCTTTGTCGTGGTCAACGGCACCAACACGTTCCCGCAGTGGGCCTCCGTTGTGGAGCGCAACCAACTGCTGCTGGAACGGGCGGGAATCTCGGCCACCGTCGTCCCGGTCGATGCCGCGCCCTACTGGAGCAACGAGGGTGGCCTCCCACCGGGCCCCGACCCCGGGATGGCCACCTTGTTGCACCTTCTCGACGACACTGTCGTGTTGGAGGACGAGCAGTCGCGGATCAGCCGGGCCCTCACGGAAAGCTTCTGGGCGGCCGACCGGCTACGCATGCGCCTGCTCGCCGAGCGTTCGTTGATCGGCGACGAAGCTGCACTCACCACCACCATCGGCCGGCTTCGTGTCGCTGCCGGCCAGGCCCAGGAATTGTGCGGCGCCGACGCGACATGGTCCCGATCATTGTCGAGCGGGATTCGGCGACTCAGCCGCGACATCACCACCGATCTCGACGCGCAGCTCGCGCAGCTTCGAGCCGATGTCCGGTCGCAGCTCGAGCAAGGGTCGCCGGATGCCGCCACGGTCCAGGCCTGGCTGCACGACCGCATGGCCCTCGCTGTCGTGCGATACCAACGGGTGAGGAAGCTCAGCCTCCGTGCCTTCTGCGACCGGGTTGCCGAACAGTTTCGGGAGGATTGGGCAGAGATCGTGGCGGCGCTCGACATTTCCCCCGAAGCCCACGCGCTGCTCTACCCGCGCCTCGATCGCCCCCATCTCACGGGTCGCAGCTCCCTCGCCGACGTGCCCCTACCCACCGCAACGGGTATTGCCTCGGCCGATCTGCGCGACCTCTGCGACAGCTGGATTCGAGCAACCGACGCCTATCTGCGCGACGACACCGCCGAAGTGCTCGGCGATGTGGAGCACGCCCTCGATTTTCGTTGCCGATATCGCGCCGGTGAGCTGCATCGGTCACTTGTCGAGGTGCTGACGTCCCTCACCGTGCTGCGTGGCGTGGGCCCCGACGCTGTGGAGCAGCGGCAAGTGGCGTTGGCCTCGGACCTCGCCCAACTCACCACCTTCGCGTGGCGTATGCCGGGGGAAAGTGCCGACGATCTTCACCTTCACGACGACCCCGCAACCGTCGACCTCCGACGCCACGATTCCTGACCGTTTCCCTTGGCCACCGATCTCGAACTGATCCGTTCCGCCCTCCCCGGCTACGACGTCGGCGAGGAGATCGGGCGGGGCGGGTGGGGAGTGGTCTTGCTGGCGACGCACCGCGACCTCGGGCGCAAGGTGGCCGTGAAGCAGCTTCCGTCCGGGGTAGGCGCGGACCAAACGATGGGCGAACGATTCCGAGCGGAAGCCCGGGTGGTGGCGTCGCTCGACCATCCTCACATCGTGCCCGTGTTCGACTTCGTCGACAAGGACGGCGTGTGCCTCATCGTGATGGAGCACATGGGCGGAGGCACCCTTTGGGATCGTTTCCGTAGCGATGGCCTCACGACGGACCATTCGTGCGCCCTCATGCTGGCTGCCGCGTCGGCCCTCGACTACGCCCACCGCCACGATGTGCTGCATCGGGATGTGAAGCCGGAGAACTTCCTGTTCAATACGGCCGGCACGATCAAACTGGCCGACTTCGGCATCGCCAAGCTGGTCAACAGCGGCAAGTCATCGTTCACGTTGGCGGGGCAAGTGGTGGGCACCCCCGCGTATATGGCCCCCGAACAGGCCACGGGTGGCGAGCTCACACCCAGCACCGATGTGTACGCGTGTGGGGCGATGCTCTACGAGTTGCTCACCGGAGACCTGCCCTTTCCCGAGACGGGTGAGATCCTGAGTCAGCTCTTCCAACGCATCTCCCGGAACCCCACCCCCATCGCCGAGGTTCGCCCGGATCTGCCGTGGGATATCGGCGAGGTGGTGATGCGGTCACTTCGCACCGATCCGTCACAGCGATACGTATCGGCCCACGACTTCGGCGTTGCACTCGCACAGGCCGCCACTCGGTCGTTCGGATCGGGTTGGTTGTTGACGTCGGGCATCACCGTGTTCGGGGCGCCGGACTTCGTCGCCGTCACTGAGCAGTCGGCCCACGTGGCTGCGGTTCGGGCCACGGACCCGAACCGTATGCGGCCGTCCGCCATCCACACGCGATTGAGTGAGGTGTTGGGCGGCAACCCCGCTGGTGGAGGGCCTCGCGAACCTGCCCGTTCCGTGCCCTCGCCCCCGCTCGTGGCCGCTCGCGTCACCCTCGACACGCCCGGACCAGCATCGATCGCGGCCATGGTCCCGTCGGTCCCGTCGGTCCC
>Ga0105047_10008033_pt1 | contig 17680 bp, 14 predicted proteins | sample MAT04_FD_78384 | JGI IMG/M metagenome (GOLD analysis project Ga0105047, IMG submission 78384) | Freshwater microbial communities from Lake Fryxell liftoff mats and glacier meltwater in Antarctica - MAT-04 (megahit assembly) | ecosystem: Environmental > Aquatic > Freshwater > Ice > Liftoff...
GGGCCCGGCCGGTCATGGAGCTGTCGCGAATATTCCCCTATGCTTAGAGAAGATGGGCCCTTGCGGCTCGATTCGCGCAGCTCTGACCCAGAGGAGCGTCGTCTTCAGGTTCCCAGCGTCCCCAGCACCGCCTCCATCACCGAGAGGCCGCGATGCAGGTGCTTAGCCGTCCGCCTTCGGGCTGGCCCGCCCTGGTCCTCAACGCTGACTACCGTCCCCTTTCCTACTACCCCCTGTCGCTGTGGCCCTGGCAGGAGGTCATCAAGGCCGTGTTCCTCGACCGCGTGGACGTCGTCTCGACCTACGACCACCTCGTCCACTCGCCCTCCTTCGAGATGAAGCTGCCCTCGGTGGTGTCGCTGAAGCACTATGTGCATCAGGATCGCCCGCCGGCTTTCACCCGCTTCAACCTGTTCCTGCGCGACGCGTTCGCCTGCCAATACTGCGGCGCGGGCGACGACCTGACCTTCGACCACGTCATTCCCAGATCGCGCGGCGGGCGCACCACGTGGGAGAACATCGTCACCGCCTGCGCCCGCTGCAATCTGCACAAGGGAGGCCGCACGCCGCGCGAGGCCGGCATGACCCCGCGTCGGCGGCCATCGCGGCCCGGCATGCATGAACTGCAGGACAACGGGCGCCGCTTCCCGCCCAACCACCTTCACGAAAGCTGGCTCGACTACCTCTACTGGGACATCGAACTGGAGGCCTGAGCCTAGACCTTTTCAGCAATCTTAATCGCCGCCCGGCATCCGGCGCGGATCACCGCCGATAGCAGGCCGTAGCCCGGCGCCTCGCGGGCTCCGGCGTCTATCGCCGCGGCGCGGTGGGCGATTTCGTCGTCACGAAAGCCGGAAAGGTCGGCGGCCAGGGCCGGCTCGGCCACCCGCAGTTCGTCGATCTGACCGGCGTAGTGCTCCTCGATGACCTGCTCGACCGCTTCGGTGCAGGCATGGGCCGCCTTTTCCCCGATCAGCGCCGTCCCGGCTCCCAAGGCGAAGGCGGCCGTGCGCCAAAGCGGGGCCAGCAGGCTCGGCCGCACCCGGCGCTGATTGAGCAGGCGATCGAAAGCGGCCAGATGGTCGGCCTCCCCGGCCTCCATCGCCTTGAACCGCTCGGCCAGGGCGGGCCGGCCGGCCTGGAACACCGCGCGCTGGCCGCGGTAGATATGGACCGCCGCCAGTTCGCCTGCGTGGTCGACCCGTAGAATCTCGGCCAGGCGCGCTTGCGGCGCACCCTTGCCCGGCCGCGGAGGAATGGGGCGCTCAGTCACGGCTGCGGCCTCGCAGAGCGGCGACGGCGCTGGCCGCCGCGAGCGCAAGGGAGACGAGGGCGTTCCAGCCGGCCATCGAGAGGCCGGCGAAAACCCACGCCGCCTCATCGCACCGGGGCGCTTGGATCGGACCGCCCTTGAGCAGGTCGGCCATAGCATCGGCGCTCGCCGCCGCGCTCGATCCCGAACATGCGTCTGGTCCTGGCCACCACTTCCACTCCACCCCGGCGTGATAGGCGGCGAGGCCAGCCCCGTAGAGGAACACCAGGGCCAGCAGGGCGCAAACGATGCTGCGGACGCGCCTGGGTCGGACAAGACGCGACAGGACGACGCCGGCGATTCCTATCGCCATGGCGACCCAATAGACCTCGCGCTGCTTCAGGCACAGGGTGCAGGGGGCCAGGCCGCCAAAGGTCTCGAAGGCGTGGGCGGCCGCGAGCATCCCTGCCGAGGCGGCCGCGGCCGCCAGGGGCCACCGATCAAGTATCCAGCGCAGCATGGTCACGGCCTCCGGTCTCAACCCGGCATCAGATAGTGGGTGGCGACAAAGGCCACGATGATCACGACCGCCGCCACGCTGGTCACCAGGGTCAGGCGCTTTTCCACGAACTCCCGCACCGGGGGGCCGAAATACTTCAGCAGCCCGGCCACCAGAAAGAAGCGGGCCCCTCGCGTCACAATCGAGGCGACGACAAAGACCGGGAAGCTGAACGCGGCTAGGCCCGATGCGATGGTGACCAGCTTGTAGGGGATGGGGGTCAGGCCCTTGACGAGGATCACCAGCAGGCCGTGCTCGGCGTACCAGCTGCGGAAAACATCCAGGTCCGCCCCGAGCCCCATCAGGCTGAGGAGCTTGAGCCCAACGCCGGCGAAGAAGAACCCGATCGCGTAGCCGAGCATCCCGCCCAGCACGGACGCTGCGGTGCATACTCCCGCCAGAAACCAGGCCCGGTCGGGGCGCGCGAGCACCATCGGCGCCAGCATGACGTCCGGCGGGACAGGGAAGAACGAGCTTTCCGCGAACGAGACCGCCGCCATCCAGGGGGTTGCGTGACGGCTGGCGGCCAGAGCCATGACCCGGTCGTAGGTGCGGCGAAGCATTGAGCGTTTCCAAGGCGGCGTGGGCGCTTGCTAGCAGGCTTCGCCCTTCAAGTCTTGTCGGCGTCCGGCTGCGGATCGCCGCCGCAGCGCTCGCTTGATCGACCTTGAGGATTGCGCCCTCTGCGGCTAGAACGTTCCGCTCCGCCCGAGTGGTGAAATGGTAGACGCGCTGGACTCAAAATCCAGTACCGCAAGGTGTGTCGGTTCGAGTCCGACCTCGGGCACCACCGCCTCGCGCGCCGCCTGGCGCCAATGCGAGCCTCCCGTGGCGGGATAAGCAACGCTCTCAATCACAAACCCTAGATGCGCGCCCTGCTTTGCGACAGGTTGGGCAAGGAAATCGGGGAGCATCATCATGCGCGCAATAGCGATCGCCATAGTTCTTGCGGGAGCCGGCCTGTCGTCGGCCGCGGCTCAGACATTCGCCATTCAGGCCGACACAGTGATTGTCGATCCCGCTGCGCCGGCCAGGGGCGCGTCGACCATTATCGTCGAAAAGGGCAAAATCCTGCGGATCGAGCCGGGGCGGACCGCGCCCTCAGGCGCTACGGTCGTGGATCTGGGGCGCTCGACGCTGCTGCCTGGACTGATCGACACTCATGTCCACCTTACCGTGGACGCCACCATCCCGCGCGCGCAGTCGCTCACGACGAAGTACTCCGAGAGCTATTTTGCGACCCTGGGGCTGCGCAACGCGCTGACCACCGCGCGGGCAGGCTTTACAACGGTGCGCGATCTAGGCGGCCCGATGGAGGCGAGCATCGCGGTGCGCAGCGCTCTGCGTGAGGGCTCCTTTGCGGGCCCGCGCTTGCTGATCGCCGGCGAAGCACTGTCGATCATCGGCGGGCATGGCGATCACAGCATCGGCTTTGCGCCGGAGATTGCGGACGCGATCCGCGAGGCGACGCCGCAGATCGGCGTCTGCACCGGGCCCGAGGAATGCGCGCGTTCGGTGCGCACCATCGCGGCGCGGGGCGCTGACGTCATCAAGATGATGGCGACCGGCGGCGTGCTCGATGACGGGGCGATCGGGCTTGGCCAGCATTTCTCCGACGAGGAAATGTCCGCGATCGTCCGCACCGCTCATGGGCTGGGCCTCAAGGTCGCCGCCCACGCTCACGGCGCCGGGGGCATTGGAGCGGCGGCGCGCGCGGGCGTCGATTCCATCGAGCATGGCACCTTCGCCAACGCGAGCGACATCGCCATCATGAAGGCCAAGGGCGCTTATTATGTGCCGACGTTGATGACCTTCTCGGGCCTGCAACGCTACATGGGCAAGGGGATTTACGGGCCAAACACCGAGGCCAAGGCCAAGATCGCGCTCGCGGAATGGGGCACGGGCCTCAACCGCGCCTATCGCGCCGGCGTCACCATCGCGTTCGGAACCGACGCCGCGGTGTTCCCCCACGGGGAAAACGGCCGGGAGTTCGCGCTGATGGTCGACAAAGGCGGGATGACGCCCCGCGACGCGCTCATCGCCGCGACCACCAACGCCGCCAAGCTGCTCAACCTTTCAGCCGAAATCGGCTCGCTTGAGCCTGGCAAGGCCGCCGACATCATCGCCGTTGACGGCGATCCGCTGACCGATCCTGCCGCGCTGACCCGCGTCCGCTGGGTGATGACCCAGGGCCGCGTCCTCCCGATGCAGTGAGTCAGTCCGGCAAGCTCCCATCAAGCGGTTGGCTGTTCTGACCTGCGCCGCAGCAAACGCCCTCAACACTACATCCAGATTTTCATGGCGGGAGGCGAATTAGTTATCGCGCCACCGGGCTCATTGTAGGCAGGATACGCCAGCGGATAGGGGGAAAACCATGCGCCGACAACTAAATAGCACCGCAATCGCTCGCGCCGGCCTCTCGCTGGTTGCGCTCGCCGCCGCGTCGCCCGCCTGGGCGCAGGCGGCTCAAGAGCCGCGGAACATGGAAGAAATCGTCGTCACCGCGCAAAAGCGCGAGGAGCGTCTTCAGGACGTGCCGATTTCGATCAGCGTGCAATCTGGCGATCAACTCGAAGCCCAGGGCATCGACACATTCAACGCCCTGCAAACCCGGGTCCCGAACCTGTCGATCACCGACACTCCGGCCAACGCCTCGATCTTCATTCGCGGGATCGGCACTTCGGGCAACAATCTGAGCTTCGAACAGTCGGTCGCATTGTTTGTCGACGGCGTTTACGGCGGACGCAACCGCCAGTTCATGCAGCCCTACTTCGACGTCGAGCGCATCGAAGTGCTGCGGGGGCCGCAGGGGGCGCTGTTCGGGCGCAACACCTCGGCCGGAGCCATCAGCGTCACGACGCGCCGCCCCACCAACAGCTTCGAAGGCAGCGTCCATGCCGAATACGAGACGGTTCGGGAAAGCTACGTCGTGCAGGCGGCCGTGTCCGGCCCGGTCACCGACCAACTGTCGCTGCGTCTAGCGGCGCGGTATGGCGACACCAACGGGTGGATCGACAACACCGTCCTTGGCCGCAAGGAACCGGCGCGGCGGGACTTTCTCATCCGCGGGTCGGCGCTTTGGGATCCTTCGGACAAAGTCAGCGTGTTCGCCAAGGTCGAATATGGAGACAACAAGGTCATTGGGGCGCCATTCGAGTTCGTTCCCACCGGGACACGGCCCGACTACAAGGTCGACACCGATGACGGCCTGGCGCCGCTCAACGACATTTCGGATGCCCTCAACGCGACAGTCCAGGCGGATATCGACCTAGGCGAACACACCCTGACCTCGATCAGCAACTATTCGCACTATGAGTATGATCAGGCGTTCAACATCCAGGCGCGGCGGCCGGCGCGGCTGGTCACGATAGCCTACGAAACCTTCGATCAATACTCGCAGGAGGTCCGGCTATCGTCTCCGGTCGACAAGAATTACGATTATATTGTCGGCGGCTATATCGAACATTCCAAGTCCGATATCGAGCGCATCTCGCTGCTCGACCTGCCCCCGCCGCCGCTGCTCAACGGGGACAACCGGCGGACCTTTGTCCAGGAAACCAATGTGGCGGCGCTGTTCGGCCAGCTTAACTGGTCGCCCATCGAGCAAATCAAGCTCGGGGCCGGCATTCGCTGGACGCGGATTGAAAAGGAAGGGTCGGTCCGGGGGGTCAACCGAACCTTCAACCCCAACGGCACCTTCACCGACGCCGTCCGCCTGCCGCTGGACGCCAATTTCGAAGACAGCCGGTTCGAGCCGACCCTGACCGCCGCCTGGCAGCCCAATCGCGATGTCACCCTCTACGCCAAATATGCGGTCGGGTCGAAGGGGGGCGCGTTCACCGAATCCGCCACTCGGATGTCCGAGTTCATCCTGCTTCCCGAGCGCGCTCAGAGCTTCGAAGTGGGCGGCAAGTTCCTCTTCCCGAGCATCGGGGGGTCGCTGAACATCGCTGCGTTCACGACCGACTACAAGGATCTGCAGAAGTCGACGCTGGAGATCGCCACCGCGACCTTCATCACCAGCAACGCAGCCGGCGCCCGCAGCCGCGGCGTGGAATTCGACGGCAGCTTCCGCCCGATCGAGACGCTGCGCATCTCGGTCGCCGGCGCCTATCTCGACGCGACCTACACAGACTTCCCCAACGGCGCCTGCCGCTTCGGCGCGCCGGTCACATGCCTCTCGCAGGATCGCAAAGGCGATCGACTGCAGAACTCCCCCGAATGGACGGGCAATCTCAACCTCGACTTTAACCAGCCGCTGTCCGACTCGCTCAACCTGCTCGCCAGCTGGACGACCAGCTACCAGTCAGACATCAACTATCAGGACATTCTGCATCCGCTGGAGGAACAGAAGGCTTTCACCAAGACGGATGTTCGCGTCGGCCTGGCCCGCTCGGACCGGACCTGGGAAGTCGCCCTGCTGGTGCGCAACCTGTTTGACGAGAAGACGTCGGGAATCATCTTCCAGACCTTCCCTGTCGGAGTCCTGCCAACCGACCGGGTTCACATTCCGGACCCCCGCCGCAGCTTTACGCTCCAGGCCCGTTTCGGGTTCTGAGCGTGACCCCTTCGACGGACCTCGCGGCGCTGCCGATCCCGATCAAGCTTGAACGGGGCATCGCGACCTTCACCCTCGACGTGGCGGTGCTCGGCCATACCGATGCTGCCGATACCTCTGGACGCATCGGGCCGCGCAAGACGCAGAACTATTTCGGCATCGATACGCGGGGCGACAGCTATTACTACGAGGGGCTAGTCTATCCGGGCGGCACGTTTCCGAAGCCGACTGCGCCGACGACGCTGTCGGTGAATCCCAAGGCCCCGCCCAAGCTCAACAACGAAGTGGTGTGGGATTTCACCAAGGCCAAACCGATCGGCACCTTGATGGGCCGCGGCTGGCTGCTGATCAACGGCGCGCGGGACCCTTACAAAGATAGCCGCGGGACGGTCGTGGATCAGACCCGGACGGCTCCGCATTTGCTGTCGACCCATAATATCTTCCTCGGGGCCTTTACGCCCGACGTCCTGACCCCGCCGATGCTCGTCACCTCCGGCATGGAGAACGGCAACGATCCCGACAACGAGCCGATGATGCGCGCGCTGACGGGCGGCACCGGGCCTTTCCGGTTCGCGGAAGGCGAAGTGCGGCAGGAACGCATCGGCCGCAACACCACCGCGCTCAAGACCTTCAGCGACTTCGCGAGCGTTTACGCGCCCAACTACCGCTTTCACTTCAAGATCAGGCTCTGACCAAGGGGATAAGGCATGACCACTGAAAGAGATCGCCGTTCATTCATCAAGACCGTCGGAGCCGGCGGCCTAGCCGTCGCCGCCGCGGGCCCGGCCGTCGCCGCCGCCGCGGCTCAGGCGCCCAAGGGGCGCACCATGATGCTGCCCCCTGTCGAAGCGTGGCTCAACATGAAGCCCGACTCCAACGGCGTCGTTCGTTTCTCGGTCGACGTCGCGGTGCTCGGCCACACCGACGCGATCGACGCCTCGGGGCGCATCGGCCCGAAGGACAGCCAGAACTACTTCTCGATCGATGTCCGCGGCGACACGTTCTACGTCGAGGGCGCGCTCTATCCCGGCGGCACCATTCCTGATCCGACCGTGGTGACTCAAGGTCGCCCTGGGGGACGCGCTTCGAGGCATTATCAGCAGGTCTGGGACTTCACGAAGGCCCAGCCGGTGGGGCACTGGATGTCGCGGGGCTGGGCGATCATAAACGGCGTCGACGAGTATAAGGACACCAAGGGCACGGTGGTGGAGCGCAAGCGGACAGAGCCGCACCTGCTGACCGAGCACAATTACGTCTTTGGCCGGATGACAGGCGACAACCTGACCCCGGAAATGCTCATCTCGAGCGGGGCGGACGACGGCAACGACCCGGAAAAGGAAATCCTGGTCCGCGCGATCACCGGAGGCACCGGCCGTTTCAAGTTCGCTCGCGGGCAAGTGGTGGAGCACATACTGGGGCGCAACACGACGACGTTGCGCAGCTTTTCCAACTTCCCGAACGCCTTTTCTCCCAACTACCGCTTTGAGTTTGAAGTGAAGCTGACCTGAACCGGCCCAGGCTGAGAAGTTTCAGCCCGAGGTCGGCGAAGAAGCACCCGATCACATAGCCGAGCATCCTAGTAGGGAAGCCGCCGTGCGCCCCCTGACTTGAATCCAGGCCCGCTCGGGCCGAGCCCACCATCGGCCAGACGGCTGTGGTCCTGGCTGCGCCTTCGCCTCGGGCAGGGCTCAGCCGCATTATGTTTTGCGCGTCAAGCATCCCCCCGATACGCGCTCTCCTCTCCCGGACACGGCCTTTTTTTATGACGGCTAGGCGGTTTGTTATGGCTTTTAGCCCCGGCGACCCAATTCTGTCGTCAAATTGTCAGTCATTCTTGACACGCCCAAATAGCTGGGCGCAGTGTCGCTGAAAGTCACAAACAAGGGGGAACATAGAAATGAGCGCATTACTGAACGCCAGCAAGATGTCGGTCCGATCGCGCGGGCTTATCTCGTCGTCCAGCCTCGTAATCGCCGCCGTCGCCTGTGCGGCGAGCATGGCGCCGCTCGACGCCGCGAGCGCCCAGAGCGCGCCCCGCGCCCAGGGCGGCGGAACCGACATTGAGGAACTGGTGGTCACCGCACGCCTTCGCGAGGAGAGCGTGCAGGATGTCCCCGTCACCGTCGCAGTGGAGTCCGGTGAGAGCCTGCGGGTCCGCGGGATTGAACGCCTGGACGCCTTGAGCCAGTCGATCCCGAACGTTCTGGTCGCCGAGGGCGTCGTATCCGAAAAACTGAAGATCCGCGGCATCAGCGGCGGCGACAACACCGGCTTCGAGCAGCCCGTCGGTCAAGTCATCGACGGCTTCTTCTACAACCGCAGCCGCCTGATCCGCCTGCCCTTCCTGGACGTGGCCCGTGTCGAGGTCCTGAAGGGGCCGCAGGGCGCGCTGATTGGAAAGAACACCACCGCCGGGGTCATCAGCATCACCTCATCTCGGCCGACAGATAAGCTCGAGGCTTTCGGCCAGGCGACCTATGAGACTTATCCGGACGCGGGCGACGGCTACATCTTCGAGGGCGCGGTCTCCGGCCCTCTGACCGATAGCCTCAAGGGCCGCCTGGCCCTGCGCCGCCGCACCGGCGGCGGTTTCCTGCAGAACCCGGCCGCTGGAATCGACATGCCCGACAGCGACGATTGGGTCGGGCGCGGCATGCTGGATTGGGCGCCGAGCGAGTCCCTCGACATCAGCCTGCAGTGGACCCACGCCGACCTCTACCGCGAAGGCTCCACCCGTATCCTGGCCTATTGCGGACCGCAGTTCCTGGCGATCATGCGCGCCAATGCGACCGTTCCTTTCTCCTGCGGCGCGCCCGGCTCGCTGGCCTCCATCAAGCAGCCGGTCAACGGGGTCGGCAATTTCGACTACACCGACACCCAGATCAATCTGGTCGGCGTGACCGCGAACCTGGCCCTCGGCGGCGGCCACACCCTCACCTGGCTGACCGGCTACGCCGACTATGTCACCGACGACTGGACCGGAGGCGACCGCACTGAGTTCGAGGCGATCAACCAGCAGCTCGGCGAAGATTATTCCCAGTGGAGCCAGGAGGTGCGCCTGCTGTCGCCCACCGGAGGCCGCTTCGAATACCTGGCCGGACTGTTCTATCAGCACCGCGAACTGGACACAGTTTTCGCCCAGCACTTTAACCTGCCGCGCTCCCCCTTCCCGGTCCCGGCGCCGTTCCGCATACCGTCGAGCAACGTCTCGCTAGCCTCCGAACAGGGCGATTCCTACGCCGCCTTCGGATCGCTGACCTGGAACGCCACCGAGAAGTTCGCTGTCACCTTCGACGCCCGCTACACGCTGGAGAACAAGGACGCCTCGCAAATGGCGTTCGTGACCCCGGTCTATTCCCTGTCATCCGCTGCCCGAACCCGCACCCTGATCCCGGCGGTCTCGGCCAGCCGAGAGGAAACCGACTTCTCCCCCGGCCTCTCGGTGCAGTGGAAGCCGCGGGACGGCGTCATGATCTACGGCAGCGCCCGCAAGGGGTTCAAGGGCGGCGGTTTCAACCTGTCGCGGGTCCAGCCGACCGACGCCTTCCAGTTCAAGGAGGAGAAGGTCACCGCCTTTGAAGTGGGGGCCAAATCGACGCTGTTCGACGGCGCGCTGCGCCTGAACGTTTCGGTATTCGATCAGGACTTCACCGATCTGCAGGTCTCCGCCCTGGATAACTCCGGCGGGGTCCCGATCCTGACCACGACCAACGCGGCGGGCGTCAGAAGCCAGGGTGTCGAGGTCCAGGCGACCTGGAACCCGATCCCCAAACTGATCCTGTCCACGGCGCTCGGCTACAACCGCGCGGTCTATGAGGGCTTCAACAACGCCTCCTGCTTCCGCGGTCAGACGGTGGCCCAGGGCTGCGTCAACGGCCAGCAAAGCCTGGACGGCCGCCAGGTCGAAGAAACTCCCAAGTTCAAAGGCAACGTCGACGCCCAGTATACGTGGGGCCTGACCTCGTCGCTCGACCTGACCGCGTTCGGCCGCGCCTCCTACACCGGCGACTACTACGTAACCCAGGACGGCGATCCGCTGTCTGGGTCGGGGACGCTTGGACCTAAGCAGAAGAACTACTGGTTGCTTGAATCGCGCGTCACTCTCAGCAATCCGGACGCCAAGTGGGACCTGTCGCTGATCGGCCGCAACCTGACCGACGAGATCCTGGATCAGGGCGGCTCACGCATCCCCGGCGTCCTGCCGGATGCGCGCCAGCCGCGGGCGACCCCCGGTCGCTCGTTCTTGCTGCAAGCGACCCTTCGTTACTAGCAACCGTGAGTTCGAGCAGGGAAACGGCGTTATGTTGAAGTTCAAATCTCCCCGGCTTCTGTTGGGACTATCCGGAGTCGCCGTCGCCCTTGCTCTCGCGGTCGCCACCGGCCCGCTCATCGCCGCTGAGCCGCGGCGGAGCGAGCCGGCCCCGGCCGCCGCGACCCTAGGCTCGATCCACGGAAAGGTTTCTCTCAGCGCCGGCAAGGCCATCGGGCTGCGGATCAAGGCTCGCGACGCCAAGGCCAAGATGACCTACAACGTCTTCACCCGAGACGGGCAGTATAGGGTGCCCGATCTGACCCCGGGGACCTACGAAGTCTGGGTGTCGCAGCGCGGATTCGACTCGGCGCCCCAGACCGTCGAGCTGAAGGCGGGTCAGAAGCTGACCTTGGACCTGAAGGCCACCGTGACGCCGGGCTTCAACATCGCCGAACAGTTCCTCCAGCGCGACACCCACACCTCGGCCTTCGACGACAAGCTGGAGCTTGTGGAGTTCGACAAGCTGTATCCGCCCGGCCCCGGTCGGGCCGAGCTGATCGACCACTGCTTTGCCTGCCACGCCACCATCTTCCACCACATGCAGCTGGACCGGGCGGGGTGGGACTACATCGTGACGCGGATGATCGACCGCAAATCAATGGAAGGCGAGCGTCAGGCCAACATCATCTACGCCAAGGACACCTTCCCGGCCAAGGATCGCGCCCTGATTCTCGACTACCTCAGCAAAAACTTCACGCCGGACACGCCGCATCGGGACCTGAAGCTGGAAGAGTTGGTCCCGGATGAGAAGGTCATCTCGGATTCGATCTTCATCGAGTACGATGTGGCCCCGACCAACGAGAAGCAGCGCCCGCGCAGCTATCACGACCCCTATGTGGCCCCCAATGGCGAGATCTGGGCCAACGACCGGGCCAACAGGTCCTTGGTGCGCATCGACCCCAACACCCGCGACGCCAGCAAGCGCATCCTCGAGGAGCATCAGGCCCCGTGGCCGGACACTTCGATGCACGGCATCGCCGTCGACAGCCAGGGACGCGTCTATTACGCCGACATCAATGGCGGCTATCTGGGCGAACTCGACCGCAGGACCGGCCAGTTCAAACGCTACGAGACCACCGGCAATATGGAAAAGCCGTGGAACGTGCCGCCAGGAACGCGCACCGCCGAATCCATGGTCCAGATCGTCGTCGACAAGGACGACAACGTCTGGGGCAATCTGATATCCGGCGAAAAGATCTTTCGCCTCGACGCCAAGACCCGCCAGATCAAGACTTGGCTGCTCCCGACGCCCGACTCCAATCCCTACGGCATGATCGCCACGCCTGAAGGGGTCCTGTGGACCGTCGGGATCTCCTCGGACATCATCTTCAAGTTCGATCCGAAGACCGAGAAGTTCACCGAGTACAAGACCCCGACCCAGCCCTCGGCTCCCCGCCGCCTCGATGACGACGCCGACGGCAATATCTGGTGGGCCGAGTATGTCGGCGGCAATCTCGGCATGCTTGACCCCAAGACGGGGGCCATGAAGGAGTACCGCTTCCCGCTGAAGTACACCCGCGGCTACGACGCCTGGGTGGTGGGCGATTACGTCTGGGTCACCGAGGCCACCTACGAGACGCTCATCCGCTTCGACCCGAAGACCAAAGCGTTCGTCTACTATCCGCTGCCGATGTCCCAGCCGAGCGGCAATCCCGGCGTGCCGAAGATCGAGAACGAAAAGGACGGCACCATCTGGTTCGCCTATCGCGGCTTGCGCAAGCAGCCCAATCCGATGGTGGCTTTCAAGCCCACGGGCAACGCCGGACCGTGGACGACCGCCGAAGCCAAGCCCGATCGGGTCAGCGCCCTAGACCTGGCCATCGGCGCCCTGCGCGACCTCGGCCGCACGGCTTTGGAGGCGCTCCCTCAGCGGTCGTGATCTGAGATCCCGGCCGGGTGCGCGCGCAGCCGGCCGGGCCTCGGAACCCGCTTACCAATCGCCGCGCTTTGAGATCTGCTACGGAGATCTCGATGAACGACGCCGACCATCCCAACCTCTTGCCGATCAGGATAGGCTTCGTCGGCCTGGGCAAGATCGTCCGCGACCAGCATCTGCCCGCCATCGCGGCGGACAGCCGCTTTATTCTGACGGCCGGGGCTGCGCCCAAATCGACCCTGCCTGGCCATCCCAGCTACCGGGACATGGACGCCATGCTGGCCGCCCATCCCGAGATCGACGCGGTGGCGATCTGCACGCCGCCTAAGGTGCGGTTCCGTCTGGCGCTGGCGGCGCTGGCGGCGGGCAAGCATGTACTCCTGGAGAAGCCGCCGGCCGCCTCACTCGGGGAAACCGACGCGATCCGCAAGGCTGCGGCGGGGGCCGGCCGCACTGTCTTTGGCGCCTGGCACGCCCGGTACGCGGGGGCGGTCGAAGCGGCGCGGGCCTGGTTGGCCGAGCGGACCCTTACCTCCGTCCGCATCGACTGGAAGGAAGATGTGCGGCGCTGGCATCCCGATCAGGAGTGGGTCTGGCAGGCGGGCAGCTTCGGCGTCTTCGATCCAGGGATAAACGCCCTTTCGATCCTGACGCGACTCACCGACGAGGCCATATTGATGGATGGGGCCGAACTGGCGTTCCCGGCCAACCGAGACGCGCCTATCGCCGCCAGGCTGACGATGAGCACGGCCGCCGGAGCCCGAATCGCCGCCACATTCGACTGGCGGCAGACAGGGCCGCAAAGCTGGGACATCAAGCTTGAGACCACCTCCGGCGCCGCCCGCCTATCGGCCGGGGGCGCCAGGCTGGAGGCGGACGGGCGGCTCATCTGCGATCATCCGGACCGGGAATATCCCAGTCTTTATAGCGCCTTTGCCCAGCTAATCGCCGCCGGCCAGTCCGATCTCGACGGCGAGCCGTTGCGCCTGACGGCGGACGCCTTCATGATCGGCCGACGCCAGACCGTCGAACCGTTCGTGTTCTAACTTCAACGAGACTGCCCCGATGACCTATCCGCTTCGCCGCAGGACGATGGTCGCGGCCCTGATCCTATGTCTCGGCGCCGGACCGGCCGTCGCCGCTCCCCGCCGTACGGCGGCCGGTCCGGTCGTTCTGGCCGCGTCCAGCCTGCAAGGCGCCTTGACCGCGGCCGCCAATGCCTACGCCGCCACCGGCAAACCGAAGCCAGTGCTCTCGTTCGCCGCCTCGTCGCAGTTGGCCCGGCAGATCGAGAACGGCGCCCCGGCTGATCTGTTCATCTCGGCGGACGAGACGTGGATGGACCACCTCGCCGAAAAGCACCTGATCATTCTGGGTTCGCGGACCTCGTTCCTCGGCAACCGTCTGGCGCTCATCGCGCCGATTGGACGCCCCTTCAAGATCGCGATCCGGCCGGGCTTCGCCCTACGGGCCCGATTGGGCGGCGGACGTCTGGCCATGGCCGATCCGCGGGCTGTCCCGGCGGGCCGATACGGCAAGGCGGCCCTGATTCAACTGGGGGTCTGGCAGACCGTGCAAGACCGAGTTGTCGCCGCAGACAGCGCCCGCTCGGCCCTGGCGTTCGTGGAGCGCGGCGAGGCGCGGGCGGGCATCGTCTATGAGACAGACGCGCGGGCCAGCGCCAAGGTCATGGTGGCCGGGGTATTCCCGCCAAACAGCCACCTGATGATCAGCTATCCGATGGCGCAGGTTTCGGGCGGGCAGGTCTCCGCCGCGGCGTTCCAAGCCTTCCTGATGTCCTCAGCCGGCAAGGCGATCTTCGCGCGCTACGGCTTTCTCACCCCCTGACACGTCGCCCCTAAAGGCTCCGCCAGAATTTCTGCGGGGCTCGCGCCGCCGTTTGGCGGCGGAATGGTCTAGAACCGGCTCGCCGACATCGCCATCTGATGTCGACTAGTCGATGCTGACGGCCGCAAAATCATCACATGCAGACACTGACCCATCTTCAGCGGCTCGAAGCCGAGAGCATACACATCATGCGCGAGGTGGCCGCGGAGGCGGAGCGCCCGGTGATGCTCTATTCGATCGGCAAGGATTCTGCGGTGATGCTCCATCTGGCGGCCAAGGCCTTCTACCCGGCGCCGCCGCCGTTCCCGCTCCTGCACGTCGACACCACCTGGAAGTTCCAGGACATGTACGCAATGCGCGAGCGCATGGCCAAGGAACTGGGCTTTGAACTGATCGTCCATAAGAACTCCGAAGCCGTGGAGCGAAACATCAATCCGTTCGACCACGGTTCCGCACTGCACACCGACATGTGGAAGACCGAAGGCCTCAAGCAGGCGCTCGATGAACACGGGTTCGATGCTGCGTTCGGCGGCGCCCGCCGAGACGAGGAGAAGTCGCGGGCCAAGGAGCGGATATTCTCGTTCCGGTCGGCCCAGCACCGCTGGGACCCCAAGAACCAGCGGCCCGAACTATGGAAGCTCTACAACGCACGCAAGAACCCCGGAGAGTCGATTCGCGTCTTCCCGATCTCCAACTGGACCGAACTCGACATCTGGCAGTACATCCACCTGGAGAAGATCCCCATCGTGCCCCTCTACTACGCCGCTGAGCGTCCGGTGGTGGAGCGCGACGGCGCCCTGATCATGGTCGACGACGACCGCATGCCCCTGAAGCCAGGCGAGACCCCCCAGATGAGGAAGGTGCGTTTCCGCACCCTCGGCTGCTACCCCCTGACGGGCGCGGTCCAGAGCGAGGCTGACACCCTGCCCGCGATCATCCAGGAAATGCTGCTGACCACCACCTCGGAGCGCCAGGGGCGGATGATCGATCACGACCAGGCCGCCTCAATGGAGAAGAAGAAGCAGGAGGGCTATTTCTGATGGCCCACATCTCCGACCTGATCGACCAGGATATCGACGCCTACCTGGAGGCGCATCAGCATAAGAGCCTGCTCCGGTTCATCACCTGCGGCTCGGTGGACGACGGCAAGAGCACCCTTATCGGGCGGCTGTTGTACGACTCCAAGATGATCTTCGAGGATCAACTCGTCGCCCTGGAGGCCGATTCCAAGCGCGTTGGCACCCAGGGCCAGGGCCTCGACTTCGCCCTGTTGGTCGATGGTCTGGCCGCCGAGCGCGAGCAGGGCATCACCATCGATGTCGCCTACCGCTTCTTCTCGACCGACAAGCGCAAGTTTATCGTCGCCGATACCCCCGGTCATGAGCAGTACACGCGCAACATGGTCACCGGCGCCTCGACCGCCGACCTGGCCGTGATCCTGATCGACGCGCGCAAGGGCATCCTGGAGCAGACTCGGCGGCACAGCTTCCTGGTCTCGCTTATGGGCATCCGTCACGCCGTGCTGGCGGTCAACAAGATGGACCTGGTGGGATACGATCGGGCGGTCTTCGACCGGATCACCGCCGACTACCGTGCCTTCGCCGCCCAGCTTGGCCTGGAGGCGGTCGTCGCCATTCCCCTGTCGGGCCTGGCCGGCGACAACATCACCAGCCGCAGCGCCAATACCCCCTGGTACGACGGACCGGTGCTGATGGACCATCTGGAGACGGTCGAACTGGACGCCGAGCGACTGCAGCGCAAGCCCTTCCGCCTCCCGGTCCAATGGGTCAATCGGCCCAACCTCGACTTCCGCGGCTTCAGCGGCATGATCGCCTCAGGCGCCGTCAGGCCCGGAGACAAGGTGCGGGTCGAGCCCTCGGGGCGCCCCGCCACCGTGGCGCGGATCGTCACCAAGGACGGCGATCTCGACATCGCCGTGGCGGGCCAGTCCGTCACTCTGACCCTGGCCGAGGAGGTCGACTGTTCGCGAGGCGACATCCTGGCGGCTGTGGGCGAGCCGCCTGAAGTGGCCGACCAGTTCGAGACCACTGTGGTGTGGATGGCCGAAGAGCATCTGCTGCCCGGCCGCGCCTATTGGCTGAAGATCGGTGCGCGGATGGTCGCGGCGACCGTCACCGAGATCAAGCACCGCATCAACATCAACACGCTGGAACACCTGGCGGCAAAGCAGCTGGAACTCAACGAGATCGCGATATGCAACATCTCGCTGGATCGAGCGATCGGCTTTGATCCGTATAAGGATATTCCCGATACCGGAGGCTTCGTCCTCATAGATCGGATCACCAACGCCACGGTCGGCGCCGGCATGATCCGCTTCGCCCTGCGCCGCGCGCACAACATCCACTGGCAGGCCGTCGACGTCTCCAAGGCCACCCGCGCCCAGGACCTGGGCCAAAAGCCGGCCCTGGTGTGGTTCACGGGCCTATCGGGCTCGGGCAAGTCGACCATCGCCAACCTGGTCGAAAAGCGCCTTCAGGCGGAGGGCAAGCACACCTACCTGCTCGACGGCGACAATGTCCGCCATGGACTGAACCGCGACCTTGGCTTCACCGACGCCGACCGGGTCGAAAACATCCGCCGCGTGGCCGAGGTCGCCAAGCTGATGACCGACGCAGGCCTGATCGTGCTGGCGTCGTTCATCTCGCCGTTCCGGTCCGAGCGGCGTATGGCCCGCGATCTGCTGGAGCCGGGCGAGTTCCTGGAAGTCTTCGTCGACACGCCCCTGGCCGTGGCCGAAGCGCGCGACGTCAAGGGCCTCTACAAGAAGGCGCGCGCCGGCGAGCTCAAGAACTTCACCGGCATCGACAGCCCCTATGAGGCTCCCGAGGCGGCCGAGATTGTTGTCAACACCGCGGCCATGTCGGCCGAAGCCGCCGCCGAGATCATCGTCGCGCATCTGCGCGGCGCCGTCTATCTGCAGGCCGGTTTCATGGACGGGGGCGCCATCTGATGAATGACGCCGCCCTCGCCGGCAGGTTGGCGCGCGAGGCCGGCCGACTGCTGATTGACCTGCGCGTGAAAGCGGGTCTGGAGGGCAAGGCCTTAGGCGACGCCGGCGACGCCGCCGCCCACGCCTTTCTCGTCGATGAACTGAGGCGCAATCGTCCGGCCGACGGCCTGCTCTCCGAGGAAGGCTCCGCCGATCCGGCCCGCCTGGCCCAGCGCCGCGTGTGGATCGTCGATCCCCTCGACGGCACCCGGGAATACTCCGAAGGCCGCGACGACTGGGCCGTCCACGTCGCCCTCGTTCAGGA
>Ga0105047_10008035_pt1 | contig 17678 bp, 14 predicted proteins | sample MAT04_FD_78384 | JGI IMG/M metagenome (GOLD analysis project Ga0105047, IMG submission 78384) | Freshwater microbial communities from Lake Fryxell liftoff mats and glacier meltwater in Antarctica - MAT-04 (megahit assembly) | ecosystem: Environmental > Aquatic > Freshwater > Ice > Liftoff...
AAAACTAATAAATAGCCGAGTTTCGTTTTTTTACAACTTTTTTATGTTAGTGCCCTACGGGCAATATTCTTGTTACAGATTTTCTTTTATTGATATTGAAGCCCTACGGACTATGGCAGATAGTTAGGTGTTCTAACATTCAACACCAAACTTTGGTCAATAGGGTTAACAGCCACCGTTATTCCTACCTCACTAACAATTGGGGAAGTTATTTTGGAAGCTTCACTAAGCCGGAAATTAGTGATAAAAAATATTTTTTTGAATAACAGGCCGATATAATCAGCTATAAATATCCGGAACTCTATTAAATAAAAAAAAGTGCAACACCTGCTACCGCAATCACAGCACCAATAATTTCGCGCACGGTAACTTTCTCCTTATTTATCAGTACAGCCGGTGGAATAATAAGCACAGGCACCACCGACATAATGGTTTGTGCAATTCCGGCGCTGGTATGCTGAACAGCAATCAACGAAAACGAAACTCCAAGAAATGGCCCGAATATAGATCCGACAACTAACCATTTCATTGCTTTTTTATCGCGGAATGATTTAGGTAGCTCTTTGAATTTACCTAAAACAAAAAACAAGAATGCAAAACCAATAAAACCAGTAATCACTCTGATTTGCGAAGCAGAAAATGAATCATAATCGCGCATTCCGTATTTGCTGAGTACCAACCCAACTCCTTGTCCGGCTGCAGCAACAATGCCTAATACAATTCCACTCAAAGGGTACGACATGGAATAGGAGTGTTTCCGCTTTATAGCTCCTACGGTAGTGTCTTTGGTACGGGTAAAAATCACAAGGGCAATTCCCGCAAGGGTTATAAACATGGCTAGCAGGTTCAGAGGGCTCATTATTTCACCTAATATTATCCAGGCTGCCAATGCCGCAAAAACAGGAGCAAGTGTCATCATTAGCATAGCTACCCGTGCGCCGGTGATTACAAATGCTTTAAAAAGCGCAAAATCGCCAATAATAAAACCTACCACACCCGAAAGCGCCAGCCAGGTAATATTATGCATACTGGCATCGAACGGCAAAAACATTCCCCTGTAGAAATACGAAAATACCGATAATAAAACAGATGCGAGTGCCAGGCGCAACAGGTTAAGATGCATTGAACCAATGCGTTTACTGGCCGTTTCGAACGACAAAGCAGTGATAGTCCAGAATAAGGTGGTAAGCAAAGCCGCAAATTCGCCAATGTGTGATGACATATACCTATTTATATACAGCGGGCAAAAGTAGTTAAATGATGGATCAGAATACAGTACTGAAAATCTTTTGTTCAGTATGCCTGAAAATAAAATTTTAGCTGCGTACCTTTGCATCTGATTTCAACAATACGGAATTAATTTACCCAATCAATTCAAAACTTACTAATGCTCTTCAGCGACGAATATAAAACGATAACCCAGGCCGTTCAAGGATCTTTTCGCGACAAAGGGAGTAAGTTTATGGCATTTGCTTTTCCGGCAGGCAGCGAGCAGGAAGTAAAGCAACACCTCGATGGTTTAAAAAAACAATATTTTGATGCTACACATCATTGTTATGCATATGTACTTGGTTTCGACAAATCAGCCTACCGAGTTAACGATGACGGTGAACCCTCAGGAACAGCAGGCCGGCCTATTTACGGACAGATACTCACCCGCGACCTTACCAATATTTTGGTGGTTGTAATCCGATACTATGGCGGAACAAAACTTGGTGTTCCGGGTTTAATACATGCATACAAAACAGCCGCCGCCGAAGCACTAAATACTGCCACAGTCGCTAACCGGATTGTAAAAGAAATGTATCAGATTGAATATCCATATGAAGCGATGAACGATGTGATGAAAATTATCAAAGATGAAACTTTAGAAGTTATTAACAATGAGTTTGGCATGAAATGTGTTATCCGGCTCGCTATAAGGCATAGTGAAGCAGAGCGAATCACAGGCAAATTTTCTAAGGTAAATCAATTACTTATCAATTACTTATCAATTTTTTAACATTCTTTCGTTTGAAACAAACTTTTTTTTAATCCATTCTGCCATATACAACGATTTTTTAATAAATCAAATACCATTTTAATTTTTTTTTAAACTTTGTTAGAGTGATTTTTGAACACTTTTTCGATTTAACCACAAAACTCATCAGCTTTTTTAAACTATTTGACAGATAACAATCTGATTTCACGACCGATAACAACCAAGATTAAACATGCAACAGAAAGAAATGGAAGGAATTAACGAACTTCACCAGGAGGTATGGGAAAACTGCCTAAAAGTTATCCGCGACAACCTCAATTACCAAAGTTTTAAAACCTGGTTCTCTCCTATCAAACCTATCAAACTTGAAAACAGTATTCTTACTATACAAGTGCCCAGCCAGTTTTTTTACGAATGGCTCGAAGAACATTATATTACGCTACTGAAAAAGACAATCCGTAACGAACTGGGTCCTAACGGCCGGTTGGAATACAGTATTGTTATGGAAGGAACGTATACTTCGGACCCATACACGATTAAAATACCAACCAGCAACCGTAAAGCTACTTCTAATCCATCGGTACAAATGCCTATTGATTTAAATGCCGGAAAATCAAAGGAAATACCAAATCCTTTTGTAATTCCAGGACTAAAAAAGATACAGGTACAATCGCAATTAAATGAGTCCTATTCATTTGATAATTTTATTGAAGGCGATTGCAACAGGCTGGCACGCTCAGCAGGGTATGCTGTGGCCTGCAATCCAGGTAAAACTGCGTTTAACCCCCTGTTTTTATACAGTGCAGTTGGATTAGGTAAAACACACCTTGCTCAGGCAATAGGGCTACAGGTGAAAAATAATTTTCCTGAAAAAACAGTGCTGTACGTTGCTACCGAACAGTTTACGCAACAGTTTATTGATGCGGTACGCAGTAATAACCAGAATGATTTTGTCCATTTTTATCAAATGATTGACGTTTTGATTATCGACGACATTCATTTCCTATCGGGTAAAGAAAAAACGCAGGATGTTTTCTTTCATATTTTTAACCACCTCCACCAGAAAGGCAAACAACTTATACTTACCAGCGACAAACCACCGGTTGAACTCAAAGGCCTGGAACCAAGACTTTTATCACGTTTTAAATGGGGACTTTCGGCTGATCTTCAAATACCTGATCTGGAAACAAGGATTGCAATATTAAAAAAGAGGCTTTACAAAGACGGCATCGATATGCCTTTCGAAGTGCTCGAATACCTTGCCTACAGCATCACAACAAACGTTCGCGAACTCGAAGGCGCTCTTATTTCATTAATGGCTCAGTCATCATTGAATAAGAAAGCTATTACCATCGACCTCGCCAGGCAGATGATTGATAAGTTTGTAAAAAACACAGCCCGCGAAATATCAATTGATTTCATTCAGAAAATTGTATGCGATTATTTCGATATTCCGGTTGAAGCCATTAACTCCAAAACCCGTAAACGCGATATTGTACAAGCCCGGCAACTTGCCATGTACTATTCGAAAAAACACACTAAAGCATCGCTTGCCACAATAGGACTTCATTGCGGCAATAAAGATCATGCCACAGTGCTGCATGCCTGCCGTACCGTGAATAACCTTATAGAAACCGATAAGCAATTTCGCACCTACGTGGAGGAAATTGAAAAGAGGATAAAGTTTTAGGGATTTCAAAAACGAAAGTCATTTACAAAATCGGAAAGGAAGTTGTGCCACACAGCTTCCTTTTTTGTTTTTATGGTATGATGAAGAATTCCAATTGTAATTTGACACCTGTATCTGCAAATTAGTTTTGAAACCTTTGGCGAAAATGATTTTATTGATAAGTTAAGCTTATTTTTGCACTAAGAATTTTGTAAAAATAATTTTAGTACCCAAATGCAGTTCACTCCATGAAAATACTGATGGTTTGCCTTGGAAACATTTGCCGTTCGCCTATGGCGGAAGGAATAATGCGTGCCAGGATTGAAAAATATATGCTCAACGCTGAAGTTGATTCAGCCGGATTTGAATCGTTTCATACAGGTGATGCCCCCGATGCCAGAGCAACACGCGAAATGAAACGGCACGGAATTGATATTTCCAGGCAAGAGGCGAGGTTATTTAAAAAAACAGATTTCGATGAGTTCGACCGGATATATGTAATGGATAGTGTTAATTATAATGATGTTAAATCGAAAGCAAGCTCAGAAGAGCAAATGCTTAAAGTTGATTTTATTCTGAATATAACCAATCCGGGCAGTAACAAGCCCGTTCCTGATCCTTATTATGGAGGAGAAGATGGATTTGCAAAAACCTATCAGTTACTCGAATCAGCTGCAGAGCAAATTGCCCTTGAATTAAAGAACGGAGGAAAATAAATGGATCAGAACCACGAACCAGGGAAAACGGATATACTTAATGCAGCCAAACGCATTCAGCCATACATCCATCGTACTCCTGTACTCACTTGCAGCATGATTGATGAATTGGTTGGAGCCAGTCTCTTTTTTAAATGTGAGAATTTTCAGAAAGCCGGCGCTTTTAAATCGCGGGGTGCAACCAACGCTGTGTTTAGTCTTGACCATTATGACATAAAACAGGGCGTGGCAACACATTCCTCAGGAAATCATGCTGCAGCGCTCGCCAGGGCCGCTATGCTGAAACATATACCTGCCTATATAGTAATGCCCGAAAACTCATCGTTAGTTAAAATTGCGGCAGTAAAAAACTACGGCGGCAGAATAACTTTCTGCAAACCCACCCTCGAAGCCCGTGAAGAAAAACTGAATGAGGTTTTAAATGAGACTAATGCTTTTGAAATACATCCTTATAATAATTATACAATTATTGCCGGTCAGGCTACTTCCGCGCTCGAACTGATTGAAGAACAGCCTGACCTCGATTGTATTGTTGCTCCTGTTGGAGGTGGAGGACTTTTGAGCGGAACAGCACTGGCAGCACACTATTTTTCGCCTTCTACCAAAGTTATTGCTGCCGAACCAGCAGGCGCTGACGATGCTTATCAGTCGTTTTACCAAAAAAAAATGGTGCTTTCAATTAATCCCGATACCATAGCCGACGGCCTCAGGACTTCGTTGGGAAGCCTTACTTTTCCAATCATCAGGCATTATGTTTCTGATATTATAACAATTAACGATCATGCCACAATTGAAGCAATGAAACTGGTTTGGGAACGGATGAAAATAATCATTGAACCCTCTTCAGCAATAACACTTGCAATGATTATAAAACACAAACACCGTTTTACAAATCAAAAAATCGGTATAATACTTTCGGGTGGTAATGTGGACCTGATGCATCTGCCGTGGTTGTAGGGGTTAGGGGTTAGGGTGTGATTAGTCATCAATACAAATCCCAAATCCTAAATCCTAAATCCCAAATTCAAAAATCAAAAATCAAAAATCGAAATTCTGCAATCCAAAATATACCCTCCTTACCTCATGATCAAAGGAAACCTCTATCTTATTCCAACTCCGCTTGGTGAAACTGGTTTTGAGGCCGGTCTGCCGGCTTATAACATGCAGATCCTTCAAAACATAGATACTTTTATTGTTGAAGAAATTCGTACAGCGCGCCGTTTTTTACGTAAAGCCGGTTATAACAAAGATTTCGAAACGGTGACCTTTCATCTTTTAAACGAACATACTCCTGACGATGAGGTTGCGGGTATGCTCGAAAAATCAATGTCGGGGCAACATATTGGTTTGCTCAGCGAAGCAGGCCTGCCATGTATAGCTGATCCTGGAAACATGGCTGTACGGCTGGCACACCATAAAGGCATCAGGGTAATTCCGCTTACCGGACCATCGTCGATAATGCTTGCGCTGATGGCCTCGGGCCTGAACGGACAGAATTTCGTGTTCCACGGATATTTGCCTGTAAAACCCGACGAACGCGCCAAAGCTCTTCGCGAACTGGAACAAGGTGCATCGCGCAATAACCAGACCCAGATTTTTATTGAAACCCCTTACCGCAACCTGCAAATGCTCGAAAGCATTGTAAAATGCTGCCATCCTAACCTTGTTCTTTGTATTGCTGTTGATCTGACCCTCTCAACCGAATGGATACGCAGCATGACTGTAAATGAGTGGAAAAAGAAAAAACCTGAAATACATAAAAGGCCGGCTGTGTTTTTGCTGGGAAGTTTATGATTGCATAAGTTGGAATTCATAAATGTAATACTGTGATTTAAAACTATATAAAGCAGATTTCTATTATATTGATTAACAACAAATTATTGATTACAAATTATACTAAGAGAAACTTACATATTAACTTCCTCAAAACTCATGAAGATGTGAGCTTTTTTTTTCACAACTTTTTTATGTTAATGCCCTACGGGCAATGTTCCTGTTACAGATTTTCTTTTATTGATATTGAAGTCCTGCGGACTATAGCAAATAGCCAGGTGCTCCAACATTCAATATCAATCCATGGTCATTAGGTTGAACAGCCACCGTTATTCCCAACCCACTTGCAATTGGGGAAGTTATTTTGAAAGTTTCACTAAATGAAATCACTGAACAAAAAAAATCCCGATTCGCTTTCAGGCAAATAACACCTGTTTACAAACCGGGACTATTGGAGCAAAATATTTCCTAGTGCTGATGACCGCCTGCTCCGTGAGCATGACCATGGCTTAATTCTTCGGCGGAAGCTTCGCGCACATCAATTACTTTACCTGTAAAATGAAGGATATTGCCAGCCATAGGATGATTGAAATCCATCCGTACTGTTTCCTCATTTACACTTACAACAGTGCCTTGCAGCATATGTCCCTGGTCGTCGCGCATTGGGATTACATTACCTATAGCAAGTAACTCATCATCTGTTTTGCCATCGATCATGAAAACACTTTTTTCGAGATCGATAACAGCATCCTGGTCCATTTCGCCATATGCATCAGCGCTGGTAAGTGTAAACTCGAAAGCGTCGCCTGTTTTAAGTGTGCTGAGGTGATCTTCGAATTTTGGCAGCATCTGGCCATTTCCATAAAGGAATACCAACGGATCTCCGGCCTTTGTTTCTTCGATAATTTCACCATTCGCATTGTCGCGTTTCAGCACATAACTGAGAGAAACGACTGTGTTTTTTGTGATTTGCATTCGTATGATTTTAAAAGATTAAGAAATGATTTAACAAAATTTGACTACTATAGTTTCACAACAAGTACTTTTATTCAATTTCAACTGCTGTTGAATCAGTGGCTGTCGCCAGCGAATCAGCTTTTGGCCAAGGCGTTTGACAGGCATAGGGTTTGTCTATTTTAAAGTCAGGTTTGGCAAATTTCTGCCTGTATTCCTTCAGGGTTTCGTCCTTAAGCATTTTAGCCATAAACTTACCATAAATCGGTTGTGCTGTGCGAAGCCCCTCACCCAGGTGCGACGTGCGGAAATGTATTGACCGGTCGTCGTTACCTACCCAGCATCCGGCAACCAGACCCGGCGTTATGCCAACAAACCATCCATCAGTATAATCGGATGAGGTACCGGTTTTGCCGCCAAACTCAGTTCCGAAACGGAAAATATCATATTCCCACAATCCTTGCGTTGTTCCGCCGGGCTCGGTAAGTCCGGAGCGAAGTAAAACGCTCATCAGAAAGGCTGTTTCAGGTTTAAGTACCTGTTTTTTAGTGGATAATGCTTCGTATAATACTTTCCCGTTTTGATCCTCAATGCGGGTTACCAGCACAGGTTCCACCAGCGAACCACCATTCACGAAAGTACAATAAGCATTTACCATTTCTTCGAGTGTAACATCACTCGATCCAAGGCATATTGAAGGAACATCGGCCAGTTCGGATTTAACACCCATCATTTGCGCGTATTCGATAACCTTCCTCCAGCCTATCTTTTTTGTTAACTGCACAGCCACAGAGTTTACTGACCGGGCAAATGCATGTTTCAATGTCATGGTTCCGGAGTGACTATGGTCTACATTATTGGGACGCCACTCCTTTTCCTCACCGTTTTCGGTATATTTTATCGAAACAGGCTGATCCGTTATCTGGTCGCAGGGGCCAAATCCATTATCGAATGCAGCAGAATAAACGAACGCTTTGAAGAGAGAACCGGGTTGCCGTTTCGACTGGTTAACATGATCGTACTTAAAATATTTGAAGTTGATGCCACCCACCCATGCTTTTACAAAACCAGTGCCTGGCTCCATAGCTATAAAGCCGGTTTGGAAAAAATTCTGGTAATATTTAATCGAATCAAGAGCCGACATTGTTGTATCGCGCTCGCCATTGAATGTAAAAACCTTCATAGCATGCTTTTGGCTCAGTGCTATGCGAATACTGTCGCTGCCTTCGCCATACCTGGTTATCAGCTTTTTATACTGAGGGAGTTCAATAGCTTTTTTAAGAAAATAATCCTTGATTTCATTCCCGTTTTCATCTATCCAGGGTTTTACTGCATCTCTGCCCGACTGGTTAAATACCCTTTGCAAATTTTTCATATGCTCAGCTACCGCATCTTCGGCGTATTTCTGCATACGCGAATCGATGGTAGTATATATTTTCAAACCGTCAGTCCACACATCAATACCAGTTTCCTTACTCCATGGCTGCAAATCGCGGACAATTGCATCGCGCAGATAGGTCATATTTCCTTTGGAGAAACTTTTACGTTGAAATTTGAGTTTTAGCGGAAGCTCAGTGAGCGAATCTTTTTCCTGATTGCTGATATAACTATATTTTTCGAGTTGGCTGATTACCTGGTTACGGCGTGTTTTCGAACGTTCAGGGTTTGCAATCGGGCTATAAGAAGAAGGTGCTTTTAATAAACCAACCAAAACGGCAGATTCACTGTAAGTAAGTTCTGAAGTTTTTTTACTGAAAAATGTTGAAGCCGCTGAGTTGATCCCAAAAGCATGGCTACCAAAATCAACCGTATTGAAATACATTATGATAATGTCCTCTTTCGAATAATAAAGCTCAATTTTTACCGCGTTAATCCATTCTTTTGCTTTGCTTATCAAAGTTGAAACACCTGGTATTGAGCCAAGTGGCCCAGTAGAATAATCCTTACGCGTTTTAAAGAGGTTTTTAACCAGTTGCTGGGTTATGGTACTTCCACCTCTTCGGTCGCCTTGCATAACCGACCACAAAGCGGCCAATGTTGCCTTTATATCTACACCGTTGTGTTTGTAGAACCGGACATCTTCGGTTGCAATAAGCGAATTTATAAGGTTCGCAGGCAGATCTTCGTAAACAGCAGGAGTGCGGTTTTCGGTAAAAAGTGTGCCAATAAGTTTCCGGTCAGCCGAATATATTTGTGATGTGATACTGATATCCGGGTTTTTGAGTTCAGTAATTTTTGGTGAACTTCCAAACAGCCATAAAAAATTTACATCGATAGCCAGTGTAAACAAAAGAAAAAAAGCAAGACCATAAATACTTACTAATACAGCCTTTAACCATAAAGGTGCTTCGCGGGGAATCCTGATCCAGGATTTTATAAAATTTCTTATACCGGAAAATACCTTCAGCGTTGTATCACTGAGGAAACCTGCCTTGCTTCTGAGGTTATTGTCGTTCATTTGTTGGCGCTAACTTCCCTATAAAATATAGCTGCAAAAATACTCCATTTTTGGTTTACTTCCCTACTTCAATGCACAATGGGCTTCATCAGGATTTCCTTGTTTCTGCTAAAGCTGCAAGTCGCTGTAGAAGTGTAGGATGGGAATAATGAATAAACACATACCAGGGATGTGGGGTAAGGTTACTCAGGTTCTTCACCGAAAGGCGTTTCAATGCTTCCTGCAAAGCGCCTGGTTTGGAAAGCCGGATTGCAAACCTGTCAGCTTCATATTCGTACTTTCGCGAAACCGAATTAAACAGAATCCCTAATATGGTGGAAACAGGGCTGAAAAGTATTCCAAAAGCGATAACCGACATATGAAATGAAGCAACCGAAGCTCCGAGTGCATAGGATGGCAATGGACTTTTCAACAACAAAGAGAGTACAAAAAGCAACACACCGGTTTGCAATACACCGGTTACCAGGCCTTTAAGCACATGCTTCTTTTTATAATGACCAATTTCATGGGCAAGCACAGCGGTTAGTTCGTCAATACTGTGTTCAGTAACAAGGGTATCGTAAAGTACAATGCTTTTTTTACGGCCAAATCCACTGAAATATGCATTACCGCGCGAACTTCGCTTCGATCCGTCCATAATACTGATATCTTTCAGATTGAATCCGGCTTGTATTGCCACTTTCTCGATGGAATCGCGCAATTCGCCGGCAGGAAGTGGAGTAAGTTTATTGAAAACCGGAACCAGCAGTGTGGTATAAAAATAACTGATAAACAAAGTAAAAGCTGAAATGCATATCCAGGCCAGCACCCAGAACCATACCCCCGATTTTTCATAAATAAAAATGATAAGTGCAAGTAAAGCACCTCCGACAAGTGCTCCGAGTAACCAACCTTTCAGTTTATCAAAAACATAAGTTAAGGGCGTTGTTTTATTGAAACCGAAGCGCTCTTCAATCACGAAAGTATGATATACATCGAGCGGAATACTCAACAGATCAGATGCAAACACAAGAATTCCGAAAAACAGAATCGCCTGTAATATTGCTGAAAAAGTAATATTTATTACAAAAGCGTCAAGCCATGCAAAACCACCCAGAAACAGCATTAAAAGAATAACAAGGAATGATAGACCGTCGGATAAAAGTCCAAACCGGTAATTTACACTTTCGTAATCCTGCTGCTTGCTGTAGGTTGTTTCGTTGTAAAAACCTTTGAGTACATCGGGCAATTTATTGCTGCGGGTAGTAGTATTGAGATAACTGATCCACTGATCGAATAAAAAACCGACAATGGTAATGATAACGAGGATAGTGAAGATAATTTGCGAAGTCATAGGGAATGAAATTGATTATGGATGCAGGTTATTTGAACATGGGAATTTGTGAATAGTATTTCGGGCCTATTTGCTAAAATCCATTACTTATTGTCTCGGCAAATGCCAACTATTTATACTTTAAATACAACAGCCGACTCATGAAATATAGTCCGTTTTCGATTCCAAATAATTCGGAACATATTCTTTGTTAATAACTTCCATTCCTCTTGCGGATAAACCATTCAGCGGAAAGAAGTAAAAGCAGAAGCATCAGAAAAGGGATGAAACTCACCAGATCCGTATAGCGCTTTTGCGTGTAGGCAATGGTTTTAAGATCATCGCGTGCAGTGAGTAATTGCTCAACCTGATCCAGCTGCGAAGGGTAAACCATTTTCCCGTTGTTACGAACAGCAATATTGTTGAGCAAAACATGGTTTGCGACTGTGTTCAACGATTCGATGTTCAGCGACATAATGGTGAAAATCCCTGTTTTCTGGAATGCTTTTCCGGCAAACGAAGTTGCGGCTTTATACGAATATTCGCCTGGTGGCAGGTTACCCGCATTCAGGTAATAGGCATTCGGAGTACGTGTGAAGGAATAAGGGTAATTCTTTTTATTTTCATCCGTAATGATAATGCTTACTTCCGGATCATTAACCAGCTGATAGCTATCATTATATAATTCAGCATCAATTTCTATTGCTTCATTTTCGTTAAAGTTATTTTTCAGAATTACCCTGAACTGACTTTTATCTTCTTTTACCGCAAGGTATTGTATGATTCTGCTGAAAAGTTCGTCAAATACCTGCTGATTACCGGTTTTTATATAATTCGACAAACGCCAGCGCCAGATCCCTTCGCCTGTGATGGTAGCTGATTTGCGATCGACACCCTGGTTAAAAAGAATCATTGGAATTCGGGTATTTACACTCCCTATTTTTTGATAAAGTAAAACCTGTGAAGCTGTTCCCGGCTTATATTGGCTGAAAGGAACATGCAAAGGCGGAAATTCGGGAATCATCTGATTTATATCCGGCGCTAGTGAGAACAAGGTAAAATCAGTATTCAGAAACGCTGTTGCTTCATTGAAAGTACTCTTTGTCTCAGGAATAAGCAGGCCAGTCATCAGGCTGTTGTATGCCTGTATATTCGATTGCGTTCCAATAAAATAAAGCACTGGAACTGTCGACGATTTTAACTGATTGGTAACCTGAAACCCTACATCACTCAGCGAAGGTATCTGGTGCAATATTACCAGGCTGTATGAAGAAATGGAACCATTGAAATCACTAAGCATAAAATTATCGACCGAATAATTCCTGTTCTTTTCAATTGCTTGTTTCAATGCAGCAATATCAGGATGTGGAGCCGAGTGCAGAAGGAGAATTTTCTGCCTTCCATCGAGTACTTCAACAAAAATATCCTGGTAATTATTTACTGTACTTATTTCGCCCTTAACGGGTGATACAGAAATACGATAACGTTGAATACCCGGTTTCGAAGCTGTAAGAGTTGTAGTAAATGTTTGTGTAAAACGCTGATTGTTAACTTTCATGTTGGCTGTAAACAACTGCTGTTCGCCCGACGAAACCGATACTTTGCTTTGCGATCCCTGGCATTTATAGGCTGTAATTGTAATTTCGAGCGGGAAATCGTTTCCTAAAAATGCGATTCGGTTAAAGTTAACCCTCGAAATTACAATATCTTTCTGTTGGGTAGTGTCGCCCATTGCAACTGTATAAATACTATATGGCGCATCAGCAGAAGCATAAAGCGGATCTGCGCCCCGGTTGTAAATCCCGTCGCCGGCAAGCACCAGAGCTGCAAGATTTCGGTTAGAGTAACGATCCTTTAGCTCCGAGAACAAGCCTGACATATCGGTTTGTTTCTCTGTAAAGTCAGCGTTGAGTCCATCCGTTAACTTATCTCCAAAAGTATACGTTTGAACATCAAACTTTTTCGATAGCTTATCAGCAAGATTTTTAAACTCTGTTGCAAATTCTTTTTTGTAATACGCTGAATCGCGGCTCATTGCAATGGACCCGGAATTATCGAGAGCAAGCAATACAATTGGTTTTTCGGTGTACCGCGAAGTGCTTTTTAACAAAGGCGACAGCAGCAGAAATGCAACTAATGTTACTACAGTGCCACGCAAAATTGCAAGAGTGCGGGTAGTAAGGCGATTAAAACCGCTTTCTTTTTCACGAAAATAGAGCAGTGTTGCATAGGCCGATCCGGCTAAAATGCAGAGTATCAACAACCAGACCGGATATAAAGTAATAAGCGAAAATCCCACAACAGTGAAGGGTTTTTATGAATAACCCCGCAAAGGTCGCAAAATTTTCGCTTACCCAGGTATTAAAAGGAGATGAACCGAATGAACCTGACACGCTTGTGCCGTATAAGTTCTGTTATTTACTCACTTCAATGAGCACTGTACTGCCTGCCAGTTTCCCTTTTTTATCGTAAGTTTCAGTTTTAACACTCCCAACACCCATATTTACATATTCAGTTACTGTTGAAACGATTTTAAACATAAGTTTTGTTTCAACATCATAGGTAATTTTGTAACAGTCGAAAGTACCTGCAGGTACTGTAACTGACTCGGAACCTATAACTTTGCGATTAGTTATATTTACAACCATGTTCATCAGGTTAACACCACCTGAAGATGCCGCAATGGTAATGCTTGCATCGGGAAGAGGCTGCCCGGCAATTAACACCGAAGGATACATCATATCATTTGCATCAACACTTACTTCCATATCTTTAAATCCTTCCATCGATTTGGGATCAAGAATACTCTGCATATCCAGATAAAAATTACCATCCTCGCACTTCAATTCGAATTCGCGGGTTGTAAGGTTGTTTTTTGCATCCGAATACTCACCTTTCATTTTGTAGAGCGTAGCTGTGCCAACAGAGCTAACATCGAGGCAGGTTGTGCGGTTGGTGCCGGTAATTTTACCTTTGGCATCAAGGTTCTGATAGCCTAATGCCATGCCTTTCGACATACTGTAAAACCCGCAATCCTGAGCAGAACTAACACCTGACAATATAATTGCCAGCGTAATAACAAATAGAAATCTTTTAGTTTTCATAATAAAATTTTGATTAATGATTTGGTTAAACAAACTTAGGACAAAATCATTTAAGTAACATGTAATTTTAAAAAAAAATTCTGGTGAGTAGAATGCGAATTGCCTCTGGAAAATAAAATGTAGAGAAATAAAAAATATTTTCTATTTAAGTATTGCTGTACTTAAATTATTATATATCTTTGCAAAGAATTAATCTAAATAAGAATAGCACTTCTGTACTTAACGAAAAAACACAAAATATAATCTTTAAACATTTTAAAATGAGTGAATTAATCAACAATTCGGAAAACAGGAAAGAGCTTTTGAAGCACATGATTTTGCAATTACACAAAGGCGAAGCGCCCGAAGCTATTAAAGTACAACTTACCAACCTGCTTAAAGGCATTCCTTATGATGAAGTAGTAGAAGTGGAACAGGAACTGATCAAAGAAGGATTGCCTGTGGAAGAAGTACTGAAACTCTGCGATATCCATGCCATGGTATTGGATGGTAACATTGATCATTCCACGGCAAAAGATATTCCTGCCGGGCATCCGGTTGATACATTTAAAAAAGAAAACCGTGAACTCGAAAAACAGGTTTTACAGCTTAAAAGCATTTTCGAGTCGGTAAAAAACATTGCCTCATCCAATGCTGATGAAATTCTTGACGATTCAGTCATGAAAATGCTCTCCATTTTTAATTCGCTTATGGATGTGGACAAACATTACAGACGTAAGGAAAACCTATTGTTCCCTTTTCTCGAATCTAAAGGGATTACAGGACCTCCAACTGTAATGTGGGGTAAACACGACGAAACCCGTGCTTCGCTGAAAAATGCAATTGAAGTGCTTCATAATTCGCAAGGAGCAACAGCCACTGAGTTGGTTGATATTATTACAATTGTGCTGGAGCCAGCATCAAAATCAGTTACCGACATGATTATGAAAGAGGACGAAATTCTCTTTCCTATGTCGATGGACGAGCTTACCGACCAGGAATGGTATGATGTTCTGCAGCAGACCAACGAAATTGGGTATTGCTTGTTCGACCCAACTGATGAGTGGCTTCCGGAAAGCGTTGATCCAACAATTGATTTACGCAATGAATTTGCTGGTGGTATTGTTCGTTTGCCCAGTGGCAGCTTTAACATCGAAGAACTGTCGGCTTTGCTAAATACCTTGCCGGTTGATATTACATTCGTAGATAAAAACGACAAAGTGAAATTTTTCACACAGGGCGAACACAGGATTTTTGACCGCAACAGGGCAATTTTAGGTCGCGATGTACGCATGTGCCATCCTCCGCACAGTATGCATATTGTTGATCAGATACTTAACGATTTTAAAAGTGGCAAAGAAAAAGCAGCTCCTTTTTGGATACAGATGGGACCAAAATTTATTTACATCACCTATCTTCCACTCCGCGACAAGGATAATAACTACCTGGGAACCATTGAGTTTTCGCAGGATCTGACCGAATTGAGGGCACTTGAAGGAGAGCAAAGGCTATTGTCGTACGGCAAATAAAAAGAACAGGCAAGGAGTAGAAATTCAAAAAAACCAGAAGATTTCTAAACAAGGAACCTGAATTAAACTAACGTTTCAGTACCTGAAAACTGAAACAAGAAACAAATCATTAATGACAACTCCCCTCATCACTCCTAAAACCCGAATAGGCGAATTTCTGGACAATTTCCCGGAACTGGAGGAATTGCTGATAAGCCTCTCCCCTGCTTTTGAAAAGCTAAAAAACCCGGTACTGCGACGAACCATCGGACGGGTAGCAACTTTTCAACAGGTTGCCGTGGTTGGAAATATACCCATCGAAACAATTATTAACACTTTGCGGAAAGCCGCAGGTCAAAACCAGACAACAGAAATTATGAGTCAACAATCTAACTTAAACGTAAAACCTGAATGGTTTAATGAATCACTGATCGTGGAAACTATGGACGCCCGCGAAATGCTACAGGCCGGACAACATCCATTGGCTGAGGTACTTGGCAAATCAATGGCTTTGGCAAAAGGACAGATTTTTAAAATGATAACCCCTTTTACGCCTATGCCTCTGATTGAAAAGGTGATGGATAAAGGACTTGAAGCTTATGTAAAAACAGTTTCGGAATCCGAAATCCACACATTTTTCTACAAGGCATAATCAAAAAAACTGCCCGAATAAAGGGCACATTCTATTTCTTCGATTTTTGGCTCTGTTCAGTCGGCAACTCATACAGTTGGCAGCCGAACAGAGCCATTAGTTTATTAAAATTACAAACCGTAAAATAAGAAGAATGAAATTTACATGAAAATTACTATTTCTGTTTTGTAAGTTCAAAAATTTCAAGTTATTCTGTCATAGATATTTGTTTAACTCGGCAACTGTTTTATTCATTTCCATTTCTGATTTGTAGCTTTTTCGGTTGCAAAATCAATTTTCCACGATTGTTCCTTTGTGAAAACTATTGTGTTTGTTTTTGGCAAAACAATATTTTCCGCAACTTCATGAGCCTCTTTTTCAGTTGAATAGACTGTAACGTTAGCAACCACAACCTAAAAAGTCCTGTTTGATTTCTTTCTCGAAATCCGCATTTTTTATTTCCGGAAGAAGAGTTATTTATGTACTCATCCCTCCACAAACACTAAGTACCTGGCCAGTAACATATCCCGAAAGGTCAGAAGCGAAGAAAACACAAGCCTGTGCAACATCTTCGGGTTTACCACCACGACGGAGCGGAATCTGAGCAGCCCATTCCTTGCGGACTTCTTCAGAAAGTTTTGCTGTCATTTCTGTTTCTATATAACCGGGAGCAATTGCGTTGCATCGTATATTGCGTGAGCCTAATTCCTGAGCAACCGATTTGGTAAATCCTATTAACCCAGCTTTGGAAGCTGAATAATTTGATTGTCCGGCATTTCCGTTTACACCAACCACCGAACTCATATTTATAATAGAGCCTGAGCGTTGTTTAAGCATATATTTCTGCACAGCCTTGGTAAGATTGAACACTGATTTCAGGTTTACTTTAATAACCAGATCCCAATCTGCTTCGGCCATGCGCATCAGCAGGTTGTCGCGGGTAATACCGGCATTATTAACCAGTATGTCAATACGGCCAAACTCTTTAGCAATTTCATCGGCTGTATGTTCGCTGTCGTCGAATGAACTTGCGTCCGATGCATATCCAATAGCTTTAACGCCAATAGCTTGTATTTCGCGTTCAGTTGCTTCCATAATATCATCGCGGCGCATATCGGTAAAAGCGATGGAAGCACCCTGCTCTGCAAATGCGATTGCGATTGCTTTTCCAATTCCACGGGAAGCTCCTGTAATAAGTGCAATTTTTCCTTCGAGTAGTTTCATGTTTTATTTGATTAATTAGTTTCGAATGAATTCTGTGTTGAGGTTTTGGGTTTTAGGGGTTAGGTTTTAATCTCACCAGATTGCTCCTCACCTTGTATTCTGTCGCCTTGTCACCAGGTCGCCCCTCTCCATGTCGTCCTATCGCCCCTCTCCTTGTCGCTCCTCAGCTTGTCACCCTGTCGCCTTGTCCCCTTATCCAACCTAAGCCCACTTTACCAGGTTAAAATCCATCCGGTGAGGCAATAGTGGGTTTTTGGGAGTTATACGGAAGGCAATATCAAATACACCAGCCAAAGCAGTTTCTACATCAATTGTAAAATGAGCCAGATTACCATCCACTTTCTGCAGTATGAGTTCGCGGATCGATTG
>Ga0105047_10008037_pt1 | contig 17676 bp, 11 predicted proteins | sample MAT04_FD_78384 | JGI IMG/M metagenome (GOLD analysis project Ga0105047, IMG submission 78384) | Freshwater microbial communities from Lake Fryxell liftoff mats and glacier meltwater in Antarctica - MAT-04 (megahit assembly) | ecosystem: Environmental > Aquatic > Freshwater > Ice > Liftoff...
GAGCGGCCGGGCTGAGCGGCCGGGCTGAGCGGTCAGTTGGCCAGAGTGGTGGGTGGTGCGGAACGGGACAAGGGAGCGGAGAGAGAGAACCCGCAACCGGAGGAGTCGATCGCGGTGACCGTCTGTCGATCGGAACGCGGGTCCGAGAACGGGAAATTCGGGGGAAGGACCACCGCATGACAGCCCAACGCGTCGGTCGTGATCACGGGGGGAGCGTCGTCGCCGTTGTGCGAGCGGCAGTCTTCGCCGCTCGCACCGCTGGCGAACGCGGCGACGCCCTCACTCGGGGCGGTGCCTTCAAGAAGTCCGGAGGCGGCGACCCAGGCATCGCGTAGGTTCGGTTGATCATCGGCGAATCGCCGTATGGCTCGACACACGTCGAGCACGACCGCGGCGTCGTCGGAGTTCACCGCCGCGTTCACCAACGGGATGGTGCGGTCATTGGCGTTGCCGATCGCGATGTACACGTTGGACAGGAGCGGCCGCCACGCGTGGTTTCCGACATCAACGGCTGTACGGAGGTCGACCAGGAGCTGCCCCGACGGATCGAGCTGGCCGCCGCTGGAGTTCACCGTGCACGGGCTACCGACTGGAGCGGACCGTTCGACGATGGCAAGGAGACCTTGTCCGGGACGGATCGAGATGGTGGCTTGCTGATCTGCGGCGTCGAGGGCGGCGCTCACGCGCCCGCACGCCGCCAGCAGTTCGTCATCGGTGTGCGGGATTGCCGCCCGGCTGACCGGGCCGAACGTGGCGAGGTCGCGGTCGAGGTCGGCATCGAGCAGGACGTCGATATGGGCGTCAAATCGGGTATCGGGATCGGCCACGACGGGGTAGCTGACGACCAGAGACACCACGGAGGTGGAGGAGAGGGCGAGGTTGTCGATCGCTCGGACGAGCGCGTCATCGGGTCCGAGCAGCGGAATCGGCCGGTCGCCGGGGGCGTTCGGAGGGCTGGCGAGCTCGGTCGGGATGGTGCCGGAGGGGGTCATGTCGGGGGGAATGGTGCCGATGGGAATGGTGCCGGCGGGGACCGAGCCGGAAGGGTTGGCGCCGCCCACACCCACTTCCGTGGCGGGTGGGCTGCGGAACACCCCGATGCCCACGATCACCACGAGGGCGGCGGCCGCGGCCACCCCGACGGGCCTCGCCCACGGTCGGCGGTGGGTGGTGCGGCGCCGTTCGTCGAGGCCGAGTTGGGAGACGACGTCCCCGACGTGCCCGACATCGGCGTCGTGTGGTGCGGGCACGTGGAGTTGGGGGGCGACGGCGGCGAACACGGCGCGGAGCTGGTCCTCCACCGGTTGGCCAGGCTCACGGGAGTGATTGGTGGGAGAGGTCATGTGGAGAGTCCTTTCGACTCGAGGTGGTTCTTCAGAGTGCGAACAGCCCGATGGATCTGTGCTTTCACGGTGCCCACCGGGCGACCGAGGAGGGCGGCGATCTCGTCGACGGGCAGGTCTTCGTAGAACCGCAGCACGAGGAGTTGGCGTTGTTTGTGGGGAAGCGTGGTAATCGCCACCCAGAGCTCATCGATCTCGGGAGGAAGCTGCACGCGGCTCGCCACGAGCGGGGATTCACGGTCGAGATAGCGCTGCTCGGTGTGTTGCCGTCGCTGCCAGCTCCAGCACCGGTTCACCACCGTGCTGCGGAGGTAGGCGGCGGGCTGGTCGATGCTGTCGAGGCGGTCGGTGACAGCCACGAAGGCGTCCTGCACGATGTCGGCGGCGACACCGGTGTGACCGGTGAGCAGAGTGGCGAGCCGCACGAGACGGTCCCACTCACTGCGGTACAGCGCGTCGATCGGGGAGGAGGAGATCACGGGATCCTGTCGCATGCGGTGACCGGAAGTGGGGAAAGGGCGCAACGTGGTGCTCACAATCCGATGACGCCGCCGGAGGGAGGAACGTTGCGGTTGATTCCGATCGTCAGGGGCCGGCACGCCCGTGAAAGGACCTCATGCCCGTCCGTCGCTGCGGTCACCGTCTTGTTCTCCGTGCAATAGCACTATCTGATCGCCTGGGTGAACATGGGGGACGGGTCACGTGCACACAGGGTGAACATGAAACGGAGTGAAAGTTGTCCACATGACTTCCCACAGGGTGTGGAGAAGGACGAACGCTGTCCGAACAGGGAAAACATGCGTTCGACGAAGGTACGTGTGTTCGGTACAGTGACGACTCATGGGCTACTTCAATCCTCCGGTCCCCTGGTCCGAGCTCGAGCGCCAACTTTCCGACGAGCCCCGCCAACTTTCCGACGAGCCTGGCCGACTTTCCGACGAGCCTGGCCGACTTTCCGACGAGCCTGGCTTTCTTGGCGACGGGGGCGATAGCCCGGCCTGGTCGCGTCACCGCGAGGCGTATGTCGCCCCGCCCGCCGTGATTCGCCGGCGGGGCACGGTGCCCTATGCCGAGCTGCACTGCCACTCGCACTTCTCGTTCCTTGATGGGGCCTCGGGGGCCGAAGAGTTGGTGGAGGAAGCGTGTGAGCAAGGCTTGGAAGCCCTCGCGCTCACCGACCACGACGGGTTCTACGGCGTGGTCCGTTTTGCCGGTGCGGCTCGGGAACTGGGTTTGCCCACCGTGTTCGGGAGCGAGCTCACACTGGGAGGTACACCCGGATCAGGCGACCACGATGGTCCCCATCCGCCCCCGGTGGCGCGTCCTACCCGGGGTCGGCGGCGGTCGGGTCAACGCTCGCTCCCGGGCCTTGTTTCCGAGGGTCTCGTCCCCGATGGCGTCACCACCGAGGGGATCCGCGACGAGCTCGATCTGGCATCGAGCCGCCCCGATCCGGGCAGCACACTCACCGGCGTCACCCACCTCGTGGTGATCGCCCGGGATCCGGTGGGGTACGGCTTGTTGGCCCGTGCGGCGAGTGAGTCGCAGCTGCGGGGGGAGAAGGGGTCGCCGGTGGCGAGCTTGCCCGACCTCGCTTCGGTGGGAGGCATGGGCGCGCCGTCGCCGGCATCACGTGATCACTGGCTGGTGCTCACCGGCTGCCGCAAAGGCGCCGTACCTCGGGCGCTGGTGGAGCAGGGGCCGGCGGCGGCGGAGGTGGAGCTGCGCCGGTTGGTGGAGGCGTTCGGGGTCGGGAACGTGGCGGTCGAACTGTGGGATCACGGTCACCCGCTCGACTCCGCTCGCAACGATGCCCTTGCCGAGTTGGCCATCCGCGTGGGCACCGACCTCGTCGCCACCAACAACGTGCACTACGCATCACCGAAACAACGCCCGCTGGCTACGGCGATCGCCGCCGTCAACGCCCGGTGCAGTCTCGATGAGCTCGACGGCTGGCTTCCGGCCGCGGCGTCGGCCCACCTGCGTTCGGGGGCGGAGCAGTCCCGCCGTTTCGCTCGGTATCCCGGGGTGGTGGAGCGGTCGGCCGAGTTGGGGTTGGCCTGCGCCTTCGATCTTTCGCTGGTGGCGCCGAACCTGCCGCCGTTCCCCTGCCCCGACGGGCTCCACGAGATGGCGTACCTGCGCCAACTCGTTGCGGTGGGGGCGGAACGCCGGTATGGGCCGCCCCAAGCGGAGCGCGTGCCGGGTGCCTATGCCCAGATCGAGCACGAGCTCGCCCTCATCGAGCAGCTCGGGTTTCCCGGCTACTTCCTGGTGGTATGGGACCTCGTCGACTTCTGCCGCCGCTCGCAGATCTACTGCCAGGGTCGAGGGTCGGCCGCCAACTCGGCGGTGTGTTTTGCCCTCGGCATCACCAACGCCGATGCGGTGGCGCTCGGTCTGCTCTTCGAGCGGTTCTTGTCGCCCGAACGCGACGGCCCCCCCGACATCGATATCGACATCGAGTCCGATCGTCGCGAGGAGGTGATTCAGTACGTCTACGCCAAACACGGCCGCCGTCATGCCGCGCAGGTGGCCAACGTGATCACCTACCGGGCCAAGTCCGCCGTGCGCGACATGGCGAAGGCGCTCGGGTATGCGGTGGGTCAGCAGGACGCGTGGTCGAAGCAGGTCGACCGATGGTCGGCGGTGGGGGATCAGCTCACCGCCGACGGGGGGACACAGGTGGGGATTCCGAAGGTGGGGATTCCGAAGGTGCACGGGTCGCCGTCGCTCAGCGAGTTTCCCGGCCCGAGCGGCCCGAGCGGCCCGAGCGGCCCGGACGGGGTTGTGGGGCGAGGCGACATCCCGGCGGCGGTGGTCGGCCTGGCCTTGCAAGTGGAACACGCACCGCGGCATCTCGGAATTCACTCGGGCGGCATGGTGATGTGCGACCGGCCCGTGATCGAGGTGTGCCCGGTGGAGTGGGCGCGAATGGAAGGCCGCAGCGTGTTGCAGTGGGACAAAGACGACTGCGCGGCGGCGGGGCTGGTGAAGTTCGATCTCCTCGGGTTGGGCATGCTGTCGGCGCTGCATTACACCGTCGATTTCGTGCGTGAGGCCCACGGCTTGGAGGCCGACCTTGCCACCCTCCCGCAGGATCCCGCGGTCTACGACATGCTCTGTGTGGCCGACACGATCGGCGTCTTCCAAATCGAGAGCCGGGCCCAGATGGCCACCCTCCCCCGGCTCAAACCTCGGTGTTTCTACGACCTCGTGGTGGAGGTGGCCCTCATCCGTCCCGGGCCGATCCAGGGCGGTTCGGTACACCCCTATATCCGTCGTCGCAACGGCACTGAGCCGGTCTCGTATCTGCATCCGTTGCTGGAGAAGTCGTTGGCCAAGACGCTGGGCATCCCGCTGTTCCAGGAGCAGTTGATGCAGATGTCGATCGACGTGGCCGGCTTCACGCCGTCGGAAGCCGATCAGCTGCGTCAGGCCATGGGGGCCAAACGTTCGCATGATCGGATGGAGCGGTTGCGGGCCCGTTTCCACGACGGCACCGCCGCCAACGGGGTCACACCTGGGGTGAGCGAGCAGATCTGGGACAAGCTCGCCGCCTTCGCCAACTACGGCTTTCCGGAGAGCCACTCGGTGTCGTTCGCGTATCTGGTCTACGCCAGCTCATGGTTCAAGCGTTATTACCCGGCGGCGTTCTGTGCCGGCCTGCTCGACGCCCAGCCGATGGGGTTCTACTCGCCCCACTCGCTGGTGCAGGACGCTCGTCGTCACGGTGTCACCGTCCACACTCCCGACATCAACACCAGTGAGATGGGAGCATCGCTGGCCTGGCCCACGGGACCACGGTGCGGGCTGCGGGAAGAGGCCCGAGATCGGCACCCGTCGGCGGTGGGTTACCCCTTCGGGGGCCGGCTGCCGGTGCAACCGGATGTGCGGTTGGGGCTCTCGTCGGTGCGAGGTCTTGGCACCGATCTCACCGAACTGATCGTGGTCGAACGCGATGCCAACGGCCTGTTCCGTTCGATGGAGGACCTTGCCCGCCGGGTGGAGATGCGGGCGTTGGCCGGGGGGCGACGGGCCAAGAACGGTACGGCCGGGCTCACGCTCACCCAGCTCGAAGCGCTGGCCACGGCCGGTGCCTTCTCGTCGTTCGACCTCACCCGCCGGTCGGCGTTGTGGTCGGCCGGGGCGGTGATGCAGGGAGGGGCGTCGCAGCTCGAAGGGATCGTCACCGGTGTCGATGCTCCCGAGCTCCCGGGCATGTCCGAGAGGGAGACCGCCATCGCCGACCTCTGGGCCACGGGCGTGTCGCCCGACGGGCACCCCACCCGTTTCGTGCGCCAACAACTCGACGAGCTCGGGGTGATACCGGCGGCCAACCTCGCACAGTGCGACCACGGCAGCCGGGTATGGGTCGGCGGCGTGGTCACGCACCGTCAACGGCCGGCCACGGCGGCGGGCACCACGTTCATCAACCTCGAAGACGAGACCGGTCTCGTGAACGTGATCTGTTCAAAGGGGTGCTGGACTCGTTTCCGGGCCGTCGCTCGGGGTGCCCCGGCGCTGTTGATCCGCGGCCGGCTCGAGAAAGTGGAGGGTGTGGTGAACATCGTGGCCGACAAGCTCGAGCCCCTTCCGGTGGGCGCGGCGGTTCCCAGCCGAGACTTTCGCTAGGTGAGGTGGGCGGGGTCGAATGGTTCGACGAACACGGCGATCGGTCGACCGGGGTAGCGAAGCTGATCCACTCGCCTGAGGTTGGCGTGATCGATGCCCTCCACCTCGGCGACCGCGCCGATGCCATCGCCGAGCATGAGGGCGTGGGCGATATCGCCACGTCCCGCTTCGTCGAGCTCGTAGGCGAGCTGGCGCGTGCGAGTAGTGGCCTCCTCCCGATCAGTCGGGATGAGCGGGTCCCACGCCGCCACCTCCACAAGGTCCTTGCGGGTGCGCCATCCGTCGATCTCGTAGCCCTGCACCACCCAGAGGGTCCACGCCGCCGGGTCGCCGCCGCCGGTGCGGCCCCGCCCGAACTTCCACGCGTCGTTCGGGGCCAAAACCACGAGCCGTCCCCCTTTCGTGAGCTGCAGCCGAACGCCGTCGATGGCATGGCCGCGGCCACCGCCGGCGCCGCGCACGAAGACCGGATCGCCGGCGGGGGTGTTGGCGAGAAGCGAAGCGAAGAACGGACCGTCGGCCCCCACCTCGTCGGGAACGGGAACACCGGCCCGCGACGTGTTGGTGACGCCGATTCTGCTGCTGGTGATGCACACGAGGAGGAGCATCGCCACGCCGCCGACGCCGAGTGCCCGCCGGAAGCGGGCGAGGTTCGGTTCGGTTCGCACGATGTGCACGATGCCGTAGAGCGCAGCCAGCGAGATGAACGCCGCCGCCGCCCACCACCAGCGAATGAGGTAGTCGAACACCACACCGTTGATGCGGGCCACCGAGATCCACCCCGCCAGGAGCACCACCAACGCGAGCGAGAGCAGATGTTCGGCCTTCCCCTGGGTGCGCTCGTTGGTGTTGCCATCTCGCCTACGAACGCCCACGGAGATGACGGCAAGGGCGAAGACCACCAGCAGCGCGTCGAACCATTCGCGGGGCACAACACCGCCGGTCACGGAGTACGGCTCCTTGGTGCCGTACCAGGCCGCGTCGGGACCCAACTCCCGCGCCACCACGCCCGCCCCCTCCCAGAAGCCGGCGGGTGGCTCCGATGCCGACCGGGTGAAGTGGCGGGCGATGTCGGCCAGGTTGCCCCGGCCGCTGATCTGGTCGTAGAGCACCGGGAGCCAGAACACCCCCACGATCAGGGCGCTCGCCAACAGGGCGTGTTGGTGGCGACGGTCGAACTGTGCCCATCGCGGCTGTCCGACCGATGGGTGGTCGGCGCGAAAGACCCGTCGCCCCACGCGCCCCAGCAACGGCAGTGCCGCCCACACGGTCACACCCACCACGATGACCAGATAAGCCACATGGCTCTGCACCAGGAACGTGGCGAGAAATGCGTTGGCCGGCAGCGCCCAGCGTTCGCCTTCGCGGGCCGACCACGCCACGCCGAGGAACGCCAGCAAGGGCAGCACGGTGACGAACGGATTCCACGGGTCGGCGAGGAAGTCGGCGCCGAGGGAGCGGAGCAGCAGGCTGACCACGGCCCCACCGCACAGCAGGAGGGTGAGTCCGCCCCGTCGCCACAACGCGAACAGGAACGTGAAGGTGGCGGCGGCGTTCAGAGCGACCGTGCTCACGAGAAGGGCGGAGGAATGGCGGCCGAGGAGGTGGTAGGGGACGGCCAGAATCCAGTAGACGAGCGGACCGGGGTGGCTCCATCCGTAGCGCGAGTAGGCGCCCAGCAACGGTGTGTGGGCGGGGTCGAACAGGCCGTGCACCTGCATCTCGATGAGGGCACGGTCGCCCATCGGGTACCAGTCGATGCCCCAGTACCGCACGATCGCCGCGACGAACGGCGCCGCCACGGTGACCACCACCACGGCGGCGACCAACCGACGTAGGGCGGGGCGCTCGAGCACGGCCGGAGAGGCTAAACGTTGCCCCACCGCCATCCCCATCACCCCATGCCAGCGGTACCCCAGGCGGTAGCCAGGGATCGCCGTTCAAAACCCGGCTCCCCTCCAGGACCATGACGTGGGGTGGGGCCGGTTGGGTTGTCCGGCGAGCGTGGGAGGCATCGGGACACCGTTCGCCGTCTGGTGGGATTGCGAGTGAAGCGGGACGAAGGAGTCGTGGTTTGCCGGCCTCTCCCGGTTGCCCGCCGGGGCCGCCGCGTTTGCGCCGCGTTTGCGTGTGAGCGAACCGAGTTCTTGCCGACCCTGGCCCAAGGACGAGTTCCCCCATGCCTCGAGAGTTTCTCCCGTCTCTTGCGGTCCGAATACCTGAAGGAGCAGTTGGCGGGTGTCACGGTGGAGGCGCTGGGTGATTCTGCTGGGTCGTCGTTCGGGCCGACCCTTCCCGGGGGTCAGCCGACGCGGCAAGGCTCGACGCGTTCGAATCGGCTGCAGCGTTCGGCAGCGGCAGCGGCTCGACGCGAGTCATGGGTAGTCGACGAACCGCACACGGCATGGGAGCCCGCCGCCGGGGAGAACGTGGAGTTCGAGGCTCGGGGAGACCGTGATCGGCGAAGTGTGCGCTACAAGTTGGTGATTTCCGGTACCAACAAGTCCACCCTCATTGACGACTTCACCACGCTGATCCGGTGGTCGGACCGTTCGGGCGGGCCCTTACGTCGAGCCGCGGATGATCGATGAACTGCTCGACACCATCGACGAAAGGGAATCGCTCGCCACCGGCGGCTTCGCGTTCAGCGGGCGGGGTATCGAAGGCAAACGAGGACTGGTGCCCTGGGTCGAGATCCGCGGGCGCCGTTCACCGGCGCCGCCGTGGAGATCTACCGTCGGGCCGACACACTCGACGGCACGAAACGTGTGGGAACGATCGGCGGACTCGTCCCGGGTGCTGTGCTGATACCCGGTCTGGCGAACGCCATCATGTCGTCGACCTGCGCGGGTCAGGCGGAGGTGTCGACGGTTTCGGTGTGGGTGCCGGCACGCAGGATGATCCCGGGAGTGGCGCCGGTGGCGGCGTTGTCGGCCACGGTCACCACGCCATTCACGACCACCCGGACCACACCTTGGGCCGCGGCGGTGAGGCGGGCCGCGCCGCCGGGAAGGTCGCTCACGAGCGTGGCGTGATCGGCGCCGACCGTGGCGGGGTCGAACACCACGATGTCGGCGTGCCAGCCCTCCTCGATGCGTCCCCGTTCCCGAAGGCCGAACAATCGGGCGGGCACATCGGTTATGAGCTTCACCGCTCGCTCCAATGGCACCAGCTTTCGACCACGAAGACAGTCGCCGAGGAAGCGGGTGGTGTACGGAGCCCCGCACATGCGGTCGAGGTGCGCGCCGGCATCAGACCCCCCGAGCATGGCGCGGGGGTCGTCCCACACGTCCTTGCGCATCGCCCACGACGCATCGTCGCCATCGGTGGGAATGGGCCACAGGATCGTGCGGAGGTCGTCGTTGATGACGATCTCCACCAGCACCGAGAAGGGGTCGTCGGCTTGGCCCCGTTCGTCGGCGATGGCGCGCACCACCTTGCCCTTGAGCCCTTCGTTCGCGGTCGAATAGGTGTCGCCGATCACGTAGTTGGCGAAGTCGGAGAGGCGACCGAACACCCCCGCCTCGTCGCTCTGGGCACGCCGCAACATCTCGGCCCGGAGCTCAGGATCCTGCAGCCGGGCGATGCGTTCATCCACCGGAAGCCCGAGCACCTCGCCCCAACCGGGCAGCATGTTGAGCGCGCAGTAGTTGCGAAAGCTCATGTTCATCGGCACCTGCACCGGCATCGTGAGCGCCACCACCTGGCCGCCTCGCTCGGCAGCGCGGGTGCCGGCGGTGAGCTGATGGGCGGGCGTGTCGGGCTTCTTCGAGTCGACGGTGAGCACGTTCCAGTTGATCGGGCGGCGGGCGGCGGCGCTCATCTCGGCGAGCAGTTCGATCTCGTCGTCGCTCATCCACTCGAGACAGCCGTCGACGATTCCCTCCAGCGTGGTGCCCTCGTGTTCGCCGACCGCCGTGCAGAACGCCAGCAACTCGTCTTTGGTTGCCCACCGCGAGGCCACCGGCTGACCGTCGCCGTCGGAATGCGTGCGGCTCAGGGTGGTGGAGAACCCCAGCCCCCCGGCGGTGATCGACTCATGGAGCAGGGCGACCATGGCATCGAGTTGTTCCGGTGTGGCCTCGTTGCCGACCGCATCGACGCCCATCACGTAACGGCGTATGGCGCAATGGCCCACGAGAAAGCCGGTGTTGATGGCGATGCGGTCGTCGAGGGCATCGAGGTACTCGCCGAACGTGTGCCAGCTCCACGGCACGCCCTGTTCCAGCGCGGCGAGCGGCATGCCTTCCACTTTGGCCATCATCTTGCGCGTGTAATCGGCATCTTCCGCTTTGACGGGGGCGAGGGTGAACCCACAGTTCCCGGCGATCATCGACGTGACCCCGTGCACGTTGCTCGGGGTCGCGAACGGGTCCCAGAACAGCTGCGCGTCGTAGTGCGTGTGCGGGTCGACGAACCCGGGGCAGACGATGAACCCGGTGGCGTCGATCACCTCGGTGGTGGGTGCGACCTGGTCGGCAAGGCCTCCAGGGGCGACGACTGCGGTGATGCGACCCGCCGTGATGGCGAGGTCGGCCGGTCGGGCGGGCGCGCCGGACCCGTCGACGAGCGTGCCTCCGGTGATGACGAGATCAGCCATGCCTGCCTCCTTCGATGACGTTTCGAGATCGGCCGAAACGAGAACCTGTTCTAGTTCTACGGCGAGCGAGATGCAAGGCCTCGCTCCGCCCGATCACGATGGGCGTTGGCCTCGTAGGCCCGCCCACGCCAGCGTGGCGACCTGAGCGCCGAGTTGTTCGGGTGTGACGTCGAGGTCGTCAGCGAGCCAGTGCCGGCAGGTGGTCTCGGCCATACCGACGATGCCGTAGGCCAGAAGGCGACGCCGGTCGACGCTGAGGCCAGGGATGACGATCAGATCGGCGATCGCGGCGGCGATGCCGGTCTCGACCCGGAGCGCTTCGCGCACGAACTCCCGGTCGCGGCGGGTGTCGCCGGCAAAGAGCACATCGAAGCCGGTGCGATGTTCGGACACCCACTGGAAGTACGCCGTGAACCCTCGTTCCACCTGTTCGCGCGGGGTGCTCGCCTCGGCGGTGGCCTTGCCGACGGCGTCGCGCATGCGGTCGCCCACCTCGCGCAGGAGTTCGAGGTAGAGCTCCCGCTTGGACCCGAAGTGCTGGTAGAGCACCGGCTTGGTGACGCCCGCCGCCTCCGCGATGTCGTTCATCGACGTCTGGTGGAACCCGTCCTTTCCAAATGCCGCCAGCGCCACATCGAGGAGTTGCCGGCGACGCTCGGCAGCGGGGAGGCGGGGACTCGGGCGAGTGGTCACGGGCGGGAACGGGCGGGCTTGGGTGTTGGCTGCGGGTGCTCAGTCGGCGGTGTCGGCTCCTGCGGCGGGAGCGGGAGAGCCGCCCGACGGTATCCGGTCGGGGGGGCGTGCTCCTGATCGTTGCGGCCAGGCGGAGAAGTCCGGAAGGAGCGGGGTGACACAACGGTGCCGTGCACAGCCGACCCAAACTCCGGCGCCGTAGGCAACATCGTCGGCGAGGTGGAGGGCCGTGAACGACAACGGGTCGAGGCTTCGGTCGCTGGTCCACCAATCGGTGCCGGCAGTGGCCACGACGGCCACTCCCACGGCAATCCGAGCCCGCTTCGACACCAGCGCGAGAGCCATTGCGACCGGCCACCACGTGCGGGTGGTGGCGTTGGCCAAGGGACGCCACGCGTGCCACGTGCCGCCGCCGGCGAGCCGCAACGCCTCGGCCCACGGGCGGTCGAGACTGCCGAGCTTGGCGGGAAGCTGGGCGGTGGAGATGGCCGCCACGGCGAGGGCGCTCACCGGTTGCCCCGCGGCGGCGAGCAGCCACGCCGCCGCGCTCCACGGGGACACGGCCACCGGCGGCACGGCGCCAGGATGGCGACGGGCCAGCGGCGCTGCCGCGGTGCCGTAGTCGAACCGCTGGCGGAGCACCGCGCCGATCGACGTGCGCACCGGGTGATGGGCGTGGCTCACCGGCTCGTAGCGAACCGTGTGTCCGGCCGCCGCGAGTCGCCACACGAGGTCGACGTCTTCTCCCCATCGCAGTGTCTCGTCGAAGTGGCCCGTGCCGGCCACTGCTTCGGTTCGGGCCATCAGCAAGGTCGACGGCACGTACGACACTCGGGTGCGTGGCGCCACCCGGGCTTCGAGCGGGCCCAGGTCGAGGGGGGAACGGCTCTGCTCATACCGCCCGACCATCCGGCTGGCCCAGCGACGAATCCCCGCTGCCGCGCCGGTGGGGGTGGTGTCGTTGGGAGCTGCGTCAGTGGGAGCCGCGCCGGTGGTTCCGGTCGATCGGGGACGGATGCGCGGCGCGACGGCGACCACGGCGGGGTCGGCAAAGTGGTCCACCAGGCAGCGGAGCCACCCATCCTCCGGCACCACGTCACGGTCGATGAACGCAACCAACGGCGTGCCCACTGCGGTGAGGCCCAGATTGCGGGCTGCCGATGGTCCGCTGTTCACCGGGAGGCGCAGGTAACGGGCACCGAGAGCGTGGGCGACGGCCTCGATGCGTTCGGCCTCCGGAAGTGGGGTGGCGTCGTCGACCACGATCACTTTGGCGACCTCGTGGCGCCGCACGGCCGTCAGCGTGGCCCGGAGCCCGTCGACATCACCGAACGTGGGGATCACCACCGTGACGTCCGACGGCCCGAACGCGCTCTTCGGCGGACGGGGATGGGCCATGCCCGCATCGAGGAGACGGCGCGCCAGTCGTTGCGAGCTCTGCCGTTTGCCGATCGGCTGGCCGGCTGCGAGCCGGTCCACCAGGTGAGCCCCCGCATCGGTGAGCCGCACGATCCGGATCGGCGAGCCGCCCACAAGCACCCGGCCCCCATCGATGCGGCGAACCGACGGATCGATCGAGAGGCAGAAGTCGGCGGGAACCGGTTTGGCCACGACCCCAGTATGGCGGGCGCACCAGCGGTCGAACGACCGGTTCAGCCGAGCAGGACCGCGGTGGCAGATCGGGTCACCAGCAGCGGTGTGTCGGTCGATGGTGGCCGGGCATCCGGGCGGGGCGCCGGCCAGCCGAGCGCGTCGGCGATAGCCCTCCCGATCAGGTCGTACTCCGTTGCCTGGGTGAGCGCGATGTCGTCGCTCGGACGGAGGAGCAGATCGATCAGCGTGAGTTGCCCGGCCCCGCCGGGCCGCAGTCGAGCGCACGCCAGCCCGGTGACGTCGAGCCCACCGAGTAGCCGGGCCAACTCGGTCTCCATCGGCGGATCGAGAAACACGCGCCAGGTATCGGCATCGGGATGTACCCGTTCACGGAACACGGCGATCGTGGTGTCACCGTCGCGCGATCGCCAGAGGTCGGCCACCACCTCGGGCCCATCGAGACACGGCTGCACCACGAGTGACTCGTCGAAAGCCGGGCCGTCGAGCCGGTGGCGCGACCGGTGATGCTCGAACGATCCTTCGTCGACAAAGGTTCGACCAGCGGCGTTGCGGGGAGGGCCGGTCAGGGTGATGCCATCGCTGGTGACGAAACCCTCCGGTGGCGGGCCAGTGGGCACGTTTCGCCGGCGTACCCGTACACCTCGACGATTCCACGTGGCCCGCTCGAGACTTTGGGTGAACGGGCAGCGAAGGTGCTCGGGGGCGTTGGCGAGCGATTCGATCAGGTCGGCCAAGGCCAGCCGATCGTGGAGTTGCTCCACCACGGCCGGATCAGGCGTGGTGGTGCGGGCCGGCGAAAGGTCGTAGGTGGCCACGTCGGCCACGTCGTCGTCGGCGAGCGGCACGACGATGTGGGCGCCGACCTCCATCGCCAGATGGGCCACGAGGTCGGCGCGGTCGATGGTCGGTAGCTCGGGATCGATCTCCCACGCCTCGAAGAGAGGCACAAACGGTGACGCCAGATCGATCGCCGTGCGCCATTCGGTCATCGGGGGAAGGTGCCGCGGCAGCTCCACGTACTCGTCGAGCCATCGAACGGCCGGCACGATGGCCGCCGGGAGGTGGTGCGTGCCGACGAGGCGAACCTCGGTGCCCCATCGGTCCCGAATGGTGGAGAGCATCGCCTCGGCGCTCGGCGCTCCGACCGAGGTGACGAGAAGTGTGGGGGCTGGCACGCCGCCAGTTTGCCTGATGGTCAGCCCGTGAAGGTGGGGGTGGCGACGGGGATGGAGGTGGGCGGCGCCGTGGTGGTGGGTGATTCCGCCGCGACGACGGCACACGCCGAGGTGACGTTGGCTGGCGTGACGCAGATGGCGTGTTCGCCGGCGGCGGCCGACGAGCTCACCGATAGGACACCGGTCGTTTCGTTGAAGGCGGAGGACCACTCGTTCTCGCCGTCGGAGGTGCTCACCTTCCAACCGTCGACATACCGACGCGACACGGGAAGGAAGATCTCGGTGGTACCGGTGGCGCCGTTGCGTGTGAACTGCACGTGGAGTGAGCGGCTGGTGGGGTTCCACCTGGTGTGGGTGGGCGCCCCGGCCACGGCTCGGGCGTAGGGGTGGAAGATCTGTTCGATTCCGGGACGGTCGTTGCCGGCGGCGTCGAGGGGGCAGTAGCCCGAACCGAAACACCAGTTGAACACCGACCAGCCGGAGCCCACATCGTCGAGCGTCACGAGGCTGTCACGGACGAACGCGTCCATCCCGCCGGCTTCGGGGTTGGCGACACCCCATTCGCCCACGAGCATCGGCATCGGGTTGGTTGCGACATAGGGGGAGATGGCGTTCGACCACTTGGCGAAGAACGAGGCGTCGTATTGCACCACGCCACCGGGGGAGTAGGTGGCCCCTTCGATCGACGCGTCGTACATGTGGGGATAGACCGCCACCTTGGGGCCGATGACGTTGCCGAGCGAGGTGGTGATCCCGATCGATGCGAGGTTCGGCGGCTCGATGAAGACCCAGTGATCGTCGTCGACGGCGGCAATGTTGTCGGTGAGTCGTTGGTACATCGGCGTGAGCTGCTGGCTCTCCACGCGGGCGGCGGCGGTGGGGAAGTCCTCGCCGGTTGCCAGCTTGCCGAATGGTTCGTTCATGAGGTCGTAGCCGAGCACCGCCGGGTGATCCTTCACCGCATTGACGACGTACATCCACACGTCGATTTGGTGCTGGCGAAGGTCGGCGTCTTCGTAGAGGTGATCGAAGGCGTTCTGCACCGCGGGCTGGAGGTAGTTGAGGAGCCACACGGACTGCGGTTCGAACGGCACGCCATCGGTGCGGGTGGCCCACGCCGGCACCCCCGTGCTGCCGAAGGCCTCGCCGAACACGTCTTGGTGCATGTCGAGGATCACGAGGATTCCGTGGGCCTGGGCCCGGTCGAGCGCCGCCTCGATCTTGGCGAGGTAGGCGCCGTCGAAGTTGTCCTGCGTGGGTTCGAGGAACTGCCAATAGATGCCCAACCGGATGTGGTCGAGCCCCCGTTCGGCGGCGGCGGCAAGCAGATCGTTCGTGAGGGTGTCGGGGTCGTCGGTCTTGTGATTGCCGCCGCGAAGCTGACGGGCCCGACCTTGCTCGTCGGCGATGTAGACCCGGCCGTCGGTGCCCACGGTGGTGGACCACGCCGCCACCGGGCCCGGAAGCGGGCCGCTCACGGCACCTACGGGGGCAGCGGCGGAGGTGAGCAGGCCCAATGAGGCCAGGATGGTGGTGACGGCGAGCATTCCCGTGCGTACCCGCTGTCGGGAGGGGGTTCGGTTCCGGGAGGAGGTTCTTTTCCGGGAGGAGGCGGCGTGCGACGGGGTGGCGACGGCGAGGCGGTCGGTCATGGAGCCGGAGTGTAGGGGCCGCGGCGTTCGGCTCGCGTTACATCAACGCCGAATATGTATCGCGATCGAACGAACCGTGGGCGACACGTTCCAACAACTTTTGCGTAGTTCTCCCAATGTGCCGGTCGTTCGAATCGTTCAGTGTGAACGACACCCGCCGGCATCGTCGGTGTTGGGGTCGGTCGACGGCGATCGACCGGGGGACCGGCTGCCCACCCGGGGGCAGCCGGTCTTCTCAAACGACTCTCCTGCTCGGTGACCCGGTGACTGGGCGCGTCAGTCCAACAGGGCGCCGAGGGCGGCAGGGATCGAGGCCGGACCGTCGATCGCGGCGAGCCGGGCACCGCTGGCCCGGGTGAACGCGACAGCGTCGTCAAGGTCGCCGGCGGGCGCCAGCACCAGCAACTCGTCGAGCAGTCGGGCGGCGGGGACCGGATCCGGGCCGGCGTTGGCCCGACAATCGGAAACCAGGATCGTGAGCCGACGTTTGGCGCTGGACCGGGCGAGTTGCGCGCCGGCGTTGGTGAGAGCGGCGGCGAGATCGGTGGTGCCGTGGCCGCGCATTCGCAGCAGGTCGTCGGTGACGGCGGTGGGGGAGCGGGTTTCTCCCTGCGAGCGCACGGCGATCACCTTGTTGGAGAACACGAGCACGCTGGTGTCTTCGGGGGCGCGCCACGCGCATGACGCGGCGGCGACGGCGGCGGTGGCGAGTCGTTCACCACCCATCGAACCGCTGCGGTCCACCACGAGGCACAGCGCGGTGGACGGCCTCGAGAGTTCGATGACACGAAGGTCGTCGATGCTCGCCCGGGTACTCGTCGCCCGTGCAAGGGTGAGCGGCTCCACCGATCCGTCGAGGTCGAGGTCACCGAGCGCGCGGTCGGCCGGCATCGAGTGGGGACGGCCAACCCCGCGTCGTCGGGCCCTGCCGCTTCGGGCCACGTCGACGAACACCCGGGCCGCAAGGCGGCGAGCCAGTTCGCGAAGCCGTACGTCCACGGCGCCGGTGAGGTCGGCGAGAAGGGTGAGGGCGGCATCGGGATGAGCGGCGAGGAAGTCGTCGTAGGCGCCCTCGTCAAGCTCGCCCACCTCGGGAGAGATCTCTTCGAAACCCGGTTTGTTCTGTAGGTCGCGTCGGCCCGCTCGTTGCCGCCGTTCCTCGTCGATCGCCGCCCGAGCCTCCTGCCCTTCGACGGCCTTTGGCGTGGGAGCGAACTGCTGACGGCCACCCGGGGGTGGCGTCAGGCTTTTGGGTCGGACTCGCCGTCGCCGGTGTCCACCGGATGTTCGCGGGCGAACACCGACCACCACAGCTCGGCCACGATGTCGTCGGGCACCCGTCCGCCACCTTCGTGCACACGGAGGCGACCGCTCAGTGCCGCCATCGCGGCGTCCAGCCCGTTGACGGCGTTGGAAGGGTGCCCGCCGCGAAGCGCCGCCAGTTCCCTGGCGAGGAGCACGAGATCGATGGCGCCACGAACCGACGACCCGACCCGCACATCGGGGTGCTCCCGGCTCGCCCGAACCACATCGACCACCTTGGCCACGAAGGTGGGATCGGCGTCGGGGGCGGCCTTTTGCACGATGGCCCCTTCGGCCGGCGCCGACTGGTAGTTCATGGTCACCCGACACATGCGGTCGTACACGGCCGAGGAGATGCGGGCGGTGCCAACGGCATCGAACGGGTTCATGGCGGCCACGAGCCGGAAACCGTCGGCGGCCTCCACCCGACCGAGCCGGGGCACATGCAGCTCACCTTCGCTCATCACGGTGATCACCACGTTGAGTGTCTCCTCCGGCACACGGTTGAGCTCTTCGACGTAGAGCAGCCCACCGGTGCGGAGCGCGGTGATCAGCGGACCGTCGACAAAAGCCGAGGCGGCGTAGCCCTCGTCGAGCACGAGGCTCGGATCGAAGTGACCGACCAATCGCCCGGGGGTGAGCTCGGCGTTGCCTTCCACAAA